>Ga0210383_10000298_pt1 | contig 48564 bp, 31 predicted proteins | sample IncBWC14OmetaG_FD_160072 | JGI IMG/M metagenome (GOLD analysis project Ga0210383, IMG submission 160072) | Forest soil microbial communities from Barre Woods Harvard Forest LTER site, Petersham, Massachusetts, United States - Inc-BW-C-14-O ...
CAAGGCCCGCTTCGACAATCGCGCGACCCAGACCGCGAGAACTGCCCGTCACTAACCAAACTTGCGCCATTCATCCTCCTATTATTCGCAATCGGTTCCTCAGGATATAAGAACTCATTGCGAAGTCATAACTGTGTCGAAATCGCACGGAAATACGGGGTTTTGATGGTGTAGGGGCCGGGCTTCAGCCCGGCTTGGGTCTAGCTTTTCTCTTTCGAAAACGAGAAATCCGTGCCGGCTGGGCTGAAGCCCGGCGCCTACAAAACAACTACTTGGGCTGCCGCTAGCTGTTGCGGGTGGGGATGGCTGGATCGTTCGCGCGCAGTCGCCGGAGGCGGGTGAAGAATTTGTTGGCGGTGGCTATGTCGCGGGCGATTTGGGCGCGTAGTTCTTCGGGGCCGCTGAATTTTTTTTCTTCACGAAGACGCTCCCAGAAATGGACTTCGATGCGGCCTGGTGAAATTTCGGGGAGAGGCTCGAGGACATGGGTTTCGACACTGAGCGCGGAACCGTTGAAAGTCGGGCGCACGCCAATGTTTGTGACCGAACGGCGAGTGCGCGATTCGCCTTCGAGAAGCGTGCGCGTGACGTAGACGCCGCGGGCTGGGAGGAGCTCCTGTTCAGGAGCAAGATTCAACGTTGGAAAGGTGAAGCGGCGGCCAGTGCCAGTTCCTGGGACGACTTTGCCGGTAAGCACGAACGGGCGGCCGAGAAGGCGTCCTGCGTGAGACACATCGCCCGCAGCGATTTCGCGGCGAATGATGGTGCTGGAGACGACTTCGTTTTTGCAGTCGACGTGCGGGATGATGACGACGTCGAAACCGCGCTCGGCGCCGAGCAGAAGGAGCATTCGGGCGTTGCCAGCCTGTTTGTGGCCGAAGCGGAAATTTTCTCCGACAAAAACGGCGCGCACTTTAAGATCGCGCACGAGGATTTGGTCCACGAATTCCTCGGGGGTGAGCCTTGCGAGGTCGTGAGTGAACGGGAGAACGAGGGCGGCTTCGATGCCGAGTTCAGCGAAACAGCGCAGGCGCTGCTCGGTGGTGGTGACGCGCAACGGAGCCGACTCCGGGCGAAGAACTTTTTGCGGAAGCGGATCGAACGTCAGGGCCGTGGGCACGGCTTGCAGCTCGCGTGCGCGAGCGACTGAGGCGCGAAGGATAGCCTGGTGGCCGAGGTGGATGCCATCGAAATTACCGATGGCGAGCGTGCTGCCGCCCTTCGAAGCCGCATAGCGAATTGACCACGCCAGCGGCGTAGAAAAAATTTCGAGCCGAGCAGACTTAGTTGCGGCTGAACTTGAGAGCGGAGGCTGCGCGGCGGATTCGTCCACGTTCCCTTCGATCTCGAGGCCATCGTAGGCGAGATGGACGTTCGAATAGCCGAGGCTGCGGAGGCGCTCATTGGTTTCGGCGTGTGATAAATCGTGCGCGATGTGCGTGAACCAGGCGCGGCGTGGGTTGAGCTTCTTGATCAGCGCCAGGGCTTGATCGACGGTTTGATGCATGGGGTGCGGAATGTCGCGCAAGGCATCGATGATCAGCTCATCCAAATCGTGCAATAAGGCGAGCGAAGAATCGGGCAGCGAGCTGAAGTCGGTTAAGTAAGCAGCGCGGCCGAAGCGGAAACCCAGGACTTCCATGTCGCCATGGAGTAGCGGAATGGGAGTGAACGTGATGCCCAGCAGTTCGAACGGCTCCTCGGCTTCGATAAGGGTGACACTTGGAATGGAACTGAGCTTCGGCTTTCCGTCGAAAACGTACGCGAAAGCGCGGCGGATGATTTCGAACGTTTCCGCGTTGGAGTAAACGGGCAGCGCGGTTTGCTGACGCAGATTGTAGGGGCGAATATCATCGAATCCCATAATGTGATCAGCGTGGCCATGGGTGAGGAGGACTGCGTCGAGGCGGTCGACGCCGGCGCGCAAGCCTTGCTGGCGAAAATCGGGAGTGGTGTCGATGACGACGTTCTGGCCGTTGCGCGAGAGGAGCAGGGAAGGGCGGAGCCGCTTGTCATGCGGGTCAAGCGAGCTGCAGACGCGGCAGTGGCATCCGAGCGAGGGAACGCCCATGGACGTGCCGGAGCCGAGTACGGTGATTTTTAGCGGAGCCTGGGGCATGCTGAGATTGCTGAAACTCGTTCGAAAGCCGGGCCGAGCCAGGTTTCAAAAAGACTGATTCCTGCTAAGGCCGCATCTTTTTAAGGCCGCATCTTTGCTTTTGCCTGCGTGGCGGCTTGCGCCGCTATCGCTTGATTGACTTCCAGATAGGTCATCTTCAATTTGCCAAGCAGATCGACGAGGATGTTGTCTTCCTCCGGCGCGAGGTTCCCCTTGGTCTTTTCGTGAAGTGAGTCGAGCATGTCGATCAGTTCATGCGCGGCTTCCGGGTCGATGACGGGCTGACCGGTGCGCGGGTCGGCGTAGGCGCCGAGGACCATCGCCGCGTTGCTGCCGATCATGCGGACGAGATTTTCGAATGGTTGAGAGCGCTTGGGAACTTCGGCGGAAGGTTGAGGCGCGACAGGCTTGGGAGCTTCGGCGACAGGATGCAGCTTCTCCTCGCGCTTGGCCTCGCGTTCTTTTTCTTCCATCGCCTCCTTGCGGGGTTCACCCTCGGCGGTAAAGGGGCGGCGGTCGATAACTCGGAAAGAATCTTCTTGTTTGTGATCGGTCAAGGGGACAATCCTCTACAGTATTTGTCTGGATAAGTTTAGCACGGGTCAGAGAATTCGGAAGCGGCGCAGTACCGAGTGCAATTAGATACATAGGAACTAAATTGAGAAAGATGGGTTAAATGAGGTGAGTTAAGATTTTGGAAAAGACAGTCACAATTCAATGAGGGGAGGAAGCGAATGCGAGTTTCAAAGATCATGACGAAAATCCTGTCAACTGTTCTGACGGTGGCGCTGCTGGTAGGCTGGCTGCCCACGGCGGGCCTGGCGCAGGACCAGGGTGCACCTCCGCCCTCATTTTCGCCGGACCAACTGGACAAACTCGTGTCACGTATCGCGCTGTATCCAGACCCGTTGCTGGCGCAGCTCTTGGCGGCCGCGACTTTTCCCGACCAGATTCCCGATGCCGCGAAATGGGCGGATGAACACCACTACCTGACTGGCGACCAACTGGCCACGGCTATTACTGAAGACCACTTGCCCTGGGATCCCGCGGTGCAGGCGATGCTGCCATTTCCATCGCTATTGGACATGATGTCTTCGGAGATTAATTGGACGACAGACATGGGGAATGCATTTCTTGCGCAGCGGCAGGACGTGATGGACGCGGTGCAGAGAATGCGGCAGAAGGCCAAGGATTTTGGCTACCTGCGATCGAATGGACAGATTGTTGTGAGCGGCGGTCCGTACATCGAGATTGAGCCCGTAAATCCCGCGTTCCTTTACGTACCGTTCTATGACCCGCTGGTGGTTTTTGCGGCGCCTCGTCCGGGGTTTGTGGTTGGCGCAGCGATTGGCTTTGGGTTCGGCGTGACGATTGGAACCTTCTTCCGTCCATGGGGATGGGGCTACAGCCGGTTCGACTGGGGCGCACATGGCTTCTACGTCTATAACAGGCCTTGGGGCCGTGTGTGGGGTAATCGATTCACGTATGTACACGCCTATGGTCCTGGAGTGCGACGCTGGGATGCGCCGCGTCGCGCGGAAGGACATGCGTTGGTACCGCGAAACGAACATGAGCGGAATGCATGGCACGAAGGGCGCCCGCACGTGGAAGAGCACGAGCGCAGCCACGGACATCGGCCCTAAGAAATAGTAAGACCAAATCCGTTGCCGGACAGAAGCACCCTGGCAAGACCAGGGTGCTTCTTTTTTGCGGAACGTTTTTTTTGCGGCGGTTTTCTGAGTTTATCCGCCGGGTATACCGGACCGCTTCGAGAAAACCTGGGGCGATGGCGGGTCGCGACACCTAAGCCGCAATGCCGGGCAAAAATCATTGTTTTCATTGTTAGTCAACCGGCTTATTATTGCTATTGGTATCCGCTCCGAAATCACCTAAGCCACGTGTTACGGTCTCAGGCGCCCAGCCCTGGCAGCGATGGGAGGACTTATGAATACCTCTAGTCCGTTGATTCGCGTGGGCCTTTGCAGCGCGCTAGCTGTATCTCTTGCCATGATCGGTTGTGGCGGCACGCAAAACCAGAATTGCGCAAGTTGCATGTTGTCGAGCGCGCAGTTTCTAGTGGCTACTACTGCTAGCGGGCAGATTCTGCGCTTCCCGATCGAAAATGGTGGCTTGGGTGCGCCAATTTCCATTCCGGGTCCCGCCAACAGTACGGGAATTGCCGTTGGTACGCCCAGCGGCGGCACGACTCTTCAGATTTTCGTTTACGCCGCTGACCCTGGGAATAACGCCATCGATGGGTTCTCGGTAAGCAGGACCGACGGCTCGCTGACCACACTGGCGGGCTCGCCCTTTCCGATGGGAACGGCCAGCGGCGGTCCGGCCAGCCTGACGGTTTTTGGAGACCTACTCTACGCGGCGAGCACGGACGGCAGCATCGTGGCCTTCAATGTGGCGCCCAGCGGTTCGCTGACGATGCTTTCTGGCTCGCCGTTTGCGGCGGGAGCCATGCCATTGCAAATCCTTCCGTTCCCTTCGGAAAGCGTGCCGAACACGACGTTCTTTTTCGCTGCGGACTTCGCCGATGCAAGTGGGAGCATTTCCGGGTACTCGCTCAGCCAAGCTGGGGCGCTGACTCCAGTGCCGGGATCGCCCTTTCCGACCGTTTCAGGGAGCGGACCGGCGGGCATGCTGTCGGCTGGCAACTTCCTGGATGTGGCACTGGAGCATGCTAACGCGATCGAGGTATTCTCCGTCAGTTCGACGGGCGTGCTCTCGCCAATTGCAGGCTCGCCGTTTCCAGCCGGACACGGAACTTCCTCGCTTGCGGCCGCCAGCGGATTTCTCTACGCCTTGAACGGCTCGGATCACACCATTTCAGTTTTCACGATTGACCCGGTAACGGGCGCGCTTGCTCCCATTTCTGGTTCGACGGTCAGCGCGGGAACAGCTTCTGGGCAACTTCTCTACAACAACGGGATACTCTACGCTCCGGATGCCGCAGCGAACGCGATTCAGGTTTTCACGACGAATGGGATGAACGGCAAGCTCACACCGCTGATGGGTTCGCCGATTGCTGTCGGGGCGGCGCCGGTTGCTTTAGCGGTAGTGGGATTTCCTGCCGTTGACCCTCCGAAATAGGCCTTCGCCAAAGCCGCGTTCCTTAAGGCGCGAGCAATGGTCTCAAGGTCACGTGAGTAAGACCCCCCAATATCTCATCGACTCATTTATGTCCGGAAGATCCTTGTCCTTAGGCTAATACATTGTCGGCACTTGCAATGGTGGACCAGGCAGAGCGCTTGTCAATGCTTGTGGGGCACCGTAAAGTGGAACGTTTGTTGCATGACGCAATTACCCAACAAAGTAATGGCTATCAAAAAGAAAAAGGCACGAAGAACGGGCAGGCTTGATGCGGCCCGGAGAGCGGCCGCGAAACGAACATGAACGGAATGCATGGCACGAAGGGCGCGTTCATGTAGAAGAGCATCCGCATCCTCACAGGTAGGGCAGCTCTGACAACTTCATCGAAGGCACTAAAACACCCCGGACCTTCCGGGGTGTTTCAGTTTATAAAGTGCTCCGGGCCCGTTGGGTTCGCTTAATTTCGTTTAGCGACAATTTATTCGCGCGGGCACCAGGTCCGTTTTCGATCATGACGATTGTCGGGCATTAGTCCGGGCGTTCGTCGCTGAAACCCGGGCTACGCCCTCCCTCTTCAACACATATTGACGGCTGGTCGTGCGGGCGTCATCAGGGGATCACCACTCCGCGATTTGCTGCGCCCAGTTGGGCCCCTTCGGAATCTCGCACTACGGTGCGAACCAGAAACGTCCCTGGTTGGAGATCAAAGCTCAGTTTCACGTTCAGGCCCGTCCTGTTTACTCGCTCCAATGTCACATCTTTTAATCGCATGTCGAGGACTCGCTGCAGGCCGGCAAGCATGTTTCCGTTCTGGTCGAAAATAGCAGTAGTGATCGTCAACGTATCCTGGTTGCGTTCATCCACCTTACGAAATCTGAGTTCTCCAATCCCCACATGGGTCACTACTGTCAGGTGCACTCCGTCCGTGCCCTTGAAGAATTGCGCCTGGCATTCGACAGGGAGTTCGTGCAGTTCCTCCTGAGAGAAGACCGCCTGCTGGATTTCCTCTTTGGCCGCTGCTTCGGGGTTGGATTCGCCATGCGGAGCGAAATAGCCATGGCGGGCCTGCAGCGCCCATTTTTCTTTGTTCACCAGCGTCACTTTCAGGTTGTGGTATTTGCCATCGAGCCTTAGGTTCTGCGGCGCAAACCCCAAAACGTAGGAAACCTCCGGCTCTGCCGCGGCCTGTAGCAAGCCCAGATCAATATCGTTCCGGTTGTGAAAGAAACTCCCGCCGGTGCCGTCGGCCAGCTCCCCGAGCACATCACCCTTCAACAATTGCTCCGTCCTCTCGAATTGCTGCTTTATAGGGCTCGACGTACCAGGATTGGATGCGTCATAAGTAGATTCAACCCACAAACCACGGGCATCAATCGTATCGATCACCACATTCGCTTTGGTCGCTCGGTCAATCACCTCACCGGTCCATTGCATCCCAGGAGTTACGAAAAATCCCGGCGACATCAACACGATGACGCGGGGGCCCGGCAGCACGCTCATTCTGCGAATCAGCGCCTCCAGGTTTTGATAGGTGCGCTGTAACTGCGCTTCTTCGATATTCAATTCTCGCTGTGCCATTCCCTCCGCCAAGTGCGTGGCGGCAGTTTGGTCCAGCGGTCCCATGCAGTTGAGGATATCCTCTATGGCCGTCTGTAGCGCCCCGGGGTCTTTTCCGTACACGATCGAATACGCCTCGTAGTAACTCATGGGCGGGCAATCCATCGGAGAGTCCATCGAGAGCGAATGTCGCAGGATTCGCTTCAGTGCCTCCTCGAGTTTCCCTCGGTCGGCCGTAAAATCCTGTTCGACCTGACCGGAAGTGCTGAAGATAGCAAGCCGGTCACCGGCCGCCATGGTCGCGAACAGCTTTGTGGCGGCTTGCCGCGAGACCATCGCATCTTGCGTCGATAGATGAAGATCGTCGAAAACCAACGTTGCAAACCTTCCTGGAAGCTCTGGCGCCTTGACCACTCCTAACTCAGAATTGGCTTCCGCCTGATCCGACTTCGTCGAGGGCGCCTGGGAAAGCGGAGTCTCAACGGAAAAACTCGAAATGATCTGTGGTTTGCGCTCGTCCGCGAGCTGAAAATCTTCCTTTTTCAGATTCGTAACCACTTTGCCGTCGCTGTCGCGAACGACAACTCGCACAAGCACTACGTTCACGCGCACCTTAAACGTCGCAGGAGAATCGTGCGAAACGATCTCGTCGTTGGGGGCCTTCGCATCCGGTTTGGGGGCGTTTTGGGATGTGTCAGCCGGTGAGGCTTGAGGGGCTTGCGGAGTTGCAGAGGGGGCCTGAGCGCGAGCAACGGTCAAAGCGGTGCATAAAAAAATGCCAACGAGAAAAGCGAACCAGACGGTTCTCGTGAGCCTGCTCGAAGACAGGTCGAGTCGAACTCTCCCCACGAATCCTCCCCTCCGGCAGCACTCTTCGACGCCCTGCTAAATAGAACGAACCCTCATTTCCTTGAGACTTGCCCGGACCATGGTACCAGGGGGCCCAGATTCGGCTATTTCTAATGTTGTGACGCGAAAACCGGACTTTCGGTTACGGGCGGGAGGAAACGCGCAGCTTAGTGAGGAAGTCTGGTGGCCACCAAGCTCTGATAAGTCGATTACGTGAAACTGGCTCTTTGCTGAGGCGCCGGTGCGCTTGTCAAAGTTTGTGGGGCACCGTAGAGTGGAGCGTTTGTGGCGGGGTTAGATCTGCTGAAGGGGCGATGGCTATCAAAAAGAAAAAGGCACGAAGAACTGGGAAGAGTGGTGCGGCGCGGAAAGCGGCTGCGAAATCGCGGCGGCTGACGGCGGGGGAGTGGTTCGAGAAATTGGCGGCGGTGCAGGCGCGGTTGCGGGCGCCGGATGGATGTCCGTGGGATCGCGAGCAGACGCATGCGTCTTTGCGGACTTATTTGATTGAGGAGGCCTACGAGGTTCTGGAGGCGATGGAGAGCGGGGATGACGCGAAGTTTGCGGAAGAGATGGGGGATTTGCTGCTGCAGATTGTGTTTCATTCGGAGATTGCGCGGGAAGAGGGACGGTTTGATGTTTCGGATGTGATTCGCGAAGTACACGACAAGATGGTGCGGCGGCATCCGCATGTGTTTGGGGAGAAGCGGGCGAAGGATTCGGCGGAGGTTTTGAAGAATTGGGAGCAGATTAAGAAAGAAGAGCGCGCGGCGGCGGGGAAGAAGGCTGGAGAGGAATCGAAGGGCGAAAAAAAGACGGCGTCCTTGCTCGATGGCGTGTCGAAGGCTTTGCCGGCGGCGCTGGAGGGATTTCAGCTGACGCGGCGAGCGGCGCGGATTGGATTTGATTGGGACAGCGTCGAAGGCGTGATCAATAAAATGAAGGAAGAGACTGGGGAGCTTCGTGAAGCGGTGGGGGCGAAGGACTCGGAGCTGGTCGAAGAAGAGATGGGAGATTTGCTTTTTGCGGCGGTGAATGTGGCGCGGTTTTTGCACGTCGATCCGGAAATTGCCTTGAAGAAGGCCAATGCGAAATTTTCCGCGCGCTTTCGGCAGATGGAGAAGTTGGCGGCGGAGCGTGGGCAGACGCTGGCGGATGTTCCGCGTGAGGAGATGGAGCGGTTGTGGGAAGAAGTGAAAAAAGTGGCGACGAACCTATCTCATAAATAGAGCCTCAGGGACTAAAGTCCCATCTTTTCCGGAGCGTTTTCGGCACGGCTGAAGCCGTGCCCTCCCAAAGGCGATTTATGAGATAGCTTCCAGTGACCCTTCGGGGATCAGGGGAAACGAGTGGCGAGCGAAACCATATCGGTGCGGAAGTGCGAAGGGATTGAGGAGTTTCAGCGCTGCGTCGAGCTGCAAAAAGAGATTTGGGGCGAAGAGGATATCGAAGTCGAGCCGGCGACTTTGTTTGTGGTGGCGAGTGAGACCGGTGGGCAGGTTCTCGGCGCGTTCGACGGGGAACGGCTGATCGGATACACGCTCGCGCTGGTGGGATTCACGAATGGAACAGTGTTTCTGCATTCGCACATGACGGGTGTCCTAGCAGCGTATCGCGACCGAGGAGTGGGGCGGGCTTTGAAACTTTTTCAGCGTGAAGAGGCTTTAGGGCGGGGAATACGGCTCATCGTTTGGACGTTTGATCCTTTGGAAACGCGAAACGCGCATTTCAATTTGAACCGGCTTGGGGCGATTGCGCGGAAATATTTTTCCAATCTTTATGGAGTGACGACTAGCCCGTTGCATTTCGGTTTGCCGACGGATCGCTTGTGGGCGGAGTGGAAATTGGATTCGACGCGGGTGGTGGCGGCGGTGTCGGATTTGGTGAAGGAGCCGGAGTTGGCTTCGGTTGAGGCGAGGATTGAATTGCCGGCGGAGATCGATCTTTGGAAGCGGAGCGATACTGCTCGCGTTGCTGCGGTGCAAACCCGTATTCGAGGAGAGTTTACGGATTGGTTTGCGCGGGGGTACGCGGCGGTTGGAGTGAGGAGAACGGCGACGGGGACGGCTTATCTTTTGGCCCCTTGGAGTGATTTTTAGTTTCGGCGCGAGGTTCCGGGGCTTCGCGGATGGATGGGGCTTACATTTGAAGGTTTTTTTAACACAGAGTTCACAGAGAGCGCAGAGGGGTCGATGAGGATACGGGAAGTTACTTTGCGGGAAGTGCGGATGAAGCTGGTTGCTCCGTTTGAAACTAGTTCGGAGCGCACGGACGAGCGGCGCATCATTCTGACTGAGGTTGTTACGGATGGCTCGGTGGGATGGGGCGAATGCGTGGCGGGAGAGCATCCTTTTTATAGCCCCGAGACGACCGACACGGCTTGGTTGGTGATGCGGGATTTTCTTTGGCCAATGCTCAAGGGGAAGGAAATTGGCGGCGCGGCGGATGTGTGGGGATTGCTCGAGCATGTGCGCGGGCACAACATGGCTAAGGCTGCGCTGGAAGCGGCGATTTGGGATGCGGAGGCCAAGCAGAAGAGCGTGCCACTCGCGAAATTGCTGGGAGGAACGCACGAGGAGATTTCCAGCGGCGTTTCGATTGGGATTAAGGAGTCGCTCGATGAGTTGGCAGCCGCGGTGCGGAAGGAATTGGCTGCTGGTTATCAGCGCGTCAAAATAAAAATTAAGCCCGGGAAAGAGTTGCCGCAGGTGAAGAGGCTGCGCGAAGAGTTTCCGGGGATCAAGCTAATGGTGGACGCCAATTCAGCTTACCGGATGGAGGACTGGCCGCTGCTGAGAGAGCTGGAAAATTTTTATCTGATGATGATCGAGCAGCCGCTGGGGTGGGACGATTTGTACGGGCATGTGGAGATGCAGAAGAAGCTGGCTACGCCGATTTGTTTGGATGAATGCATTCACTCGGAGGAGCAGGCGCGGGCGGCGATTGCTTTGGGCGCGTGCAAGATTATCAATATCAAGATGGGGCGCGTCGGGGGGCATACGGTGGCGCGGCGGATTCATGATTTGTGCCAACAGAATGGGATGCCGGTGTGGTGCGGGGGGATGCTGGAGTCCGGGATTGGGCGGGCGCATAACATTGCGCTCTCGTCGCTGGCGAATTTTACGTTGCCGGGGGATGTGACGGCGAGCCGGCGTTATTGGCATGAGGACATTATCGAGCCGGAAGTGACGGTGTCGACGCAAGGGACGATTCGCGTGCCGACGGGGCCGGGGATTGGGTTTGAGCCGCGGCGCGAACGGATCGAGAAGCTGACGGTGCGGAAAGAACGGCTGGTCTGAACGCGTGCTGGTGGAGTCCTCCAAGGGGCGCGCGCCTAGCCGCCTCGTCATCGCGCTGCTGATTGGCCTGATCGTGGTGATTTGGGCCATCAATTTTATTACGGCCAAGATTGGGTTGCGGTCTTTTCCCCCTTTGACGATGGCTTCTTTCCGCGTGTGCGCGGCGGGGCTGGTGATGATTCCTTTTTATTTGGGTGTGAGGCGGTTGCGGCTGGCGGCGTTTGCCCCGCCGGCGGGCGGCGCTGGTGCGAGTGAGCGTGGACGCGGACGTGGATTTACTGCGCGCGATGCGTGGACGTTTCTTTACTTGGGATTTTTTGGCGTTAGCGTGAACCAGTTTTGCTTCACGCTGGGGTTGCATTACACGTCGGTGAGCCATTCGGCGATTATTGTGGGGATGGGGCCGATTTACGTATTGATCCTGGCGGTGATGTTGCGGCTGGAGCGGGCGACGTGGCACAAAGCGGTAGGGATGGCGATTTCGTTTGCGGGGATTGCGGTGCTGGCTTCGGAGCATGGGATTTCGGCGCACTCGCCTTCGCTGCTGGGCGATGCGATTACCATGACGGGGTCGGTGGGATTCGCGACGTATGTGGTGCTCGGGAAACGCGTGGCGGGGGAGTATGACGCGTTGACGATGACGGCTTACAACCATTTCGCAGGGGCGCTAATCTTGTTGCCGCTGGGGATTCGACAGGCGTGGTTGTTGGGGGCGGCGGGGAATTGGCGGGCGGTGCCGTGGGAGGCTTGGGCGGCGATTTTGTATATGGGAGTGTTTGGGTCGGCGGTGGCGTACTTGTTGTATTACTGGTTGCTGCGGTATCTGGAGGCTTCGCAGTTGAGTGCGTTTACGTATTTGTTGCCGGTGCTGGCGACGATTTTGGGGATTTTGACGCTGGGGGAGAAGGGGTCGTGGATGCAGTTGGTGGGTGGCGGGCTGGCGTTGGGTGGGGTGTATTGGACGGAGTCGGGAAGGGCTACCAAGTAGCGGACGTAACGCGTTTCGGCGCGTTGACCTGCTTGGTGGGGCGTGTTAGGTTGCCGATTCTTGTGCAGAATACGCGCCGAGCGATTCACGATGCCTGGCGGCGAGAAGCAGAGAACCTGGGATGACGACTAGACCTACGAATGCGAGTGGGAAGATGCCGCTGCGGTGGGGCGGGGAAAAGGCGCGTATTGCGGTTATTCCGGGGGACGGGATTGGGAAGGAAGTGACGCGGGAGGCGGTGAAGGTCATTCGTGCGGCGACGGCTGCGGCGAAGAGGCCGCTGGAGTTTGTGGAGTTTGATTGGGGGGCGGACCGGTATTTGAAGGATGGCGTAACGCTGCCTGTGGGGGCGGTGGAGATGCTGCGGGACGAATTCGACGCGATCCTTTTTGGGGCGTTGGGTGACCCGCGGGTGCCTTCGAACCAGCATGCGGCGGACATTTTGCTGGGGCTGCGATTCAAGCTGGACTTATATGTGAATGCGCGGCCGGTGGAGTTGCTGCATGAGCGGCTGACGCCCTTGCGGGATAGGGCGGAGAAAGACATCCGGTTGATGGTGTTTCGGGAGAATACCGAGGGGTTGTACGTTGGCGTGGGGGGATTCTTTAAGAAGGGGACGGCTGACGAGATTGCGGTGCAGGAAGACGTCAACTCACGGAAGGGCGTGGAGCGGATTATCCGGTATGCGTATGACTACGCGCGCGAGCATGGGTTGAAGCGCGTTTGCATGAGCGACAAGTCGAACGCGATGACGTTTGCGCATGATCTTTGGCAAAGAGTGTTTAAGGAAGTACGGCAGGAGTATCCGAAGATCGAGTCGCGGCACTTGTATATTGACACTTTAGCGATGGAGATGGTGAGGGACCCGGCGCAGTTCGACGTGATCGTGACGTGCAACTTGTTTGGGGACATTGTGAGCGACCTGGGGGCGCAGTTGGCCGGGGGGCTTGGGTTGGCGCCATCGGGGAATATTCATCCGGGGAGGACTTCGCTGTTCGAGCCTGTGCACGGCTCGGCGCCGAATATTGCCGGGAAGGGGATTGCGAATCCGTTTGGCGCGGTGCTGGCTTCGGCGATGATGCTGGATTTTCTGGACTGGAAGCCGGAAGCTCAAGTGCTACGCGAAGGCGTGAGAGCGGCGCTGCGAGAGAATTTTGTTACGCCTGACTTGGGCGGAGCTAAACAAACAGTTGAAGTGGGCGATTGGCTCGCGAAGTTTGCAGGTCAGGTGCAATAGCTTCAGTTAAAGCAGGGCTTCAGGTGTCGGCGGGCGTACATTTTCTTGGCTAAGAGTAGCTAACGCTTTGCTTTCGATCCCCTAAACTCAAACCAGTAATCAGCATGCCCATCAAAAAGCCGCCGATGTGTGCCCACCAGGCGACGCCTCCCGTGGCAGATGCGCCGACAGTGCTCACACCCGCCACAAATTGCAGCAGAAACCAGTAGCCAAGAATGATGAAGGCGGGAATCGGAATGAAGAAGATAAAGACGAGGGTCAAGACTCGAGCACGCGGAAAAAGAATGATGTACGCGCCCATTACGCCGGAGATGGCGCCGCTGGCTCCGAGCGCGGGGAGAGTCGAGTGGTAATTAAAGATGATGTGTGTGAGGCCAGAGCCGACGCCACAAACGAAATAGAAGAGGAGGTAAGGGAAGTGGCCGAAGTAGTCCTCGACGTTGTCACCGAAGATCCAGAGGAAGAGCATGTTTCCGGCGATGTGCAGAAAGCCGCTATGGAGGAACATGCTGGTGACGATCGTCAGGAGGGAGGCTTGGAGGTTGCCGTGGCCGTTCAGGGCCAGGCGTATGTGATTGGGAATGGTGGCGTTGGCCAGAACGAAGGCGTTCCCTTGGTGCGGAGGTAGCGTGATCTGGTAAAGAAAGACGATCACGTTCGTCAAAATAAGAAGAGTATTGACGACGGGATAGGTGCGCCGGGGATTCAGGTCTTTGAGAGGGATGAACATGCAAGTGAGTTTGTGGCGCGCTAGTTACGGGAAAGCGGCGCGGTTGCGTTGTCCCTTCCGTTGAAGCTTCTCAATTTTGCCCAACTCCGCGATGCCACCTCGCGCACCGAGTGCTTCGCAGTTCAAGCCCGCAGCCGCGCAAGCGAAGTCGAGAATCCGCTGCAACTCCCAGCCGTTCAGGATGCCGTAAGAGAAGCCGGCGTGAAAAAGGTCACCGGCGCCGGTGGTGTCGGCGACGCGGACTTTGTAGGAGGGAGAATACCAGAAGCGGTGGCCATCCCAGGCGAGGGCGCCGTCGATCCCAAGCGTTGCGCAAACGGCGCGGCAGCCGTAAGTTCGTTTGAGGAGCGGAAGGGCTTTGAGGAGATCGCGCTCTCCGGTAGCGGCGCTGGGCAAATCCCGGGAGACGACCGGATAATCGACGAGGGGGAGCAGCTTGGCGAGTTGCGGAGTCCAGTGATCGAAATCGGCGACGACGGGGATATTTTGCGCGCGGGACCAGGATGCTGCTTTACGGGTGGCTACTGGATCGTGGCCGTCAATGTACAGAAGACGTGCGGAGGTCACCCAAGCTTTTTGGAGAAAAGAGGAGGGGATGGTGAGGCGGGGGTCGCGGCGCCAAACGACCGTGCGTTCGCCGGACTGAGCTTCTACGAAAATGAAGGACATCTGACTGAGCGCTTTGGGTGTGCGAGAGAGATGGAAGGTGACGCGTTCGCGCCGAAGATCGCGACGATGGAGTTCGGCCACGTGATCGTCGCCGACGCAGCCGACGTAATGAGTGCGCAGTCCCCAGCGCTGGCAGGCGATGACCGTGGTGGCGACCTGGCCGCCGAGCATGATCTGCGCGTTGAGAGTTTCGACCTTTGAGCCGAGGGAGGGGAACTGAGCGACTTGCAGAACGGTGTCGGCAGCGTTTTCACCGATGCCGAGGATGTCGAATTTTTGTGCGCGCATAAGCAGAGGTGCAGGGTAACGGAAGAAGGGGAAAATGCAAAGGGAGTTCGAGTGTTAAGTGAGCGTCCGATAATTAAAGATGCGGCGAAAGGCTGGTTAACAGAATCTGGTGGCGATAGTTTTCGCGGGAGAAACGGCGCTGCCACGCTTATCTCAAGTTTGGCTTAAAGCGATGGTGCACGCACGGATTTGCGCAAATGTCGCAGGATAATTTTTCCAGGGAGCGTTACGTAGACATTGCGTGTCGCGAGCGTGTGTGGTAATTAAATTAGTCCTGCGTGTGCGCGCGAATCGGATGTGGCTCTGCAAGTAATTCTGCAAAGTGTCCGGGGAAGCGTCGGCGCGCCGACTGCTCATGCCTGCCAGGGAAACGGAAGCAATCATCTTGAAGACCTTTTCGCTGGGAGAGGCCGACCGCCTGGTGAGTTTCTTCGGGCGGACGTCGGGACGAATGCGCGGTGTGGCTGCGGGCGCACGCCGGATCAAGAATCGTTATGGCTCGACGCTGGAGATTCTGTCGCACGTCCAGCTTTGGTATGTTGAGAAAGAGACGCGGGACCTGGTGCGTATCCAGCAGTGCGAACTGCTCGAATCGTTTCATAAGTCGCAAAGCGATTATGAGCTGAGCACCGGGCTGGCGGTGGTCAGCGAAGTCTCGGAGCAAGTGCTGCCGGATCACGAAGTGGCGGAGTCGATGTTCCGGCTTCTACTGCTCACGGTTCGTGAGATTGAACGCACGGGGGCGTGGCAGTTGCCCTTGAGCTACTTCGCGTTTTGGACCGTGCGGCTGGGCGGCTGGCTTCCGCAGTTCGATCGCTGCGCCGCGTGCGGCACACCGTTCGGAACCCAAGCCGCTTTCCACGCGCCGTGGGAAGCTGGATTGCTTTGCGAGAAATGCCGGCGCGGAGGCATGAAGCCGCTGCACTTGGCGGCGCGGCAGCTTGCGGAGCGGTTCGCGGGGGAGAAGCTGGATAAGATAGAATTTCTGCCCGCGACGCAACAGCCCGCGGCGGAATTGCGAGAAGCTTCGCTGAACTGGATTGAGCACCACACGGAGAAGCCGTTAGCTACGAGAAGGCTTTTGGAGACCACTTGATTGCTAAAGTAAAGCTTGAGAAAAAATCTGTCGGCTTAAACTTTCAAGATTTGGTTTTGAAACTCTCTCACTTCTGGGTGAAGCAGGGATGCGTGCTACAACAGCCCTACGATGTGGAAGTGGGAGCGGGCACGATGCATCCGGAGACATTTTTGCGCGTGCTTGGTCCTGCTGCGTATCGCGTGGCTTATGCGCAGCCTAGCCGTCGGCCCGCCGACGGGCGATATGGCGAGAATCCCAACAGGCTCTACAAGCACACGCAATTTCAAGTGATCCTGAAACCTTCGCCTGCCGACGTGCAGGATCTTTACCTTCAAAGTCTCGGTGCGATTGGGATCACTTTGAAGGAACACGACATTCGTTTCGAGGAAGACAACTGGGAATCGCCGACACTGGGGGCCTGGGGCATTGGCTGGCAGGTATTGCTGGATGGGTTGGAGATTACGCAGTTCACCTATTTCCAGCAGAGCGGCGGGATCGATCTCGATCCCATTTCGGTGGAGCTGACGTACGGCTTGGAACGCATCTGCGCTTTTCTGCAGGACGTGTCTAGCGTGTACGATCTGCGTTGGTCGGCGGACAAGACTTACGGCGAAATTCGCTTGGCCGAGGAGCAGCAATTCTCCGAATACAGCTTCAACCGCAGTGACGTCAAAGCGATTCGCGCTGAGTTTGAACTACACGAAAAGCAGGCCAAAGAACTTCTGGATGGATTTGGCTCGGCAGCAGGGAAGGACCGTGAGCGGTATCCGATTCTTCCGGCGTACGACCACTGCTTGGAGTGCTCCAACCTATTTAACTTGATGGATGCGCGGGGCGTTATCTCGACGACGGAACGAGCGGCGCTCATGGCGCGCGTTCGCACTGCGGCGTGCCGAACAGCGGCAGCGTATCTGGAACAGATTGGCGGGCCAGCCGTGCGCCGCGAGGTGCGAGCGTGAGCCCGTCAAAAGAAAAGTTGATCGAGAAGAGAGTTGAAGTATTGCTTGAAGTTGGAAGCGAGGAGATTCCTGCGGGGATGTTGCCCAAGGCAGAGGAGGATCTGCGCGCGAATCTGGAAAAACTTTTGGCGGCAGAGAATCTTTCGGACGGCGTGACGGTAGAAACGTTCAGCGCACCGAGGCGGCTTGTGGCACATATTCGCGGTCTGCGCGAGAAACAAGCGGACGTGGTGAATGAAGTGACCGGGCCGCCAAAGACGGTGGCTTATGATGCGGTCGGCGAGCCAACGCGCGCAGCGCACAGTTTTGCGGAGAAGCAAGGGCTCTCGCTGAAGGACCTTTATACGGTCAAGACTCCCAAGGGAGAATATCTCGCGGCGAAGCAGACCAAGCGCGGACGAACCGCCGAGCAGATTCTGAGCGAGATACTTCCGCGGGCGATTCATGATTTGTCGTGGCCGCGCTCGATGACCTGGACGGGCATCGACGGGGCGCGATTCATTAGGCCGATTCGCTGGATTGTGGCGGTGGTGAATGGCAAGCCTCTGAAGTTTTCTTTTGCTGGTGTCACGGCGGGAGATACCACGCTGGGCCATCGTTTTCTTGGCAAGGGTCCCTTGAGAGTCAAAGACTTCGAGGATTACGAGAAGAAATTGAAGGCCAATGGCGTGATCGTCCGGCCAGTTGAGCGGCGGGAGAAAATCTCGAAGGAGCTGGCCGCTCATGCGAAGAGGTCGGGGTATCGCATTCACGAAGATGCGGAACTGCTGAAGCTGGTGACCTATCTGAACGAATGTCCGAGCGTGCTGGAAGGCGATTTTGATCCAGCGTACCTCGCGCTGCCCGACGAGATATTGGTCACGGTGATGCGCGGTCATCAAAAATATTTTGCTGTGGAGAAGCGGGGCGGGGAAGTTGCGCCGCATTTTCTTGCGGTCATCAATCTGCCGAAAGATCCGAAGGGCTTGGTGCGCGCGGGGCACGAGCGCGTGTTGCGCGCGAGGCTGGCGGACGCACAATTTTTCTGGGAGTCGGACCAGAAATGTCGGCTCGCCGACTATTTGCCAAAGCTTGAGCGAGTCACCTACGAATCGAGGCTGGGAAGTTATCGCGACAAAGTGGAACGCGTCCGCGCGATTTCGCGCTGGCTGACTGAGGAGTGGTTCAATAGAGGAATGCTTCAAGCGCATGTCGCCGAAGCGGACCGCGCGGCGGAACTTTCGAAGTGCGATCTGGCTACGGAAATGGTGCGCGAGTTTACGGAGCTGCAGGGAATCGTCGGCGGACTTTATGCGCGCGCACAGGGCGAATCGGATAGCGTCGCCGATGCGATTTACGATCACTACCGACCGGTTGGCCTCGATGATCCTATTCCGCGGAATTTGATTGGCTGCGCGGTCGCGCTTGGAGACAAGCTGGACTCCATCGTGGGATGCTTTGCGGTGGGCTTGGTTCCCACTGGCTCGAGCGATCCTTATGCTCTGCGGCGCGCGGCTTTGGGGATCGTGAAGATTATTCTGGAGCGCAAGTTGCCGGTCTCGCTTTCATTGGCAGTTGGCGCGGCAGCCAAAGCATTGCTTACGAATCCTCCGAAGAAGGGTGTGACTCCGGAGCAGGAAACGCAGGTTTTGGATTTTCTGCTAGATCGCGCGAAGTTCGTGCTGCGCGAGCGGGAGAAGTTCAGCTACGACGAAGTGAATGCGGTGTTCCGGGCCGGAGTTGATGACTTGGTGGACGCGCACAAACGGCTTATCGCGCTGAAGGCCATTCGCAAGTCGAAGAATTTTGAGCCGCTGGCGGTATCCTTCAAGCGCATCCGAAATATCTTGGAGAAGTCGAATTTCAAGAAGGAGGAAGCCGCGGCGATACAGACGGATTTGTTCGAAAGCGGCGCGGAGAGAGAGCTATTCGCCGCAGTCCGATCGGCGGCGTCTAAAGTGCAAGCAGAAAAGCGGGCTGGAAAATATCAAGAAGCACTTGAAGTTATTGCGGGGCTGCGAAAAGCGGTGGACGACTTCTTTGAAGGCGTTATGGTGATGGCGGAGAACGAAGCGGTGCGCAAAAATCGGCTCGCACTGCTCGCGGAGATTCTGCGGGAGTTCACGACGATCGCGGATTTTTCTGAACTGGGTGGCGAGGAACGCCGATAGGGAAGATAAAGTTTTGCTTTAGATTGTAAAACATGCTTTGCGTCGGCGTGCCGACAGTTTTTTCGGGCGCCGTACTTATAAGACGGGAAGTCGCAGGAAAATTTTCAAAAATCAAAAACGACAAGCGAGGAACACAGTGGCTAAATGGGTGTATTTTTTTGGAGCAGGAAAAGCAGAAGGTGACGGGACGCAGCGCGCGCTGTTGGGTGGAAAGGGCGCAGGTCTTGCGGAGATGAGCCGGATCGGCTTGCCAGTGCCTCCCGGGCTCACGATCACGACGGAAGTCTGTACCTACTACTACGGAAACAAGAAATCCTACCCGAAGTCCCTCGACGCGGAAGTCAGGAAAGCTGTCGCGCGCGTTGAAAAGATTATGGGCACGAAGTTTGGCGACAACAAGGCCATGCCGATGCTGGTCTCCGTGCGGTCGGGTGCCCGCGATTCCATGCCGGGCATGATGGATACGATTTTGAACCTTGGCTTGAACGATGAGACCGTGCTCACGCTGGCCAAGGCCACCAAGAACGAGCGGTTCGCGTGGGACTGTTATCGCCGGTTCATTCAGATGTATGGCGACGTCGTAATGGGTGTGCAGAAGCGGCCGGAAGAGGACCACGAGCCGTTTGAGGTGGTCATCCACGCGCTGAAGCATGAACGCTATCACGCCGATGTTGACGACCCGAAGTTGACGGTGGCTGACCTTCAGGAACTGGTCGTTCGCTTCAAGAGACTGATTAAGGAACGCAGTGGGAAAGAGTTTCCGCAGGACGCGTGGAAGCAACTCTGGGGCGCGGTGGGCGCTGTGTTCGGTTCCTGGATGAACGATCGCGCTATCGTTTATCGCCGCAAATACAACATTCCCTCCGAGTGGGGGACGGCAGTAAACGTTCAGGCGATGGTGTACGGCAACACGGGCGACAAGTCGGGGTCTGGCGTTGCGTTCACGCGCGATCCGGCGACCGGCGAGAAGGTTTTCTACGGCGAGTTCCTGATCAACGCGCAGGGTGAAGATGTGGTGGCTGGCGTACGCACGCCGGAACCCGTCGCACAGCTGAAAAACTATCTTCCCAAGGCATTCAGCGAACTCGAGAAGATTCGCCAAACCTTAGAGAAACACTTTAAGGATATGCAGGACTTCGAGTTCACGATTCAGGACGGCAAGGTCTTCATGCTCCAAACGCGCAATGGCAAACGAACAGGGTTGGCTGCGGTCCGCGTCGCCATTGAAATGGAAAAAGAGAAGCTGATTGACTGGAAGACCGCGATCCGAAGAGTTCCTGCTGACCAGCTCGAACAAGTGCTAGCGCCCATCTTCGATCGCAAGGCCGTGGCAGCCGCGAAGGTCATTGCGAAGGGACTGCCGGCCGGGCCCGGAGCCGCTGCCGGAAGAATGTATATGAATGCGGATCGTGCCGTTGCGGCGGCGGAAAAGGGAGAAAAGGTTCTGCTCGTTCGCAATGAGACTTCTCCGGAAGATTTGCGAGGGATGATCGCGGCAGAGGGAATTCTGACGGCGAAGGGCGGTGTCAGTTCGCACGCGGCACTAGTCGCGCGGCAAATGGGCAAGGTCTGTGTTTGCGGCGCAGCGGCGCTCGAGATTGATTACGCTGCGAAGACCATGACCGTTGATGGCGCAACTTATAAGGAAGGGGACTTTCTCTCGATCAACGGAACTGCCGGTGAAGTCTACGCAGGACAAATTCCCACGGCGGCGTCCGAAATTGTTCAAGTATTGATTGAGAAGTCTCTCGACGCCAAGAAGAGCGAGGCATACCAAAACTTCAAAAAGCTAATGGACTGGTGCGCGAAGGCCTCCCGGCTGGCGGTTCGCACCAACGCCGACACTCCGGAACAGACGGCGCACGCAATCGCGTTCGGGGCAGTGGGCATTGGACTTTGCCGCACGGAGCACATGTTCTTTGAAGGCAATCGCATCGACGCCATGCGCGAGATGATTTTGGCGGACACTAAGGAGCACCGGAAAACGGCGCTCGCCAAAATCCTGCCCTATCAGAGGGAAGACTTCGCGGGGATGTTTAAGGAGTTGAAGGGATATCCCGCGACGATCCGGTTTCTCGATCCTCCGCTGCACGAGTTCCTGCCGCACGAAGGATCAGCGCAGAGCGCTCTCGCGAAAAAGATGGGAGTACCGGTGGAAAAGGTGCAGCAAAGAGTTAAAGAATTACATGAATTCAACCCGATGCTTGGATTCCGCGGATGCCGCTTGGGAATTGTGTATCCGGAGATTTCGGAGATGCAGTCTCGCGCGATCTTCGAAGCTGCGGCCGATGTACAGAAGGCGGGGATCAAGGTGAACCCGGAAGTCATGATCCCGCTCGTCGGTTTCAAGAAGGAACTGGACCTGCAGGTTGAGGTTGTCCATAGGATAGCGAGCGAAGTGATGAAGGAAAAGGGTGTAAAGCTGAACTACCTGGTCGGCACCATGATTGAGGTTCCTCGTGGCGCTCTGACGGCCGATGAGATCGCGCAGACGGCCGAGTTCTTCAGCTTTGGCACCAATGACTTGACGCAGACGTGCCTGGGGATGAGCCGTGACGATTCTGGTTCGTTCCTCGGGCCTTACCAGGAGTTGGAGATCGTGAAGAAGAACCCATTCGCAACCATCGATCAGGCGGGTGTCGGTCAACTGATTGAGATGGCGGTGGCGAAGGGGAACAAGACGCGTCCCGGAATCAAGCTTGGGATTTGCGGCGAACATGGCGGCGATCCCGATAGCGTGAAGTTCTGCCATCGCGCAGGGCTGACTTATGTGAGTTGCTCGCCGTTCCGGGTGCCCGTAGCGCGGCTTGCCGCAGCTCAAGCAATGGTTGAAGAAGAGCAAGCGAAGAAAACGAAGAAGAAGTAGTCTAAAAAATCGTTCAACTCAAATATGAAGTGATACTTTAAATCGTCGGCGTGCAGACAGCTCAAGCAATGTCTGCACTTCGGCGGCTTTTTTCACGTGGGCATTTTAAAGAAAAAGTAGAGGCCGAGAAAAAAGAAAGTAATGTCTGTGGACCACGCCGCGAGGAACGGCGGCAGTTGTCCAACGCCACCCATGGCTTCGAGCAGACGCGCCGCCGTCCAGTAAACAATTCCGATGGCCACGCCGAGCGCCACTCCTCCGACCGCGCCGCGCGTGCCGACGAGCAGTGCGAAGGGAATTGCCAGCATCATGCTGATCGGAGCGATGAGAGGAAAGGCTAACTTGACGTGCCATTGCACGGTGAGGTTGGCTACATCGAATCCCGCTTTGCGGAGCTCCTCAATGTAGCGGCGCAGAGCGCCCCAGCTCATCTGGGAAGCCTGGCGCACCTCGCGAATGAAGTAACTCGGCGGCTCCGAAAGCTCTGGCAGCGACGTGACCGGGAATCGGTCGTAGCGCGTGATGGAGCCGTCAGCGAAATCGCGCACCCAGCCGCCCTCGAGAACCCAGACTTTTTGCGAATCGGACCACGTAGCGCGTGTGGCGAAGATTCGACGACGCATTTGGAAAGTTGCGGGGTCGAGTTCCACGACACTGAGTCCTCCAAAAAGGTTCTGCGTGGGATCAAAGAGGTCGTAGTTGTAAATCTTCTCGTCATTCCCAAAAATCCACCGCTGCGGATGTGCATAGGTTTGCGCTGGGCGGCCTTTGATCTGGTTGCGCAGCGCGTCCTGGCGCTGGTTGGCGTAGGGAAGATAGGTTTCATCCAGCACGATCATGCTGGCGGCGAGAGCCAGCCCGGCAAAAAGCAGGGGCACAGCCAGGCGGTAAAGGCTGATGCCGCTGGCCTTGCAGGCCACGATTTCGTTGTTTTTGCTCATCACGCCAAGCGTGACTAGTACGGCGACCAGCGCAGCCAGCGGCGCAAGGTTGTAAACGAGATAGGGAGTTAGATAGCGGAAATAGTCCACGACGATGAGAAATGGCACGCGATGGCGCGCGATGTCATCAAGCAGCTCGAAGAAAGTAAAAGTCTCGAACAAGAAAATGAAAGCGGCCATCAGCAGCGCGAAATGAAAGAAGAAACGCCGCAAGAGGTAAATATCCATCAATCGAGGGAAGCTGCCGCTGGTATGCACGCCGTTTTCTTGCGCCTCAATGACGCCGTTGGGAATCCGGACGACAGCTATGGCGGCGGCGCGTGCACGCGCTTTCCGGCGTCGAAGCAGCCTGGCCCAGCTCCGAAAGCGCACCAAAGGATTCATCCAGCGGCTTTCGCCGCGGAATTGTTCCATGCGGGGAAGCAGGGCCAGTCCGAGAATAGCAAGCAGGATATTGGCGCCCCAGATTCCTGCGGAAGGCGGCAGCGTGGCTTGGCGCGCAAAGCCAGCGCCGATCACTGTAAGCAAGTAATACGAGGCAATGATGATGACGGCAATCAGCGAGCCGGCCGCACGTCCGCCGCGTCGAGGCTGTGCGCCAAGAGGTACCGCTATCAGCGCGAAGGCAAGGCACGCTACCGGAAAGGCCAGTCGGCGGTGCAACTCCACACGAGCCTCACGCCAATTGGTATCGTGTGAGTTAAGCAGTTCTCGCAGGGAACGCTCGGAATTACTGAGTTCGCGTGGCTGCGCGGGCACGAGGCCATTCACCTCGAGAGGCCAATCACTTTGACCAAACGACGTTACCGAATAGCGGTCGGGATCTTCCCGCGAAAATTCGTGGGTACTGCCGCCCTTCAAGTGAAGCTCCAGCTTGCCCTCTTTAGCTTCGGCAATTACAATCGCATTCTCCGCCAGAGTGAGTTGCGAACCGTTCTCTCCTCCGGCTTCAGCGAGAAATACGCCGTGCCATTGCGTGCCGCTGGCAGACACGTCGTTGACGTAAAGAACCAGCTTGGGGAAACGCTCGTCGAAAACACGGGGTTGCACCGCGAAAGAGGCTTGGGAAGCGAGCAGGTCGGTTTCGAGGCTGCGGTATTTATGCACCGCCATCGGGCCGAGCCAAAGCGTCATGCAAAGCGTGACGAGAGCGCCGCCGACGGCGAGAACGCCTACGGGCAGGAGAATTCGGCGGCGGCCGATGCCCAGCGCGGTTAAGGCAATGATTTCGCTGTCCGCGGACATGCGGCCAAGGCCCAGGAGAACGCCGATCAATACTGCCATGGGGAGAGTGAACGTGAAGACGCCAGGAAAAATGCACAGGAAAAGTTCGAGGATTTGCGCTCCCGAGCCGCTGTGACGGACGAACAGCTCCATCAACCGAACAAGCTGGGGCACGAAGAAAACGAAAGTGAATACGGCAAGTCCGAGGAGTGCGTGACGAAAAACCTCACGAACGATATAGCGGTCCAGGATGCGCATGGCGCGAACCGTGAGTGTAACACGGCAGCGCAGCGGCTACTTGAAAGAGAGTGGCGATGAATCGCGTGCACGTAGTGCTCTTGTGGCACATGCACCAGCCGCAATATCGGGACCCGGAAACCGGCCGGTATGTCCTGGCTTGGACGCGTCTGCATGCACTCAAGGATTATTGGGGCATGGTGGCGATGCTCAAGGAATTCCCGAAGTTTCATGCCACCTTCAACGTGGTGCCTTCGCTCGGCATGCAGCTTGAGGAATATGCTAGTGGGGAATTTAACGAGCCGTGGTTCTCTTTGGCTTTCAAGCCAGCCGACGACTTAACACGGGAAGACAAAGCGGAAATTCTGGCGCGGGCATTTCAAGTGAATCATGAACGCTTGATGTCGCGGTGGCCGCGTTTTGTTGAGTTGTATGAATGGTCCCAGCCTGCGGGCGGAGCTCAGGCGCAAGTGTCGTTTACGCAGCGCGACTGGCGCGATCTGCAATTGCTCTCGCAGCTTGTGTGGATGGAAGAGACGTGGTTCGAGAAAGATTCGGTGGTCAGCCGGCTTGCGAACAAGGGAAAGGAGTTCACGGAAAAGGACAAAGCCGCGCTCAAGGCGAAGCAACTGGAATTGCTCGGCTTGGTTTTGCCGGAATATCGCGCTGTGGCACAGACTGGCCAGATTGAGCTCAGCACCACGCCGTTTTACCACCCTATCCTTCCGCTGATCTGCGATTCGGACATCGCTCGGGTGGCGAATCCCGGCACGCCGCTGCCGCGTCGTGCTTACCGTCATCCCGAAGACGCGCGCGAGCAATTGCGGCGCGCCCTGGAGTACCACGAGCGAGTATTTGGCGCGAAGCCCGCAGGGCTATGGCCCTCGGAAGGCTCCGTTTCCGATCAGGCTCTGACCATCGCTGCCGAGGAAGGTTTCCAGTGGTTCGGCACGGATGAAGGCGTGCTCGGCCGAACGCTGAACGCGGGATTTTTTCGCGATGCAAAGGGCGTCCCGGCGAATGCGGATCGTTTGTATAAGCCGCTGCGCGTGCAGCTTGGCGGGAAACCCATGACGGGACTCTTCCGCGATCACCATCTTTCCGACCTTATCGGTTTCGTCTACAGCCGCATGAATGGCAAGGATGCCGCCGCGGATTTGCACGGCCGCCTTCGCGAACTTGGCGAGCGCGTGCAATCCTCACAGCCTCTGACGGTTTGTCTGTTTCTCGACGGCGAAAATGCCTGGGAATATTATCCCGGGAACGGCCGAGAGTTTTTGCGCGAATTCTACGGCCGCATCCAGGCGGATCAGAATTTTCGTGCGCTAACAGCAACCGAAGCGATTTCTGCCGCCGGCCTTATCCCAACCAATGCTGGAATTTTCCCCGCGTCGTGGATCAACGCGAATTTCGATGTGTGGATCGGCCACAGCGAAGACGTCGCCGCCTGGGAACTTCTCTGGGACGCTCGAGAAGCCTATGGCCGTGCCGTGGATGCCCGGAAACAAGGCCGCGATGGCGCGCCAACTGAAACGGCGCTCGCCGAAGCGCAGGAATCGCTGCTTGCCGCGGAAGGAAGCGATTGGTGCTGGTGGTATGGTCCCGAACACAGTACGGCGAACGATGCGGAATTCGACGCTCTGTACCGCAAGCATTTGACGGCGGTCTACCTGGCGCTCGGACAAGTGGCTCCGCAAGAACTGGCGAAGCCTATCAAGCGCCAACCTGAACACGCGCTGCAACTAGCACCAACGGGCTTTCTGAAAATCGCAGTGGATGGACGAGACACCACGTATTTCGAATGGCTTGGCGCAGGCCTCTACTCGCCGGAGCGCCGCGGCGGCGCCATGCATGGTCGCACCTTCTACCTTCATGAATTACGTTATGGTTTCGAGGAGGACCGCTTTTGCGTCCGCGTGGACCCATTTCTGGATCTTCTAGGAGAACTTGAAGATTCGGAATTCCGCATCACCATCGGGGGCGCCGAAGAAATCAACATCGTAGTGAAGCTGGTGCGGGGCCACCTTCAGGAGTTTGCCGTGGAAAAGGGACGCCTTTGCCTCCTGAATCCCAAAACAGTGGCCGAAGCCTCTTTTGACCGCATTCTCGAAGTAGCCATCCAGCGCAGCGAGCTGCTTCTGAAGGGGCAGACCAAGCTCAAGCTAGGCGTCGCGCTTTGGCATGGCGGCCTGCCTGTGGATGTCCTTCCCGCGGAAGGCTACCTCGAAGTTCAGCTCGGCGAAGACCACGCCGCCTGGCCGACTGAGGAGAATTCCTAGCGCGCACTTTTTGGAGTGCAGACTTGGCCGCCTCGTTCGCCGGCGGCCCTGCACTCTTTTCTCTCGAATCACCTGCAAACCCGGATGGGCAAGGCTCGCTGCTAGCGCGATACTTCTTTCTCCTTGACAGTCTAGGAGAGTAGGCTTACATTCCTAGTTCATCTAGGAGAAGAGTAGGACAGGCTTCAGCCCGTCTTTCCGACCGCGTCTATGGACAAACAACTCGAACTTCTGCAAGGCACGCTCGATATGCTCATCCTAAAAGCCGTTTCGCTCGGCCCTCTCCACGGGTACGGCATTCTTCTTCGCATCCAGCAAATCTCGAAAGACCGCCTCGAGATACAGCAAGGCTCGCTCTATCCCGCGCTTTATCGCCTGGAACATCAGGGCTGGATCGCCAGCGAATGGGGCGAGTCCGAAAACAAACGCAAAGCGAAATACTACACGCTGACGGCGGCAGGGAAGCGCCGCCTGCAAGCGGAAACCGACAATTGGAACAGCATGGCCGACGTCATCGCAGGAATTTTGGGCGCCAAACCCGAGGAAGTATGACTTCTTGGAATCGGCTTCGTTCCTGGTGGCAAGCAATGCTTCATCGTTCGCGCATGGAAGGCGAGATGGACGCTGAGCTCCGTTTCCACATCGAGACTTACGCTGATGATTTGGTTCGCAGGGGCGTTTCGCGAGAGGAAGCCATGCGTCGCGCGCGCATCGAGTTCGGCGGGATTGAACGCGTCAAAGAGGAAGGCCGCGAAGCGCGCGGCATCTCCTACATCGGAGAATTGCTCCAAGATTTGCGTTATGCCGCGCGAATACTTCGCAAGAGTCCTGGCTTCACTGCCGTCACCGTACTCACCCTGGCGCTCGGTATCGGCGCCAACACCGCGATCTTTACCATGATGAACGGCCTGATGCTGCGCACGCTGCCCGTGCGCGATCCGGGGCGGCTCGTCGAAATTCTCCACCACGGTCCCGACGAGCCGGAACCCGGGTTCAACGGTTTCTCGTGGGACGCCTACCGGATCATCCGCGACGGCAACCACGTCTTCTCGGACCTGATCGTTGGGCCTGGAGTGAACTTTGCACCTGTCCGCGCCGATAAGCTGCAGCCGGAGACCCTGTTCGTCGGAGCTGTAGGAGGAACTTTCTTCCAAGAGCTGGGAGTGCGACCCGCAGCCGGCCGCTTAATCGGCCCCGAAGATGATCACGTCGGCTATCACGCGCCAGTAGCCGTCATCAGCTGGTCGTTCTGGAAGTCCCGATTCAATCTGGATCCCGGAATCATCGGTAGGCAGATCGTCGTCGGCGACGACGCGCCGCTTACCATCGTTGGTGTGGCGCAACGCGGGTTTTACGGGCTCAATAACCAAGCGCCGCAAGACGTTTGGTGGCCCCAAACGCTTGGTCCCTCTGCCGGATGGGGACTCGGACTGTTAGCGAGGTTGAAACAGGGCGTTTCCATAGAAGAAGCGCGTACCGAAATCAGCGTGCTGTCCCACAGAGTCGTGAACGCGCCCGACGCCGGTCCTTACGTGCGTACGATGCAACTCCGCGTCGAGCCGGCGGGAAACGGCGTTTCCACCCCTTTGACTCAGATGCTCTCGACGCCGCTGACGGTCTTGATGGCAACCGTGGGACTGCTGCTTCTCCTCACGTGCGCAAACTTGGCAGGGCTGCTCTTGGCCCGCGGAGCATCGCGCCACCACGAAATGGCCGTGCGTGTCTGCCTTGGAGCCGCCCGGGCTCGCTTGCTGCGTCAGGCGCTCACCGAATCCCTGCTGCTGTCGACGGCTGGAACCGCTCTGGGCATCTTTGTGGCGTACTTCGCCGCTCATGCGCTGATCCGGGTGTTCACATCAGGCCGGTTCATCAGGGGGGCGCCGCTGCATTTTGAAGCTCTTACAAAACCAGACGCACACGTGCTGTTGTTCGCCGGAGCAATCGCGCTGCTCACCGGACTGCTGTGCGGAGCCGTACCCGCTATGCGCGCCTCGAACATGGCACCGGGCTACGCCCTGCAACCAGGATCAAGAATCGGAGAGACCAAGCGTCAACGGCTGCTCGGCAAGGGCCTTGTGGCTTCGCAGGTTGCGCGCTCTCTCGTGCTGGTAAGCTCGGCGGGTTTGTTTGTGGGATATCTGTCGCACCTTCGGAACGCGAATCTGGGATTCCAGCGCAATCATCTGCTGCTGGTCACGCTCGATTCCGCTCACAGTGGCTATAACGCTGCGCAATTGTCGCAGCTGTCGCAAGAGCTAGTGACTCAGCTGGATACCATTCCCGGCGTAAGCTCAGCCACGTTCAGTGGCATGAGTCCCATGGAGGGACCTGGAGCTGCGAGCTTCGCATCTGGGGAAGACCATCCCGAAAAGCAGAGCCAGGCCTCGATCAATTATATTGCGCCCGACTATTTCGAGACATATGGCACACCATTTCTGGCGGGTCGCGATTTTTCAGCACGCGACCAGAGCGGTTCCCCCGTCGCAATCATCAACGAGGCCGCCGCTCGCGACTGCTTCGGGAACGAAAACCCCATCGGAAGACACATTACGCTGAGCCATATCACGCTAGCGAAGGGCGAGAGAACCTATGAGGTGGTCGGACTCGTCGGCGATGCCAAGTACAACGATCTCCAACAACCCGCGCCGCCCACGATCTACGCGGACCTGCTGCAACAGGACTTCATTGGCTCTCAGCATTCTCAGCTGGCGATCCGAACGAGAATCGACCCCGATGGGGTAGCCAGCGCCGTTCGCCAAATCGAGGCCGACGTGTTGAAGGATGTTCCCATCGTTCGAATTATGACGATGAACGAGCAGATCGATTCGTCCATCGTTCCACAGCGGTTGATTGCGATGCTTTCCGCGGGGTTCGGCGCGCTCGGCGCGCTGCTTGCAGCCATCGGCCTGTACGGCCTACTCGCGTACACGGTTGCGCGGCGCACACATGAGATTGGCGTTCGCATGGCGCTCGGTGCGGCAGGGACTGACGTTATGCGTATTGTCCTTCGCGGCGCCCTGTGGATGGTCTGCTCTGGTCTCGCTATCGGAGCGCCCCTCGCGTTCTGGGGAAAACGCATAGCCGCCAGCCTGATCCCCGACCTGCCAGTCGCCAGCTCTCTTCCGATTGTCGTTGCCGTTGCATTAATGATCGCGGTCGGTTTGATTGCTGCTTACCTGCCTGCGCGCCGCGCCATGCGCGTCGATCCCATGGTGGCGCTGAGGTACGAATGATGGCGCAGATCATCGTGAGGTGTGGGGTTATCACACCGGAGGAAGTATGAAGCTCTGGAGCAGAATCAATTCATGGTGGAACGCAACGCTGCGGCGCACTCGCATGGAAAGCGAGATGGACGCGGAACTGCGCTTCCACATCGAGACGCGCGCTGAGGATTTGGTCCGCGGCGGAGCTTCACGTGAGGTGGCCATGCGGCGCGCGCGCATTGAGTTTGGTGGGCTCGAGCGCGTTAAAGAGGAAGGCAGGGAAGCACGCGGCGCAAGAGTCCTGGAAACTTTTCTGCAAGATCTTCGCTTTGGGGCGCGCACACTACGCAAGAGCCCCGGCTTTACCGCCGTTGCCGTTCTTACACTTGCGCTCGGCATCGGCGCCAACACTGCCATCTTCAGCCTGGTCGACGGCATTCTTCTTCGGCCGCTTCCGTTCGCCGCTCCGCAAAGCCTTGTCAGCATTACCGGCACTTTTCCGAAGGGCGGCTTCGTCGCCATGCGCGAGCAAGTGCAATCGCTCGACACGGCAGCGTACTTCGAAGGCCACGAATTCAATCTCACCGGGCACGGTGATCCGCTGCGGCTGTCTGGCGTGCTCGTCTCCGCCGAATTTTTCTCCGTCTTGGGCGCTCATCCGGAGATTGGTCACGCTTTCTATCCCGGCGACGACATAGCGGGGCGGGATAACTACGTCATCTTGAGTCACTCGCTTTGGGAACAGCGTTTCGGCTCCGATGCCTCGATTCTGGGTCATTCGATTGAGCTCGAAGGCGTCAGCCGCGAAGTTGTCGGAGTGATGCCTGCGGAATTCACGTTTCCTTCTGCCAAGACTCAGGTCTGGTTGCCTCTTCACGATGATCCTCGCGACACTGTCGGGTATTGGGCCGGCGATTTCATGCCCATCATTGGCCGGTTGCGTCCCGGTGCAACCATTCCTCGCGCTCGCACGGAAATTCGTATGTTTCAGTCCCGCGTACCGAAATTGTTTCCGTGGCCGATGCCTGCGGATTGGAACGCGGACATCAGCGTCGTTGAATTGCGCAACGGCATGGTTGCAGACGTGCGCAGCCGACTTTTTCTGCTGCTGGGCGCGGTTGGCCTGATTCTTCTCATCGCTTGCGTCAATGTTGCTAATCTCGCGCTTTCCCGCGCTGCCACGCGCGAGAAAGAAATCGCTGTGCGCACAGCCATGGGCGCGGAGCGCGGCCGCGTCGTCCGGCAACTTCTTACGGAGAGCGTGTTGCTTTCTCTCCTCGGGGGGTTGCTCGGGATTTTTCTCGCCACAGAGGGATTGCACTTGCTGAAGGCCGCGTTGCCGGCCGATACGCCGCGTCTTGCTGACGCTCACATCGACTGGCGCATTCTTTCGTTCACAGGCGGCCTCGCCGTCCTCACCGGACTTCTCTTCGGTCTCGCGCCCGCGCTTTATTCTTCGCGTGCCGCTTTGGCCCAGTCGCTCAATACGGCTACGCGCGGCACAGGCGTTTCTGTTTCGCACCGTCTGCGCAGCGCATTGGCGATCGCCGAAGTAGCTTTCGCCGTACTTCTCGTTATTGCCGCGGGTTTGCTCATCCGCAGTTTTGTCGCGCTATCGCACGTCGATCCCGGGTTTCGCGCAGAGCGTGTTCTTACAGCGCGAGTCACCCCAAATCAAGAATTTTGCAGCGATCCTTTACGTTGCATCTCTTTCTACCGCGAACTCCTCGGTCGCTTGCGGGCCGTTCCCGGCGTCCATTCCGTCGCGGTCGTCAATACGCTGCCTCTCGGCGGCCGCGTGGCTAAGCGTTCTCTCGAAATTGAAAATGAGGCCGTGCCGCCCGGCGAAGCCATGCCGCTCTTCTGGATGGATGTCGTGACGCCCGATTATCTTCGAGTCATGAAGATTCCCGTCGTCGCCGGGCGTGGCATCACTTCTGCGGATGATTCCGGGAATGCTCGCGTGGCCCTCGTGACTGCCGCGACAGCTCGCCGCTATTGGCCCGGTCGCAGTCCCATCGGCACGCACGTCCGCCTGAGCGGCGATACAGACTGGCGCACCGTCGTGGGGATTGTTTCCGATGTGCGCGCGTATGATCTGCAAAAGAACGTTCCAGACTGGATCAACGGCACGATCTATTTCCCGTACTCTGCAAACGCCACACTCGAAGGCGGCCGCGTTCCCTCCGACATGACCGTAGTCATTCAATCCAGCCTGGAAGAATCGCAGCTTCAAAATGTTTTGCGCCGCACTGTGGCCGGACTCAATCCGGAAGTCCCTGCTAGTGAAGTCAAGCCGATGCGCGCCGTTGTCTCGGAGTCGGTTTCCACTCCGGCTTCCACAACCGTTCTCTTCGTCGCCTTTGCTGCGCTGGCTCTCGTGCTCGGCCTTATCGGCATCTACGGAGTTCTCTCGTATCTTGTCTCCCGGCGCACTCGCGAAATTGGCATCCGTCTGGCTCTTGGCGCACAGCGGCGTGATGTTTTATGGCTCGTCATGAAGGAAGGAGCCAAGTTCTCGCTATTCGGGATCTCGCTGGGCCTCGCGTGCGCTCTAGGCCTAACTCGCGTGCTCGCCAGCGAGCTCTACGGCGTCAGCCCCGCAGACCCTGCCACTTTCTTCGCCGCCGCTGTGCTTATGACCGCCGTCACGCTTTTGGCTTGCTACGTCCCGACGCGCCGCGCCATGCGCGTCGATCCCCTGGTGGCGCTTAGGAACGAATGAGCACGCGGTTGTTCGCGGGGAATTTGAGCGTCAACGTGGAGGACGTATGACGATTTGGAGCCGGTTTCGTTCTTGGTGGAGTGCGACGCTGCGGCGCTCGCGGATGGAAAACGAAATGGATGCGGAGCTGCGTTTCCACATGGAGGCGTTCGCCGAAGATTTGGTTCGCAGCGGGGCACCAGGCGAGGAAGCGCTCCGTCGCGCGCGGATTGAATTCGGAGGCGTCGAGCGCGCCAAAGAGGAATGTCGAGAGGCGCGGGGTGCGAACTTGTTTGAATCGCTCGTGCAGGACGTCCGCTATGGCGTTCGCATGTTGCGCAAAAATCCGGGTTTTACGGCGGCAACGGTCCTGACGCTGGCTCTCGGCATTGCCTCGACCTCGGTTCTGTTCAGTATCCTCGATGGCGCCTACATCAACTTCGGCGAGACAAAACAGGCCAATCGCGTGGTTCTGCTTACCCAACAATTCACCAAGAGCGAGACGGAGAGCTGGCGATTCTCTCCAGCCGAATACTTCGACATTACAGACGCCAAGAATAACGGGAGCCTCGATCGATGGTATGCCGGTTTTTTCGCGATTGGCCATTCCGGTGCGAGTCTGACGGAGACAGGTGAGGGCGGACAGAATCCGGAGCAGGTTCCCATTGTGCTCGCGACGGCCAATATGTTTTCGCTGTATGGGATAACGCCATCGCTTGGGCGCACGCTCGCGGCGGATGAAGACCGGCCGGGCGGCCCGAACGTCGCGGTGCTTACCTACCGGCTATGGAACAGGCGCTTTGGCCGCGACCCGGCGGTCATCGGGCGAATCATTGATCTCGATGGCGTTCCCTACACGGTGATCGGTGTCACCCCACGGCGATTTCAGCATTGGGGAGCGGACATCTACCTTCCGCTGGCGCTCAATCCGGCGTCTGTCAACCGCTCGCTCCGCTCTCTTACTGTGGCAGGAGTATTAAATGCGGGTCTGTCGCCCGAACAAACCGCGCCGGCTTTGCGAGAATTGGCCCGCCGAGTGGAAACACAATACGCGGCAACAAATCCGGAATATCGCGGGCTTGTGTACGCGCCTGTCGACGTGCGAAAGGCTGTGGTGGGTGATCTTCGAACCGCGCTCTATGTGCTGATGGGCGCTGTAGCCATGCTGCTGTTGATCGCCGCTGCGAATATTGCAAACTTGTTGATCGCTCGCGCCAAAGCGCGGGCGCGCGAAATTAGCACGCGGCTGGCGATTGGAGCTACGCCCGGGCGATTGGCACGGCAGTTTTTTACGGAAAGCGTTGTGCTTTCGGGAATCGCGGGGACAGTGGGGGCCGTGGTAGGAATGAGCGCGCTCGCGCCCATTCTGGCGCTGATTCCTTCGCACTATATTGGCGAGGAAGCGGAGATCCACGCGAGCCCGGCGAGTTTCCTTATCAGTGCCGGAGTCGCTCTGGTGCTGGGAACCGGTTTCGGCTTGGGCAGCGCGATGTTCGTGGCGCGGCGAAGCGCTAGTCATAAGATTGGCCAAACGCGTACAAGCGCGGATGCCGATCGAGGGAGCGGGCGAGCTCGCGGATTGCTGGTGCTTTCAGAAATGGCGCTCGCGTTCGTGGTCGTGACCGGTGCGGGACTGATGCTTCAAACCTATCGGCAGATCACCTCCATGGACCTCGGCTTTCAGCCCGATCACGTGCTTACCCTGCGTACTTCCTTGCCGACGCTACGGTTCCAAAAAGATATCGAGGTGTCGAATTTCCTTACGGAGCTGCTCAAGCGGGTGGGTTCGTTGCCAGGCGTCGTTCAGGTTGCTGCATCGAGTCAACGGCCGATGGAAGGTGGCTCGAGGGAGCGAACCTTTTCGATTCTAGGCCGACGTTTGAATACGGCTGATGGCAGCGCGACGACCCGATTTCTTGTGATCTCACCATCCTATTTTTCGGTTGTTAGAACTCCGCTTCGTCGCGGCCGCTTCTTCAACGAGCAGGATGGCGCAGAGGCTCCGGGAGTGGCGATAGTCAACGAGAGATTCGCCCGATTGTACTTTCCAAACGAAGATGCCGTGGGCCGGCAGATACGGCTGGCAGACGGGGATGCGAGTCCAGCCTCGCTTGCTGGAACGTCCGGAGGTCGTATCGTTCAAATTACTGGCGTGGTGCAAGACTCGAAGCAGTTCTCCTGGGATGTTCATGAAGTGCTTTACCAGCCGGTGGCGCCGGAGATTTATGTGCCTCTTTTGCAGCATCCGGAAGACGCGCGCGATATGGCGCTTCTCCTGAAAACGCAGGCGGAGCCGGCCTCGCTTGCGAACGAAGTTCGCTTGCAAGTGCTCGCGATGGACCCGGATGAGCCGGTCTTCAGCGTCCAAACTTTGCGCACCATATCAGAAGAGGCGCTGGGGCCGGCGCGGCTCTGCCTTCTGCTGCTTGCCGTCTTTGCGGCGACGTCCATAGTTATCGCCTGCGTGGGTCTCTACGCGATTGTGTCGTACGAAGTCACGCAGCGCACGCAAGAGATTGGCGTGCGTATGGCGCTCGGCGCGGGACGGCGTGATATTGGACGTTTGGTGTTACGAGAGGGGATGTTGATGGTTGCCGCTGGGCTCGGCATAGGAATTTTGACGTCGCTGGGGATTACGCGCCTGATGTCGGCCTTGTTGTACAACGTTGCCTCAAATGATTTTGTCACGCTGGCAGGAGTGGCCACGCTATTGACCGCCCTTGCTTTGATCGCCAGCTATGTTCCTGCGCGCCGCGCCATGAGAGTCGATCCGATGGTCGCTTTGAGGTACGAATGAAGGTGCATATGGTCCTGCTATTTTTTTGCACTTAAACTTAAATGGAGGAAGTATGACCATTTGGAGCCGGCTTTGTTCTTGGCTGCAAACCACTCTTCATCGTTCTAGCATGGAGCGGGAGATGGACGCCGAGTTGCAGTCGCACATGGTTGCTTACGCGGATGATTTGGTCCGCGGGGGCATTTCGCCCGAGGAGGCGATCCGGCGGGCGCGCATTGAATTTGGAGGGATCGAGCGCGTAAAGGAGGAAGGCAGGGAAGCGCGCGGTGTAAGGCTGCTCGACGAACTCAGGCAGGATTTGCGCTTTGGTGTGCGAATGTTTCGTACGAGCCCGGGGTTCACCGTTGTGGCCGTCCTCACACTCGCTCTGGGAATCGGTGCGAACACCGCCATCTTTAGCGTCGTGAATGCTGTGCTCCTTAGCCCGTTGCCTTACGCCAATGCACATCGCCTGATGCTGGTTAAAGAGATTTTGCCCAACATTAGCGCGGAACCGTTCAACGTCTCGGGACCGGATATAGCCGAGATTCAGAAGCTAAATCATGTTTTTGAGGGTGTTGGCGGATTCCGTGTGTGGACTTATGAGTTTTCCGGAAAAGGCGAGCCGGCGCGTGTCACGGCTAATCGAGTAAGCAGTAATCTTTTCGAGGTGCTCGGTGTGCAACCGGTTGTCGGCCGTACATTCGAGCCACAGGAGGAGCAGTACGGGCATCAGGTCGTTATCCTGAGTTACGGATTCTGGCAACGCCAGTTCGGCGGACAGCACAATATCCTGGGCGAGACCCTCAACTTGGACCGCAAGTCCTACACGATCGTCGGTGTTATGCCGCAGAGTTTTGTCTTTCCGCTCCCCGGAATGATGCAGGGAGTCACGGCCGATCTCTGGGTTCCGCTAGGGCTGTCCAAGGAAGAGCTGGCCGACTTCGGAGACAACTTTTCTTACACCGTCGTGGGCAAGCTGAGACCAGAGATAAAGCAGGGGCAGGTCAACGCGGACTTGCAGCTAGTCGCTCAAGGAGTTCTAGAGACTTACAAACAATGGTCGCGCGACGCCGGCTCACCGTTGGGCGACTTCCGGCTGGGCATGCTCTCTGTTCCTCTCCGCGATGAGGTGACTGGTCCGCTGAAGCCAATGCTGTTGGTGTTGCTGTGCGCGGTGGGTTTCGTGCTGCTGATAGCGTGCGTGAACGTGGCAAACCTCTTGATGATGCGCTCCGTTGGGCGCCAGAAGGAGATCGCGGTTCGATTAGCTATCGGTGCTGGAAGGTTTCGCTTGCTGCGCCAGTTTCTAGTGGAAGGCATGTTACTTGCTTTCACAGGCGGCGGGCTTGGTTTGGCTCTCGCCGTCTGGTTCAAGGACGTTTTGGTGGCCCACATGCCGGCAAGTGTTCCACAGTTCCATGCCATCGAACTCGATTGGACAGTGCTGCTCTTCAGTTTCCTGATAGTCGCACTTTCGGGACTCGCCTTCAGCGCGTTGCCGACTCTCTGGGCGTCGCGAACAGATTTTAGTCCTTCGCTGCAGGAAAGTGGCCGCGGTAATTCGCAAGGCAAAGACCATCACCGCATGCGCGCTGCTTTTGTGATCATCGAGGTTGCGTTATCGGTGGTGTTGCTGGTTGGCGGGGGTCTGATGGTGCGTAGCTTCCAGCATGTCTTAAATACCAATCCGGGCTTCCATCCAGAGCACGTGTTGACCGCGTCGATTGATCTGCCGCCAACTGAGGAGTACTCGCAAGACGAAAAGGTGGCTTCATTCTACAAAGAGTTGATGGAAAAGCTGCGCCAGACTCCCGGTATTACCGCTGCCGGAGGCTCCACGGATTTGCCCCTTCTTGGAGGGTGGACGCATGCGTTCACGGTGGAAGGCTACCAGCCGCCACCGGGCCCTGAGCTAAGCTTGGGCAATCACTCTGTTATCTACGGAGATTATCTCCAGGCCATGGGCATTCCGCTCCTTCGAGGAAGGAATTTCACTGAGCTTGATGGGCCCAAGTCGACGCATATGCTCATCGTGAGCGAATCATTGGCTAAGAAGTATTGGCCCGGTCAGGATCCCTTGGGCAAGCGCCTGAAATGGGGACCACCGGAGTCGACAGTTCCTTGGCTGACTGTGGTCGGCGTAGTGGGCGATGTGAAGCAGGGCCCACTCGAGACTGCGGCGGATGCGCACACATATGAACCTTACGCCCAACTCGGGGCTCCGCTCTCACTTCGAATTGCCGTTCGCGGGCAAGGCGATTCGGCAGGACTCGCAGCTGGCGTTCGCGCCGCCGTCTGGAGTTTAGATCGCCAACTCGCTTTGGGAAGCGTTCGAACCATGGATGAGGTGATCAGCCGGTCGACGGCGAGCCGGCGGTTCAGCCTCATACTGCTTGGTGCGTTCGCGGCTCTGGCTCTATTGCTAGCGGCAATCGGAATCTATGCCGTGCTGGCGTACTCCGTGGCGCGACGAACACATGAGATCGGCGTGCGCATGGCGTTGGGCGCGCGAAGCGGCGACGTGGTCCGTTTGGTTTTGGGGCAAGGTCTGCGCGTTACCGCGATCGGAATCGTCTTTGGCGTGGCGGGAGCGCTTGGCTTGACGCGGTTTCTTCGGAGCTTGCTCTACGAAGTGCAGCCCACCGATCCTCCTACGTTCATCGCCGCGCTCTTGCTGCTGGTCAGCGTGTCGGTTGCCGCATCATACCTCCCCGCGAAGAGAGCCGTGCGCGTGGATCCTATGGTGGCGCTGAGGTATGAGTAAGCCTGCGGCATTTATTCGCACAGTCGGCTAGAACAAATGAATTTCTCTAGAATAATTTGACGGCCAGGTCGCGCGGACCATCGCCAACGGGAATCATGGTAAGGAGGCTGTTGGTGCGCACGCGAATGACTGCTACGTCGCCGGAACCTTGGTTTACGGCAATCAGCAAATTTTCATCGGGATCGAAACGCATCACGCCAGGAGACTGCCCCGCGGTAATCGGAAACTCTTTGCCAGTGCCAGGATCGCGAATGACGCGGCGGTTCTGGATGTCCACGGGAATGATGTGCCCTGCCGCGCTGTCCGAAACATAGAGCGTATTCCCATCGATGCTGAGAACGCCGCGCGTGGGCGCCGAACCGAGGACCATATAGTCGCCTACTTCGTGCGTCCACGTGTTGATGACCTGCAACCCGTGCGCTTCCGGCGAAATGACGTAGAGTTCGCCGCCGTCCGGCTTCAACAGCAAGTCCGAGGGATTTCCATCCAGTTCGAGGTTCGTCACCAGAACGCCTCTGCGTAAATCAACGATGGAGAGGCGGTGTTCCGTTCTGCTCAGAACAAACGCGAGACTGCCGTCCGGGAGGATCGCAACCTTTTCTGGTTCCTTGACGATTCCAACGGCGCTTCGCAGAGCCAGCGTGCTCGCGTCGTGAATTCCCAGCGTGGCGTCCCGATGGTTCAGCACCAGCACGCTTTTTCCGTCCGGCGTCACGTGCGCCACAACTGGCTCGCCTCCTGTTTTCGTCCGTGCGATGACGCTGCGCGTTTGGCAATCGATCGCCAGCAGCGTGTCCGATCCCGCCGAAGTCGTGTACAATCGGCTGCCGTCCGGCGAAAAATCGATCGCATAGGGAAGCGGGCCCACGGGGATGCGCGAGCTAACCTGATTCACGCGCGCATTAATTACCCAAACGTATCCACCCGCCGAGCTCACGCCCCAAATTTCAGCGCGTGTCGGATGCTCGCGCATCCCCGATAGCCCTTGCCCGATCGCAATCCGTGCTACTGCGGCCAGTTTCACCAAATCAATCACGGTGACAGTTCCATCGTTGGCGGAAACATATGCGCATAACCGCAAGCCCGGCCTCAAAAAAGACGGCCGGTGCTCGCGCACAAGTTCTGCCACGCCCACGATCAGCAGGATGCCAACCAAGAAAAATACGCGGAAGTTGCGCGGACGATTCATGAGCCGGATGGATTGTTACATGTAGTCTGCGGAATTAGCCAGAAGCCCGCGAATGACCTGGAGGCTTACGCATCGCGCACGGGGAGAAGCCCGGAATATTTACTCAAGAAGTTCTTCAATTGACTTCGCGCCCCAGAACCGCGGCGATCTGGCGTACTTCTTCGACCAGTTCCGTGAACTCTTCCGGCAAAATCGATTGCATGCCATCGGACAGCGCCTTGTCTGGCTCGTGGTGTACTTCGACGAGCAATCCGTCCGCGCCCACGGCAATCGCCGCACGCGAAAGTGGCAAGACTTTGTGGCGTTTCCCAGTGCCGTGCGACGGATCGACTAATATGGGCAAGTGACTGCGCTTTTTCACTGCGGGGACCACTGCCAAATCCAACGTGTTCCGCGAAAAATCGGAAAACGTTCGAATACCACGCTCGCACAACATGACGTTGTAATTTCCCTCGGACAAAATATATTCCGCAGCCATCAAGAAATCGTCCAGGGTCGCCGACATCCCGCGCTTCAAGAGCACCGGCTTCTTAGCCCGACCTGCCCGCTTCAGCAGCGAAAAATTCTGCATGTTGCGCGCACCAATCTGAATCACGTCGGCGTATTCCTCGACGAGATCGAGGCTCTCGTTGTCGATGGCTTCCGTGATAATCCCGAAGCCGTACGTCTCTCGCACCTTTGCCAATATCTTCAATCCGGGCAATCCAAGCCCCTGAAAACTGTACGGCGAAGTCCTCGGCTTATAAGCCCCGCCGCGAAACAATCGTGCCCCGCTCTTCTTCACCCGCTCCGCAATTGCGAAGCACTGTTCCTCTGTCTCCACCGCGCACGGCCCCGCCACGAGCGCCACCATCTTCCCGCCGACGACCACCTCTCCGCCAGGGACCGGAATCCGCAGTACGCTATCTTCTTCCTTCGCGTCCCGGCTCACCAGTTTGTATGGCTTGCTGACCGGAATGCACTCAATCACGCCCGGCAGCGATTCCAGCACGCCGAGATCGACCGCCCCCCTGTTACCCGTAATCCCTATCGCCGTTCGAATCGTCCCCGGAATCGGATGCGCCTTCAGTCCCAAACTCTCGATGCGCTCGCACACACCTCGAATCTGCTCGTCCGTGGCGTGCGACTGCATGACAACCAGCATCAGCGGCTCCCCTATGCTCTCCGTACACTCCGAGCAAACCAGTAGTCTAAGGCATGCCGCCGCGCCGCCGCAAACGCGCGAATGTTTTGAATCTTACGAAAGGGAAGTGCTCAGGCAGGTTTCGCCACGGTGCTCCTGGTCCGAAAAAGTCCACGCACCAACACGAACAAGAGCAGCGCGGTCAGCGCAATCGTGATGATCGTCCATGTCGAAACAGAGGCATTCGCACCCGTCATATACTCTGGAATCTCTAAGAGGCCCCACATCGCATCCGTAAGCCGCTCCTGGTTGGGAAGCCCGTTGCTCAAAGCTCGGTACTCTTCAAACGCGTGCTGAAACGGCAGAAAACTGATCAGAAAACCTATGCTCCCCACCAGGAGGGCGGCCGGACCGTAGTCCGCCATCCGGCAAGCCGCTTTTCGCCAGATTGCATGCGCCTTTGGAATCCGGTTGGGCCAGAGTTCCACCATCAAGATTCCCACAAACGCAGCGAACGCGCCCGCTATGCACAAAATAGCGAAGCCCTGCACCAATCTGGCCATTTTTCGGAAATCCAGCGCCGTCGCGCTATGCGCCGGATTGTGGGCGTATTGCATTTCCTTGGCGCGTTCGTCGATTTCGTTGAGACGCGCCATTGCTCTATGTTCGTCTTCCGTTTTGCCAGCACTTGAATAAAGAGCGGCGAGCTCTTTATCGGCCTTCCGCGAAACCGCCCAGCCAATGAGCTTTTCGATGCGCGTCTCGCTTCCGTCCGTCATTCGCACCCCAAACGTATTTACTTGGTTCAGTAAACTTTCCGCTCGTTTCAGGTCACCCGCCGCTCGCGCCTTCTGTGCATCATGGATTTTGACTTCAGCAAAAATCCTCAAGTTCAGCAAGCTGGGAATCCCGTGGTACCAAAGTCCGGAAAGAACCACCATCGGGGATAAGTTAGTCTCCCGATTCCAAACCCTTCTAGTCAGCTGGACGTGCCTCTGAAAGTAGCTGTCGTAGCGCGGAGACTCGTAGGCGCGTTCCATCAGCTCCATCCACTTCGAATTGCTCTCCACTGCGTCAAAGTCCGTATCCTTTGGGGCGCCATGTCCGTAGTAGCGCTTCCCAACGTCCGGTCCAGCTGCTTGGTATGCCTCAAGTAAGTAGGGCACGGCGTTGTCAGGATCAGCCGCTTGCAGCCGTGCCAGCCATTGCGCTTTCGGCGGTTCAGAATTCGGCCAAGAACGGCTTCTTGACCCATAAACCCAAATTAACTGTGGATCAAGCGCAATCGCTCGTTCCGTCAAATCCTCCGCACGTTTCGAATCCCCGCTGCGAAGCGCGACAAACGCAAGCGTGCTCGCATCTTTCTCTCTTTCGGCCCGGACCCCAAGCTCATCCAGCGTCCGCTCGTCTGAATTCGATTGCCGGTGTTCCTCCCAGCTCGACCGTACCGTTCGAATCGCTTCGCGCCCTTCCGGCAAAATCAGCAGCACAGCCGCCGCGGCGAGAACCACAGCCGTAAACACGCGCGAACGTTTGGGCAGCAGCGAAGGCCCGTCCGGCTCATTCGCGCCGCCAGAAAGGGAACCGCCCGTCGGAAGTTTCATCCAGGCCCAGGCACTCGAAAGCACGGAACGCGTGAAGAGCATGATTCCTCCTAACGACCACCTCACCGTTTCGAACGCGGTGGCCGTCTCATCCACTTCCGCCGCCAGCGCCAATCCCCACGCGCGGTTCTCCTCGGGCCAATGCCGCACCGCGCACCAAAGCGCCCACCGCGCCAAACGAGCCGTAACAGAATTCTCTTGTGGGGCCATGCTCATGCCTCGTGCTCCGCCGGCTTCCAGAAACGCTGTTCCCGCGCCGCGCGAATTTCTTCCCGAGCCCACTCTCGCGCCGTTCCCGAAAGCCGGTAAAGATGCCTCGGCGGCCGCCCGGGCGTTTTGGACTCCTCCCAGCGCGTCTCAAGCCAGTGGAGCTTATCCAGCCGCATGAGAATAGGGTAAAGCGTCCCGGAAGGGATGCCCGTGCTCTGGCTCAGCGAGTATCCGTGAAGCCACTGGCCCGGACGTGTGAGTAGGGCATCGAGAACTTGGAGGGTTTGTTTCGAAAGCCGAATGCGCACGCCCATTTCTTAACTCTACATAGATAGATATAAATGTCAACTTCCTTTTCGCCCCTTGCGCTCAACTCTCAACCCCTCGCCTCGACAGATTTTCCGTAATCCTCCGCTCAGCGCCCGCTTCCGGCAGTCATTTCGCCGCGTGTGATAGAATAGCTAGTTTAAGGACAGACGAATTTTCTCGATGGGAATGCCAGAACAACCTGTCACTCAAGTCTCCGAATTCGATCCTGAAGACGAATACCGCCCGGAACCTGAGCCTGAGCCGCTACCGCCTACCTGGATGGACGGCAGCCTGCGCATCGGCATCCACGCTTCCATCGCCGGAAGCTACGTCAACGCCCTCGAATCCGCCCGCAAGCTCGGCTGCAACGCTCTGCAAATTTTCTCTTCGAGCCCCCGCATGTGGCAGGGAGGCCCCGCGCGCATTCCAGAAGTAGACGCCGCGGCTTTCCGCGCGCGCCGCGCCGAACTCGGCCTCGGCCCGCTCGTCATTCACGCGAACTATCTGATCAATCTGGCCGCCGCACAGCCTATGCTGCGCACCCGCTCGATCCAGGCTTTCCACGATGAACTCGTCCGCGGCATAGCCCTCGGCGCCGATTTTCTCGTCGTTCATCCAGGTTCGCGCGGCGAAGCCACGCCGGAGCAAGCGGTAGCCACGGTGATCGAGTCCGTCAAGCAAGGCTCCAAGCGCGCCTCTCTCGGCAATCTGCGCATCCTCATCGAAAACACGGCTGGCATGGGCGTCGCTGTCGGCTCGCGCCTGGAAGAACTTGCCGAAATACTGGCGGGCCTGAAAAATGTCCCTGCAGACGCCTGTCTCGACACCGCGCACCTCTTCGCCGCTGGCTACGACATCAAAAGCGAAGCCGGCCTTACCACCACGATCGACATAATCGACAGCACCATCGGGCTCGATCGCGTTCCCATCTTCCACGCGAACGATTCGAAAATCCCGCTCGGCGGACGCGTCGATCGCCACGAAAACATCGGTGAAGGCAAGATCGGCGCCGAAGCTTTTCACCGCATTCTGACGCACCCAAGGCTCGGCGCATCCTCTCCGCATGGCTTGACGGGCCGCGCCTTCGTCCTCGAAACGCCCATCGACCAACCTGGCGACGATCGCCGTAACGTTGCCAAGCTCTGGGAGCTCGCTGGCTTGAGCGAACAAGCTCCTCCCGCCGAAAAGGGTTTCTCGATGTTGACCGCGGCCATCAAGAAAATCCAAGTAAAGACGGCCAAAGACGAAAAAGCCGCCGCAAAAAAAACAAAAGCGGCCATCAAAGCCAAAGCGTCGGCCGGCAAATCCAAAAAAACGCGCAAGACAAAGAGGGGATAGCGAGGCGTGGCGGACTACAACCCACAAGAGATCGAAACGAAGTGGCAAAAGCGCTGGGCCGAAGCCCGCGTGTTCGAAACGGAAGCCGATCCTACAAAACCGAAATATTACGTCCTCGAAATGCTGCCGTATCCCTCCGGCACTATGCACATGGGCCACATGCGCAACTACGCCATCGGCGACGTTGTTGCCCGCGTCAAACGCATGCGCGGTTTCAACGTCCTTCACCCCATGGGCTGGGACGCTTTCGGCCTGCCCGCCGAAAACGCCGCCATCAAAAACAACACACATCCGCGCGTCTGGACCAACAACAACATCGCGGAATTTCAGCGCACTCTGCGCCGCTTCGGCTTCAGCTACGACTGGCGCCGCGAAATTTCCACCTGCGAGCCCGAATACTATCGCTGGAACCAGTGGTTTTTTCTACGCATGCTCGAACGCGGCCTCGCCTATCGCAAGAAGAGCCGCGTGAACTGGTGTCCCAAATGCTGCACCGTTCTCGCCAACGAACAAGTTGTGAACGGCGGCTACTGCTGGCGCCACGAAGACACGCTTGTCGAATCGCGCGAACTCGAACAGTGGTTTCTCAAAACTACTGCGTACGCCGATCAACTTGTCGATGACCTAAAAGAACTCGAGGGCAGTTGGCCAGAGCGCGTCATCACGATGCAGCGCAATTGGATTGGCCGTTCGCAGGGCGCGCGCGTGAAGTTTGAAATTGACGGACTTTCCAGCGTCAAGCCCATTGAAATTTTCACTACACGCATTGACACCATCTACGGCGCCACGGCGATCATCCTCGCTCCCACGCATCCGCTCGTCGTGCGGTTGCTGCAAGGTTCTCCGGTCCGCGAGGAAGCCGAGCCTCAGCTCGCGCAAATGAAGCAAGCTTCCGTCAAGACAGCCGACCTCGCCACCGCCGAAAAAATCGGTTTCTTCACCGGCCGCCACGCTTCCAACCCCTTCAGTGGCGAGAAAATCCCTATCTGGGTTGGCAATTTCGTCCTTATGGAGTACGGCACCGGCGCCATCATGGCCGTCCCCGCGCACGACGAGCGCGACTTCGAGTTCTGTCGCAAATATGGGCTGCCAGTGCGGATCGTCATTCAACCAAAAGAAGGCGAGCCACTAGTCGAAGAAAAAATGACCGCCGCGTTTTCCGACGACGAAAACGGCAAGCTCGTCAATTCTGCCGAGTTCAATGGCCTTTCGCCTTTCGACGCCATTGCCAAAATGACTGCCTTCGCGGAAAAGAAAGGCTTTGGCAAAGGTGAAATCGTCTACAGGCTCCGCGACTGGGGTATCTCTCGCCAGCGCTATTGGGGCACGCCGATCCCGGTAGTTTATTGCCCGGACCACGGCCTGCAACCCGTCCCGGACAAAGATCTGCCCGTTCTGCTCCCGCCCAATCCCAAGCTCACCGGCGAAGGCGAATCGCCGCTCGCCGCAACTCCGGAATTTGTTAACACCACTTGCCCGAAATGCGGTGGCCCAGCCAAACGCGAAACGGACACGATGGATACCTTCGTTGACTCCTCCTGGTATTTCTATCGCTATTGCGACCCGCACAACGACAAAGCGCCATTTGACCCAGTGAAAGTCGGGTATTGGTTTCCCATCGACCAGTACATCGGCGGCATCACGCACGCCATTCTGCACCTGCTCTACTCGCGCTTCTGGTGCAAAGTCATGCGCGACCTCGGCCTCGTCGGTCACAACGAACCTATCTCCAGGCTATTCACGCAGGGCATGGTGCAAAAAGGCGGCGTGGCTATGTCCAAATCGCGTGGCAACGTTGTCGGCGCCATCGATATGGCCGAAAAGTACGGCGCTGATACCGGCCGCCTCTACACGCTGTTTGCTGCTCCTCCCGAGAAAGACCTCGAATGGAGTGAAGAAAGTATCGAAGGCTCCTGGCGCTTCCTGAATCGCGTGTTCCGTCTGGTCGACAAACACGCCGCTGCGATTCGCGAAACCAAAAACTGGAATTTCGATCCCAAGGGAATGACGGACAAGGAACGGGACCTGATCCGCGTCACCTACCAAACGATGACGAGGGTCACGCAAGACTTCGAGAAACGCTGGCACTTCAATTCCGCCATCGCGCAAATCATGGAGCTAACCAACGAAATCTATCTTGCCGAGCCTCTCGAAAACGGCGTTCGCCCAGAAATACAAAAGGAAGTTCTGCAAATCCTGACTCTTCTCCTCGCGCCGATGACTCCTCACATCGCGGAAGAAATGTGGGAAATGCTGGGCGACAAAGACGGCCTATGGACGGCAAATTGGCCTGTCCTGGCGGACGCTCAACTAGACCTAGCCAAAGACAACGAAGTAGAAATCCCCGTCCAGGTCAACGGCCGCGTCCGCACCACACTAAAAGTTCCCGCAGGCGCAGGCGAGGCCGACGTAGTAGCCAAAGCCAAGTCTGATCCCGCAGTAGCCCGGCACATCGAAGGCAAACGCATAGTAAAGGTCATCTTTGTTCCCAACAAACTCCTAAACCTGGTGGTCCAATGACCCTGCAGCCCGTTCTTCGTAGGGGCACGGCACGCCGTACCTGCTCTACCGCGTCGAAAGAATTTGTAGTGGCGGGTCTTTAGACCCGTGCCTTTGCGCAACTAATATCTGAGAGGCAAACAATGGCAACAGGAGCCGCAATGACGGAACACTCTCAAAAGCCAAAATCCGAGCTAGGCGGCGTGGTCGTCCTAGATTTCGGCGGACAATACACACAGCTCATCGCCCGCCGCATCCGCGAACAAAATGTTTTTTCCGCCATCCTTCCGTGTACGGCCAAGATCGATGAAATCCGCCGGTACGCCCCCGGGGGCATAGTCCTCAGCGGCGGCCCGAGTTCCGTGTACGATTCCGACGCCCCCAAATGCGATCCCGCCATCCTCACCATGGGCATCCCCGTCCTCGGCATCTGCTACGGCATGCAATGGATCACTCATGCCCTCGGCGGCAAAGTCGAAAAAGCCGAACGCCGAGAATACGGTCGCGCCCAGCTGAAAGTAGTTTGCGCAAACGGCCCTAGCGAATCGCATCTTTTCGCGGGCGTCCCCGAATCACTCCGTATTTGGAACAGCCACGGCGATCACGTTCGCGAAGTGCCCGCTGGCTTCCACGCCACAGGCCACACCGACAACGCCATCGCTGCGCTCGAAGATCCCAAGCGCAAGATCTACGCCGTGCAATTCCACGTCGAAGTGAATCACACCGAGCGTGGCACGGAACTACTCCGCAATTTCCTCTTCCGCGTATGCAAAGCCGAGCCCAAATGGAGCGGTTCTGCCTTCATCGAGGAAACCACCGAAGCCATTCGAACGAAAGTCGGCCAGGGCGGAGCGATCTGCGCTCTGAGCGGAGGAGTCGATTCGACGGTTGCAGCAGTCTTGGTTCACCGCGCCATGGGCGACCGTCTCACGAACATATTCGTCAACACCGGCATGCTCCGGAAAAACGAATTTGCCGACACGTTGGAAATGCTCCGAGACCGTCTCGGCCTTCGCGTCATAGGCGTCGATGCCTCCGACCGCTTCCTGAACAAGCTCGTCGGCATCACTGACCCAGAGCAAAAACGCAAAATCATCGGCAGGGAATTCATCGCTGTGTTTGCCGAGGAAGCCCAGAAGCTCCAAAAAGGGGAAGCTCACGGCGGAATCGCCTGGCTCGTCCAGGGGACCCTTTACCCAGACGTCATTGAGTCCGTTTCCGTCAAGGGCCCTTCGGCCACTATCAAAACCCATCACAACGTCGGCGGCTTGCCCGAAAACATGCCTTTTGCCCTCATCGAGCCTCTCCGCGACCTCTTCAAGGACGAGGTCCGTAGGATAGGCAAAGACCTCGGTCTACCAGACGAGATTCTTTTGAAACATCCGTTTCCAGGGCCAGGACTGGCAGTACGGCTACTGGGCGAGATCACGCGCGAACATCTTTTCACCTTGCAGGAAGCAGACGCCATCGTTGTCGAAGAGATAGGTCGCGCCGGGCTCTATAGCAAAGTTTGGCAAGCCTTTGCCGTTCTGCTACCCGTTCGTAGCGTCGGCGTAATGGGCGACTACCGTACCTACGGCCTCACCGTAGCCGTCCGCGTCGTCGAATCCGACGATGCCATGACCGCCGACTGGGTGCGCCTCCCCGGTGAAGTTCTGGAACGCATGTCCACGCGAATCGTGAATGAAGTGCGTGGTGTGACCCGCGTGGTTTATGACATAAGCTCGAAACCACCTAGCACCATCGAATGGGAGTAAGTACCATTTTGGGAACCAGCGCATCATAAAGAGGGAATTGAACTTAGACGCCAGACGAGGATTTATCCCGGCGAACTACTACAACAAGTAGTACAAAGGCCGCGCAGGGACGAGACGCGGCCTATTTAGGAGTCATGAGCATTTCAACAGCAAGCTCAAAACAAAACGTCGCAGAACTAGCGGTTAGCCATCTTCTGCGCCATGTACAGAATGAGCTTGCGGTCCCCTTCTTCCACTTTGCCCAGCAAGCGGCGAAGCTTGTTGAGAAAGCGTGCATCCTTACCGAGGCTGCCCCACGCGATGTCATCCGACGACTTCCGCTTGGGGAGATTCGGCAACTGCGGCGGTTCTTCACCGTCATAAAAGAGTTGATAGAGTGGGCACTCGAGAGCGCGCGCAAGTTTTTCCAGTGTTTCGATGGCCGGTACTGTATGGCCATTCTCTACGCGGGAAATATAACAACGCAGCAACCCTGTTCGCTTCTCGATGTCGCCCTGGGAGAGTTTCTTTTCTTCG
>Ga0210383_10000299_pt1 | contig 48506 bp, 41 predicted proteins | sample IncBWC14OmetaG_FD_160072 | JGI IMG/M metagenome (GOLD analysis project Ga0210383, IMG submission 160072) | Forest soil microbial communities from Barre Woods Harvard Forest LTER site, Petersham, Massachusetts, United States - Inc-BW-C-14-O ...
CAGTTATGGCTGATAATATTCTTACGGTGAATGACGGCAACTTCGATACGGAAGTTCTGACTGCAAGCAAGTCGCAGCCCGTCATGGTCGATTTTTGGGCGGAATGGTGCCGCCCGTGCCACATGCTGGCTCCGACGGTTGCGGAAATTGCCCAGGATTACGCGGGCAAGCTCAAGGTGACCAAGCTCAACGTGGACGAGGCGATGAATTCCTCCACGCGGTATGGCATTCGCGGTATCCCCACGCTGCTCGTTTTCAAGGACGGCCAGGTGGTGGAACAGATTGTTGGCGCGGTTCCCAAGGATCAGATCACCAAGGCACTCGATCGTCATCTCGGATAATTGCACGCTGAGTTTCAGAACAATTAGAATGAAGCGCGGCCCGCTTTTGGAGCGGGCCGTTGCTGTTTCTGCGGGCGCGAACGCGAACGAATGGCGGAGGATCGAATGGCGGAATCGAAACAGGATGTTGTGCGCTGTCACTGGGCCGGCAATCCATTGAACATTCCTTACCACGACAAGGAATGGGGCGTCCCGGTCCACGACGATCATCGCTGGTTTGAATTCCTGATTCTCGAAGGCGCGCAAGCCGGTTTGAGTTGGGACACCATTTTGCAAAAGCGCGCACGCTACCAGAAAGTTTACGCAGGCTTCGATCCGGAAAAAGTGGCGAGTTTCGACGCCAGAAAATCGCGCGAACTTCTCGCCGACCCCGGCATCATCCGCAACCGCCTGAAAATCGCCGCCGCCGTGACCAACGCCCAATCCTTCCTGAAAGTGCAAAAAGAATTCGGCAGCTTCGATGAATACGTCTGGAACTTCGTGGGCGGCGCGCCCATTCAGAACAAGTGGAAGAAGCACCAGCAAATTCCGGCGGTGACGCCGCTGGCGACAGCCCTGAGCAAGGATCTAAAAATGCGCGGCTTCCGCTTCGTCGGCCCAACCATCGTCTACGCGCTGATGCAAGCCACCGGCCCGGTAAATGACCACCTGCAAACCTGCTTCCGCTACAAACAGCTCTCGCAAACCTAGCCTTGCGACAGCTAGCTTCCTTTGCTAATTTAGGAATAGAGCGGGCGTCGTACAATGGCAGTATAGAAGCTTCCCAAGCTTCGGACGTGGGTTCGATTCCCATCGCCCGCTCCATAAACCCTGTTGATGCAGTTGGCTTTACGGGCTTCCCACCCTCAAAATTCCCTATAAAAACCCGAGTTTTGGACGCAGTTGGACGCGAAACTCCCACCGATACAGAGTTTTGGACGCGGTCGGCTGTCCAAGAATCCAATGGTGAACCGGGGAGACTTGAATCTCCAACCCGTTGATTTCTCCAGTTCCGTTATAGTGTTGCATCGTCTAGCCTTTTCCTGTGTCTCTCACGACGGTTTAGCACGGTGTTTGGGGGGGTTGGACTCAACTTGGACTCAGCCTGTGGCGGCGGGGGGCTGGAGTGCACCGAAGCCGCCATCTTGGTCCTGCCGTTCGGATATGAATGCATGCGAGGAAAGTTTGTGCCCAAACAGGTCGCTCCTAACTAGGTGAGATGAAGTTCGCGAAGTCGGCGCAATAAGTGTTGTTCATAATTGCGCGACAACTCATGTTGCCAAACGCGAACCACGCGCCAGCCGTGCCGTCTTAATGTACGCGTCACTAATCGATCGCGGACTTTGTTTCGTGCAAGCTTCTCTTTCCAGAAGGCTCGGTTGGTCTTCGGTAGGGTCGCGTGCCTTGGGCAGCCGTGCCAAAAGCATCCATCCGCGAAAATTGCCACTTTACATTTTGTGAATATAAAATCAGGACTACCGAACACTTTTGCGTGACGCCGCCACCCCGCAATTCCATGGCAGCGAAAGAGTCCTACTAGAGCCAGTTCTGTAGCTTTGTTGCCCCTGCGGTGAATATGCGACATGATCTCCGACCGTCTGGCCGGTGAAAAAACGTCAACCATTTGACTCACAGTTCCTTGAATTCACTTTCTTGTGAGCAGTTGTCTCCCTTATTCCACAAATGAAGAGAGAGCCTCATATAGAAAGGGACAGCAGCTCAACTGCGATTGTGAAGTGTCGCCCTGATCGCCCGGGCGTGTGCGGCGATGAACGGCGGTGGTAGCGCGTTCCCGATCATCAATGCAAGAGCAACCTTCCCATGTTTCACGTCAAACTTGTATCGTTTCGGAAACCCCTGTAGTAACGCAGCTTCCCGGATTGTGATCGCGCGGTTTCGAACAGGATGAAGAAAACGTCCCTTGGAAGGATTAAAGCAGCCTGTAGTTATTGTAGGAGCAACTTCGTCCCAGGCCATACGCCCGTACACATCCTTGAAACCATTGCAAGATTTGTGACAGTCAAGCTGCTGCTCATACGGAAGATCGGTTCTTCCGCCGCCGTTCTTGGGTACGGCTTTGATAATTCTCGCGACTCCAGGGGATCGGTGCTCCGGCATGTCGTGCAGAGGGTCGCCACTCTTGCCAGCCGGCCGCAGAGCCGATATTGCGCTCCGAACGGTTTTTTGTTCGCCACTTTGTTTCCCGAACGCCACCTCTTGGTCTCTGGCAGCGAGGTAAATCAGTCGGTTCCGGCGCTGCGGAACTCCGTATCGAGCAGCGTTAAGAATCCGGTGTTCCCCTGTATACCCTAGCTTGCCTAGCTGAGAACAAAAATCTCTGAACCGACTGTTCGTCGAAAGGCCGGGAACGTTCTCAATCATTACAGCCTTCGGTCGAAGAGCCTTAGCAAAACGGACGACCTCGAAAAGTAAATCGTTTCGCTTGTCCCGATTTGAGCGCCTGCCATTTAGAGTTCGCATCGTTGAAAAGCCCTGGCAAGGTGGGCAGCCCGCCAAAAGATCGAGTTGCCCTTTCCTTAAATTCAGTTTCCGGGCGACACTCCGAGTACCCAAGCTCCGAATGTCCTTCGTCCAGAGGCGAACTTCCGGATGATTCAACTGGTAGGTCTCCGCCGCGACCCCGTCGACTTCGACCGCTCCGAGGACTCGAAACCCAGCAGTTTTAAGCCCCTCTGTCAAACCGCCGCAGCCAGAAAACAGATCGATTGCGGTGCGTACGCGTTGAGTTCGCCGCAATGTTGGCATTTCCTCCTTACTCCCATTTATTCACTGCTAGTCTAGGCGATAACGAACGCGGGTGCCAAGCAATTAGAGTCCGCATTCTGTTGATTCCAAGCGAACTTGGGCCGACAATATGCAGTCGAGTTAGAATCAATGCATGGAGTTGCAATGCCACAAGTTGTGCTAAGCCAATATCGTGACGGGTCTAAATACAAGGATCAACTCGGTGTTCGCTATCATTTCCCAAAACGTTATCTGTCCCGCCTTGATCGGCCGGAAACGGAGTTTATTTATTACGAGCCTAGGAGTGGAGGCAAACAAGTTTATTTTGGGTACGGACAGATTGGCGAAATCGCACCGGATTCGGAAGAAGAAGGGCACTACTTTTCGGAAGTTCTTGGTTTTCAGGCATTTCACCAAGATGTCTCATATTGGGATAGTGTTGGCAATGCGCGCGAGCCCGCCAGCTCCATGCGGAACAGTGTCCGAACAATTCCCAGTGCTGCCTTCGAAGAGATTCTCGGCTTAGGCGGTCTCAGATTTGATGATTCGCTTCCTCGTATGGACGTAGCTGCGGAGCTAGAAAAACGCTACTCAGTTGCAACACCGGAACTAAAACGGTCCATCGCTACAAGATACGAGCGACCGAATGCTGTTACAAGTGCGGTGAAACGGTCTAGGGGTTCATTGTGCCAAGTGTGTTCTAAGAAGGGCTTCTCCATGAGAAATGGAAAGGAATACTGTGAGGTCCATCACCTCTTCCATTTGGCGAGACAACTTCCCGGGACGCTCAGCCCGAAATATTTGATCGTCGTTTGCGCGGACTGCCATCGAAAGCTGCACTATAGCGAGTGCACCGAGCCGGAAGAACTCAACAATTGCTGGAGATTCATCTTAAATGGCACAGAAGTCATAGTCCCATTCACGGTGAGCCTTAGCCCCGCATGACGCACTCAATTTGAAAAAGGTTCGGTGTTCTTGTGATAAATTGTTGGTCTTGTACCTGCGATTTGGCTCTTATCATTGTAAGGCGGAAGAATCGCACAAATCGACTCGGGCGAAGCGCGATCATCGGAGGCTAACGGATGGCTGAATCCACCCAGCCTGTAGATTCAGGGCAAGTGTCCGATGAACAGGTTAAGTTCGTCGCAGATGCTCGACTGATTTCAGTGCTCGGAGAGCAACTGATTGGCTCTGAGAAAGTAGGCATCTTGGAATTAGTAAAAAATGCCTACGACGCTGGCGCAACGAACTGCACTGTAACTATCGAAGGTGTTCCAGACCTGAAACCGGAAGCTCGGTCAGTTCCCGAGTACAAAGATCTGCCCGGGCCGATAATCGAAATTCGAGATGATGGTTCGGGAATGACACACGATGCCTTACTGAACGGTTGGCTGCGACCAGCAACGCCGAGCCGGGCACAGATCAAGGAGCGGCTCCGAGCGGAGCGCGAGGCCGCGGAAAAGCGTGGTTCCGTCGCGTCCTTTGACGCCCTAGTCGATGAACTCAAAGAAGCGCACAACGGGCGGCTTCCGTTGGGCGAAAAAGGCGTCGGGCGACTTGCAACCCATCGGCTTGGACTATTTTTGTGGTTGCGAACGAAGACGGCCGAAGACCCACTGGAATGGGAGCTTAAAATCCCCTGGAGCAAGTTCGACTCTCTGGCACAACTACCCGTCAATCTTGATTCTGTCGAACTTACACTGCGGCATCAGCCGCTGACAACGACATACGGTGCCCGCGGTTCAGGAACGGTGGTGTGCTGCTACGGCGGACGTCCGGGCTATCAATGGACAGAAGACCAAATCACCGAGATTGGCCGCGCAGTTAACGCACTGCGCTCGCCGCGAAAAGCACCGAGCGGGTTCGAACCGCAATTCAGCAGCCCACACGTTCGGCAGAGTGCCCTCGCATCCCCGCTCGAACGAATCCAATGTCCGTTCGAGCTAGTCGCAATCGTGGATGAAGAAGGCAAAGCAGATGTTGATTTCCAGTTCACTCCGCCTGCCCTCCTCGCTGAGACTCTTAAACCATTTAACCGCGTAGAGACGCTCGATCTGCGAACCAAGAACAAGGACGTATGGAAGTCCAACGGTAATGCATTACGTCGGCCATCGTGTGGCCCTTTCGTTTTGCATATTCGTGCATGGCTGCGCTCCCGGGACTGGCTCGGCCCCGACCTCAAAGAAATCAGCGAATACCTCGACCACTTTGGAGGGATAACGATTTATCGTGATGGCTTGGCAACTTTGCCCGCACAACAGACCGCAAAAGAAGACTGGCTGGGTCTCGCTTTGTCACACATTAAAAAATCGTCAAACATCAGCTATTACAATCTCGCAGGTGAAGTCGAAGTTCAACAAGAGCGTACACTTGCGCTTCGTGATCGCTCTAGCCGCGAGGGAATGATTGAGACACGGGCGTTCAAAGACTTGGCGGTCCTAACTCGTTCGGTTGTTGACCAACTCCAGTTCGAAATTCAGTCCATTAGAGAGAAATGGCAGAAGGCGCGCAGTTCGCCCGTGACGCTCAAAACGTTGCGTGCTCAAGCGAAGATTATGGCTCAAGCCGCTTCGCTTCTCGCCGAGCGTTACGACTTTCGCAAAGACCCGTTGGAATTGGCGAAAATCGTCGGCGGAAAAGACTCTTCACAGAGGTTGATTGACGCTGCCCAGAATTTCCGTGGATTGGGAGAGCAGCTCAAATTGCAAGAGGACGAGCGAGAAGGACTGCTGGAAGCGGCCGGTTTTGGCGTCGCTATAGGCGTGGGAGTTCACGAGTTGTCGAAATTGGCGACGGGAATTGTCGCCGAAGTGCAACAGTTAAGAGGACTAGTTGTAATGGGGTCCAAGGCCGACAAAATCATTGAATTGATCCAAAGCCGTGCCGAGGCATTGTTGTCCGAAGTTAAGAGGCTGGCGCCCCTCCGTGTAACGCGGACAGAGGCCGCACAATCCATCTCCATCCGCGCTGCGATCGAGGCGGCCCGCAATGCGTTCGTGAATACCCTAGAGCAAGATCAGATAGTCCTTAACATAGGTCGAGAAGACTTCAAGATTCAAGGCCGCTTCGGAGCCATTGCCCAAGTCTTTGCCAATCTTTTTGACAATGCAATTTATTGGATCGGTACGCAAGGTCGCGGTGGCACCATCCAGGTAGAAATTTCGCCAAAAAACCGGACGGTACTGGTGGCCGACTCCGGGCCCGGTGTGTCCGAAAAGATGAAGCAGCATATTTTCGAACCGTTCTACAGCGAGAAGAGTCCCCCGAGCGGACTCGGGCTATATATTTGCCGACACTATTTGAGCCAGTCCGATGCAACTATCAGGCTCACACGTTCAACCGATGGCTCCAAACTTCACGGAGCCCACTTCCTTCTGGACTTCTCGAAGTCCCCAAGTGGAACGCGACCATGAAGCGGGTTTGGGTTGTCGACGACGCGATTCCCGTGCAAGAGTTGCATTGCACCGGTCCGCGTCCGTTAGTTTTCGAAGCCGCCGCCGTTCGCTACTTGGTCGAACAAGTTCCCGCCGAACAGTGGGGACATGGAGAAACGCCTGTACGTGATTTGTGTCAGGCGCTCTGCGGAGAAGAGTTTGAAACTACTTTCTTCTTGTCGCCTCAAGAGATGATGCACGCTCGGGACAAGGGCGCTACGCCGCCCCATGCAGTAATCTTTGACTGGGAATATGCCGGTTCAAATAACGAAACGAATGTGGCTACTCTCGATCGACTGCTAAGCGACTCGTTTGTCTACGTTCAGATTTATACGCATCTCGGCCCTGCTGCCGTGGAACCAAGCGTGGCCACTTTGCGCGAGCGCTTTGATGGCCGCCTGCTTCCCGCAAAAGACAAAGCGGCTGTCACTGCCGCGCAGCTCCACGCAGACCTAGAACAAGCTTGGGGTGGCACTATCGCCGGGGAAGTAGCAGACCAAGTGCGACGCCAGGCGGTCGCGGCTGTCGAGCGGACACTGATAGACGTTGGCGGCGTTCACAAAAGTGTTTTAGCGGAGATGGCAGACAACGCCGTTGAAAACCTGCTTCACTTTGTACTTGCAAAAGTTAGAGACGAGATTGGTGACGCTGGTTTTACTGCTCTTGAGACTGTATTTAAGGGTACGGAGTCTGCTGAGTCGCCTGAGGCAGTGCGTAGGCTACTTTCAGTGTGGTACTACTACTTTCCACATGACGATCGAGTTAGAACAGGCGATCTTATAGAACTCCCCAGTGGCGACCTGGGCTTTGTCGTAACACCAGTCTGCGACCTCGCTTATTTCCCGAAGAAGACCGGAAAACGCCTGACCTGGGTTCAAACAGTTCGACTCGACCACGACGGAATCGCTGCGCTTAACAAGGTCGGAATAAAGTTCAGCAGAATCGGGAAATCAATCATCGCCGATCATGCCGGCGATACCGTTATTCTGCTACCAAATGTCCCAACAAAACACGGAAGCCGCGAGAGCACTGCCGATTATGCGGTGCTTTGCCACGCTTGGAGTAACCAGCTTTTCGACAAACCGGAGGGCGGGGCTCTCCTTTACAAAGATATCTCTCCGTACTCCCGCCGTTGCACAATCGCAGACCCGTATGTATCCGGTATCATCGGCAAGATCATGTCCGTTATTTCCTCTCCTGGTACTCCGGACCTTCCTGAGGTCGAACGCAGCCGTTTGATGGTCGCCGCGGGGGTATCGGTAAAAAAAGCTCCGGTAGCTCCGGTGCAGGCTGGCGCAGTCGCAACCGCGCCAAATCCAGCGATTGCTTCTGGAGCGGGGCAGCCTGAGACCACTGGCACCATTCCAGCATCAGGTCCTCCCCAGACTGCGACAGCCGATACCGAGCCGCTGCAAGACGGAGCGGCCAATCCCGGCGACCAAGGAACGGGTGGTTGATTGGCAACAACGTCCCGCGCAAGTTGAGGGGGGCGACGTCACTTGGTGGGTACAGTTGACGCTTGAGCTCACGCTAGAGTCCACGAGTAAACAACACCTTTTAGGCATAGAATTCCGATAATGCGAGGAACCTATGTCTGATTTTCTGGGAGCGATTGTAACCGGCGCTGCTGGTCTTATCGGTGTAGGGCTTGGGGGCGGACTCGCCCTGCTTAACCAACGACGCCAGCGCGCCGATGAGCGTGTTCAGCAACAACTCAACGAGTTCTACGCTCCGTTCCTCGGCATCCACATGCTCATTCGGGCGAGGTCCGAATTTCGATTGAAGCTCAGCGGAATACTCGGGGAAGCATGGCCAAGACTCTTCGCAAACGCTAGAGCACAGGGAGACCCTTCTTTGTTGAAGGAGACTGCGGACAAACACTGGCCTGCTTTTGAGAAGGCACAGGACTACGCCAATCATGTACAGCAATTCGAAATCATTCCGCTCTACGACAAAATGGTCCAGTTGTTTACCGACAAAATGCCGTTCACAGAACCGTCAACGAGACAGCATTTTGGAGCGCTAGTGGAGTTCGTCGAAATCTGGAAACGATTCTATGCTGACGCGCTTCCAAAAGAGACGCTGTCGCTGCTCGACCACCGCGAGGAAAAGGTGAAGCCACTGTACGCGGATGTGGCTAATCAAGTCGAGAATCTAGCGAGACAACTCTCATCACGCCGAGCAAATATCAGACGCGGGTTACACCGGCTTTCAATCATTCTCGCATGTAGTTGGCTCCTTGGTGCGTCTGCCTACCTCTGGACAACGAGGCCGGAGCCAACGTTCGTCTGTGCCGAATCACCAAGCCAGGGAGTCTTCCGGTGGTCCTCAAACGGTCAGCAATCGCCGAACGGCGTTCGCGTTGAGGGACCCGACGGCAGGAAGTATCTTTTCCCCGATGGGACAACGAAACCAGACGCCATCAACTATTTCAAGCAGCGATGCACGCAGGAAAGTATGACGCCGAGACGCATCCTGGTGTTCGCTCTAATGCCCGCCGTCGTCGGGTATTTGCTACCACTGGCCGTCGTGTTGGCTGGCACATGGGTTTGGCGTGGGTTTCGGACACAGGGTGAAGACAAACTAAAGGCCGGAAACCCGTGAAGGTCGGTTGTCGGCATCGACGCAGCTAGGAGGCCGAGAGAACGGCGAGATCCGCCCTCACAGTGTCAATCAGACCGAGCCACATCGCGTCCATCGGCGTGAGTTCGTTCTCGCCTTCCTGCAATGCGCGGCACAGCGCAAGAAAAAAAAGACTGAATTGAGATGCCTCGACGTCCGTCTCGGCCGCTGGAATTTCTGCGTGGCCAGCCGCCCAATCGCTGAGTCTCCCGAAGTCGAAATAGGCATTGAGAAAATAAAAGTGCTCGCTGAACCTGCCGAGTCCTCCGTCCCAGGCCGGCTTCCCTTTGCGGCTCTCATATTCAAAAGCCATACTCGCGTGGAGCATGAGCTTCTGGAGATGTTCCCTGGTGGGGGAGGCGCGCCGTCGCCGCAGTCTTTTGTGGAAGTGGGCAAGCAGGCCGGTGTAGCTCTCGCAGAGGGGGACCGCCAGCTCCAGCACCTTCTGGCCGGCCGGGGATAATTTCCCGCGCAGAATCTGCTGAAAACAATTCAGGTCCGCGAGGGTCGGGTCGCCCTGGTCCGCGCGATGCTGTGCAAACAGCGGACGCAGGGCAGAGACGATGAACCGGAAGCGCCGCATGCTGACTAGCGCAAGATCGGAAGCTGTCATTTCGCGAAAGGTCGGCAACGTCCGCGCATACAGCAGCGCATATTCGCCGGCGGCCACGAGATCAGAGATTGGCCATCGCCCGCCGTGGTACAACAGCGTGCTTCCTGGATGCGCGACGGCAAAGTCGCCGGCGGAGAGAAAGTTCGCAGCCGCACTCGCTGCCCTCGGCGCCGCCACGGTGATGATCCTCGAGACCCGTTCGTCGCCCGGGGTCGTCCGTACCAGCAGGCGTAGAATGCTTCGGGCCACTTCGGGGGCGCCGCCGCCGCTGTTGATGAAGACGGTGATGGGCTCCCGGCTTTGGGCGGTGAGATCGAGGATCCTAGGCCGGAGGCGCTCCAGGAGCGCTTCGTTGAATTGCCCCTCGACCCAGATGGCGCGACCCGGATTTGGTGTGAAGTCGGCTACCGTAACGTCCATGCTGTCGGTCATTTGTCGGTACGCTCCGGGCCGCTTCCGCTTTTCACGCGTCGTGCGAGCGCATTGGCCTTCGCCTCCAACTCCAGCGCTTTCGTTGTTAGGTCTGCAGCTTCCTGCGTCTTTCCCCGCGCCTCCAGAATCCGCGCCTTAGCCCGAAGCTCCTTAGCCCGTTCGAGGGCCCGATACCTCCGCATGTACTTTCTCGCCCCCGCCTTTCGGTGCGATTTCGACTTAGGAGGTAGATTGGCGTAATGCATGCGGTTCCGGCAGAGATCGGAGTGAAATATTTGCTTCCCATGCTCCGCGTGAAACCACTCCCCGCACCGGCACTCACGCACTCCGGAGAGGAGTTGTCGCTCGTGAAGGGAAAGAATCACGGCGACCATCTCGCGATACGCTCGTTCCTTTTCGCCGTGCCTGCCTGGAGCGCCGAACCAATCCAGAGTATGTGGCCGCTTGCCCATCCCCTTTAACTGCGGGAACATCCAGCACTGCCTCAGATCATAGTTCACCCTCTCCAAAGCTAATTGGTAGAAGCGGCGGAATCTTCGCGGTCCCGGATCGTTTATGTTGTGTAGGTTATGGACCAGAGAAACGATCCGCACGCGAGGATCTTTCTTTTCGAGATCATCCCACGCCCACAACACCTCGCGCTCGTCTATGGTCTCTATTAGTTTGCGATATTTTGCCGCGGCCTTATTCAGCCAGCGCAGCACTCGCGTGATCATCTGTTTGTCGGTTGCGTAATACAACGATTTTTTCATATTTTGTAGCACACCTTTTTTACTCTCACACTTGCGCCCGGTCAAGCTAAATTTAGCTCGCTAGGGCAATGCACAGAACGGAGAGACAAGCGAATGAAGAAAAACGCCAACATGAAAGGAAAAGCGGGGCAGTCCGCGCAGGTTCCGAGGCTTGCGCTGAGCCTCGCTGAGGCAGAGGAAAGGACCGGCGTGAGCCGATACACGCTGCGCCGAATGATCGTCGCAGGAACGCTGAAGGCAGCCCGCTTCGGCCGCAGGATCGTCATTCCGGCGGCGGAATTGGAGAATCTTTTGAAGCCAGGCGCGGTGCCAGAGGCCGGCAGAGAGAAGGCTTGAGCAAGTGCGGATCGTCAGCCAATCCGTGCCTCAAGTCTCCCGCAATCGTGCGCGGGTCCCTTTCGCAAAGAAACCTGGAAAGCGCGGGCTACGCTTTCGGGATTTGGCAGAACTGGCCCTCCAAGAAAAACAAAATCATGGGATTAAGGAATCGTCCCTCCGTGCTGACCGCCTGAGGCTTGGGGTACTCGATCCGCTGGTTGGGAACCTGAAGATTGCCAGACTGAAATCACGCACGTTCTCTCACGCTCTCTCGGATATCGCTTCGCGCCGCGAGCTAACGCCTGCTTCATTCAATCGCTACCACGCACTTGTCTCGTCGATTTGTGCGTGTGGGGTTCGGGAGGGACTCCTCGACGTCAATCCAATGGCGGATGGGCGTGTGCAGCGCAGGCACGAAATGCGGATCCATGTTCGCTATCTCGAGCGGCACGAGCAATCCCAATTGCTCGCTGCACTCAAACGAGATCGGCCCGAGAAGGTCGACGAGGTCGAACTCGCGATTTTGACGGGTATGCGTCGCGGCGAGCAATTCCACGCGCGGTGGTCGGACTGGAAACGGAAAGAGTCCGTCCTTTACGTGACTGGGAAGACCGGGCCGCGTGAAGTACGGATCAATCGAGCCGCTGGCCGGTGTCTTGCACGCATGAGAAGGCGAACGAGGCCGGAGCAAGTCTTCATCACCCCGGAAAGGAATGTCAGTCCCGTTGATCGCCGCCTATGGTTCGAGCGAGCGGTGAAGAGAGCAGCCCTCGCATCGAAGTTTCGCTGGCACGATTTGCGCCACACATTCTGCTCGCGCCTGGTCGCCGCCGGCGTCCCCCTACTTGAAGTTCAGCAGCTTGCCGGCCATGCGTCATACGCGACAACTCTTCGCTACGCGCATCTCTCGCCCGATCACCGGCGGAAAGCGGTCGAGAAAGTCAGATTTTAGAGGTTCGTAGGTGGATTGCTTGTCCACTCTTTGATTTTACGTTTTCCGGTCATTTTCGCAGACCGCGAGGAGAGAAAAAATGAAGGAAATCAGCATCGGGCAGCGCGTTTGTGCAGCGGTCATTTCGCACCAGCTCGGGATCAGCATGGAACGCGCGTTGAAGCTGTACATTCTCGGGTGCCGCATCCATCCGTCCTGGGAAGAGATCGGCACTGCATTGCTCAATTTTTCGTCGGCATCCGGCAGTGAACCGGCGCCGGAGATGGAGAATCTGCTGGATCCGAGCACCGTTGCTGTGAGGCACTGACCGAAGACCATGAAGCCCGTGAGACTTACGCGATTCGACTTTGACGCAGCAGAATTCCTCGCAGACGAGGATGTCGCCGCGATGACTGCGGCGGAGGTCGGTCAATTCATTTTGCTTAAATGCGCCGCTTGGCTCGGAGGCAAGGATGCGACACTGCCAAACGATCAGCGGACGCTTGCCCGGTTCGCTCGCGCGACAAGCGGGCGCGTCGCCCCTGTGGTAATGCGTAAATTTCTTTCCACAGCCGAGGGTCGCCTTTCAAACCCTGAATTGTCGGAGGAGTGGAAGGCGGCGTCCGCTCGTGCCAAAGGTCGGCATGAAAAAGCGCAGAAAGCCGCAACAAAGCGGTGGAACTCTTCTGCTCCGAGCATGCCCCAAGCATCGCTCGCGGCATGCTCCGACGATGCTCCAGAAATGCCCTCATCATCATCCCCAATCCCATCTCCAAATCCAGATGATAAGAATCATCAGAGCGATGACTTTCGCACTTCGCTCCTCGAGGCAAAAACTGCCTACTTGGCACGGTGCGAGGGCGACACCGCTGCGTTCGATTTCGCGCTCACCGAAATCATTAACAGAACGCCTGGACCTGTGAGTTCTCCCTTTAAGTTTTTTGAAAAAGCCCTAGCAAAATTCTTCGATCCATCGAACCAGCGGGACGGCGAGATGCTTCAGCAGTGGCTACATCGGCAGCCACTGCGCGACAGTGCGCCAGGCGCGTTAGAAGAAACTTCACCCGACAGGAGGGCAAACCGATGAGGGAAAACGAAGTGGATCTACTCGAAGCGATGGACATGCTGGACGTTCCAGAGGAAGTTCTCGGAAAGCTCTGTGAAGAAGGAAAACTAAAGTCTCGGATCGCTGACGACACGATCTACTTTTTGCGCGAACAGGTCGAGGAACCCATCGACCGACAGATCGAGGAAGTCCGGTCAGAAGACGTGTCGCTGTGATCCCGTGCGATGAAGAGTTCGACGTGTTCGTCTCTGAAGGCGCACTCGTGGAAGTGTGGCGCGGGGAACGGCTCTCAGTGGCGCAACAGTTCGGCACGGATTGGGACGGGCCAGTTCATTCCGTCGTTCATGCAGCGGTGTTCTGTCCGCCGCCTGGTGCGCCGGCCAGAGATCCCGCGCCGAGCGTGCCGTGGAGCGCCTGGGCATGGCGCTGCTCTCGGGAATCAGGCATCTGCATCGCCATGTGCCTCGGGGCGGCCGTTGGTGCGCTGGCCTGGCTCGGGTCGGCGCGCGGGTGGTGGTGACCGATGCGCGTGCAAGGAGGGTGGCTTAACGGTTCAGTTCGAGCAGGGTCCTCCCCAGGGGGTGCCGCCTCCGCGGGTGACGGCGACCCCCCAATATGACCAGCGACCGAGGTTCCCGGACGGATTGCGTTTCGGTTTTGAAGCGAAAGGGAGTGTGAGATGAAACAAAGCCAAGCAACTCCAAAAAAACTCGCGCGGCTGCTCGAGAGTGCGGCGAAAAAACACAACGAGAGCGCCGATGCCACCTGTTCTGTTGCTGGCTGCTTCAACCGGACGGCGGGCGACCTCAGCGACGAGATGTTCGATAGCGTTTTCGAGACGGTGACTGATCTCGCGCGCGTTTCGCTGGATAAGAAACCGGACTACGAGAGGGCGGCACGCGAACTGAGTGCCAGTATTAAGCGAATCCGTCAGATCGACACATCCGCAAAAAAAGTTTCCCCAAGGAGGAAACATGGTTAGAGATGAAAAAGTGGACGCATTGATGGGACGAGCAAAGAAGCTCGGACTCAGGGTGGAGTTCGATTCCGGTCTAATCACGGTGGTAACACCGCCGGCCCCTGGGGATCCAGAGAGGCAAGACGCCATCATCGCGGAACTTTGGAAGTATCGCAGCGATGTTCGGCGTCTCGTAGAGGGACGTGCGAGTGCTGCTCGCGCGAGCGAGTTGTTGGGCCAGCGGATTTGGTCCGAATACGGGGAGGGCGTGCTTGCAAGCGCATCCGGCGATGGTGCACTGGTGATCGATGTCGCAAGAGAGGGGTTTCGAAATTCGCAGACGCTGACAGCCAATGCGGAGAGTTTGTTAGTCATTGTGGTCGAAAGGGCGGACGGCGCCGCGTCTCCCCGCAATGAAGAGGCGAAACCGGCGCAGCCGCGGAGGAAAATTTTCGGATTCCTGCAACATGGCTCCCGGGAGGAGTGAAATGCCGACCGTCGACATCACGAAGGTCGCGCGCGCGCTGAATCTCAAAGAGCGCCGCGTCCAGCAGCTTGCCAATGAGGGAATGCCGCGCGAGGCACGCGGGCAATACGACCTGGTGAAATGCATGCTTTGGTACATCCGGTACCTGCAGCATGCGCTGGAGAAGAAAAGCGTCCCGACTTCCGACGGCGGCTTCGTACAGGAACGCGAGGAACGCGTGCGGCTGCTCCGCGCCGACGCGGATCTGCGGGAGATAGAGCTCGCGAAGCAGCGGGGCCAGCTCGTGGCTCTCCCGGATATCGAGGCAACGCTCACCGACCTGGTCCTAACGACGAAGGCGCGCATCATGGCGATCCCGCCGCGGCTCGCTCCCGAACTCCTGGGCGAAACGTCCCGCACGATGATCCAGGCGAAGCTCGAGAAGGCTTGCAAGGAAGCGCTCGCGTATCTAGCGAAGTCTGTCAACGATGGTGCAAACCAAAACACTCTGAGTTCGGAGCTCTCATAAAGAGGGATGGCATCGCCGGTAAAATTCGGATCTGTGATCCCGTCTGGGAAGGCTCTTCCGTCTCAGCAGGACTGGAGCGGTGAACAATCTGGTACACTCACGCACGAGCCAACTGCATCGACGCCAGGAGGAGAATTGGCGCGACGCAGGTATCAGAAAGGCACCATTCTGTTCAGCGAGAGAAGGCAAGTCTGGCTGGGCAGATATCGGGAGGACGTTATCCAGGCTGACGGAACCACTGTTCGCACGCGACCGCAGATCGTGCTCGGCACGAAGAAGGAACTGCCGACGCAGAGGCTTGCGGCCCGAAAACTGGATGAAGTTCTCTCTCGCATCAACGCTTTTTCCTATCAGCCAACCCGCATTGCGACCGTTGCGGAATTTGCAAAGCGCTTCCGCGAGGAAGTTCTCGCGAAGCGCAAGCCCTCGACGATTGTCTCTGCGAATTCCCACTTTGAAGCCCACATCCTTCCACAGCTCGGGAAGCTTCGGCTCGACCAGATTGGCCCCGAGAATCAGCAAATCTTCATCAACAGCCTTGACGGCGCGTCGCGTAAAACCGTGCTGAATATCCTGAGCACCTTGTCTGCGATGCTTACCACGGCCAAAAACTGGGGCTATTCCACTCGGGAGGTCGAGCTCAAGAGGCTCGTTCTGCCAGATCGCAATTCATACGTGGCCCCACATTTCACGCGTTCTCAAGTCGAGTCCATCCTCGGTTTGGCCCAGGACCCCTGGCGCACTTTGTTCATCGTTCTCGCGATGACAGGAATGCGCGCCGGCGAAATCCTTGGCCTTCAGTGGGGTGACATCGACTTTGACCATAGCTGCATCCACATCCGCCGCTCCGCGTGGTACGGGAAAGTTCAATCCACAAAGAGCAAGACCAGTTCGGCGCCGATCACGTTGCCCGAAGCGCTCGCATCCGTTCTTAGTGCCTTCAAGAGCGAATGGAAACCCAATGGCCAAGGGTTTCTGTTCACCACTCGGAACGGTCGGCCTCCCTCGAGCAACAAGGTCGTGGAGTACCAGCTTTGGCCGATCCTCGACGCACTCAATATTCCCCGCTGTGGGCTTCATGCGTTTCGTCACAGCGTCGCCAGCTTCATCGTCGACGCCGGATACTCACCGGAAGTCGCGCAGCAACAGCTCCGCCATTCGAATGCCCGCACAACCCTCCGATACGTTCATCTCCGCGGCGGGATCACTGAGCAGGCGATGACGGACGTTTCAAATTCTCTCAAGTTGGACGCAGTTGGACGCGGAATAGGGAAGGGAAGCTCGTATATTCAGTAGGTTACAGTGAAGCGGTGTTGGGTTCGATTCCCATCGCCCGCTCCAGAACTCACCGAAGACAAATAACTAACCTCGGCGGATAGCGCACCCTTGACGCATTAGAGACTCTTGGGTGGCCTACCCTTTCGGTTCGTGAAAGGGTGGGCCCCTCTTCTCTTTTCTCTCTTTATTCCCTCATCCCCAAGAATCCATCCGCAGCAGGCCTTCGCCTGGATAGTAATGACACCAACTGCTCCAGGGCCAATCCCCCGGATGATTCACAAGCTTCGCGCGCACAGGATTTTCGTGCATGTAGCGAAGTTTCTCTTTCATTTTCGCCCGAGAGTACACGTTGAAATCATAATAACGGCGCTGCCAGAAGCGGCGGAACTCCGCGCTTCGTTCTGGGAAGCGGAGTACAAGCTGCCCTGGGCGTTTGCGTTTTCTGGCGCGCAGTGCACGGGAGACCCGCTGCTTGAAACTCTGGATAATCTTGGCGGGAGGTGCGCTGCCGGACTCGCTTACCAGCAGGTGCACGTGTTCGGGCATGAACACGTAGCCCACGAGAGCAAAACCGTAAGGCGCCCTCGTCTGTTCGAGAGAGCGGACTGCTAGATTGCGGGCGCGAACAGAGCCCAGAAACGCCCGTCGCTGGTAGCAACAAAAGGTGATGAAATGAAGATCGCCAAAACCAGAGATGCGTTTTAGATTTTTGGGCATGGGGGAGAAGAGGGGCCCACCCTTTCCAAACCCGAAAGGGTAGGCCACCCAGGAGGGGAGTCTATTCTTTGTTATCGACAACTGACAAGTGCCTGCCAACGTAACATGCTAAAATGCGGAAATGGATGCGCCACCCGCCGATCAAGGGATCCACAACGCAGATAGCTATGAGTACTACGCAGAGGTTAGCTATTCAGTTCAGCAAGGTGGAGCACAACCATGAAGCGTGCAATTATTCGAGTGATGCTGTTAGCTCCGCTTGCTCTCGTATTCGGTTGTGGGTATCAGGAATCGATGGTCGCCCTGGACCCATCTGCAGTGTTGCCGGAGTGCACCGTCCAGGCCCGGCAGTCGATGCAGGACATCATCGTGCGGGTGACGATAGCAAATCATACCCAGCGTAGCTTTCAGCTCATGTCTTGGAATCTTCCGAAATCTGGACGAATGACAACCGATCTATTTCAGGTCACGCGCGATGGCGTTCCCGTCCAGTACACTGGGATCATGATGAAACGGGAAGTGTCGCGTAGCGATTACGTTTCCATTCCTCCGGGGAAGGCTTTCAGCGCGGACATACCTTTGCAGCAGGGATACGATGTTCGATCCAGTGGAAAATACACGATCGTGTACAGCGCATTCAATTCGCAATTCGATTCGCCTGGAGTAAAAGACCTCGTTTCGATGCCAGCGACGCTAACCAAGCATTGATTCCCCGGGCAGTTCCTGCCCAAGCGCCGGAGGAGCGGTGCCTACGGCGGGTGGCGCAGCCTTAGCTCCGGGGTGGCCTACCCTTTGCGGTTTTTGCCTTTTGCAAAGGGTGGGGCATTCACCATTCACCATCACAGCTTGCTGAATTTCTCTCCTGCGACAACTGAATCCTGGGATCTAGTGCGGCTTGACTCCATTTGACTCCAATTGAATTGCGGAACGGGTGGTAACGCCTTTGTTTGGTTCATTCGGATTTGTTCGATTCCCATCGCCCGCTCCAGATTCTAAAGAACTTGCTTGGTTTCAGTTGTCTTCCAACATCAGAAGCTCGCAAGGCTTTAGACGCGGCAACAGTTTTGCTTGGCGGCGGTTCGGAAAACCGTTGGTCTCAGCTAAGGTCACGGGGATTGGAATACCTCTATCCGAAATTGAAGTGGGAGCTCAGTGAATTTCGGAGCTTACTGGAAAACTCGTCCTATTTCCGCGGAATGTTGGTATGCCCTGATCCGTTCCGTGCCCATGATTCGATCGCTTCCCACCCTGCTTCTCTGCCTGTATGGCAAATCGCCACGCGCAACTGTTCAGCTGCTTGACATTGGTGTTGTTGTCTTTCTATAGTGCCTCGCATGCCATTGGGCCGCCTTCTTGCTTGGCGGCATTCCCCGACCGGTAGCAGACCGAGTGGCCTCGTTTCAAGTGAGGCGCGATGCACAAAGGCACGAGAATCCACCGGGAAATCCTGCGGGTTCTGGTGTGCGCGGCATTGAGTCGGTGTGTCGTGCCACAAGCTGCTCTGTGTGCGCCGCAGTGCGAAACAGGCCCCAACATAGCTGGTGTTGTAGAGCAGCGCGTGCCTGTGCCTCCCCTCCAAGGTCAAACAGTACAGGCTGCAAGCAGGAAACTGCAAGAGTTCCGGTTGAGACTGGGCAAAGTACTGCCATCGAATGGCAACGGAGTTGTATTTCGTCAGAGCCTAGAAGCGAACCGCTGCGTCCCACTGAGTACGCCGGTTGACGTCTGGATCGAAAATGTGGCGCCGCCACCGGCCGTGGAGGTCCCGGACCTTCGCGGACAGTCTTCACTCGGAGCGACGCTTCTTCTGACGATAAGAGGTTTGAAGTACGGGGGCAGCTCAAAAGAACAGTCCGGCGAAGTCGCGCCAGGCAAGATCTTCAGCCAGCAACCTGCGGCGGGAAGTATGGTGCCGAAAGGGACTACGGTAGTTGTTACTCTTGCAGAGCCGGTCACCGTTCCGCCCCCTACGCCGTACAGACCGTCTCCACCTCAGGAAACATTGACTCTCAAGTCCAACCTATACGGCCCGGCAATACCGGGAGAACTCGTTACCTTCACGGGGGTCGCGCAGGGTTCCGCCCATACGATCCACCCCACGCCACGTGACGTTCTCCAGATCTCCGACCAGTGAAACTCACGGCTGAAGAGGGAACCAACAGGAACTTCCATCTCGCTCTCGCAATTCATTTGACTGCATGCGCATGAGAATAGCACGAGATTCCTGCCCTCCTGCGTGCAGAAGGGGAGCAGGCAGAATTTCGCGATTTTTCATTTCCCCTTTATTCTAGAGTGCTGGCCCAACAGGATGTCCTTATCGTCGGGCACAAACATGTCAACTGAGACCAACATCTCTGCGCTTCACAGCGAGCCGCTCACCGGTACTGTCGAGCGCTCCACGTTCAAAATCCTGCTCGCCGTCAGTATCTGTCATCTCCTCAACGACACCCTGCAGTCCCTTCTCCCTGCTCTTTATCCTTTGCTCCGAAACACCTTTCGCCTGGACTTTGGCCAAGTCGGTTTGATCGCCTTTACAGCCACGTTTACCTCTTCGCTGCTCCAGCCGCTCGTTGGACTCTACAGTGACCGTCATCCCAAACCGTATTTCCTGGCCGTCGGCATGGGCATCACGCTCACTGGCTTACTGACTCTTGCCGTCTCTCCTACCTACGCGATCGTTTTGATCGCCGCAGGACTAATCGGTACGGGTTCCGCTGTTTTCCACCCGGAGTCTTCGCGTGTCGCTCGCATGGCCTCCGGTGGACAGCATGGCTTCGCCCAATCCATCTTTCAGGTGGGCGGCAACGCCGGTTCCGCGCTGGGGCCTCTCTTAGCTGCGTTCGTTCTGTCTAACGGCCAATCCAGCATCGCTTGGTTCTCGCTCTTGGCGCTGATCGCCATGATTCTGCTCTTCAAAATTGGTCATTGGGCTCACCGCTATCGTCTTGGTCAATCCGGCGCCAAAACCGTTCCGATCGGCATTCACGCCGCTGGCTCGGTCCACGGTCACCATCCGGCGTTTTCTTCGGGCAAAATTGCGCTCACCATGGGTGTTCTCATCATCCTGATGTTCTCGAAGTTCTTTTATCTCGCCAGTCTCACCTCGTATTACACCTTTTATCTCATGGACCGTTTCCATATCTCCGTGCAGAGCGCCCAGGTCCACCTTTTCATTTTTCTTGGTGCTGTCGCCGCAGGCACCATCATTGGCGGGCCAATCGGCGACCGCTTCGGACGCAAATTCGTTATCTGGTGGTCCATTCTCGGCGTGCTTCCTTTCTCCCTGCTTCTGCCCTATTCCAGCCTTTTTTGGACCGAAATTCTGAGCGTCATCATCGGCATCATCCTCGCCTCCGCCTTTTCCGCGATCCTCGTCTACGCTCAGGATCTCATCCCCACTAAAATCGGCACCGTCTCCGGACTCTTCTTCGGACTAGCTTTCGGCTTAGGCGGCATCGGCGCCGCGCTTCTCGGCAAGCTTGCCGACCACACCAGCATCAACTTCGTGTACCACGTCTGCTCGTTCCTTCCCGCCCTCGGCATCCTCACCGCCTTCCTTCCCAACCTCACCGCCAGGCGCGCAAAGGAGAATTAGGTTTGACTCTGGGGGTCTTTCAACGAAGTGGCACGTATTCCACCTGGCGTCGAATGGCTTTGTGATTCAGATGTAAGAAAATCTGACTTTTCGACCAAGTGACCGCTGTGACGTTTGCCCACGAACAGCTTCAATCTGGTCTACAAGATCAAGAGGCTGGGGATCTTCCGAGGCGTACCCCTCAATTTCCACATCAGGGCGATTCGCCAGAATCGATTGTTGACATCCAGGAAACGAATACATATACTCGCGCCAATCGTCGCTCAACCGATTTACTAGCGGGTGTGGTGCAGCATCCGGAAATGTTAAGGAAGGTGGAGAAGTTAAGGATGCGCTTTTCCAGTTGGTCCTTTTGGGTGGCTCTTATTTTCATGACTGCTTTATCCTGTTTCATTTGCGGGAGCCCACATCCCGTGACCGGCCCTTCAATCACGCGATCAGTTTCTACGAAGTCGGTTCCTGGACTTCCGATGGCATGCAACGCGTTGAGAGAAAGGCAGCGAATCGCCCCAACCTCATCTCGGACTGCCCGGTCACGAGAAGTTGCAATCCGCCCAACTGCAACGAACACGCTCGAGATTTAAGAACAGGAGCGAGGCTGTTTTCAGGCAGGCAGTGCGCAGGTAGGGTCAAGGAACGAAGTATAGCTTTTCCACGATATCCATTCCGAGGTGATTGATTATGCGAAGCAAGATTCTTTTCCTGGTAGCCATGCTGCTCTTTGCGGTTTCCGTTCGAGCCCAATACCGCGCTTCGATCCAGGGAGTGGTCACCGATCCGGAAGGGGCCGTAGTCTCCGGAGCGACACTGACGCTAACAAATTTGGACACCGATCTGGCATTGACCGCCACAAGCGACGAGAACGGCGTTTACAACTTCAACGCTCTTCCTTCCGCCAAATTTTCCCTTACCGTCGAGAAGGCGGGCTTCAAGAAGAAAACGCTCGCGAATGTCGGCATCATCCCGGAACAAGCAAACGCTTTGAATATTCAGCTTGAACTCGGGCAGGTCACCGAAAGCATCACGGTGAGCGGCGATTCGACTCCGCTTATGGATACGGAGACCGCGTCAATCAACGGAGTGGTCAACTCGAACCAGATTCAGCACCTGCCGTCTTTTGGGCGCGATGTGCTGAAGCTCGCACAGTTGGCCCCTGGCGCATTCGCGGACGGATCGCAGGGCGGTGGCGGCGGCGGGTTTAACCTTCCCGGCACACAAACCGGCGGAGGCGCTTCCGGGGGGGCGGACGGCATTTTCAAGACCGAAAACGGCGCGCAGGTCATTGCAAGTGGACAACAGACGGAGAACAACGGCATTTCGATCGACGGCATCAGCACAACCAGTGTGGTTTGGGGTGGTTCAACGATCATCACACCGTCGGAAGATTCCGTTGATAGCGTAAAGATCGTCTCCAATAGTTATGATGCCGAAGATGGGCGTTTCAGCGGCACCCAGATTCAGATCATTTCCAAGAGCGGCACGAACGACTACCATGGCAGTCTTTTTCTCACGACCCACCAGCCGGGCCTGAACGCCCATCAGCCGTTCAACGGCCAGGGTAATCCAGTGACGAAAGATGCCAATAAGTTCGAACAGTTCGGCGGCAGCGTCGGTGGCCCGATCTGGAAAAATAAGCTGTTCGCCTTCTTCAACTATGAGACCGTTCGCGAGCCCACCTCCAGCGTGCAAGGCAGCGGTTGGTTCGAGACACCGGCTTTCGCTGCCCTGGCTCCTTCGGGAAGCATCGCGTCCAAGTACCTCACCTTCCCCGGTAACGGCGTGAACGGCACCCTCAATCCTAACGCCACCTGCATAACCGCCGGCCTTACGGAAGGGTTAAATTGCAAAACCATTCCGGGCCAGGGCATCAATGTTGGTACTCCTCTGACGACAGGCCTGGGCACGCAGGATCTGGGCTGGACCAGTTCCTCGAACCCGGGTTGCGGGGGGGCCGGCACCGGCTGCGGAACCGCTGGCAGCCCGCTGGGCAACGTGGCTGACCTTGCGAATTACAGTACGATCAACCCGACCAAATTTACGGCTTCACAGTACAATGGCCGCCTCGATGCGAATGTTACCGAGAAGGATCGCATCGGCTTTGCCATCTACTGGGTTCCACAGTCAAAAGATAACTTCAATGGCAACCGTGGCTACGATATCTTCCACCATAACCAAATCAATAAAGCGGCTTCCGCAATCTGGAACCATGTCTTCTCACCCACGCTCCTGAACGAGTTCCGCGTAAATGGTGCAAACTGGAACTGGAATGAAATCGCTTCCAACCCGCAATCTCCGGTCGGATTTCCAACGGACAGCATTGGTACGACTGGCAGCATTAATGTGAATTCTTTTGGGCCGAACGTCGGCAGCAATTTTAACCAGTGGACGTATACCTATAAGGATGTGGCTACCAAGGTCTACGGGCGGCACACCATTAAGTTTGGCGGTGAACTCACGCGCCTCTTTTTCCTGCAAAACAGTCCCAGTTCCGGCGTGCCAAGATATAGCTTCTTCAACGTTTGGGACTTCCTCAACGATGCGCCGCAAAGCGAAGGGGGTAATGGGCAGACCTTCAATCCTAACACCGGATTTCCGACCACTGTTCGCCAGGACGTCCGCGAAGCAATCTGGGGCCTGTTTATCCAGGATGACTTCAAACTCCGCAGGAATCTGACCGTGAACCTGGGCCTCCGCTGGTCCTATTTTGGTCCACTCTCTTCCAAGCAGGGCAACATTTTTGTGGCCACCCCTGGCGCGGGAGCGAATTACCTGACCGGCCTGACTGTTCAGGCAGGACATTCCTGGGACGCGCAGAAGAACAACTTCGGGCCGCAGATTGGCGTCGCCTGGAGCCCGTCATATTTCAAGGACAAACTTGTGGTGCGCGGAGGTTACGGCCTGAGCTATAACGGGCAACAAATCGCTATTTCGGCCAACATTGTAGGAAATCCTGGGTTGGCGGTGTCCCCAGTCTTTCAATTTAACAACCCTACGACTTGCGCGCCGCCACAGACGGTGGCGAACAACTGCGGCATTCTCTACGCTCTTTCCTCAAGTCCGACCGCCATTGGCGGCTATCCTTCGAACCCCAACGCGATTTCTCCCTTTGGCCCGAACGGGCTGCCCACGACCGGATCAGTGTTCATCACCATCTTCCCAAAGGACTTTCCCACCTTGCGTGTCCATCACTACTCGGCGGATGTCCAATACGATCTGGGCCACCAATTCGTAGCATCGTTGGGATATCAGGGAAGCATTTCGCGTAACACCTTCTTCAATGAGAACGCGCTTGCTATCCCGGCAACCCAGGGTTTCGCCTCCAACCCGAACATCAGCAGCGGGGAGTTCTGGAACGTTTCCGGTCGAGGTAACTACAATGCTATGCTCGCCGGGCTGAAGCATCAGTTCTCCCGTGGGTTCAGTGCCGACGCTCAGTTCACGTGGTCGAAGTGCATGGACACCAGCTCCGCACCATTCTCCCAACAACCTTATCCATTCAACTCCAGCTTCGACTATGGGCGCTGCGACTACAACGTCGGCAAGGCGTTCAAGCTCTTTGGCGTGTGGCAGCCGGTATTCTTTCACGGTCAGGGTTGGAAGGAAAAAATCCTTGATGGCTGGTCGCTGAGCGGCATTTTCAACGTCCACTCTGGATTCCCTTGGACCCCATTCGTGAACGTCACTGGTGGAAACACCTATTGCTCATCATGCGGTTACGGGTCGCTCCTCCCGACCGCCTATCTAGGCGGCGCGGGCGGCAGCACCAGCAATGATGCATTCAAGACTGTCGCAAACTCGAACTTTCCGAACGGTGGCCCCGCGTATTTTTCCCCGACCCCACCCTACCCTGCCTTCTTCGGCACGACGCTTCCTCCGCCCCCTGGTGTTCACCGCAATTCGCTCAACCTGCCCGGATATAGGGACGTGGACCTGACGCTGGCCAAGGGATTTGGCCTGCCCAAGGTGCCGGTGCTCGGCGAAAACGCCAGGATTGAGCTTCGCATGGACACCTACAACCTGTTCAACAATTTGAATCTCAACCCGAGCGCCATCTCGAACAATACTCAAAACTCAAACTTTGGGACGATTACAAACTCCCTTGCTGCACGTGTTGTGACGTTGGGAGCCCGCTTCAGCTTCTAACGAGCCATCCCCGGAGGCGCTTTACCCCGGCGCCTCCTCTTGCGCAAGCCGGTAACCTGCCAACGAGTTCCCCTCACCCCGGGGAAGCCCCCTCGTTGGCAGGTTTTTTTGTTTTTGAATCCTAATTTCCGGGATGAGTCGGTCGAACCGGGAGGAGCGTATCCTCTTCAGCGCCTCATGTATTCTGGAATCCCACCATTTGCATCGCCGCTTGCGCCTCAGGATTCTTCATGAAGGTGTTCCAGACAAGACCAGTGCGGTAATTTTCCGCCATCACCATACTTATACCCAGATCGATGCCAAGCACGTCCGTGTCGTACCAACCCGTTAGCGGATTAAACGCGTCGACGTAGCTGTAGAGCCCCCACGCCTTGGCACCATACGCGCCGCGAATGTTGCGCAGCACACTGATGCAGTCGCTGGGCACGAAAGGCAGTGAGCCGCCTGTAGCGCACGGGACAATGCTGCCATCAAGCGGCCCCTGCGGCGGCGGCCCGCCCCACGCGGTGTATCCCTTCGCGTAATCCGAAGCCGAAATTCCCCACAAGTCGTCCGAGTAATCGCTGAATTGCGATTTCAGCGACAGGCAAAACAGTTTGTGTGCCTTCGTCGCCGTGATCGAATTATCAAAATAGTTGGCGTAAGCATCCTTCTTATTCCGGAAGTCGAACCACGCCTGCGAATACTGGTGCGTGAACAGCGGATCGTTCCCCGAAATATAAGTCAGCCCCTGATATGTGATCGTCGGCCGCGTCCACGCGTTCCAGCTGTCCGCGGAAACAGGATTTGTTGTTGACCCAATCCCCAACAGGTAAATCATCATCAATTCGCAATAATGTTCCCAGCGCGCGGCAAGAAAGCCGGACTCCGGCAACCATCCCATCGAAAATGTTGGCCCGCCGTTCATCATCCACGGCCAGTCCACCCGCGCATAAATCTGCGAAGCTAGAGTCTGAATCGTTGCGTCCTGAAAATATTGCTTCGCGGTCAGCACGCCGCAGAGCAGCAGGGAAGTGTCGATCGAGGAAAGCTCGCATTGCGCCCACCGCTGCCCGGTGTTCATATCCACAAAGTGATAGTAGAAGCCGTGAACGTTGGGCATCTGTTGCAGGATGAATTGCAGCGTGTTGCGAACCCGCGTAACAATGTCCGAAGTCTTCGCATAACCCCGCGAATCCCCTATGCAAAGCGCGGTCAACCCAAAGCCAGTCGCGGCAATACTCGACATCGTCCGCGTATCATTCCCGTTCAAGAACGCTCGATCTTTGATCTGCCCCGTAGCGGGATTCGTCTCATTCCAGAAAAACTGGAATGAACCTTTTTGCAGATCGTCCAGCAACTGCGCGTCCGTCCCCTGAAACGGCGTGCCTCCCGAATTTTGCGAACTCCGCGAACCGCTGTTGCAGCTAAGCAGCGAAGCAAACGGAGCCACCGAAAGGTACGCGCCGCACAAGCGCAGCCACTCTCTTCGATTTGCTTCTCGGTTTTTCACGGCAGGGCACCCCTCTATTCGACGATTTCCAATTCCGCCGGCAGCCCGCGAGAGGAATCCGGGCTGATCCAGACTTGAACGCGGCTGGGTTCCACCCTCAGATTATTCTCAGTATCCCACAAGGAAAAAGCGTCCGCGCCAAGCGGGAAGCTAACTCTCCGGCTTTCGCCAGGAGCAAGAGCAACACGTTTGAATCCCACCAGCTTGCGAACCGGCTCTCCCATACTGGTGCCAATCAGGCGGATATAGAGTTGGACGACCTCATCCACCGCCCGGTTTCCCGTATTCTTCACGGTCGCGCTTGCGGTTGTCTCAGTCGCATTGCCGGAAGCTGCGCGGCCCAGATTTGAGTTCAACGCCGCCGCGCTCAGCTTAGCCGAGTCTACCTCGGTCTGCGAATACTCCAGCGACGAATACGTAAGCCCGAACCCGAAAGGGAACTGCGGAGTGTTTTGTTCGTCGATATACCGCGAAATATATTTTTCCAGTGAATTTTTCGGAGGATGCGTCAGATCATAACCGTCCGCCGGACGCCCGGTGTTCAGCGCGTTGTAATAGATCGGAATCTGGCCCATCGTTCGCGGCCAGCTGAACACCAGCTTTCCACTCGGCGCCACGTCACCAAACAGAACGCGCACCAGCGCCGGCCCCGCCTGAATCCCGGGAAACCACGCCGCCACGATCGCCGGCAAATGTTCGAACGCCCAGGGCAGCGGCAGCGGTCGTCCACTGAAAAGCAACAGCACCACGGGTTTTCCCGTGGCCGCAACTTTTTCCAGCAATTCCTCTTGCCGTCCGGGCAAGTCCAGATGCGCGCGCGAAGCCGCTTCTCCCGATTGCTCAGCCGCTTCTTCACCCAGGGCGAGAAGCACTATATCCGCTTGCTGGGCCGTCTCCACAGCAGTCTGTATGTCCGCATCGCTGGCGGTCTGCAACTCTCCACCCTTCGCATAACGTACTTTCCCCGCGCCAACTTTCTTCTCCAGCGCAGCTCGAAGCGTTACTGCGTCCCCTGCCCGCCCGTGTCCACCCCACGGCCCCAGCATATTTTGTGCGTTATCTCCCATCGGCCCGATCAGTGCAATCGTCTGGGATTCTCCGCCAAGCGGCAAAATCGGACGGCCTCCCACTGCGGAATTCTTCAAAAGCACGAACGAACGTTCCGCCGCAAGCCGCGCCGCTTCCACGCGATCCGCCGGGAGCGCACCGTGAATCTCACGCGATTCGTCGGTGAAGGGATTCTCGAACAAGCCTAGCGCAAATTTCACTCGCAACACGTTCCGTACAGCCTCATCCAGCCGCGCTTGCGAAACCTTCCCCTGTTTCACCAGGCCGGCCAGGTTTCCGTGGTACGAATCGCTGACCATGTCCATGTCCACGCCGGCGTTGATCGCTTTTTGCGCGGCACCCGCCTTGTCTCGCGCGATTCCGTGCGGCACCAGTTCGCCCACGGAGGTCCAGTCGCTCACAGTCAATCCGTTGAAGCCCCACTCTTTCCGCAAAATCTGCGTCAGCGTGAAGGGATTCGCCGTTGCGGGCAATCCGTTAAGCGTGTTGAACGAACTCATCAGCGAGACGCTGCCCTCGCCAATAGCGGCATGGAACGGCGGCAGGTAAATTTCCCGCAGCGTATGTTCGGAAATTTCCGCGGTATTGTAATCGCGCCCGCCCTCTACCGCCCCGTATCCCACGAAATGTTTCACGCAAGCGGCGACGCTCTCCTTATCGTTCAACTTTTTCCCCTGATACCCGCGAACATAAGCGCGAGCCATCACACTGCCCAGGTACGGATCCTCGCCTGCTCCTTCCACCATGCGGCCCCAACGCGGGTCCCGCGTGATGTCCACCATTGGAGAAAACACCCAGCGCACGCCGGCCGCCGAAGATTCCTGCGCGGCAATGCGTGCATATTGTTCCACGATAGCGGGATCCCAGGTTGATGCCAGTGCGAGAGGCACAGGAAACGTAGTTCGAAAACCGTGTATGACGTCCAGACCGAAAAGCAGCGGAATGTGCAGCCGCGATTTTTCCACCGCCAGATGCTGGTACTGGTTCGCCGCCTGCACGCTATCCAGATTGAACAGCGAGCCAACTTCTCCCCGCGCAATCATATTTGGATAGTCAGGATTGCCGGTGCTCGGCCCGGTCGGCGCTCCTGAGGAATATTGCGCCAACTGCCCAACTTTTTCCTCCAGCGTCATTTGTTTCAAAAGTGCATCGACGCGCTTTTCGATTGACGGATCTCTCAGAGCGGAAGTTGTGTCAGCAGCCGAACGACCGGCATTTTCGAGCCTCTGGGCGCTGAGCGGTTTGGAGGAGGCAATGGCAAGAACTACAGAAAGCATTCCCGTCGTTACAAAAAGCCTTGCGCGGGGGAGTGAATTCCAGGGCATGGGAAGAAATTCCTTATCGGTACGAGAACACCTTTGCGGCGATGCGAGCAGACACCTTCAGTCGAACTGTCGGCGCCAATGCGTCCAGATAACACTGGAGAGCCAGTTCCGTCGCCCACCTGCTAAATCGATTTAGCAGGTGCATTCTATCACAATCCAAGTTTCATTTATCGCCCTTTTCATGCGGATTTTGTGCTCCACCCGGTTGTCCACCAGCCCCCATTGTGTCAGACTACGGCCCGTCAACGCACATGCCCCGCCCCAAGAAACTGCCGCTGGAAATTTCCGGGGAGCCTTCAGGCGCCTCGATCAGCATGAAGGCTCTTGCGGAGCACCTCGGCCTTTCGACAGCCACCATTTCGCTCGTGATCAACCGCTCCCCCGGCGCCAAGTCCATCCCTCACGTCACCCAGGAACGCATCTGGGCCGCCGCGCGCAAATTCAAATATCGCCCGAACCTGATGGCGCGTTCTCTCCGGCAGAAGCGCAGCTTCACCATCGGCGTCATGGTGCCGGAAATCAGCGAAGGGTATTCAGCAATGGTGCTTTCCGGCGTCGAAGACCATCTCTTTCAGGAAGGCTATTTTTATTTTGTCGTCAGCCATCGCCACCGCAAGGATCTCATCGAGGAATACCCCCATCTTCTCCGGCAGCGCGCCGCCGAAGGAATCATCGCCGTGGATACGGTATACGCCGGCAATTGCGATATTCCTGCCGTCTCCATTTCCGGCCATCGCCACGTCAAGGGAGTGACGAATATCGTCCTCGATCACAATCTTGGCGCGCATCTCGCTCTCGAACACCTGCACCGCCTCGGGCACCGTCGAATCGCGCTGATCAAGGGCCAGGATTTCAGTTCCGATACGGAGACGCGCTGGCAGGCGATTCTCTCCGTCGCCCAGGAACTCGGAATCGTCATTGAGGAAAAGCTCACCGCCCAACTGGACAGTGATTCACCCTCCCCCGAAGTAGGCCATCGCGTCACACGAAAGTTGCTCGAGGGCAATCCTCAATTCACGGCGCTCTTCGCCTTCAACGACATCTCCGCCATGGGCGCCATCAAAGCCCTTCGCGAAGCCGGCCGCCGCGTTCCCGAAGATGTCTCCGTCATCGGCTGGGACGACATTCAGGGCGCGGCCTTCCACAATCCGAGCCTCACCACCGTGCGCCAGCCGCTCCGCCAGATGGGCGTAGTCGCCGCGGAAACTCTGCTGAAACGCATCACCGCCCCCGCCGGCGCCGACTATCCTAAAGAAATTGTCCTCGAGCCCGAACTCGTCGTCCGTGAGAGCACCGCGCAAAAGAATTAATGAGATTCCCTCCTTCCGAAACAACTAATCCAGTTCGGCCGTACCCAATTTGAGCCTTTTTCCTTCTCAGGCAATTCCGGTGCATTCAGTGGTATACAAATGGAACAACGGACGGGGTTCTGTTGCCGGGGTAGTGAGTGTTCCTTAATAGGGTGGAGCGGGCGAGCGGAGGGCGCTTGCGGTATCTTCGTCAGCATTGTTCCTGCCACTCTGTTCGATGTGTCGTATGGTCCGCACTGCTGGCCTCGTCATATGCCGCGGGTGTGCCGGCCGTTCTTGCCCAGGACCCAGCGCAGGAAGGGCCGCGAGTCGCCGAAGCAGTGCGCGTCGATCAGCCGCCCAAGCTGGATGGGACCCTCGACGACCCGCTCTGGCAATCCGCCAAGGTCGTCAGGGATTTTCGCCAAAAGGAACCTCTTGAAGGTGAACCCGCAACGGAGAAGACCGAAGTTCGTATTCTTTACACCCGCACTGCTGTCTATTTTGGAATCCATTGTTCTGATTCAACTCCCTCGCGCATCGTAGCAACCGAACTTCGCCGTGACGCCAGTCAGGATCTGGACGATCATTTCGAGATCCTCATTAACTCCAAGCACGATCGCCGCGGCGGCTACGTCTTCGAGATCAACCCTCTCGGTACCCAAAGCGATGGTCTGGTGGAAGAGCAAAGCGGCGTGGAGACTCCCGATTTCGATCCGGGTTGGGACGGCATCTGGACGTCCGAAGCCAGAATTATCGCGGATGGCTGGACAGCGACCATTGAAATCCCGTTCACCACCTTGAACTTCACCAAGTCCAAAGATGTCGTCTGGGGCCTGAACTTCAAGCGGTTCATCCGCGCAAAGAATGAAGAAGATCTCTGGTCCGGCTACCGTCGTACGTTTGGCATCACAAAAGTCTCGGAAGCTGGTGAACTTACCGGCATCACCGACATCGGAAGCGGACGGCTCTTCATCATCAAGCCATATGGCCTGGCCCAGTATGACAAGCAAACCGGTCAGAATGCGGCCTTCCCGCTGACCGGTGGAGTGGACGTGAAGTACGGCCTCCGCTCGAACATTGTCCTGAACCTTACAGGGAACACCGATTTCTCGGCTACCGATGTGGATCAGGATCAGTTCAATCTCACTCCCTTTCCAATTTTTGTCCCGGAAAAACGCCAATTCTTTCTCGAAAACGCTGGCATCTTCGATTTCGACATTGGCGACCAGGACAAACTTTTCTTCAGCCGCCAGATTGGCATCGACTCCGTTACCGGAAATCAAGTGCCCATCAACGGCGGCGCGAAACTTACGGGCGCCGTCGGTCGCCTGCAGTTCGGTGTGATGGACGTGGACACCAGGTCGAGCGGCCCGAATCCCTACGCAAATTACGCTGTTGTTCGACTCAAGGAATCATTGTGGGGAGGCTCTTATATCGGCGTCATGGGCGTTGATAAACGGTCCGGCAATTTGCAGGACAGCTTCAACCAGACAGGCGGCATCGATACCCGCCTGGTTTTCTTCAAGGACTGGTTCGTCGACGCCCACATGGCCGGAACGCAATCGCCCGGCGACCCAAGCGGCAACAGCGATCTCGGCGCTTCGCTGACCTATCGTTCCAATTGGCTCGACGCCATCTTTGAACGCCGCAAAATCGGGCCAAACTTCAATCCCGAAGTCGGATTCATCGAGCGAATCGATTCGAATGAAACGTACGGAGACCTGACGTTTAAAGCCCGGCCAAAGGTCAATGGCGTAAGAGAAATGCAGTTTGAAGGATTCATTCTTCATGCCCCAGACACTCGCGGCGTGGTCCAGACCCAGGAATGGCAAACCACGTTTCGTGCCGATTTCAACAATGGCGCATACACGGACGACGATATCGTGGACGTGTTCACGCAACGCATCACTACGCCTTTACACATCTATAAAAATGTTTTCATTCCCAACGGGCTTTACCAGTTCAGCCGCCACCAGCTCACCTACGGCTCGGCGCAGGACCGGCGATTTACCTACAATCTCTTTGAGCGATTCGGCGGCTACTACGGCGGGACGCTGAACGAGTTTCGAGTTCGCTTGAACTACCGCCCCACGGCCAGGTTCTCCATTTCCGCCTCCGAGACCTGGGATCGCTTTCTTCTTCCATTGCCCAACGGCAATTTCTCCGTTGTGCTGGCCAGTTTGCAGGGGAATTATTCTTTTTCGCGGTTCCTGACCTTTTCCAGCCTCATCCAGATGGATACTTCGAACACGCAAGCAGTCAGCGCCAACCTTCGCCTGCGTTATAACTATCGCCCGGACAGCGACCTCTACGTTATCTACAACGTGGGGACCCAATTCATCAGCATCGCACCCGCCAATCCCCCGCAAATCCGTGAGACTCGCTTCGCGGTGAAGTGGACCTACTCCTTCGCGCCCTGAGCAAAATCCCCAATTCGTTGTGCGAGCCGTTTCGCCGTGATATATGCACTGCGTCACCAGCCCTGGACAAACTTTGGCCCAAACCAGGCTTCTTCTCTATAATTTAATTTCCAGCCCAACTTAAGGAGGCACGATGCCCGAAGCAAAGGGAATGTGGGAAGGATTGATGGATTTTTCCTTCCGCGTGTATGCGACCCCAAAGATGCTGAGATTCCTGTACGCCCTGCATCTCCTTGTCGGATTGATTGCCGGAGTTGCCTGGGTGGTGACGGCGTTTCAGCAGGCCCCGGTCCAGGGATTGCTTGCGCTCCTGGCGGCCCTGTTTGGATATTTCGTGTGGTTCCTCTACTGCCGCGTGGCCATTGAAATTCTCGCGGCGATCTTTCGCATGGCCGACGCCATCGCGCCCGATCGCCAGGGGCAACAACAAAATCCAGGCTACTAATTCCTCCGCGCGATTGCGAAGCTTGCATTTCCGGCCGGGCAGTCAGGAACAGGCTGCCCGGTTTTTCTTGCGTAACCAGTTGCGGATAACTATTTTCTTACGAAGACGGACTTCGGAATCATGCAGTGCACGCCCTTGCGGATGTCCACCACCTGCGACACGCGGCAGTCTCCCACAATCGAGGTTAGTGCGTAGGCCTCTTCCCGCGACATCGGCGCCATCTTCTGTTCGGCCAGGAAATTCACGGTCTCGCGCACTGCGATCTTCATCGCTTCATTCAGGTCCTCGTCGAATCCCATGAAGATCCAATGCGTCGAAGTTTCCGCGCGCGGCCAGTCAATGTGCAGATCCTTGCGTACGATCGGCTCAATTTCAATTTCCTTGTACGAGCATTCCAGCGCCGTCAAATTCACTTCGCCGTTTCCCTGCAGGCAATGTGAATCTCCGGTCCAGATCAGCCCGCCTTTCTGAAACACAGGAAAATATATCGTCGAGCCCTCCTGTAACTCGTTCACGTCCATGTTCGAACCGTTCTTCCACGGCCGTAGCGTGCTGGTGCGGCCCTTGGCATCATGGATAGGCGGCCCGGCCTTTTCTTTCGGCTCATTGGGATCAGGGCCAACAGCGATGGTTCCAGGGAAAGGTTTCAGGTGCAGGATGATCCCCGGCTTGAACTCGGTGGTCATCGTTTTCGCATCCAGCTTGAAATATTCCACGTGTCCTTCCGGGAATTCACCCGCCAGCAACCCGACGGTAGGGAACTGGTTGCCCGGAAGATTAAAGTTGAATCCGGAATCCTTGATCACGATCTTCTTGATGCGGATCTCCATCGTGTCGCCGGGTTCCGCGCCATTCACAAATATCGGCCCCGTCACGGAATGCGGCCCCCCGCCGGGATTCGCCAGTCGAAGCTTCACGATGTCATCCATCGAAGCTCCAGGTTTGACTTCATCCATCGAATGGCGCCACGTTTCAATGGAAACGGTATCGCCGGAATCGACTACCAGCTTCGGCTTCTCCGTTGGATCGAACCAGCCCCACTGCACGGTGTCGTTGTTAGCAGGCAATGCGTAGTGCTTGCCGGTGGAAGTTTTTCCGGCTGGTTTTTCGGTCGCAGTTTGCGCCGCAGTGCCCGTACAGCTAAAGCTTGCGGCCAACAACACGGCGAACGCCGGGACTTTCCTTGATGAATTCATTCGACGGCTCCTTTTCACCAGGATTTTCCAGATGGTTGCAGGAAGTATAGTGGGAGACCGCCGGAAATGTCCGCTGAAAAATGACGCGCACCATCCGCGCGGCTTTTGCATCGCTCACGGAGCGACCAGAGCTGCGAACCGTCCAGGATTTCGTGGAAAAGTGTTCGGACGATTTACAGAAATGTCAAAACTTCAACGGGTTTGCCGGAACGCGCTCATCCATTGTGAGACAGCGGAGAGTTGCGCGCGGCCGGCTTCCAGGCTCGCCTGCCGCGCCAGCAACATCACTCGAATCTGCCCGAGAGTAGTTTGCAGGTCGCCCAGATGAGATTTGTAAAGGTCCAGCTGCCCGGCAAGCTCCGGTTGCAGCTGCAAGAGTTCTGTCGAATACGCCAGCACCGGCACCATCTCCTCAACCGGGCCGCGAATTCGGCGAACATCTGCGACGCCGAAATCGCATTCGCCGCGAGCCGCCCTCCGCGCCTCCGCCAGATATCCCGTTAGGGACGCATTGACGCGAAGCAGAGTTTGCCGCAGGCCCTCGTACATCAGGCCCTCCAGCCGCCGGTTTCCGCGCCCACTGAATGTTCCGGCGAAGGCGAAATGTTTTGCGCATGCTGTGCTCGCGCCTGGCTGGACACGCGGAGCCGTTGTGTTGGGTCCACCGGGGCCACCGTCCGCTCCACCTGCGCCCACGCGGCGCGAAGCCGCGCGAACATGGATACAAGCTCCTGAAGCTGGTCAACCGACGATGTGACCCCCGCCTCGGTCACCATTCCGCGGGTAATCGTATAAAAACTGTTCAGATTTCGCGCTGCTTCGCCGCCGCGCTGGAAATCCAGCACGCCCTGGAGTTCCCCGATGATGGTCAGCGCGTGGTTCAGTGAATTGACTCGATTCTCAATCTGCCCCGCACCGATCGCCGCAATCGCACTGCGCAAATCGCGCAGAATGCGGTCGTATAACGCAACCACCTGGCCAACGGAAGATGCGGCGAAAGCCGTGGACTGCTGGTATGCGAATGCGGTATCCAGTATGTTCATTTTACGCTCGCTAGTTGTTGTGTAATTTGGCTTTCCAAAAGCGGTAATTCCTGAAGCGTTGTATTCACCTGGGCATAAACGGTCGTCAGATTCGCCTGCTGCACAAGCAGCGCCGCCTGTAAATCGCTGATCTGTTTCGTCAAACTCTGCGAAGTGCTGGTGACGCTCTGGGCATCCAGCGAAAGAATTCCCGTACCGGCGCCATTGATGTTGGTAAGCACTGTCGATAGGTTCTGCGAAAAACCGTTCGTGGAATTCTGCAGCAGGTTCTGCACCGCCGAGAAATTGCTGGAAAGCGCGGAGGTCAGCTTACCACTGTCCACCGAAAGCGTGCCGTCGTTGTTGAAGTTCACCCCGATACTGGCCAGGTTGACGATCCCGTTGTTTCCAGGGATGGAGTAGGAGAGCGCGCCCAGCAACTGGGCCTGCACGTCTCGCAGGGAGTTGTCGGTTTCGAGCGGACCACCGCCGCTCCCGTCGGAGGCTACATTGAATTGCGAATTAATCTCCCCGATCACGGTGTCATTAGCTACGCCGACTTCATCACGTTGCTTTTTGCATTCTTCGTGGTGCTGTACGCATCTTCCCAGGTGGACAAGCGCCGCGTCGGCCGCCTCTCCATGGCCATCCAAGTGGCTTTCCAGGAATTGGGCGTATTTGACACTTCAAACACGCACATTCCTCTCAGCGATATGGAGGCCATTCCATTCTCAACCGTCCAGGCCGTCGAAAACGTCGAACGCACCGCCGATTTGGCCCACGTTGTTCAACCAATGAAAGGGATCCTCGCTCCGACCTCCTCTCCAACACCACTGAAGGACATCCAGGCTGAGCTTGAAAAAGCGTTGGCCCCGGAAATCAAACGTCATGTGGTGGACATTAAGGCCAAGAAAGAAGGCCTCGTCGTCAGCCTGCGCGAGATGGGCTTCTACGAGAGCGGCTCTTCCACCATGCGCACCTCTTCCGTCGAAGCCGTCGATCGCCTGGCCAAAGTAATCATTCCCCGTTCGGAAAACCTTCGCATCGAAGGCCACACCGACAACATCCCCATCCACAATTCTCATTTCCCGTCCAATTGGGAACTTTCCACCGCGCGCTCCACCGAGCTTGTCCGCATGTTCATCGTCCGCTACCGTATGGAGCCCAATCGCCTCTCCGCCGCGGGGTTCGCCGAATTCCATCCCGTGGACGACAATGACACCCTGGAAGGCCGCGCCCGAAACCGCCGCATCGACGTCGTCATCCTGAATCCCGCCCTCCAGGAAAAATCGCCCTTCGCCAACCCGCCTTCCGTCCCGGCCGCCGTGCAGTCGCCGCAGGATACTCCCGTCAATCCCTCCGCGGCTCCCGCTTCCTCTGCCCCGGTAAGGCATTAATCAATTCGAACTCTTTGCCACTGCGTTAGTTGACAGTTCTGTTAGTCTGACGCAGACTTGCTGTACCCCTTCCAGAAATTTGTCCTGAGTGAGCGACTATGCGCATCCTTGTCGCTGAAGCCGATCCGTCATTGGCTGAATTCCTTCAGACCCGGCTGCAGCAGGAACACTTTGCCGTACAACTCGCCTCCACAGGAGATCAGATCTCCAAATTTGGCGACAAGAGCGCCTTCGATCTGATCCTCCTCGATCTGAATCTCCCCGGCGCGCCGGGCGCCGATTACCTGCGCCAATTGCAGAGTCGTTGGCCCGAAGCCCCGGTCGTGCTGCTTTCCCCAGCCAGTTCGGTGGAAGAGCGTGTCAAGGGTCTCGATGCCGGCGCTGATGACGTCATCGTGAAGCCTTTCGCTTGGTCGGAGCTTTCCGCCCGCATCCGCGCCGTTCTGCGCCGCCGCAATCGCCCTGCCCGCGAAGTCTTTCAGTTCGAAGATCTGGAAGTGAACCGCGTCTCGCATCAGGTCCGCCGAGCCGGCCGCGCCGTCGAACTCAGCCCTAAAGAATACGCACTCCTCGAATTCCTCCTGCGTAATCCCGGCCATCCCGTCACCCGCGCCGCCATCATCGAAGAGGTCTGGCGCATCCACGGCGATTCCATCACCAACGTCGTCGACGTCTACATCAACTACCTCCGTCGCAAAATCGATACCGGCGCTGACCACCCCCTCATCCGCACCATCCGCGGCGTAGGCTACCAAATCGGCGGCAATCACCACCCCGGATAATCCCCCTCCGATGTAGCGGCCGCCTTCCGAGGCGGGCGCCTTTTCTGTCCTCGCCTTCGGTAACCCATTTCTGAACGCTTGTCACTCCGCTCGACCTCACTAGTGGCCACTTTCAAGCTTGCCGCGACACAGGAATGGGTGGCCACTTCTTCTTTCCTCTCGATTCGAAAAGTCCAAATCCCCAAACAAAAAAGGCGCCCGGAATTTCTCCGGGCGCCTCGGAAAAGGGAACTAAGGTTCGGTTCTACCGCATGCCAGAGCCGTTGCTCGAACTTGCGGCCTTGGCATTCGGGTCCAGGTTCAGGATTCCTTCGGTCGCGGAAACCGCCACAACCGATCCATCGCGGCGCGTGCCCACCACAGGGAAGTAACCCTGCGACAGTTGATCCTCCATGTGCTGCCAGGTCTTGCCGCCGTCAAACGAGGCAATCAACCCGCGCTTCTGAAGTGAAACCACCAGGGCATTCCCCGAACCGGCAATCGATTGGAACGACAGGTCGCGTACTTCCTGGCGGTTCCAGTTGCGGCCGGCATCGTGCGATGAATAGAGCCCCATGTTGGTCGTGATGAAGAGCGTGGAGTCGTCCAGGCGACGCACCTTCAGGTTGCCTGCGGAAGCGAACGCAAGTTCCTTCGCATCCCAGCTTTCACCTTTGTTTGCGGAGTAAACGATGTTCCGCTCCGCGATCGCCCACACTTGATTGCCGTCCGTCGAAACTTCCACGGACTGCGCGGCCTTCCGGACCAGCGGATCCTTGCTGGCGGATTTCCACGTTGCGCCGTGATCCTTCGAGGAAAGCACGCCACCCGCGGTCGCCGCAAACCACGTGTCGTTGCCGAACGCCATGTCGTTCACAAGGAACGCGGCAAGCTGCGGCGTCGAACTGCGCGTCACAGGAGCTTTGCTCTTCGAATTCGCGCCCTTCTTGCTCTTGCTGGAGGCAGTCGCGGCGGCCGCGGTGTCCGGAACATACAGACCCGTGCGCGACCACTTGTGCGCCCCTTCGTCATACTTCATCCAGCCGCCGGTCGTCAGCGAAGCCCACCAGCCGCTCGGAGTCGCATAAATGTGCCGCGTTTCCGTGCGCTTCAAGCCCGGGCCAAGCGTCGCCCAGCTGTTGCCGCCGTCCTGCGTCGCAAGGAATGCATCGTTGTCAAAGGTCAATTCCACCAGCGCGCGTTCCGGATGTTCCCGGTCCATCGCAACGTCCGCGATGTGTTGGTGATGGAATCCCGTGTTGGCTGCGGAATAGGTGAGTCCGGCGTCGGTGCTGATCTGCACGCCTTCGCGTTCCGTGCCGATAATCAGCTTCCGGGGATTCTTTGGATCGATGATCAGTGCGTTGATGATCCAGTTGCCCGGAGAGACGCGTTTGAAATCCTTATCGTTTTCCGTCTTCCACAAACCGCTGGTGGTTCCGGCATAAAGAGTGTTCACGTTCGAGGGATCCATGCGGATCAGCTGGGTGCGGCGGAACACGCTCGGGATGCCCTGGTATTTCACCCACTGCGTTCCACCGTTCGTGCTGTGGTAGATGCCGGAGCAGGCCGTCGCGTGAACGTTGTCCGGATTCGCCGGATCCACGATGATGCTCATCACGTCGGAGTCATCAATCATGCCCTTCACCACCGGGAACCAGTCCTTGCCGCCGTTCGAAGTCTTCCACGGCAAGTGATACGTTCCGGCGTAAATAATGTTGTCGTCCTTTGGGTCGAACGCCACTGAGTCAAAATTCCGCAGGTCGTCATGCTTCTCAGGAGTGATGCGTTCCCAGGTCGCGCCGTCGTCCTTCGAGCGGTACACACCGCTCAGCGAGCCTGCCAGGAAAAGCTTTGGGTTGTTCGGAGACTGCGCCAGCGCGCGAACCGTTTCGTGCGCCAATCCGATGATGTTCCAGCTGCGGCCGCCGTCATCGCTCTTGTACACGCCGCCGCCGCCCGAATAGAGCGACCACGTGCTGGCGTAAAGGTGCTTGGCATTCCGGCGATCCACGATGATGTGGGTAATCACGTCATCCTGGCCTGCGCCGATCCGGCTGATCAGTTGCCAGTGCCCGCCTTCATCATTCGAAGCGAACACGTGCCCGTCTGCCGTGCCCAAATACAGCTTGCTGATATCGTTCGGATCCGCCGCCAGAGAGATGACCGTACCACCCGGAGGGCCAACCTGCCTCCAGGTTTGCGCTGCGGAAGAAAGCGCAAAAACCGTCGCACACATCCCCAGAGCAAGTAATACTTTCTTCATTTGCATGCCATTCTCCCAGAGCGCTAACGCGCCTACAAGTCACGATTCCCCGCTAGTCTAGGGAAGCGCAAGGTGCGGGGGTGCTGTACAATAGGCCAGATTGGGGACAACGCCCCTTCCGTACTAGTACTGTCTCAGGGTGAGACTCTTCCGTCGGCCCACTGCAACTATTAACTCGGCTCCGGGTTTATACCCCTCAAGAAGCCGCCAAGCGTCTTACCACTGACGGTTCTTAGGTTCGAATACAGATTCGGATCGCAGTCCAGGGGAAATGATCATGCAGCCCAACTTGACCGGCAAACGCCTCATAGTCTTTTTCTTCGCACTGGCCGGTTTACTGTTTCTGGTGAACCCGGTCGTCCGGGCCCAGGCTCAGGAAAACGTCGCCAACGTGAACCCGCAGGACACCGGCGAAATGGTCCCCAGCGCCGACGACTCTCAAAATCCCCCTTCTCGTGTGGCCCGCCTCAGTTATATGGATGGCTCCGTTTCCATGCAGTCGGGAGGCGCAGGCGATTGGGGCTCCGCGGCAAAAAACCGTCCCGTAACCATCGGCGATAAGCTCTGGACCGACAAGGATTCGCGTGTAGAACTTCAGGCTGGGCAAGCCTCGATTCACCTAGGCAGCATGACCGCTCTCTCGTTTCTCAACCTCGATCAAAACGTCATTCAGATGCGCCTGGCCGAAGGCCATGTTAATTTCCGCGTGCGCGAACTCCGCCAGGGCGAGACCTACGAAATTGATACTCCGAATCTGGCGTTCACCGTCCGCGAAGCGGGTGCTTTCCGCGTCGACGTAAACGAAAACGGCGACTACACCACGGTCACCGTAATTCGCGGCAAGGGCGAAATCGCCGCGGGCGGACAGACCTATCCCGTAAACGCCGGCGAACGCGGCGACGTCAGCGGCACCGATCAGAACGTGAACTACATTCCGGGTTCCGCTTCGGAACCGGATCCCCTCGATCGCTGGGCGCAGGAGCGCAACATCAAGGAAGACCAGTCTCCGTCAGCGCGCTACGTTAACCGCGACACCGTTGGCTACAGCGACCTCGACGACTATGGCACTTGGAAAGAAGAGCCCGAAGTCGGCAACGTCTGGGTTCCGAACAATGTTGCTCCCGGCTGGGCGCCTTACAGCGATGGCAATTGGGCCTATGTTGCACCCTGGGGGTGGACGTGGGTTGGCTCTGAACCTTGGGGCTTCGCGCCTTATCACTACGGTCGGTGGAACAACTTCGGCTCCTATTGGGGTTGGTGCCCGGGCCCGATCTACGCGCCTCCGTTCTATGGTCCGGCTTATGTCGGATTCCTCGGCGGTGGCTTCGGCTTCGGCGTTGGTTTCGGCTTCGGGTTCGGTGGCGGCTTTGGCTGGTTCCCGCTCGGTTGGGGCGAGCCCTTCCGTCCCTGGTATCACTGCGGTCCGGGCTACTGGAACCACATCAACGTCTACAACACGCACTTCAACCACTTTAACGATTTTCACAACGTGAACAATTTCCGGAATTTCAACTACCGGTACGCTCGCAACAGCAACGCGGTCACCACCGCATCGCACAGCGCATTCGTAAACGGCGAGAGGATCAATCGCAGCAACACTCACCTTTCGGCCGGCTCGTTGCGCAACGCCCGCGTCGCCGGCGGTATCAACGCGTCGCCGAACCGCGCCAGTTTTTTCGGCGCATCGAACACTCACGGCCGCGTAGCCACGCCTTCCAGCAGCGTGCAGAATCGCAGCGTTGTCGCCCGTTCCACTCCGGCTGCGGCCGCTTCGCACATGCCGGTTCGCACCATGAACTCCGGCTCCTTCTCCGCCAACCGCGGCGGCAACAATACGCAGGGATTCAACAATGGTCGGCAATCGCAGCTTTCGTCTAACCGGCCTCCATCAGCGGGGCAGTCGCAGAACGCTCGCCCCAATGGCTCATTCAACAACAATGGTTCGCGCCCGAACGGTTCGTTCAACAACAATCCGAATGGCTCGCGCCCGACAGGCTCGCTCAACAATAATACTTCCCGGCCTTCGGCTTCTGGCCGCACCTGGAACGCGCAGGGCAACTCGACGGATTCCGGCCACGCCCCACAAGGGTTCGGCAGCTCGAATCGTCCCGCTACCTCGCGCACGACCGGCATGAATTCCAGCAATCGTCCGCCCTGGTCTGGCAACGGCGCATCCAACGCTCCGCGCAACTACTCTTCGCAGCCGGGTGGCAATCGTTCCTATACGCCGCCTGCCTACAACAACAATCGCTCATCGGGAAGTTACAACTCCTCTCCCAACCGCGGTTCCTCTGCGCCGCGCGGCTACAACGCGCCCTCGAACCGCAATTACTCGGCGCCGTCTTACTCCGCTCCACGCAGCGGCGGCTCTGCACCGCGCAGTTATTCCGCGCCCGCGCCTCGCTCCTCTGGGGGCGGCTCTAGCGGCGGATTCCACGGTGGTGGCGGTGGCGGATCCCACAGCGGGGGCGGAGGCAGCTCTCACAGCAGCGGTGGGGGCGGCTCCCACGGCGGCGGTCGTCACTAATCCAAACATTCTCCAAACTTCACGAAGCCCGCTCCCCTTAACTCGGAGCGGGCTTTTTCTTCTAAGCCCTTCTATCTCTTGCCCTTTTAGGAACCTATCCGCAAACTGCCACAACTCTCAGCCTCCCCACGTGTTAAACATAGTGAAGCAGGAAGTGTAAACTCCAGGTACCGTTCGAATGGAATTTCCCAGTCGCGCCCCAGCGGATTCCTTCCGAACGGGGAGTTCTTCCCGGCCCATCCCAGGTACGGTGCAACACCCAATGCCGAAAAGCGTCAGGAGAGAAGGGAACATGAAGACTCGTGCAAGGAAGTGGTTGTTCCTAGTTCCATTAATTTTCACGTTTGTTTTTGCTGCCACCAAACCCGCAGTTGCCCAAGACGATGACGATCCACCCAGCCGTGTAGCCCGCTTGAGCTACGCCAACGGAGAAGTTTCTTTCAGCCCCGCCGGAACCGATGACTGGGTCGGCGCCACCGTGAACCGCCCCATGACGACGGGCGACAAACTCTGGACCGATCAAGGCGCGCGCGCCGAACTCCATGTGGGTTCCGCAGTGATCCGTCTCTCCGGCCAGACCGGTTTTTCCTTCCTCAATCTCGATGACCGCATGATGCAGATTCGCGTCACCGAAGGCAGCATCAACTTGCACGTGCTTCGCATCGATGATCAGGAATCCATTGAAGTCGATACGCCCAATCTCGCCTTTTCCGTCCTGCGACCCGGCCGCTATCGCATCAACGTGAATGAAGCCGGCGACACCACGATAATCAACGTTCCCGAGGGCACCGGTGAAGTCACCGGCGGCGGCTCTGCCTACACGCTCCATCCGGGCGATCAAGGCATCTTCACCGGCATCGATTCGCTGAACGCGGACCTGGAAAGCGTTGACCGCGACGACGATTTCGATCGCTGGTGCAGCCAGCGCGACTACCGCGAAGAACACGCCGTGGCGCGCCGCTACGTTTCCGATGACGTGATCGGTTACGAAGATCTCGACGACAATGGCGGCTGGCGCCAGGTGCCGGAGTACGGCACGGTCTGGTTCCCGCACGTTACGGTTGTTGACTGGGCGCCTTATCGCTACGGCCACTGGGCTTGGATTTCGCCCTGGGGCTGGACGTGGGTGGACGATGCGGCTTGGGGCTTCGCTCCTTTCCACTACGGCCGCTGGGTGAATGTTCGCGGCGCTTGGGGCTGGGTCCCGTGCCCGCCGCGCGTCGTCGCCGTTGCCTATGTGCGTCCGGTGTATGCGCCCGCGCTTGTAGCGTGGGTTGGTGGCCCGCACTTTGCGGTTGGTATCGGTGTCGGCGGAGGAGTCGGCGCGAACGTCGGCTGGTTCCCGTTGGGACCGCGCGAAGTCTACGTGCCGTCCTATCACGTCAGCCGCAACTACATTAACAACGTCAACGTTTCGAACACCACCGTGAATCAAACGGTCGTCAACAACTACTACAACACCACTGTGATCAACAAAAACGTCACCAACGTAACCTATGTCAACCAGCGCGTGGCCGGCGGCGTTACCGCTACTTCCGGGCAAAACTTCAGTTCCGCTCGTCCAGTTGGACGCAACATGGTTCACGTCGACCAACGGGAAATGGCTACCGCCCAGGTTGCCGTCAGTGCTCCCTCGGTTGTACCGCCGAAGCAGGCCGTGCTAGGTGGCGGTGTGGCAACGCACTATCAGCCGCCCGCTGCCGTCCAGGCGCGCGCGGTCGTCGCCAAGACGCCTCCTCCGCCCGCTCCCCTGCCGTTCGCGCAGCGTCAGGAAGCCATCAAGGCCAATCAAGGGCAGCCCATTTCGATCGCGCAGGCCCGCCAGATGCAGGCTCAGCAGCCCCACAATAACGTGATGCCCGTCCGCATCGCGCCGCCGGCCAAAGTGGTGACGAATCCCCCGCAGGGAAATATGCAACAGGGCAACGTTCAGCCAGGCAATGCCCAGCAGGGCAACCGCGGGATGCAGCCGAACAACAATCGCCCGCCAGCCGCCAGTGTCAATCCCAACGTGAACGCGCCGGCGAATAACAACCGGCCCGCGAACGCAAACGTGAACCCCAACGCAAACACCAACCCGAATGCCAACGCGCCGGTAAACAACAACACCAACGCCAACGTGAACGCGCCGGCAAATAACAACCGTCCGGCCAACGCCAACGTGAATCCAAACGCGAACGTGAACCCGAACGCCAATGTAAACTCCAACGCCAATCCGAACGCAAACAACAGCCGTCCGCCTTCTGCCCGGCCGACTCCCACCGTCGACCCGCGCCTGGAGCAAAAGCACCAGGAGCAGATCCAGCAACTTCAGCAGAAGCAGGATCAGGAATACCAGAAGGTCCAGCAGAAACAGTATCAACAGCAACAGCAGCAGCAACAGAAAATCCAGCAGCAGAATGCAGATGCTGCCAAGCAGCAACAACTCCAGCAGAAGGACCAGCAACTACAACAGAAGCAGCAACAGCAACTCCAGCAAGTTGAACAAAAACACGACCAACAGCAACAACAGTTGCAGCGGAAACAAGAGGTGGAGCATGCGCGTCCGGCGCCTCCTCCTCCCTCCAACAACAAACCGCCCAAGAATGACCAGAAGGATAAGGACAAGGACAAACCGCCACACAACTAATGTTCGTGGTTGTTCGCGGACTCAGTTGGCAAAGAGCGCTCTCATCGGGGAGCGCTCTTTGTTTTTACCTTCATTTTTTACTCGCGAATTTGCTGTCGTCTTTCGACCCACGATACGCCTGTGTGTTATCTTGAATCGAAAGCGCCATGGCCATCTCTTCTCTTGATCCTGTAACCTTTCGCAGAGTCGCGGGCACCTTCGTCACCGGCGTCACCGTGATTACCGTCGAACGCGACCCCGGCGTAGTCCACGGCATGACCGCCAATTCCTTCACCTCGGTTTCGCTCGATCCGCTTCTCGTTCTCGTATGCGTCTCTCATGACGCCAGGCTGCTCTCTTTCCTCAAAGCACAGCGCCGCTTCGGCGTCGCCATTCTTCGTGCAGGACAGCAATCCCTCTCCGAGCATTTCGCCAAATGTGACCAGTCGCCCGAAGAAGATGCGCGCCTCGGCATCCCCTATAAATGGACCTCCAGCGGTATTCCGCTTCTAGACGGCACTCTCGCCGAACTCGCATGCAACGTAGTCGCCGAACACCCCGCCGGCGATCACACCATCTTCCTCGGCGCAGTAGAAAGCATGGAATGCCATGACGGTGATCCGCTGCTCTTCCACCGCGGCCAATACCGCCGCCTCGCGCCATAATTGCGTGAAATCTGGCGCGACTCGAAATCCAAGGACCTCAATTTATGCAGTTTGGAAAGCCTTCAGGTGGGACTCTCTTACGATCAATATTGGGCTTCTAACGCTCGGAGCTTCCGCTCGGCCGCGCCGGCTCCGCGGAATCGCCCAATTCCTTCCGGTGGCTTTTCACTTCACGCAGCGCGTAAATCGCTTTGTTCTGCGATTCATAATAAGTGCGCGAACTGATCTCTCCCAACAGACCCATCGAAACAAACTGGATTCCACTGACGAACAGCGCGATGGAAAGCAACAGCAGCGGCCCATGCTCCGTCATGATGTTCTGGTGATAGAAAATCTTGTCGCCCACCAACCACAAACCCAGCAAAAATCCACTGCCCGTACCCGCCAGCCCCAGCATCCCGAAAAATTGCAACGGCCGCGTCGAATAATCCAGCAAAAACTTGACCATGATCAGGTCGAAGAACACCCGAATCGTCCGTCCGATTCCGTAATTTGACTTCCCGCTCTTGCGATCCGGATTCGAGATCGGCACTTCGGCAATCCGCGCGCCCGTCGAACTCGCCAGCGCTGGAATGAACCGGTGCAACTCGCCGTACAGTTGAATCTCCTGCAAAATCTCCCGCCTGTACGCTTTAAAAGTCGTCCCGAAATCGTGCAAATCAATTCCGGATAGTTTGGCCATCAGCCAGTTTGCCGCCCGACTGGGCACACGGCGCATCAGCCAGTGGTCTCTTCGCTGGTGACGCCACCCGCTCACCAGGTCGTAACCTTCCTCGATTTTTTCCAGAAACCGTGGAATCTCTTCCGGGTCGTGCTGCAGATCGCCGTCCATCGAGATGATGACTTCCCCGCGCGCAAAATCAAACCCCGCCTTCAGCGCGGCCGTTTGCCCGAAATTCCGCCGCAGTCGCACCACATTCACGCGGCGATCGTGCTCGTAAATTTCAGTCAAAACTTTGTACGTGTTGTCTTTGCTGCCGTCATCCACAAACACCATTTCATACGGCTCGCCAATCGCGTCCATCACTTCCGTCAGCTTCATGTACAGAGTCGGGATATTCTCCTGCTCGTTGAAGAACGGAACGACAAGGGAATAGTGGATGGGAGAATCACTTCTCATACGGACTTCTCAATGCCTCTTTCTGCAAGCCAGAGTTGCAGTCCTGCCCGTCCCCAAGTTTCGGAATATACACTGGCCGCAGCTACGCTGCTTGGGCCAGGAATCCATAGTTTATCAGGCGAATCCCCCGTGTAGCCACAATTTTTCTGACCGACGTGTCCGTCAAAATCTCCAGTTCCGTCTGCCGCGAACCCTGCAGCCGGGTGCGCGTTCTCCGCAAATCCTCATCTACGTACCCCGGATGGCACATCAATTCCGTGGTTCCGTCCGGCAAAGTTTCCAGCAGGCGCTCCACCCCTTCGCGCGTCAGCACTCCCGTCTGCGCGATCCCGCAGAAATAATCCGTAGAAGAGATCCCCGCGCGTTGCGCCATTTCGCGCGCATCCCGCGCCAGCATCTTCAACCCCCTCGCCTGCATCCCTTGCTTCAGCAGCACGCTGGTTTTCAGTTCACCCGCCGAGGAGAGCACCGCGCGCAGCCGCGATTCTTCGTGCGCAATGCGAATCGCGCCGATCCCGTGCTTGCGCGCCAGCCGCAGCGCCACTGGAAATAATCCGGGCAGCATGTGCACATGTTTGTGCCCATCCAGATGCGTCGGCGCAATCCCCGCCCCTGTGATCTTCGCGATCTGCGCGTCCCATTCCAACTCCACCTCGTCCAGGGGAAGACTCCGCGCGGCAATCCGCAACAGCAGGCTCTCCGGCCCGCCCTCGAGTTCGCCAGCCTTGTTCAACAGTCCCGCCACGCGCGAAGCCGCCGCCGCCGGCGGCCCGTCGCTCAAATTCAGGTGCACGCCAACGCCAAGCTCCGGCTGATTGCGATGCACCGCCACGCCAGACTCGAACGCGCGCCCGTTCGCCAGCAGGGAAGTGCTCGTCACCAATCCTCGCCGGTGTGCGTCCGCAATGCCCCGGTTGATTCCCTCGGTCCAGCCCAGGTCGTCGGCATTGACTATCAGATTCTTCAACTTACGCCCACCCCTGTCCTTTAGGACAGCTACTCTTTCGTATTACACGCCTTATTCGTACCATTGACCCTTCTTCCCTCCAACTCTAGCATGGCCATCAAGAGGAAATATGACGGTCAAACTCCGCGAACTTAAAGAAGAAGGTGTGCGGTACGGCGAAAAGCGCCGTGGCCGCCGCATGAATTCCCGCGTACCCATCAGACTCGAATGGGATGGCGAAGCCGCCTCAAAGCGCAAGACCGTCGAGGCCATCACGCGCACCGTAAATCCCTACGGCTGCCTTGTGTTTCTCACAGAGACGCTCGAACTCGATCAGCGTCTGGCCCTCACAAATTTGGCCACGCAAACCAGCAACGCCGCCGTGGTCGTCTGGAAAGGGAATCAGCAACCCGAAGGCTGGGAATACGGCATCGAGCTGGTAGCACCCGACATGGAATTCTGGGGAATTGAACTGTGACGCCGCCGCAGAAATTGAACGCCGCACCGCCCGTCGCTCCCGCTCACAACGTAAAACGCGGGGCAGCCGTGGCCCGTCCGCAGACCGCCGAAGAGCGCCGCCGCGCGCAACGCGTCCTGCTGAAGATGCCCGTAATCATTCACATTCCAGGGAAAACGCATCCGCTGCACGGCTTCACGCACACCGTCAGCGCCAGCGGAGCCATGATCGTTCTGCCCGAAGGCATTCCAATGGGCACAAAATTATCGGTGGAAAATCCGAAAACTCAGAAAAAAGTGGAAGCGCACGTAGTGCGCCCCCCGCAACTGAACGCCGACGGCTCCCTCGTCCCTGTCGAGTTCACCACGCCTTCGCCACAATTCTGGAACATTTTCTTCCCGCCTAACGCCCAGAACTAAACGCGGGCAATTTCCTGCGCGAATTTGATCGACTTCACTTACGGCCAGAAACTCTTTCGTCGGACTGATGGCGCCAACTCTTGGGATCTATGACCGCGTACCAGCTTTTTTTCGGAGTCGTAGTGTATCGGCAATGTCGCGGAGGGTGCCTGTCTGCTTTA
>Ga0210383_10000300_pt1 | contig 48482 bp, 42 predicted proteins | sample IncBWC14OmetaG_FD_160072 | JGI IMG/M metagenome (GOLD analysis project Ga0210383, IMG submission 160072) | Forest soil microbial communities from Barre Woods Harvard Forest LTER site, Petersham, Massachusetts, United States - Inc-BW-C-14-O ...
TTTCACGATCTACGAATGGCTGGCCTTGGGCGTGTGGATTGTTCTCGGAGTCGTTGCCGCCACAGCAGTCCCGCAACGCGGGAAAGCGGCCTGAGGGCCGCCTACAACATTCGAGAGATTTACGGGTTTTAGCCTTTGAGGGGAAGAACGATGAACCGGAACATCAGGACGACTTTGCCGCACGGGTTCCACATACCCGCCACAATCGCATTGCTGGTGCTCTCTTCTCTCGCATTCGCGCAAACCCCGGCCTTCGACATCGTCATCACCAACGGCCACATCATCGACGGCACCGGCTCTCCTTGGTATTCAGGAGACTTGGGCGTTCGCGATGGTCGAGTCGCCGCCATCGGCAATCTGGCGGCCGCATCGCGCAAACGCACGATTGACGCGGCCGGCAAGGTCGTTGCACCGGGATTCATCGACATGCTCGGGCAATCGGACCTTACAATTCTCGTCGACCCGCGACTGCCGTCGAAGATTTATCAGGGAATCACGTCCGAAATTACCGGCGAAGGCGATTCGGTTGCTCCGCTCAACGATGCTCTGATCCAGTCCGGTCACAGCCAATACGATTACTACAAGCTCACGCCCGACTGGCGCACCTTCCGCGAATATTTTGCGCGCTTGGAAAAACAGGGCATGGGAATCAATCTCGCGAGCTATGTGGGCGCCACGCAAGTCCGGCGCTTCGTCCTGGGCGAGGATGACAAGCAGCCCACGCCGGAACAACTGGCGCAGATGCAGACACTGGTGCGCGATGCCATGAAAGACGGAGCCGCGGGCGTTTCGACTGCACTCGAATACGCCCCCGCACCCTATGCCAGGACCGAGGAATTGATCGCGCTGGCCAGCGAAGCAAGCAAGGCCGGCGGCATCTACTCCACCCACATGCGCAATGAGAGCAACTCCGTTCTCGAAGCCATCGACGAAGCCCTGCGCATTGGCCGCGAAGCGAATATTCCTGTCGAGATTTGGCACGTCAAGGTCGCGGGCAAAGACAATTGGGGACGCATGCCGGAAGTCGTCGCCAAAATCAGCGCGGCCCGCGCCGCTGGCGCCGACGTCACTGCCGACACCTACGCTTACACCGCGTGGTACAACGATTTCTCCGCTTTCATCCCGCCGTGGGCGCACGATGGCGGCAACGCGAAACTCGTCGCGCGGCTACAGGATCCAGCAACACGCGAGAAGATTCGCAAAGACATGCTTACGCCGTCCAAAGACTGGGACAACGAATGGCAGGAAATTCCTGGCCCTGATGCCATTATGATCGGCGCGGTGCAGAATCCAACGTTGCTCCCCATGCAGGGCAAACGGCTCTCAGAAATCGCCAAGCTGTGGAACAAAGATCCCATGGACGCGCTCTTCGACTTCCTCATCCAGGATCCGTCGACCGGAGTTGCGGTGTTCGGCATGTCGCAACCCGATGTCACGCTCGCGCTGCAACAACCCTGGGTCGCTATCGATAACGATTCCGAAGGCACGTCGCCCGAAGGTATCCTAGGCCAGGCTCATCCGCATCCGCGGGCGTATGGAACTTTTCCGCGTATCCTGGCGAAATATGTCCGCGAAGAAAAAGTTCTGAGCCTGGAAGAAGCAATTCGCAAGTTCTCAGCGCTACCGGCGCAACGCATGCGACTGGCCGACCGCGGCGTTCTCAAGGCGGGCATGTGGGCCGACGTGGTGATTTTCGATCCGGCGACGGTGCGTGACCGCGCGACCTTCGACAACCCCAACCAGCTCTCCGAAGGGATGGACTACGTGCTGGTTAACGGCGTGCCCGTGATCGATCAAGGAAAAATGACTGGAGCTCTGCCCGGTAAAGTGCTGCGGGGCGCGGGGTACGTGCCGTAGCAAGGTAAGCGTCATTGGAATTCATGGAATCTCAAGGGCGAGTCGGATTCCTGCCTCGACCCGCCGAAGCGTCGTGGAAGACAACCGACCGAGTGGAGGGTAGACGACAACCTGTTTGTCCAGGGTTGTGACTTGATCGCACTTAGCCCATGAATCGCGGGCGAGTCCGCCGTCGCCCGCTTCAATGGCAACTCGCAAGGCAAACCGGCCATGATGAACGGATGTGATGGGCACGACGCACACGTCCAGCGCATGCCGGTTCAGCGCGTCATTTGAAATAATTAAGGCGAGTCGGTTCTTGTCCAGGCGTAGCCAGTAGATTTCTCCCCGCTTGGGGTACCAACCGGCCGGAACTTTCGACATTCTCAACCTCTGGACAACGCCTCTTTAGAAGCGTTCTGGAAAGCACGGCGCTCGAGGGCGGAATCTGCTTTGTCGTTCGCGAAGAACTCCGCAGCTTCAAGTTCCAGACGTTCTCGGCGCTCCATTTCGAGAGCTCGCTTCAGGAGTTCATTGACACGTTCGCTGGTTGACCCCTGACCTTTGGTAGTTGCGATCTCGGCTAAGATATCGTTGCTAATCGTAAAGCTCTTAGCTTGTCTCATATGAAATATACTATCACTTCAAGTAGCTCAACCCCAATCAAAGCTAGGGCTTCAGATTGGCCTGGGTTTCAGAGCTTGGCGTATGAGTCACACGCGGCTCTGCCAGGGTTCCGCCGATCATATACCCCGGCCTATCGGGGGATCCGCTCTGATTTCTGACCAGCCGGAAATCGAGTTGGCCCTTTAATGAGGCGATCCCACTCAAGTGAAACCTTCCTTCCGCGGAATCGAGCCGAGTGTCTTTCATCTCGATCTCGCCGGCATTCAATCGCCCCTGCCCGCTGAAACGAGTGAAGTGGAACGGCGCACCATTTTGATCGAGCGCGACGCGGGGCAAGATACCATCGCTCGCGTCAAACTGCAGCGTGCCCTCGGCCGAGGTCGAGAGCGATTGCCAAAAAGACGTTGCGGTCAAGCCTTCCGCCGAGCACGGCGCCTTTACCTCGTACTTCGCATTCGCCGTACCCGCGATCCACTTGTCTTTCATCGCATCTGCGAGGCGCGCCAGTGAGATTCCGGTGAAACTCCCGCTGCCGCCGCACAGCGCCGGCTTCACGCTGAAGTCCGCCTGCCATTGGCCCAGATGTTTGCCGCCGAGAAATTCCGCGGCCAACTCAGAGATCTGCAATTTCCCGGCGTCGAGACTTACATTCGCCGACACTCGCGTCGCTGCCAGCCTCTGCAACTGCAGATGGTCAACCGTCAATTGTCCAGAAGCGCGCACGGTCGCCAGAAACGATTGCCCCGGCTGCCCGCCCGATTCCAGCGCTCGATACCACGGACGTTCCTTCGGCCGCGGACTGATCCACCCTCTCAGACGGCCGAGCGCAATCTGATTCGCGTTCAGCGCGAAGTGCACTTGGCAGGCGCCAGGCGTTCCGCAACCGCGCGGCATTTCGAGCGAACCAGTCCAGAGGGTGTCGGCGGCCCTGGCGTTCAACTTCGCGACGCGAACTTCTTCGGGCAACAGCTGCATGTCGGCCGAGACAATTTCAACCGACCCACCAGCGCCGCGGACTACGACGCGAACGTTTCGCAACTTCGCCGTCCCGGTTACTTGCGATCCGGTGAAGCCTGAGGACGTGCCGTTGCTGCGCTCAGCCCACGATCCTGCGACCTGCAGATCAATCTGCGCCGATCCCTCCGCGGTTGACTGCAGCGTCACGAGCCCGAACATTCGGGCCATCCGCAAAGCCTTGGCAATGTCGGCTTCACCAGTAATCCCAAAGTCGTACGCGCCGTGGTCGACCCAGCCCCTGACAATAGGGGCGGCTACTCGCCCCATCGCAAGTGGGAAGGGTCCGAACTCAACATGCGCGGTTTCTGGAAATCGCATCCCGGCTGCGCTGGGGCGAACCGTTGGCTTGCGCTCCGATGAATCTCCGGCTGCTACTAAGAAAGGAACTGTCTCCGGTCCAATCTCTGCGTCATTCGAAGCCGAGGCAAGACGAAAGTCGGTAATCTCCCCTCGTCCTTCCAACTGAAGTTTCGAACCGGCGGCCTGATCGATTCGCAGGTTGCCGCGCACGGTTCCCCCCGCAACCAAATCCGGGGGTAAACTCTTTTTCGCGCGCTCGACCAGAAGCGTAACCGCACTCGCCGGAACATCCTCGGCCGCGAGCACGAGCCCGTAGCGGTCGCTTCCAGGAAGCCCCACATCACCCTTCAGCGTGATCAACCCGCGCCCCACCGGAGCGCTGCATAGAATGCCGTCAACCGCGCGATTGAGCGAACTGTATTCTCCTTCGCAATGGGCCGCCAGACGCAACGCCTCACCGCTCGTAATGTCGTAACGCCGGAAATCCTGGATCGAGCCGTTGCTCGTGACCTGCAACTTCGCTGGAGTTCCTGCCAGCGACACGTCGAGTTGCACTTCGCCGCGCCAGCCCTGGTCGTTGCCCGTGAAGAATTTCGTGAACTGTCCCAGTTGTGCGCGGTTCCACTCCAGGCTGAACTGCAGCGGAGTGTCGCGCAGAGCGTTGGCACGCTGCCAGGTGCCGCTCACTTGCAGCAGGCCGGTGTCGTTCAAATTCAAATCGGTGCGAAACGGTTGCGCCTTCAGCCGCACGCCCCAACTATTTTCCGAATCCTGCCACAAAGAAAAATTCGCGTTGGTGAGAGCGTAGGGCTTTTTCTCTGGACCGTTTTTGAAATTGATGCGCGCCGAAGTTGCTTCAATATAAGGAAATCCCGGTCGCGGTTCCGACTTTGCCTTTGCCGTGGGCGCCAGCGGGATGTGAGCGGTGCGCTCCAGCAGCGCTTCCAGGTTCCAGCGTCCGTTCTCCGCGTGCACCAGATTCAGGCTGGGTTCGGTCAGGTCCAAGTGAGAGATTTCCAACCGCCCGCGCAGCAGAGAAATGAGACGAAGATCCGCCGTAACTTCACTGGCCCGCAGCATGGGCTCGGCGCCAAAAGCAGGATCGTCGTAGACCACCAGGTTTTCCAGATCGAATCCCGGCCGCGGCAGCAAACGCAAGTGAACCGAGCCGATGTCCACCGGACGGCCAACTGCCGAACTGATGGAAGATACAATCCGCGATTTCAATCGCGAGGCGCCCGGACGGAGAAGAAACAGCAGCAGCACAATCAATGCTGCCGCCGCCGCGATTCGCCGCTTGGAGGTAGGTAGCTTCACCGCGCCCTTACTGGAATTTCGAGAGGCTATGATCGACATCTATCGAACTGCTACCGTGCAAGCTACGATCTTGCAAACTATCGTACGGGTCGAAGCGTCCGATCCCACCGCGTATCGGGGAAAAAGCGCAGGATCACCTTCCCCAGGAATAGAACGCGATCGCTCCAGTCGGTCTTGTGAACCTGATCCGCCGGGGTTTTGAACGACCAGTAGATAAACATGGGGCGGCCAATGATGTTCTCCTTGGGAATGAATCCCCAGTACCGGCTGTCGAGGCTCACGCCGCGATGGTCGCCCATGGCGAAATAGTGTCCCGGTGGCACTACTAAGTCTCCGCCCTGAATGTAGGAGGGCAAATCCACCAGCCAGTTGGCGGACATGTTGCCGTCCTCTGCCGCCGGAACCGAGGGAAACTCGTTCCGGTACGGATCGTAGGTGTCGGCGTCATGTTCAACGTAAGGTTCGTCCAGTGCCACGCCGTTGCGGTACACCACGCCGTTGCGCAAGTGAATCTTATCGCCGGGCACACCGATGATCCGTTTCACCACGTAGATGCCGTTCTGCTGCGGGTCCGGATGCAGAAACACAACGATCTCGCCGCGCCGCGGATCGCGATATGGCAACAGCGGCCCCACCCACGAGGCCTTGGGAGCAAACTGCACCCGGTTCACGAAAACGTGGTCGCCGATCAGCAGGGTCTCCTCCATCGAACTCGAGGGAATCTCAAACGCCTGCACTACAAACGTGATGATGAACAACCCCGTCACCAGCACCGCCGCCAGCGAAGAGAGAAACTCGACCGTGGTCTCCTTCGGCTTCTCTTCGGCCGCAGTTTCCTGCTGCTTTTCCGTCGCAGCCTGCTTCGGCTTCTCTTTCTCTAGCGCGACGTTGCTTTCCGGGTTGAGTTCTTTCTTCGCCACTTTGAATATATCCCTGTGCCTGTAAGACTTTCTGCTCAAATTGCACGGCTACACACAGCGTGCCGGAGGAAGTACTCAGTGTACCAGCCGGAGAGTGCGGTTCCAGCGCGTGACCTGAAAGATGTGAGCGACGGCGTACGCCATGTGATAGAGGCGGCCGGCGAGCGAGGCAGACGGATTCTGGTCCCAGTCCCGCACCGACCAGTAAATCACGAGCGGTCTGCCGATAATGTTTTCTTGCGGCACGAACCCCCAATAGCGGCTGTCGAGGCTGTCGTCGCGGTTGTCGCCCATCACGAAATAATGTCCTTCCGGAACGATCAACTGGCCGTCAACTACCAGTTTCTGCATTTGCAGCCACCACTCCCCCTCCATCCGTCTCGCGGCGATGTCCACTCGCGGAAAGTTGTCGCGAAACTGGTCGTTGAGGGGTTCAACGAAATGCACGTAGGGTTCGTCGAGAGCCTTGCCGTTGATCAACACTCTTTTGTTCACCATTCGCAGGTGATCTCCTGGCACACCGATCACACGCTTGACAAAGTGCTGCTGCGGATCCACCGGATAATGAAACACGATGATATCTCCGCGCGCGATCCTCTGGTATGGCATGAGATGGTCGCCCAGCCCGGTCCCTCCATAACAGAGCTTGTTGACCAGCAAATAGTCACCGATGAGCAGGGTGTTCTCCATCGACTCGGAAGGAATCTGAAACGCCTGCACAATGAAGGTGATCACGAAGATTGCGATCACGACCGTGCCCATCAACGATTGCAGCGAACTGATCATGTCGGCGCTGAGAGTCGCTTCGGCGCGGTGGGGCCGTGAAGCAGGCGAAGTCAGTGGTAGGTCGGTCGTGTCGGCCGGCGGCGCCGGGATAGAGTCACTGGGCTCGACGATAGGGAGGTTTGGCGAATTCATGAAGATCTACTTGTCTGCCTGATCGTTATCCATGGCCCGATCCATGGTGCGATCCATGCCCCGCGCCGCAACTCGCTCCTCGCCGGCTTTCGGACGGGAAGCCAGGAAGGTCAGCAGTTGCCGCGCCGCATCCTGCTCCGCGGTTTTCTTGGTCGAGCCCTGCGCGCGTCCTACAAACTCCCCGTCTTTGCCATTCTTAGTGTGCAGACGGGCCTCCACTGTAAACGTCTTGCTGTGCTCCGGCCCCGCTTCTTCCACCAGGACATATGCCGGCTGGGGCAGTCCTCTGCTCTGCACTGCTTCCTGCAGCGCCGACTTGAAATCGGTGACCGGGAGCGAACCACCGCCGCGCTCCATCCTCTCCAGTTCTGGCCCAATCACGTGCCGCAGAACGAACTCGCGCGCAACCTCCAGCCCGCCATCCAGATAAATTGCCGCCAGAATCGCCTCCAGCGCGTCCACCAGCAGTGCCGTCTTGCCTCGGCCGCCGCTCTTTTCTTCGCCCCGCCCTAAGCGCAGATAGTGGCCGAGTTCCAGTTGTTGCGCCACTCGAATCAGATGCCTCTCACTGACTAGATGCGCCCGAAGCTTGGAAAGTTCCCCCTCGCGAAAATGAGGAAAGCGCTGGAACAGTTCTTCACTTGTCACCAGCGCCAGCACCGCATCCCCCAGAAATTCCAACTGCTCGTTGTCGCTGACCTTGTATTTACTCTCGCCCGCCTGCTGCGCTTCCTGCTCGCGCGCCTGCGAACTGTGGGTGACCGCCTGCTCAATCACCGCCCGCCGCCGGAAGTGGTAGCCCAGCCTCTCTTCCAGCGCCGTGATTTCCCGTTCTTTCATAGCCGCTCAGGGCCTGTGGGACCGAATCCCTGACCCGCTCCGACCCCGGACAAAGCCCGGCTGCCAAACAGAGCCCCGCACCAGAGCTCCCCGGTCGTCACCGATCTAATTCTTGGGTGGCGCCGCGTTCTGCCCCGGCGCCGTGCCGCTGCTCAGCTTGCTCAGGCGATCCTTCTCCTCGCGGGCCGCTTTACCCACGCCGGAGTCAGGTTGAGCTTTCGTGAGATCGATTGCCTGGTCGGCGTACTTGATCGCCTCCGGAATTTTGTTTTGCATATCCAACGCTACGGCCAGTCGCAGCACCGCAATCGAATCCGGTTGTTGAGGAAGCGCGTCAATCGATTTCCGCAAATCTGTTTCGGCCTCCGGCCAGCTCTTGGCATCGCACGCCAGCTTACCCAGCACCGCATAGGCTTCCGACTTCAAAAATCCCTTATATGCAGCCAACTGCTCGGGCGGATAGCCCGACGTCGGAATATCGGTATCGATGGTTAAGAGTGAGCGCTCGGCATCTTTCTTCGCTTCCGCCAGGCGCTGATCGCGGTCCAGATCCGTATCGCGTGTGCGTTCCGCAATCACTTGGGCGATGCCCACCAAGGCCTCGGGGTCGTCGGCGTCAAAGGTCAGGGCTTTCTGCGCCATCTCCATCATTTTTTCGCCGTTGTTGGCCGCCTGATACTTCTGCATCGCCGACTTGTAAATCATCACGCGCAACTCGCTGTCGGGAAACTTGGTGGCAAAATCTCCGGCAGCTTTCTCCTCGGCCGCAGGATCCGTGAGCGCAATGGCCGCCTTATATGCCTCAAACTCGGGCGTCGTCTTGGCTGCGGGCGCGCGCTTGCCTGCCGGCGCCGCTGCTTGCCCTGCGGCCGGCGCGGTCTGCGCCGCTTGCCCGGTCGCCGGTTTGTCGCTACTCTGCCCCAAACTCCAGGCGCACATGCTCAGCACTGCCACCACCTCAATGATGATCGCTGCTCGCTTCATGCGTTCTCCTCAACCCTAAACGTTCCGATTTGCGTCGCCTCGTCAAGTCTGCAACCGTGCATTCTATCGTAGCAACTGGTCGCGTCCGGAGGTTTCACTGAAAGCTGACTGCTGACAGCCGATAGCCGACTGCTTGCCTACTGCGGTTTCACCGGAGGCTCGTAGGCCTGTTGCAGTCCGCGCTCGGCCGCCGCCTTTACTTCCGGCAGTCCCGTTCCGGCTGTCAGCGCCGCGCGGTACTCGTTCAGCGCCGCCTCACGGTCCTCTTTCATATCCAGAATCCGTCCCAAATACAGGTGGGACCAGGCTACTATCTTGGGATCTTTCGTCCCCTGGATGGCTTTCTGGAAATTCTCCAGTGCGCCTTCCCGGTTCTTGTTCATCACGGCCACCTGCGCCAGGATGAACAGCGCCCGCCCCGGGTCTCCGATTTTTTTGTCCAGCGCCTGCTGCGCCAGTTCCTGTGCGCCCTTGGGATCGCCCGCGGCTAGCCGCTTTTCGGCCGTCGACAGCAGCCGCCGGTCTTCCAGTCGCGACAGTTGCACCAGTTCCGGCGCCGACACATCGACGTACTGAATCTCGTTCGCCGCCTTCTCCTGCGCCTTCAAATCGATGTTTTCGAGAATGTCCGCATACGCGGTCCGCAGCCCGGCTGGATCTTTCTCGAACGCCAGTAGCGAGGTGTAGAAATATCTCGTCAGGATGTATCCCTGTTTCACCGCGTCATCCACGGCCTGCAGGCGCATCGCCTCGGCAGTTTGCTTGGTGCCGCTGGTGCGAATCTCAATCGCCCGCACCAGACACTCGGTTACCAGCAGTGAAATGTCGCCCTTGAAACTCTCTTCCAGCGGCGCCCGCTTCACCGATTGCAGCAGAGGTTCAAGCCGTTTGATCGAACTGAAATGTTTATCCGCCAGCGGATCGAGCAAATAGTGCAGGTACGTATGCCGGATCTGCGGCATCTTCAGCGGATCGGTCGAGTTCGGGTCGGGCGAGGGAAACACCACCACGTCGTAGTCAGTGCCGTAGTTGCGGGCGTTAGCTTCATCGGGATCGCCCATGAAGTCCAGGTACACCGTGAACGTGCGACCCAGAAATCCGCCCGACTGCAGCTTCAGGTAGATGTCGGTGTCGAACACCATCTTGGCCAGCGGCACGTGATAACGCTCCACCAGCGCAGCATAGTTCGCCCGGTGCCGCTCCCAGATGGCGTGCAGCCCGGCCCTTTCGTAAAACGGCTCCAGGACCGTGCCAAACCCGGCAATCAGCGCCGCATCCGGAGGCAGATCGTCTTCCTTCACCCGCGGCAGAAATTGCGGCGGCCCCGCCATATAGAGCGCCAGCGACACGTACTGGGACAGATCGTGGGCATCATCCCGTCCCCGGCTTCCCACGTACCAGTCGCACATCGCCGTCATAGCGGTCTGCGCGTCGGGCGAGTTCTTCAGATTCCTCTCCACCTCAGACCGGATGACGGCCCGCTGCGGGTCGGAAACGTTCAGCCCCACGCTGTAGCCACACGTATTGATCGCCGTCAGCACGACGAAAAGGGTCTCGCTGGTATCGAGCGTAATAGGATTATTGCCGTCCGCCAGACACACCGGCGCCAGCAGCCCCAGAACGGCCGCCACCGTCATACTCCGAAACCCACCTCGAAGCCAACCTCGAAGCTCAAAACCCAGAAGACGACTCAGGAAGAAACGACTCAGGAATCCCTCCCGCACGCGTGGCCTCGTCGCTATCCCCGGCCAATAGCGACGCCGGCCATCTGTAAATAGGCGGAGAACATCATCCAGTTTACGGGCTGGGCAGCAGAGGGTCAAACCCCGTACGGGGTGAGAACAGGACGGGTGGGAATATGCGCCCGCACGACGACGTACCCGTCGAATTCCTCACTGTCCACACCATTCCTGTGATAGAGTCTCGGCCCGTCCAGAGCATTTCGGGGATGCTCCCACTTAACGTCGTCCCTGTCCCGCCAAGGACCAGAATCATTGGATCAGTGCTGGAGACTCCTGTCTGTGAGGTTTCGACCTTCGTCGACTCTCCACTGATTTTGCAACCTTCGCCCGTTATGGGACGCGGCTCTCGATCGAGGAGGAATTCGGTGAAGCGCAGAAGCCTAGAGTCCAGGTTAGTCCTGATTGCTGTCGTGTGCAGTTTCTCGCTGGCCAGCATCGCGCAGCAAACCTCGGCCGCGGGAGCATCGACTCCAGCAAACACGACCAGCGCCGTGCCGCGAGTGGTCAACTACGGGAGCAGGCTCACTGATCAAAACGGCAAACCGCTAACTGGGATCACGGGAGTGACCTTCCTGCTGTATCGAGAACCGCAGGGCGGGGTCCCGTTGTGGCTGGAAACGCAGAATGTCCAGCCCGGCAAAGATGGCCGCTACAGTGTCGCCCTTGGGTCCACGACCAGCGGAGGACTGCCAGAGGATGTATTTGTTTCCGGTGAAGCTCGCTGGCTCGCGGTACAAATCCAGGGACAAAACGAACAGTCGCGCGTCCCGCTCCTCGCCGTGCCTTATGCGCTGAAGTCGCAGGATGCGGAAACTCTGGGTGGTCTGCCTGCATCGGCTTTTCTTCTGGCAGCGCCGCCCAGCAACGGTGCGAGCTCCCCAGCGCCCACCTCCAGTGACTCGTCGACTGTTCCGCGTTTGGCCGCCATTACGGGCAGCGGGACGATAGGCTTTTTGCCGGCCTTCACCGGGGCAACGACCGTCGGCAATTCGGCGGTGTTCCAGAAGGGCGTATCGCCCACAGCCAAGATCGGAATCAACACGGCCACTCCCGCGGCCGGGTTAGACGTGGTTGGGACAAGCACCATCCGCGGTGTCTTCACTCTGCCTGCAACCAGTGTCGCGACTGCAGTGACTGGCAAGAACTCACAGCCCGAAAATTGGGTAGCCTCAGCCTTCAACAGCGGCAGAAGCGCGGCTGTGACACAGACCTTTCAATTGAAGGCGGAACCGGTCGGCAACAACACTGCAACCGCTTCGGGATCGCTGAATCTGCTGTTCGGGCAAGGCGCCAGCGCACCGGCAGAAACCGGATTGAGAATCAGCAGCGAGGGAATCTTGACCTTTGTCGACGGCCAGACCTTTCCCGGAACCGGACCAGGAACGGTAAGCAGCATTGACAGTGGCGCAGGCCTGACAGGCGGTCCGATCACAACCAGCGGGACTTTGAGCATCGCACGTGGCGCCGTGACCAATGCCATGCTGCAGAGTCCGTCGTTGACAGTCGCTGCCGGTGCGGATCTAACTGGCGGTGGCTCGGTGACATTGGGAGGCACGACAACCCTGAACTTAGACACGACGAAAGTGCCGCTATTGAGCGCTGCCAATATCTTTACAGGGAATCAGAGTGTGATCGGAAGCCTCGCGGCGAGCGGTCAAATGCAAGCCGGCCCGGCCGGGTTGATGTTACCCGACGGAATTGGTCAAACGATGCAGATTTTCTCGAACCCTTCTACAACGGGAGCCTCCTCCGGTACAGTTCAATTTATTCCGGACACAGGCACCCTCGTAGGCGTTGAAGCATATAGCGTCGGTTTGATCAGTGGGACTTTTGGCGATTTTTACTGTCATCACGGACTAGCGGGAGGCGGAGCCGGCGTATGTTATTTCGCCGATGTTGCCAACAATGCAGGACACATCGCCAATTCGTTTTCGCAGGCATTGCAATTCGACTCGGTAAACTCCTCCGGGATTGACGTTTTTACCAGTGTTCGCGCGAATCCGCAGAACTCCCTGGAAGTTAGCTCCGGCGGTTCTCCGGGGACATCTCTTGGAACAATCCGTCAGGTTCCAACAGTTTTTGCTAACTTACCGACTTGCGGACCGCCAGTAGAGGGTACTACGGCCACCGTTTCTGATTCGACTGCAAATACATGGGGGGCGACGATTACAGGGGGTGGCAACAATCACGTACTGGCCTACTGTGATGGCACAGATTGGACCGTTGCCGCGAAATAAAGCGCCAATCGAAGAGAAACCAGCCGAACAACCCTCTCCGATAGTCGCATCAACCGCACATGCACCGGATGTTCTCGGCGTGCGCGTACGATGGTGTGGCGGCTCAACCCAGGTTTCGTGCTCCTCGACCGACGCCCGTTCTTAAGACTCCGCTTGTTGGCGCAACCGAGCTTGGCTATACTTCCATGAAACAGGGGGTGGAAGATGAATCGGTTCCTCGCCTCGCTCGGCTGCGCCTTACTCTTCTCTGCGTTCGCCTTAAGCCAGATCTCAACTTCGATTACGACGGGCCAGAGCGGCATGCATGGTACCGCGACCTTTGGCCCGCTGAATCACGGCGTGCGCGTGATTGCCGGCGCTCCCTACTCCGCCGAGAAAGTCGAAGCGCACGTGCAGACGCTCGCCGACGGCACCCATATCTCCCAGACCTTTCCAGCAACCAGGATCTACCGGGATTCGATGGGTCGAACCCGCGAGGAGCGTCCCCCGTTCCGAGGCCCCCTGGAAGGACATGGGATCGAGTCAAAGGGAATGATCATCGTTGAGATCAACGACCCGGTTGCCCACTTCAGATACGTATTCAGTCTGACCGAACCAGTAGCCCACCGTCAGGAGTTGCCCACTGAAAAGTCCCGTGTCGCCCCTCCACAATTTCAGACCGGCCATGTCGCAGTAGCCAGCATTGTCAGCGACACTGAACCTTCCGCTGCCCCTTCGCCTGCCGTTCGCGCGGTTGTGCCCTCGACCGCCGCCCGCCGCAAGGTCGACGATCCAACTCGCCCCCAGTTCGCGACGGAAGATCTCGGAACTCAGATCATTGAGGGAATACAAGCGGAAGGCACCCGTCACACCACAACCTGGCCGGTGGGTGCGATGGGCAACGACCGTCCCGTCACCAATACGAATGAGACGTGGAAGTCCCCCGATTTGAAAGAGATCATCCTCAACAAATCGGACGATCCGCGAAGCGGAGAAAGCACAGACAAACTCGTCAACATCGACCGCAGTGAGCCAGACCCAAGCCTGTTCGAAGTTCCTCCGGGCTACACCGTGAAAGACGAGCCGGGAGAATTCACCATCAATTTCAGCACCACGCCTTGATTTGGTCCGCCACGCATCGAAATGCTGCAGGGCTGGCCTCCTCTCAATGTAACGCTAGGGCGCCGAAGCGCACTATTGAGTAAGCAGTGTGCCGTGCGGAGTGGCTCCTCGCAAGCAGCCAGCCCGACGCGGCGGAGGGGCGGCGGGTCCCATCATGTTCGCTCGAAAAGTCTCTGTTCGCCTGAAACCAGACTCGCTGCGCCGTTTCGCGGGCCTAATGGAATGCACAATCCTTCCCTGGCTGCGCCAGCAGCAGGGTTTCCTGGATCTTATTATCCTCGCTCTTCCTGATGACAGCGAAGTCGCCACCATCAGCTTCTGGGATCACGAGGGAAACGCGCAGGCCTACAACGCTACCGGCTATCCTGAAGTAGTGCAGGTTCTACAAGAACTGCTGGACGGAATTCCTTACGTGAAGACCTTCGAAGTCGTCAGTTCAACGTTCCAGCCGTCGGCCACCGCGCTCCAGCTGGAACCGGACGATCCGGCCTCCGACCCAGCACCCCGCGTTTATCGGCGCTGCGCGAACAGCGTCTGACGGAATCGAGGAAAGAGCGGGTGCCCCATTTCTCACGTCTTTTGCGAGAAGTGGGAATTTTGGAAGCAAAATAAGCCGAAGTTGAAAGTTGAACGAGAAAGGCCAAAAGCCAAAAGCTTCTACCCTCTTACGCTGATCTTCGAAAACGACAGCACGGCGCGGCTCGGAGTCGGGCGTCCCATCGATAGCGCGGGACGGAAGGTTGTGAAAATCAGCATTCGCTTCACTTGCGGCAGCACATCTTTCGACGCGTTCGGATCGGAAAGAATCCGGTAATCCTGCACGCGGCCGTTCGCGTCGACATAAGCCTCGATGACCAGCGAATCCGCGTCGATCGTATCCAGGGTCATGCCGAATGCGCTCTGCTGCAACACCGGCGCGGTGTTGACCAGCACCAGCGGCACATCGTTGTCGGCGCGCAGTGTTGAAGGCGCCACGAAATACACCATCGCGATTCCAAAAATAATTAGCGCACTCAGAAAGCCCGCCGTCGCCGGAACCATGAACGCGTGGAAAGCATTTTCCATGCGCACCATGAGCCCCTCGAACCGGCCGCGCTTGGCCTGAGCGGTTTCGCGCGAAATGGCCAGGCGCAACTTCAGGCCCAGGTCATCCGGAACTCTGGGGCGGCCAACACTCACCAGCAATTGTTGCGTCCGCCGCAGCGCCAGGTACTCGTCGTTGCAGGCCTGGCAGTCCGACAAGTGGTCCTGCAACGCGAGCATCTCCGTGCCCGTCACAACTCCATCCAAATATGGCGAGAACAGGCGCTTCGCCTGGGGGCACTGCAATCCCGCGTTTTTCACCGTGCCCTTCATGAAATCACCTCGACCCTTCTACCCCCACCGGAAACCGGATCTTTCGGAACCTGGTTTCTTGGAATCTGGATGTCCGAACTCCGACTCTCTTTGTTGTCCTCGGTCGGAGCGGTCAATCCCAGTTCGTTTCCAACTTCACGCACATAGGACGCCAGCCGTTGCCGCAGTGCGTCTCTGCCGCGAGTCAGCCGTGATTTCACCGTTCCCAGCGAAATCTCCAGCACTTCGGCAATCTCTTCGTACGACATGTCTTCCAGATCGCGCAGAATCAGCGTAGTCCGGTAAGGCTCCGGCACCTTGGTCAACTCTTCTTCCACCCTATGCTGCACTTCGCGATGCGCGACGCTATCAAACGGAGAATCGGCATGGTCGGTCAGCGCCATCTGCATCGCGTTTTCCGAAGCGCTCGGGCCCTCCGATTCCACCAGCTCGATCGAAGTCTCTTTTGCCTTATGCCGGAACCACCACCGTCGCCGGTTCGCCGCCTCGTGCAGGGCGATGCGGTAGATCCACGTCTTCAAACTCGACCCGCCGTGAAAATGCTTCATGCCGCGAAACACTTTCAGAAACACGTCCTGGGTCGTATCGGCCGCGTCCGCCGGATCATTCACAATCCGGTACACCAGTCCATACACCGGCTGCTGAAATTCGCCGATCAGCCAGGCATAGGCCGCTTCCGAGCCGGCCTTCAGTTCAGCGACAATCGCTGCCTCTTCCTGCGACCGCGCTCCAATAGCACTCGCCAGATCACCCAAGGTGGTTGCTCCCGCCATAACGGCGTCCCTGCTTTCCTACAAGCTGATTATAGGATTTTCCACCCTACCGCGCCTTGAATATTTCGCCACCCAGCACTGTTCAAGCAAGTCCGGCAAACTCTGACCGAAGCCGTGACCCTCACTCAACATAGACTCCGGGGAAGCTTCTGGAGTTCCCGCCCGTAAGTGATTTATTTTCAGCCGATCAGGAAGCTCCCCTTGGAAAGGGAGAGTTTGTCCGTCCGGCTGCAGGTTTAAATGGGGAAAGGTCACATCCCGCAGGTTACGGTGGGATCAGCTCTGATGGGCGGCTTTGCCCAGTGCCAAGGTCCTCTCAGGGCCTCCAAGATGCAATCTCTCGATAATGCGCGCCAGTTCGCTCAACAGCGCCTCGCATCCCGTATCGAGCCCCAACTCCGATTTTTCCAGAAACGCGGAAGCCCCATCCTCCCGCAAGCGCGCCGCATTCCTGTGCGAAAGCCCGGTCAGGACCACAACTGCAATCCCCGCCGTCGCCGGATCTTTTTTCAGCGCCTTCAAAACATCCGGGCCCGCCATTTTCGGAAGCAGCATGTCCAGCAGGATCACGTCAGGCCGCTTTTCTCGAGCCATCTCGAGTGCATGCTCCCCGTCTACGGCCGTGCTGACGTCGTAGCCCGCCCGAGCCAACGCCCTCTCCGTTGCGATCCTCAGAAACTTGCTGTCGTCAACCAGCAGAACCTTAGTCATTTCCCGCCCTCATTCCAACACTCTGTCTGCGTCGCACATCGCCGCCGCCGAGTCGCACACTTCGAATCTCGATCTTCAACTCGACAGCCTTCACTGTTCTTATCGGCAGAAAATGCGGAACTCAATACGGCAGGAAACAGACCAGATGAGATCTTCCTCAGACTGAAGCACGACCGAGCAGGGAGGGTTGACGAGCCGCTCTACCGGTGGAGATGCCCACCGCTCTTGCTTTTCTTTTGTTCAGGGAAACTGGCCGCTCCTTCCAGAAGCGCCTTCACCGCGGCCCGGCAGGCCGAGCGCAACTCCTCTTCGTGTCCCTCGGGAATGGATTTCGATAACAGCAGCATGGTGTTGCCGTGCATCAGGGCCCACAGCGCGAGTGCCAGGTGTGTGTGATCCTCCGGCTGACCGCCCAGCCGTTCTGCCAACCGCCGCTCTACCAGGGCGAAGTTGGGCCGGGAGTCGCGGATCGGCTTCGGCCGTCCCGCGCCTTTGGCCGGCGAAAGCTCGCGCCCATAGCTGTAAAACAGCTCGTACGCGTGCGGGTCCGCCAGCGCGCTCTCCACATACGTCTCGGCCAGTTTTTCCACCGTCTCGACTGTGCTGAAGCTCTTCGCGAGGCGGCTCACGGTTTGCAGCAGTAGCCCCTTCACTAAATCCCGGCGGTCTTTGAACCGGCGGTAGACCGCGGGCGTGTTCGTCCCTGCGGCCTTAGCGACCGCACGCAGAGTTAGAGCTTTGTCTCCACCCCGCTTCCACAGCACTTGCGCGGCTTTCAGAATGCGTTCTTCGAGATCGGGATCCGGCTGGCGCGGCATAGTTGACTCCTCTGCACAGAGGAAATGGCACGGCTACAATAATATGTTGACACCGTAGACATAACATTGTTATACATTTCCTACAAGTCCTCCCCCCATCACTTCCCAGGTTCCCTTTGTCAGGAAAGGCGGCCGCGGCGGCGCATGCATCCCGCGGCTTCCTTCCGCTTTCCAGATTATATTACGTTGACGGTGTACACGTAACAAGGTATGATGGTTGGGTATTTAGGCCCCCTCCTGCATTTTTCCGGTTCCTTAAAACCAAACTAGGAGTTTTTGAGATGTACACGCATGAAGATTTCTGCGCGGCCGCCGATGCGCGGCAAGAGTTGCACGCGCCCCTCGAAAAGAAATTTCCGCCGAGCGTACAAAGTCCTCCGCTATCCGGAGTTAGTGAGCAGACCGCAAAGGCTATTCAGTACGTCAACACCTATTTGCGCCAGCAACGCGCGCAATATTTTCCCGCCGCCCTGCCCCTGGGGAATCACCACAAGTCGGCTATGTGGCCATATTTTTCCGCCGGGCTGCTTGATCGGGTCCGCGTCGTCGAACTCGAAGGCCAGCGGATTTGCACGCCTTCGTTCTATGCCGAAGCCCGATCTTTGGGTTTTAACAACCTGCCTGAGGTCACCCACATGGACTCCGTGACCTTTCTCGACGTCGTGGTATTCAACGAAGTGCTGACCGAGCGCTCACTGTTCCATGCCCTGGTCCACGCGGTCCAGTTTTACATCCTCGGCGTCGAGCGCTATACCGAACTTTTCGTGGAACAGTTCATGCGGACGAAGAACCATTTCAATGTGCCTCTCGAAGCGCAGGCGTTCTCCCTGACCTCGCAGTTCATGCGTCCCTCAGAGGAGAAGTTCTCGGTGGAAGAGCAAGTCCAGCGCTGGGTCGCCGACGGGCTCTACTAACCGGGTAGCTCCCCAAAAAACCAGTAACCGGGTAGCTCCCCAAAAAACCAGCAACCATCCATCGGGCAGCCCAGTAATACTCAATAGAGAAGCAACAGGAGGGGACTATGACGACTGCAAACTCTGGAATCGTTCCTCCGGCCGAGAGCGGTGGACGCTGGCCGGTTGCGCTGGCTTCGCTGCTGGTGGGCGCGGCGTTTTTTTCGCTGTGGTTCTGGTTGCTGCCGCAGTGGCTCGGGTTCTCAGTGGAAATGGCAGGGGAAGCGCGCTGGCGATGGCTCGCCGCTCTGCCGTCGGTCTTAGGCTTCGCCGTCGCCTTGCGCTGTGTCTGGGACTTTGGCTGGACCGGTCACGGGACGCCAGCACCTATGGCTCCGCCCCAGCGATTGGTGGTCGTGGGCTTCTACCGCTACGTGCGTAATCCCATGTATCTTGGTCTCGCGGCCGGTTGGCTCGGCCTGTGGACCGTTTTCGGACACCCCAATCCGGCCATGATCGCCGCCGCGGCCGGGGTTGCTCTAGGCGTGTACCTGTTTGTCAGGCTCTATGAAGAGCCCACGCTGCGCCGCAAATTCGGGGCTGACTACGAGCAGTATTGCCGCAATGTGCGCCGCTGGTGGCCGCGCACGCGTGCCTGGGAGAAGGCGCATTAGCCTGCCGGTTTTCTGCGAGCAAAATCAAGACAAGCTGTCGGCTGCGAGGCGTAGAATGAACTGATGCAGGCCATGAAGGGCGACGACTCCATCACGATTTCACCCGGTCCGCAGTTTGTCACCGCCATGGTGCTAGCGATCGTCGCGGACGCGTTACAGATCTTCGTCTTCCCCGCGTTCGTTGAAGGCGCGCTGTCTCCCGCGGATGATCTTCTCGACCTCGGCGTCGGCGCCGCGATGATTCACCTACTGGGCTGGCACTGGGAATTTCTGCCGTCGTTTTTCGCCAAACTCGTGCCCGGAGTCGACCTCGTCCCCTTCTGGACCATGGCCGTCGCCAGCGTCTGGCGCAAAGCCAAACTCACCGCCGACGCAGCCAACCTGCAAAAGCAACCGGAACACCTCCCGCCTGCGCAGTTGACCAAGGGCTAGCCAATGCAGTCGTAGTTCCCACCTTTCGACAGCCTTTAAAGCCGGGATGCCCGGGATTGCAGCCTCAGCACAGGGCGCTGGGTTGCCGCGATCGCGACCTTGGGATGTGCTATCCGATCAACGAACTCCTGGCTTCCCGGAAACCCTCAAATAACCTGGGAAAACTTTCTGGCGGATGATCGTTTTTCCGTGCTGTTTGCGCTGTTACTGACATAGGGATGCATGAATCAGACCGCGTCCTAGGGCCCAGTTCGGCGAAGATCGCCAAAGATCGGATCGAAAGAAAGGATCTTATGTCACCCAAAACGATTTGTTTGCTGGCAGTGCTCGTAGTTTGCGCTTACCCGGCAGCGGCCGGTACCTACTACGTCGGACCCTGCAAATCCCCCAGCTATCCGTCGATAGGTCAGGCGGTTTACGAGGCCCCGGCGGGCTCGACCATTATGATTTGTCCTGGCTATTACGGCGAACAGGTAATCATCTCGAAGGACTTGACGCTCGTGGGGCTCAGCAGCCCGACCGCATCTGGTGCTTACGTTTTACCCCCGGAATTCATGCAAACGACGACCAGCCCCATTTTCAGTTTCATTAAAGACCCGATACTCGGAGGCCCCATCGCTCCCGTCATCTGGGTCACAGGGGCCACCGTGAATATTCAGAATGTTTTTGTCAATGCTGATTCCGATTATTACGGTGATCCGCTACCCTGCCCACCAAAAGTTGTCGGATTCTATTACGGAACCGGGGCGTCGGGAACGCTCAACCATGTGGGCTTTGCCGGGGACGCGTGCGCAGTTGGAATCTGGGCAGACAATGCTTCATTCACCGAAACATCCGTGACCATCGAGAACAGCTATTCAGCCGCGGGAATCGTTGTCGCCAGTCTGCCCACGTTAGTGAATGGAACGCTGACTGCGAAGATCACTGGAAACCAGGTGTACCCGACGGCCTCCGACGGAGCCTACGGCATTTACTTATATGGGGTAAGTGGGACTGTGGAAGCAAACCTGGTTTCTGGTCCCAGGTGGGAGTGGATCGAGGGCCAAGGGCTGACGGCACTCGGGCTGACTGGAATCCTGGATTTTGGCGTGGCTCAAAGCAACGATGTGACGATTTCAGGCAACACCATCCAAATCGATGGTGTAGGGACGGGGATCCAGATCGTTGTGCCCGGTGCCACCGTAAAGTCAAACAAGATTTCAGGCGCTGCAATCGGTATCTGGGTAAATTGCGCCGCTGGGGGGGCTATCGTTTCAGGGAACAATATTGCCAACGTCTATCGGGGTGTGCTTCTTCCGTCCGGAACCGCCACAGGGAATACCTATTTCAACGTTCCTATAAAGTTCGCCCCGGCGTGTTAATCGCGCCCGCCGGTGTGCCTGGTTCGCGAGATCTGGTTCGCCAAGGAAGGGATCGAAAGAAAGGATCTTATGTCACCCAAGACAATTTTCTTGTTGGCAGTGTTGGTGGTTTGCGCCTACCCGGCAGCGGCCAGCACCTACTACGTCGGCAGCTGTAAATCCGGCAGCTTTCCGACGATCAGTGCGGCCGTCAAGGCGGCGCCGGCAGGCTCGACCATTTCGATTTGTGCCGGTAACTACAGCGAACAGGTGATCATCTCGAAGGATTTGACACTCAACGGGATTGCTAGCTCGACCGGGGTTGGCGCGTTCATTGTTGCCCCCACCTCAATGCAGACGACCACCAGCCCCATCGATGCATTGAATAAATATTTTGGTCTAATTGCGCCCGTCATCTGGGTCACAGGGGGAAACGTGAATATTCAAAACGTTCTGGTCAGCGTTTTGGGGAATGCGCCTTGCCCCCCAAGGACGGTCGCATTCTATTACGCAACCGGCGCGTCCGGGACGCTGAATCATGTAGCTTCTTTCGGCGACGCGTGCTCAGTTGGAATCTGGGCAGAGAATGCCTCTTTTACGCCCACGGCCGTGACGATCGAGAACAGCACCTCAAACCAGGGAATCGTTGCCGGCAGTCTGCTATTACAGAATGGAACGCTCACGGTGACGATCAAGAACAACCAGGTGTTCCCGATCGCCCCCGAAGGAATCTATGGCATTTACCTGTATTCGGTAAGCGGAACGGTAGAAACAAACTTTGTTTCCGGCCCCAGGTGGAGCAGTAATGAATCCGGCCCGTCGGGACTCTCGGGCTTTGCCATCTTTGATGATGGCGTGGCTCAGACGGATGTGACGATTTCAGGCAATACCATCCAAGTCAACGAGAGTTCAGAAACACAAGACTTTTTTTATTGGGGGATTGCCGTCAATGTAGACGGCGCCACCGTAAAGTCAAACAAGATTTCAGGTGCTCACTACGCTATCGGACTATACTGCAACGCGGCTACGGTTTCCGGGAACACGATTAGCAACGCCGATTACGGGATAATGGAGTTGCCGGCTGGATTCACGCCAGGCGTGAACACCTTCTACAACACTGGTATAAAAACCCTAAGCTGTCCCTGAGGTTTGTCCCTGTCGTGTTTCCCCCGCCCTTTCCGATATTCACAGTAGAAGCAGAAATACCGTCCCGCGACCCTGTTCGCCAAAGAAGTAAAGAAGGGATCTTATGTCACCCAGGACAATTTGGCTGTTGGCACTGCTCGTGGTTAGCGCTTACCCGGCAGCGGCAAACACCTACTATGTCGGAAACTGCAAATCCGGTAGCTTTCCGACGATCAGTGCAGCCGTAACCTCACCAAGCGTGGCGCCGGGATCGACAATTATGATCTGTGCTGGCTCCTACACCGAACAGCCAATTATCTCGAAGGATTTGACGCTCAAAGGGCTCGATGGCTCGACCGGGGCTGGCGTGGAAGTTATTCCTCCCAATACGATGCAGACGACAACCAGCAGAATCAATGTATTGAATGCCGATTTTGGTCTAATCGCGCCCGTCATCTGGGTCACCTCGGGAACCGTGAATATTCAGAACGTTGCTGTCGATGTTGCGCCTAGTGCGACCTGCCCCGCGAGGAATGTCGGGTTCTACTATGCGACCGGGGCGTCGGGAACACTTAATCATGTGGGCTTTTTCGGCAAGGAGTGCGGAGTTGGAATCTGGGCAGAGAATGCCTCTTTTACCCAAACTGCGGTGACGGTCGAGAACAGCTATCTAGACGGGGGAATCATTGCCGGCAGTCTGGATATACCGGATGGAACGCTCACGGTGACGATCAAGGGAAATCAGGTGTTCCCCACGTCCCCGGACGGATCTTTCGGAATTTACATGCATGGGGTGAGCGGGACAGTAGAAGGGAATGTTGTTTCGGGCCCCAGGTGGACCGGCCAAGGCTCCTTCGTGACGGGACTCTCAGTGTCTGCGATCGAAGATGACGGCGTGTCTCAAACGGATGTGACGATTTCAGGCAATACCATCCTGATCAGTGGCAACACATTCGAATATTCATTTGTTTCTATTGGGGTTCTCATCAAGGTGGCCGGCGCCACCGTAAAATCAAACAAGATTTCAGGCCCTGAATATGGTATCGAACTAAGTTGTCTCGCTACCGCTTCAGGCAACACGATTAGCAACACCGGTTATGGGATAAGTGATGTGCCGGCCGGATCCACCGGAGTGAATACCTTTTACAGCGTTGATTTAAAGATCGGGGGCGGGTGCTAGATGCGCCGGCCGGCAAGCCTGCCATTTCCCGGCACCCCGCCAGAGAAGAAAGAAGAAAGAAAGGATCTTATGTCACCCAAGACAATTTGCCTGTTGGCAGTGCTGGTGGTTTGCGCTTACCCGGCAACGGCCGGCACCTACTACGTCGGCACCTGCAAAACCGGTAGCTTCTCAACGATCGGTGCAGCTGTAAAGACGGCGCCGGTGGGCTCGACTATTTTGATTTGTCCAGGCCAGTACAGCGAACAAGTAATTATCTCGAAGGATTTGACGCTCAACGGGCTCAATAGTTCGGCCGCAAATGGCGCGACTGGCGCGGTAATTGCCAATGCCCCCACGCCAGAGATGACAACCAGCCCCATCTTCGCTTTCAATAAAAACCCGATACTCGGGGGCACCATCGCACCGGTTATCTGGGTTACGGGCGCAACGGTGAATATTCAGAACGTCTTCGTGACCACCCCGGCTGGCTCCTGCACCAGTAGCAGCATTCCCAAGACCGTAGGATTTTATTATGCAACCGGCGCATCGGGAACGCTCAACCACGTAGGCTTTTTCGGCCAAGGGTGCTCGGTTGGAATCTGGGCAGAGAATGCCTCTTTCACTCCCACGGCCGTGACGGTGGAGAACAGCTATTCAGCCGCGGGCATCGTCGCCGGCAGTCCGCCTAATTTAACGAATGGAACGCTCACGGTGACGATCAAAGGAAACCAGGTATTCCCAACGTCGCCCGACGGAAGCTACGGTATTTACCTGTTTGGAGTAAGTGGGACGGTAGAAGCAAACTTCATTTCCGGCCCCAGGCTGAGCGGCGGCGATGTTCTATCTGGCACAGCTATAGTCGATGACGGGGCGGCCCAGACGGAGCTGACGATTTCAGGCAATACCATCCAGGTCATAGCCGACGCACTTGTCAACGTGATTTACTACGGAGGAATCGAGGCCCTTGTAGATGGCGCGACCATCAAGGGAAACAAGATTTCAGGCCCCCAGAACGGCATTACCCTAACCTGCCACGCAGGTATGGTTTCGGGGAACACGATTAGCTACGCTACGATTGGTCTGGACTTGGTGCCGACTGCATCCCTTGGCGTGAACACGTTTTACAACACTCCTAGCAAAATCGGGGAAGGCTGTTAACGCGAAGGCGCGAGTCTTCCCACCAAAAGCAAACGGGGCAGCGCAAGCTGCCCCGTTTCAAGTCAAAACCAGCGGGCAGGAGTGCCCACTCCACGCGAACCATGCTCCATAAGAACTATGTGCCTTCGTTCCAGCCCGCCAGGTACTCTTCCTGCTCCGGCGTCAGCTTGTCGATTTTAATGCTCATCGACTCAAGCTTCAGCTTGGCGACGCGCTTGTCGAGCTCGTCGGGAACTTTGTAGACCGTCTTCTCCAGCTTCTTGTGGTTCTTCACCATGTATTCCACGGAGAGCGCTTGGTCAGCAAAGCTCATATCCATCACGCTGGCGGGATGGCCCTCGGCCGCGGCGAGGTTGATGAGACGGCCTTCGCCCAGCAGGTTGATCTTGCGTCCGTCTTTCAGCGAATACTCTTCGACAAACGTGCGCGTGGTGCGCTTGGAGGACGACATGTTCTCCAGCGCAGGAATGTCGATTTCGACGTTAAAGTGGCCGGAGTTTGAAATGATCGCTCCGTCTTTCATCAACGCGAAGTGATCCTTGGTGAGCACGCTCTTGTTGCCGGTCACGGTGCAGAACACATCGCCGAGCTTGGCGGCTTCGGTCATCGACATGACGCGGAAGCCGTCCATGACCGCCTCAAGCGCTTTCGTCGGATCGACTTCAGTGACGATGACTTCGGCGCCCGCGCCGCGGGCGCGGGAAGCGAGTCCACGGCCGCACCAGCCGTAGCCGGCGACCACGAACTTCGAACCAGCCAGCAGAAAATTGGTGGCGCGGACGATTCCGTCGATGGTCGACTGCCCGGTGCCGTACCGGTTATCAAAAAGATGCTTAGTGTCGGCGTCGTTGACCGCGACGATAGGAAACTTCAGCACTCCCTCTTTCGACATCGCCCGCAGGCGGATGACGCCGGTGGTGGTCTCTTCGGTGCCGCCGATCACGTCGGCGAGACCGTCGGTGCGCTTGGTGTGCAGCAGCGAGACCAGGTCGGCGCCGTCGTCCATGGTAATGTGCGGCTTGTGGTCAATCGCGGCGAGGATGTGGTTGTAGTAAGTGTCGTTGTCCTCACCCTTGATGGCATAGACCGGAATGTTGTGGTCGCGCACGAGCGAGGCGGCCACGTCGTCCTGCGTCGACAGCGGGTTCGAAGCGCACAGCACAACTTCCGCTCCACCGTCGCGCAGGCAGATCGCGAGGTTCGCCGTCTCGGCCGTAACGTGCAGGCAGGCCGAAATGCGGATGCCCTTCAGGGGCTGGTTCTTGATGAATTCCTTGCGAATAATCTGCAGCACCTTCATGGACTGGTTCGCCCACTCAATGCGCTTCTTGCCCAAATCGGCCAGTTCTACGTTCTTGATGTCGCAATTCACAGCTGCTGTTGACATGCTTCTCCTATGTGGCGCGCTTGAAAGCGGCGGAAACTAAAGTTGACGATCTAAAAATTGACGACCAGTAGAAAGACGAAGTGTTTCGAATCTCGAAAACATTTTCGCAAGAATACACGAACTTCTTAGTCCCGGTCAGGATTCCGAGAACGCGTTTGGAGCGGGCCTTTCGGCCCAGTTCCGGAATGGCACTTCGGTTCCTGCCAAAAATTCCCATCACTGCAACGGATCACAAAGGAAACTCGGGTACCCCATTTCTCGCATTCTTTGCGAGAAGTGGGGCTTTTCCCGAAAGCTATTTCCGAACGGCTTGCGCTACCGGCTCCCGCAGGCCGGCATCGCTGGCAAGCTTCGCCGCTTTGTCGGTTGCCTCCCACGTGAAGTCGGAGTCGTTGCGCCCGAAGTGCCCATACGCCGCAGTCTTTTTGTAAATCGGCCGTCGCAGGTTGAGCGATTCGATGATCCCCCGAGGAGTCAGCTTGAAGTGCGAGCGAATCAAATCCGGGATGATCGCCGGATCCACTTTCTCCGTACCGAAAGTCTCGACCAGCACACTGACCGGGTCGGCCACGCCGATGGCGTAAGCAAGCTGCACTTCGCAGCGTCCAGCCAGGCCGGCAGCAACCACGTTCTTCGCGATGTGGCGTGCCATATATGCAGCAGAGCGATCGACCTTGGTCGGATCCTTACCGGAAAATGCCCCACCACCGTGACGGCCCATGCCGCCGTAGGTGTCGACGATGATCTTGCGGCCGGTCAGTCCCGTGTCGCCCATGGGGCCGCCGATAACGAATCGTCCCGTGGGGTTGATGTGATACTTCGTGTCTTCATCGAGCAGGTGCGCGGGAATCACGGCCTGAATCACATGCTTCAGAATGCCCGCGCGCAGCTCCTCATTCGCGACGTTCTCAGAGTGCTGCGTGGAGATGACGACGGCATCCACCCGGAGAACTTTTCCGTTAGCGTCATATTCCACTGTGACTTGGGATTTGCCGTCGGGCCGAAGGAAGGGAAGTGTTCCGTTTTTGCGAACCTGCGAGAGCCGCATGGTCAGCTTGTGCGCCAGAGCAATGGGAGTCGGCATCAACTCCTCATTCTCATTGACGGCATAGCCGAACATCATGCCCTGGTCGCCGGCGCCGCCGGTGTCAACGCCCATGGCGATGTCGCCCGATTGTTTATTGATGCTGGAAATGACGGCGCAAGTATTGGCGTCGAAGCCGTAGAGAGCATTGTCGTAGCCGATTGCCGCCACGGTGCCGCGAACCACGGTCTGGAAATCGACGTAAGCCTTGGTGGTGATTTCGCCGGCAATGACAACCAGGCCGGTAGCAGTCAGAGTTTCGCAGGCGACGCGGCTGGTGGTGTCTTCGCTCAAGCAGGCGTCGAGGATGGCGTCGGAAATCTGGTCGGCGATCTTATCGGGATGGCCTTCGGTGACAGACTCGGAAGTAAATAAATAACGGTTCTTTGATGCCAAGTTGTGTGTCTCCTTCGGTTGCACGCGCATTATCAGTACTGCGCCGTACAGAAAACTTATGGACTATTGATCGGGCGGGACCCCGGGGGAAATCCACGCGGCCGCGACGGAGCGAGCGGCGAAAAGGAAGTCCTAAAACCAAGGCTATCAGACCCCCGGCGGTCGCGCAATGATTTTGACCTTAACTGCCGTGGGATGAGCTCAATAGCCCAAATCCAAAGGTGGACGGGAGGAATCCGCGGGTCAGCGGTTTGACGAAGCGGCCAACGGCAAGAGCCGGAAGCCGTTCTCGTTCCTATGCGGGGTTATTGCGCGGGAGTTGGCGTTGCGGCCGCGACCCGCATGCCGTTGGAATCGAACACAAATGTCTTAACTTCAGCTTCCGCGCCGTCAGCCGGAATCTCCTGACCGTTAAACAGGAACGTCACGCCTGCAGCGTTGCCGACTTTGGCGACGATTTCGCGGTTGGCGCGCACGGAGGTATTGGCGGGGGCGATGAGCGTTTCCTGGCTGACCGCTTGGCCGTCCGCGAGCACGGAAATCCACGAAGTTTCCTTGGCCCGGATCACCAACGTCAGGGGAGTGGCTGACTTCTCCGATGATGCCGGATTCGCCTTCGACAATATCTGAACAGTCGCGCCATTGTTGCGGTTGTCGCCGTTAGTGGGGGCAGCGGCAGGCGATGATACAGGCGCGACCGTAGCGGGATGAGCAGCCGCCGAGGACGTAGGATGCAGCGAAGGCTGTGGAGCCGCCGCAGGCGCCCGCGGCGTCGCCACGCGGCCAGCCTGCGGGGTCGTGGATACCGTTTTATTCGCCCCCGGAGCGGAAGTTGCCATCGGCGCGGCCTGCGCGGTCTGGACGGGCGCCGCGGTGGCGGCTGCGGCGTTCGTCCGATGGGAACGACGCGTCCAGAGCATCACCGCTACGACGATCACGACGGCGGCCACGCCCAGCATTCTCCAAGGGATTGTGCTGTCCGGCTGCTGGATAAACTCTCTCCGCCGCGGGCGGACGTCTTCAGCCCGGGGCAACTGCAGTTCGGGGAGTTCCTCGATCTGTGCCGGAGTTTGTGCCTTTTCAGCCGCCCGGATCGGTGTAGGGGCAGGCCGATTGGGCTGCACTGGGCGCGGTCTCTCAGGCGTGCGGGTCTGCGCGCTAGGTTGCGGTTCCCAGACTTCGTGCGCGTCGATCTGCGCCTGCCGCAAGCAGGCAAGATAATCGGTGACGGCATCTTCGTCGTTGAGCCCGAGATGCTTGGCGTAGGCGCGGATGAATCCCTTGTTGAAAACGCCACCAGGGAGTTGGTCGAAGTGCTCCTCTTCGATGGCCTGCAGCATGCGCGAGCCGATCTTGGTGACGTTGGAAACGTCATCGAGCGAAAGGTTCTTCTTCTCGCGCGCCTTGCGAAATTTATTCCCGAATTCCCCCACCCGAGACCCCGTTTGTCCCTCGCCAAAGGTGACCGAACCATCATAGGACAACCCGCTTGGAGGTGCTACTGCCAAGAGGTCTAGAGCGAGGTAACCAGTGCGGACTAATCCTGCAAATTGAAGGTCGCCCGAGCCGGCCCGCCCTGCTTAAGGTTTCTTGCGCAGGACGACGGTGAATTGGTTCTTACAGTTCGCGGCAGGATCGTCAAAGGCCTCGGCCACTCGATCGCCCTCTGACGCTTCGAAGAATAGCCCGTGCTTCACCCGGTCGGGAAAGCCGGTGAAACGGGCTTTGCCGTCGGCGTTGGTGCCGATCTGCAGGTCGAGCTTGCGCAGGTACATGAATCCATATTCGATGTGGACCTTGATGGTGGCAGCGTAGACGGGCTTGCCGTCGGCGTCGTTCACGATGAAATCCGCAGAGCAGGTACCAATGCCGCCGTCAATCGCTGGAACAGCATCGGCCGCGGCCTTGGGGTCTGCCGCGCTTTTCGCATCGGGAGGCGGTGCGGCTGTCTGTGAAACCGCCAAGCCAGTCAGAGCGAAGATTGCCAGTGCGACGACGAAGACGAGCCTTCGGAGTTCCTTCTTATTCATAGCCTCATGAGATTACTCCAACCTCAACCAGGATGCGCGCAGTCCCGAAAACATTCATCCCGTTGGCTTTACGGGTTCCTGTTACCAACGTTCATTGCCCCTCTACGAAACTGACGCATATAATTTTTCAACGCCACCCTACTAAGTGAGGAACAACGGTATTCTCTGCATGCCTGAGGCCGGCACTCAATTGACGCGCCAGAACCAGGAACTCACGATCTTTCACGACGTGGCCAAGGCGCTCACGTCGTCGCTGGATCTCGATTCCATTCTGCAGACCATCATGGAAAAGATGGCGGAATATTTCCGTCCGGACACCTGGTCGCTCCTGATGGTGGACGAAGGCCACGACGACCTCTACTTCGCCATAGCGGTTGGCGACAAAGCCGAAGCGCTGAAAAATGTTCGCCTGAAAATGGGCGAGGGCATTGCCGGCTGGGTTGCGAAACACGGAGAAGCGCGCGTAGTGCCGGATGTCAGCGCGGACCCGGACTTTACCAGCCGTGTGGACAAGACTACGAAGTTAGAAACGCGCTCGGTAATCTGCGTGCCCCTGCGGTCGAAGCTGCGCGTGCTGGGAGTGATCCAGCTCGTCAACGTGGACATGGAGCGGTTCAAAGATGCGCAGCTGTTCTTCCTGCAGTCGCTGTGCGACTACGCTGCGATCGCCATTGAAAACGCACGCTGGGTCGAGAAGATTCAGGAACTCACCATTACCGACGACTGCACGGGACTCTATAACGCGCGGCATTTGTATAAGACGCTCGAAACTGAGGTCTACCGGTCGTCGCGTTTCGGATACGAATTCAGCGTCCTGTTCATCGATCTCGATCATTTCAAGACCATCAACGACACGCATGGACATTTAATCGGCAGCAAGCTGCTGGCGGAAATCGGATACCTGATCAAAGCGCAACTTCGGTTGATCGATTTTGCATTCCGCTATGGCGGAGACGAATTTGTGGTGCTTCTGCCCCAGACCAGCAAAGATCAGGCCTTGGTGGTCGCCAAACGACTGCGCGACGGCCTGCGGGCCAGCGCGTTTTGCCGCGATGAGAGCCTGAATCTGAATGTCCGCGCATCGATCGGCCTGGCCACTTATCCACACGACGCACGCACCGCGCACGACGTGATCCGCCAGGCCGACGGCATGATGTATGTAGTCAAAAACTCCAGCCGTGACAATATCGGAATTGCACAGCGCGGCATGTTGAAAGAGTAGGGTCGGACCTCGGACCTCGGACCTCTGACTTCTGAATTCTGAATTCTGAATTCTGACTTCTGACTTCTGACCTCTGACCTCTGACCTCTGACCTCACTCAGGCTTCGCAGCAGGATCCGCCTTCGGCTCCGGAGTCGAAGGCTTCCACGGATTGGCATTCGCGGCAGCCTTAGGGTTCACGCCGAAATCCCACACGTAAAGATTCATTGCTTGTTTGCCCGGCATACCCTCCTGGGCCGTCATTTCAACCAGCGCATATTCTCCGGGCGCGAGGCTTTCGGTGGGCGTGAGTTTCAGCCAGCCTCCACTGACGCGCGTGACGGTGGTCTTGACCGGGTGCTGTTCCTCACTCATCTTTCCTGTGACCTGCCGCTTCACGTCGCCCAGGATGCGCTTGTTGCCCTTAACTTCGGTGCGGATGACGCGAAAGCGGTCGAGCGGAACCGCCGGCTGCTGGGCTGATTGCGTTTGCTGCGGACTCGACGCGGGTGTCGTGGCATCTTTCGCGAGCTGTTCGGGGGTCGCGGGAGTGTCGTCGATATTGATGTAGAGCGAAGGCACGTCCACGTGCGATTGCACGGCGGAGTGCGCACCATCGAGTTCAATGTCTTGCTTTACTCCAGTGATGCCTCGCAGAATGCTGCCCTTGGTGTTCTGGTTGACGTCTCCGGCGGTCTGTTGCACTTCGACGATTTGCGGCTCACCCTGAAAACTATCCAGCAGAAACACGCCGGAATCGGCGGGCAGTCGGAGTCCGGGGGCGACCTCCGGAAGCAGAGCCTGCGCGCGCGCTTGCTCCTGCTCGATTTCCTTGTCGAGTTGCACCGCTTCCGGCACGGATTGTCCGGCGGCGCGGTCTTTTTCGTACTTCTCGGTAGCGGGCCAGTCGACCAGCGACGCAGGCAGTTCCTCCCAGTCATCGCGCTCGGCGCTCAGGTAGCGTACCCGGTCGCCTTTCATCTCATACTTCGTGACCAACTGGTAGGTGCCATCTTTCAGGATGAGGCGGCGAGCCAGATCCTGAGCGGGAGAGAGTGCCGGTAGCGTCAGCAGGAGGATCCCGGTGGCTGCCAGAAACGCCCGGTGACGGATCATTCGCCCAATTCCTTCTCGCAATCTCAGAAACATTAGGGTCTCACCAGCGTCTCTTCTTTCCCCTTCTTTACAACGATTGCGTCTAATTATCCGTCCGCAGGCGACCGGGAGTCGAATGATTCGGCGATTCAATGATTCACCCGATGAACAGTTAGGCGGTCGTTGTAGTATGCTTGCTCGCGAGCGCCACCGTTCTTAGGCAATGTACCGAAAACAATGAACCGAACCTTTCTTTTTTTGGCGGGTCTCTTTTCCGTGTTATCTGTGGCGGCCGTACTCGGCCAACCGGGCGCAGCCCCTGCTTCCGCGAACGTGCAACTTGCAGCCGGCGGGCCCTCCGCGCAAAGCAACGAACCGGTTTCCTACGCGTCAGTCACACAACTGAACGGACTGCTGGCGCAGTTGGAAGCCACGTCGAAGAACACGCAGGCCGACCTGCCCAAGCTGCGTATCGATCGCTGGAAGACCACCGCTGCCTCGAAGAAAGAAACGCTGGCCAAGATTGACTCCATTCAGCGCGATCTGGAAGGCACGCTGCCCGATGTGATTTCGCTGTTGCGCGCGTCCCCTGAGGATCTGCCCGCGACTTTCAAGCTCTACCGCAATCTCGACGCCCTCTGCGACGTCGTGAGCAGCGTGGCCGAAGATACAGGTGCGTTCGGATCGAAAGACGAATTGCAGACCATGGCCAACGATCTGAGCGGTTTTGATAACACGCGGAAGCAAATGGCGCAGCGGATGGAAACTTTGTCGACCGCGAAGGAAGCGGAGATTGTGCGGCTGCGTACGGACTTGAAAACGGCGCAGGCGGCAATTCCGGCGCCTCCACCGAAGAAGATTGTGGTGGATGACACCGCGCCGGCGAAAAAGCCAGCACCAAAAAAGAAGCCGGCGGCGAAGCCTGCAACTGCGGGCACGACTACCGCCAAGCCGGCCGCGGGGCAGACGCAGGCTCCCGCCACGCAGACGCCGCCTGCACAGGCTCCGGCGAAACCGCAGTAGGTTTCTTCGCGGGTTCCCAGTTCAAAATCCCCACTCTAATGTCGCAAACTGCGCGACATTAGAATGGGGCACACGAGAATAGGGCATCCGCCGCCCGGATGATCTCGAATCTGGTAATCTTTCCCCCGCATCTACATTGCAATCCTGATGAATTCGCATGGCAGCATTGTCGCGGTGCTGGGTGGAGCGGCCATCATTTGGGTGGTGTTGCTGGACGCGTTTGAAACCGTGGTGCTGCCCCGGAGAGTTCGCCGCCATCTCAGGCTCACGGCGGTGTTTTACCGGCGCACATGGATTCCATGGCGCGGGATTGCGCGGCGCATCAAGACAGTTTCGCGGCAGCAGAATTTCCTTGGATATTTCGGCCCGCTCTCGCTGATCCTGCTGCTGGCGTTCTGGGCGACGGGACTGATTTTCGGCTTTGCCCTGATCCAGCGCGGCATCGGCGGACACGAGCAGCTCAACAAAGAGCCACTGACGTTCGGCAAAATCCTCTATCACAGCGGGGAAACGTTTTTTACTCTCGGCTACGGCGACATCTTGCCGACATCCGGCGGTGCGCGGGCGCTTTCGGTAGTCGAAGCCGGGATGGGCTTCGCGTTCCTGGGCGTAGTGATTGGTTACATTCCCGTGGTCTACACCTCGTTTTCACGGCGCGAGATTCAGATTTCCATGCTGGATGCGCGGGCCGGTTCGCCTCCGTCGGCAGCCGAGTTGCTGGTGCGCCTCGCCGGAAGGTCGGAGGATCCGGGCGTCGATCAGAAAGTTCTCGACGAAGTGTTGCGCGAGTGGGAGCGCTGGGCCGGCGAGTTGCTCGAGAGCCAGATTTCGTACCCGGTACTGACGTTCTTTCGCTCGCAGCACAGCAATCAATCGTGGGTGGGCGCTCTGACAACTATGCTCGATGTGACTTCGCTGATTCTGACCGGCATTGACGGAGTGAATCCAGGGCAAGCGAAGCTCACGTTTGCCATGGCGCGGCACGCCGCCGTCGATCTGGCGCAGGTGGTGAATGCCAGGTACGATCCGGACGCGGAAGAGCGGCTGCCGGAAGCGGAACTCGCGGCCGTGCAGGAGGCACTGACCGCGGCTGGCCTGAAGTTGCGCAGCGACGAATATGCGTTGGAAAAACTCGGAAGGCTGCGGTCGATGTATGAGCCGTACGTACATTCCACGGCGCGCAATCTGATGCTGACCCTGCCTCCATGGCGTTTCGCGATCAAAACGCGCGACAACTGGCAGGCGGGGCCTTGGGACAAATTGATCCAGTCCCGCGGGCTGGCCGTTCTAGGGCAGAGGCCGCTAACGCCCCCAACCGAGGATCACTTCTGAACATTGCATGATCGCGCGCAAACGGGACTTGGCATTTCTGCGTGCGTGCTAACATCCTCCTTTCTGAAATCCTGATCAGCATGAAACACACTGGCGAGAACGTGGTGCGTATCGAAGCGGAAGCCCTGCACGCGCTGGCCGATCGAATCGGCGGCCCGATGGCGGCGGCGTTTCTGCGCTCAGTGGAATTGATGTTCAGCTGCGCGGGGCGCGTGGTGGTTACGGGCATGGGCAAGAGCGGCCTCATCGCGCGCAAAATTGCCGCGACGCTGAGTTCGACAGGGACTCCGGCGTTGTACCTGCATCCAGTAGAGGCACTGCATGGCGATTTAGGCATGGTGGTACGCGGCGATGTAGTGCTGGCGCTCTCGGCCAGCGGCGAGACCGCCGAAATTCTCGCACTGCTGGCGACAATCAAACGCCTGCGCGTGCCATTGATTGCCATGACCGGAGACGAGAGTTGTCTGAATTCCCATCCTTCGAAGACTGCGAAGAGTGGGGCTGTCTCTGCGTTGCTGCGTGCTGGCAAGAAAAAACAAGAATCAAAGGCAGCGGACAACCGCTCCACACTCTCTACCCTGGCCGCGGCCGCGGATGTCGCGCTTGATTGTTCCATCACCCAGGAGGCATGCGCGCTCGGACTAGCGCCCACCGCTTCAACCACGACCATGCTGGCTCTAGGCGATGCGCTGGCGGTGACTCTGAGCGAGCGCCGCGGCTTCAAAGAAGAAGACTTCGCCAGCTTGCATCCCGGCGGGAAGCTGGGAAAACGGCTGGCGCGGGTCGAGTCTTTGATGCACGCGGGCGAGGCGCTTCCCAGGGTGACGCCGCAGACGAAAATGCCAGACGTGATCTATGAGATGTCGCGCAAGAAGTTAGGCGTAACCGCGGTGGTGGAAGGCCAGCGTTTGGTGGGAATTGTCAGCGATGGGGATTTGCGGCGATTGCTGGAGAAGAGGGGCAAAGACGTGATGGATCTGACCGCCGGCGAAGCCATGACGCGGGATCCGAAGACGATTTCCGGCGGCGAGTTCGCCGCGACCGCGCTGGCTCTGATGGAAGAAAAGAAGATTACGTCGCTGATGGTCGTCGACAAAAGCGGGAATCTGGAAGGGATTGTGCATCTGCACGATCTTTGGAGTACGGAGCTGGTTTAGAAAAAATTGAGTAATTGGGAAATTTAGCAATTGTGTAATTGAAAACCGCCCTGGCCGTATGGGGTTTTCAATTACACAATTGCTAAATTGCACAATTACCCAATCGTGAGAGGTTCTCATGTATCACTACGATCCCAACACCGCGCTGGAAGAACTAACTGAGGACGCGACCTTGCCCAACCCGGTGCATGTGCGCGACATGATTCTGCGCAAGCATCCGTCAACGGAGAAGGCTCTGGAGTTGAACCGCCTGTTCCTCGAGTACCAGAAATTTTTCGGTGAGTCCCAGAAGCTGGGAAAAGAGATTCTGAAGCAGTTGGCGGGATAGTTCGGCCGCTCGTCGTCAACGTCGCAGCCACAGTGACGGCTCATGCCACCGGCTTCCGCAAGCTCTCGGAAGCGAAGAAAGTCCGCGCAATGCTGGAAGTCTCTTCGAGAAAAGCAGGCAGGTCGGAAGGGCTCACGGTCCTCCCGGCGTGGTAGACGATAAGCAGCGGTCCGGTTCCTTCTACGTACCAGCTCGTCTGAAACTGCTCCAGATAAGTCAGCAGGCTCGAGGTGAAGAGTCTCCGCACCCCGGCCTCGTCCGGGCTCTTCAACAGATACCGCTTGGAAAACTCCGGGTTGGAATCGAAATCTATGTCGTTGTGAACCAGTGCGTCGCCAATCCGGTCGAGGAAATTCTCGGGGCGTAAATCGAACGGCGGCAATTGCTTGTCCTGCGAGAAGGAGGCCACGGTCTGGGTGATGGAGGATTTCCCTGCAGAGTAGTAGTAATCAAAGAGGCTGATCTGCAGTCCGCCCGAAGATCCGGTCATGACATTGCTGAATCTTCCGCGAGTGCGCTGCAGCATCGAAATCTTGGGCTGCGACGGGAACGACGGGCCCCGCCCGTTCCCGGTGAACAGGAACCCGATCCGCTGCGCGACCTCAGTGAGTTCCCGGGTTCGCTTCTTGGCGTAGAGGACGCTAGCCACGATCACGGCAGCCATCACAACAAAGAAGAGTCCGAACATGACGAAGGGAATAACGTCGTGGCTACTCATGGCTGCACCGATCTCCTCATGTGCGGGAATGGTAGCCCGGAAGGCCCGGCGGAGCAACTGTTGCGTAGCGAGTTCTCTTTCGCCCCGCTGGAGCTTGCACGCTCCCTTAGCTGACTTCCACGCACAGTTCGCGGTGGTCTGCATTCTCGCGCGGCTTCGCAGCTGTTCGACGGAACTGATCTGAACTGCGTTAATTTCCGCTGCTACAATATTCAATTCCACTTTAGAGTAACCGAGGGGCCATTTCTCGGAACTCGCGGCTCGATACTCGGTACTCAAACTTATGCATCGATGGTCTGAAAGCTTTATTCCTACACTGCGCGAGGCACCGGCCGACGCCGAGGTCGCTTCGCATAAATTTCTGGTGCGGGCGGGATATATCCGCCAGCTGGCGGCGGGAATTTATTCGTATCTTTTTCTCGGCAACCGGTCGTTTAACAAAATCATGGCCATTGTTCGCCAGGAGATGGACAAGATCGGGCAGGAGTTTTTTCTGCCGGCGCTGCATCCGCGCGAGGTTTGGGAGGCGAGCGGCCGCTGGTCACTCATGGGCGAGAATCTGTTTCGCCTGAAAGATCGCAAGGGCGCCGACATGTGCCTGGGCATGACCGAGGAAGAAGTCATGACTTCGATCGCCTTGAAAGAACTGCGCAGCTACAAGCAGCTACCCCAGATCTGGTACCAGATCGCTCCGAAATTTCGCGACGAGCCACGGCCGAAGGCCGGGCTGCTGCGCGTGCGCCAGTTCATGATGAAGGATGCGTATTCGTTCGACATCGACGCAGCTGGGCTCGACGTTTCCTACAAGAAGCATTACGAAACGTACCGCCGCATTTTCGACCGCTGCGGGCTGAAGTACATGGTGGTCGAGGCCGACTCAGGCGCGATGGGCGGCAAGGAATCGCACGAGTTCATGGTGCGGACCCCGGCTGGCGAGGATCAAATCGTCAGCTGCGACGGCTGCAATTACGCCGCGAACATGGAGAAAGCTACCTCGAAGCTGGAGACGGTGGCCGATCTGCCCACCGAGGGCGACGGCAAGCCGCTCGAAGTGCATACTCCGGGGCAAAAGACGATTGAAGATGTCGCGAAGTTTCTGGGCGTGTCGCCGAAGAACAAGATCAAGACACTGGCGCTGATGGCCGAGGAGTCGGTAGCTGATAAGAACGAGAAGGCGGTCAAAACGAAGCTGCGCGCGATCGTCGTGCTGATGCGCGGCGATCATCAGCTCAACGAAGCCAAACTGAACGGCGCGGTGGGCGGGGCGACCCGGCCCATGGACGAGAATGAGATCAAGGCGCTATTCAAGTCTCCCGCGGGATATTTGGGTCCAGTGGCGATTGAGTGGGCGCGCGACCGCAAAAAAGATGCCGACAAGCCGGTGCTGTTCGTCGACCAAGCCCTCGAAGGCCGCGTCAATCTGATTGGCGGCGCCAACAAAGAGGACTATCACCTGAAGAACCTCACGCCGGGAAAGGATTTTTATCCTACGGCGCATGTTGATCTGCGGGCAGTGACGGCGGGCGAGGCCTGTCCAAGTTGCGGCCAGGCGCTGCGCATCGATACCGCGGTCGAGATTGGCCACATCTTCAAGCTCGGCTACCGCTATTCCGAGTCCATGGGCGCGCGCGTGCTCGACAAAAACGGCAAAGAAGTCATGCCGATCATGGGCAGCTACGGCATTGGCATCGAACGCATCCTGACCGCAGCCGTCGAGCAGTCGAACGACGAAAACGGCTTCTGGCTGCCGCCCACCATCGCTCCGTTTGAGGTAGTGGTGGCGCCAGTCAATGTGAAAGACGAGGCCGTAAAAACTGCCGCCGAGGACATCGCGAGACGCCTGGACGCGGCCGGATTTGACGTAATCCTCGACGACCGCGACGAGCGCCCTGGAGTGAAGTTCAAGGACGCGGATTTGGTCGGTATCCCCTTCAGAATCAACGTCGGAAAGAAGGTTACCGAAGGCATCGTGGAACTCGTTCTGCGCTCGACTCGCGAAGTTCGCGATGTTACGATCGCATCGGTTGTCGAATCTTTGCGGGAGTTGCTCGGCCGGGCTGCATGAAGTAGTTTCTGAGTCCCCGACCGAGCGGATTGTGGGACATGGGAACTGCTAAAGCACTGGTCGGGTTTCTGGTCATCATCGCGATCATCTACGTTCTATTTCAGATCGCTCCTCCGGAGCTGACGAATTATTCGTTCGAAGATGACTTGCACGCCGTGGCCATGATGGGCGGCTCCAATCCCCACACTTCCGACGATGACCTGATCGCCGCCGTGATCAAGAAAGCCCAGGAACACCAGATTACGCTGACCCCTGAGAACGTGACCATCCAGCGCATCGGAACCCCAGGGTCGCCCTCGGTCTATGTCGCCGCCGACTACAGCGTTCCCGTCACTTTGCCAGGATATTCCTTCACTCTGCACTTCACTCCGTCGAGCGGAAACAAGGGCTTCTAAAGCCGAAGTCAGGATTCCCGCGTCAACCCTCACATTGTTCTTGCGAAGTCATCGCCCTGAGGAAACATGGAAGGGAAACATGGGTGAAACATGGGTGAAACATGGGGACAGACGGAAACAATGGAGAAACATGGGGACGGGGAGAAACATGGGGACGGGAGAAACATGGGGACAAGAAACATGGGGACAGACGAGAAACATCGAGAAACATGGGGAGAAACATGGGGACAGGAGAAACATGGGGACAGACGGGACGTACCCCAATTATTTTCTCCCGATGTGGGAATTGCGTCACAAAGTCGGCCATGACGCGTCGGGTGGACGGGGTCTTCTCTGTTATTTTCTTAGCATGGCTCGCCTGCCACGCGTCGTCGTCACCGGTGTTCCTCACCACATAACGCAGCGTGGTAACGCCCGACAGGTAATTCTCGCCGACGATGCGGATCGCGTCACCTATCTGGAGTTGCTGCGGCAGTACTCGCAGCTTCATGGTCTTTCCGTGCTGGGTTACTGCCTGATGTCCAATCACGTACACTTGATTGCAATTCCGCAAACCGCCGATGCTCTCTCGCAATCCCTCAAGAACGCCCACGGCCGCTATGCGTCCTACTGGAATGCGCGGCAGTCATCGACGGGCCACGTGTGGCAGGGGCGATTCTATTCCTGCCCACTCGATGAAGCCCACCTGTGGGCCGCGCTTCGCTACGTCGAGTTGAATCCGGCGCGGGCTGGGATGGTTATAGCCGCTGAGTTGTGGAGATGGTCCAGTGCTCCCGCACATTGCGGAGTTGCCGCCCCGGAGCCGATGTTAGAAATGCAGCGGTGGCGGAAACGATGGACAGTAAGAGAGTGGGGCCAATTTCTAGGCGATGCTCAATCGGTAGCCGATCAGAGCGCGCTGCGCCAGTCTACCCACACGGGCCGACCACTCGGGACTCCAGAATTCGTCGCTGGCCTGGAGCAGCTAACGGCCCGCCCGCTCGCCCCGCGTAAGGGCGGCCGTCCCAAGAAGCCTTCCGTGGATTCGCGGCAGCCGGGACTCACATTCGTCGCCTAGTTGGGAAAAACTGGGGAACGTCCCGTCTGTCCCCGGTTTCCCCCCCTGTCCCCGGTTTCCCCCCCGGTTTCCCATGTCCCCCGGTTTCCCCAGCGCCGGACCGAGATCTTGTTTCAAAAGTAAAGTGCAGCCCGCGGAGGGGCTGCACTTGAATCAATGGGCTTCTATAAATGCCTAACCCGTTCGACTACGAGGGGCCGCAGCCTTGACCCGGATCGTTGCTGACCGCAATACCCATTCCGACGCCGACAGGCTGTGAGGTAAAGTTGCGGTAGGTCGCGGTAACCTGATAGAACCCGGTGTACTCCCACGCCGGCGGCGTAACTGGAGTCACTACTCCGCTGACCACAGTCGTGGCATCGACCCAGGTGCAGACCGGCGCAATGCCAGTCATAAAGCCGGTTCCATCAATTGTGACCGTATTCGGGGCAGGCGCAGGCAAGGAACCGCCCGGGGGGTAGTTGACTGGGTCCGCTGAGCTGTAAATGGTGCCAGTCGGGACCATGGTAAAGGTGGCAGCGTTGGTCACGTCGATGTTTTTCCCGCTGTTGTAGATGGCGTAGACTTTCAGCTGCAGAGTGCCATCCACACCCACCAGGTTGTAAGTGCCGCCGATGGGGCCGCCGCTTGAGCTGCCGGCGGAGGTGGCGTTAGAGGTGAGGGTAAGCGACTTAATGGAGTCTGAGGAACCGCAGCTGGTCGACACGAGCGCGACAGCAGCCAGAAACAAAGCCAAAACTGTGAGTGTACGTTTCATACAGGGAAAACTCCTCCGCGAGATTTCAATTGGCATGTTGTCAGTTCGCCGCTATGGAGGCAAGGAACGAGGGTGCAGGTACGATGGTCACCGCCGGCCATCCGCGGCAAATTTCGAAAGCGCTCCAAGCCGCATGAGCACTGGCTGAAACGCTCATAAGAGCCAGCTGACGCATCGCGTCGCGAGCATTGTCCCGGCAGTTACCTTTGGCATTCAGGACTCGGAGCGAACCCTGTAGTGCCGCAATTTTGAGGAGAAACGATTCGCATCAGGGCCAGAAGCGATTCGTATCAGGGCCGCGGAACGATTCGTATCAGAGCATCGCTTTAGTGGTGCGGAAAAAGATTCGTATCAGGGCATGCCTTCAGGCATGCCATCTAGGCACGCAGTTCGTCTGCGGCTTTAGCCGCTGCATTTGCGGTCCAGCGGCTAAAGCCGGAGTATCTTTAAATTGACCGACGTGGCACGGCTGAAGCCGTGCCCTGATACGAACCCGCTTTCCTCAAGACACGAACCCTTTTCTTCAAGCTTCCTTACTCTTTTCAAAAACTGCAACCCATATTCGCACCCGCGCGTTTGGTCCAATGACATTCGTAACGTTGCCATCACATTACTGTCGCCCTACTATCGCGAGTGGGTGAAAGTTTTTTCATCCTGACGTGTGCAACACGCCGTCCGCACGGCAACGCTCAGGTGGAGGCAGTTCATGAAGATTCTGTATCGAGTGCTGGTGAGTTTGCTGAGTCTGCTGATGATGATGCTGGCGCTGTTGCTGCTGGCCAGCTGCGGAGGTGCGCCAGGATGCCCCCAAGCCGGCTTCGGCAATTCGTCGGCCTGTGGGTCTGGCGGAGGCGGGAACCTGGGCGGAGGCGGCGGTGGTGGTGGCGGCGGAGGCGGGGGCGGGGGCGGTGGTGGTCCGACGCCGACTGCGTTTGTTTATGCCGTCGATCAAGGCACGAACGGCGCTGCGACCGGCACCATCGATGGTTACGATTTGAGCAGCAGCGCGGGAAGTTTCACGCCGCTCACCAGCTACACTGCCCCGCAGATTCAGGGGAGTGATACGGGCGAGGGCATGGTCGTCGTGAACAAGAAGTTCCTGTATACGATCTTAGAACTCCAGGGAGTAATCGCGGGGTGGTCCATTGATTCCGGCAGCGGCGATCTGACCGTCTTGAGCGGCTTTCCGATTCCAGTCACGCTCAACCTGCCCATCAACGCACCGGGCCAGTTCCAGATGACGTCAGATCCGGGTGGCAATTACCTGTTCATCAGCTCCACCGGTCAGAACGCAATTTATGTGTATGCGATTAACTCATCGACCGGTGCGTTGACCGCGGTGTCGGGGTCTCCGTTTTCCACCATCCCGGCAGGGATTGAGCCGGGAAATATCACGACCGACGGGCTGGGCAGATTCCTCTATGTGTGCCTCGCCGGCTCTCACGAAGGAGGGGAGTTTGTTGGATACAGCATCGGGTCGGGGACCGGAGTGCTGACGCTGATCCCCGGCAGTCCGTTTGCCGGCAACATCTGGCAGTTGGTGGGCGACGCCAGCGGCCACTATCTGGTCGGAACCAGCGGCAGCACGCTGACTCAAACTGGCGCCGATGACAAACACTTGTATGTGTACGGCATCAACCAGAATACGGGCGCAGCCAACCCTGTCGTCAGTTCGCCGATCTCGACCACCTACTCCCCTTACACGATTGCGATGCAGCCGGCGTCGAGCAACGGAGAATTCGTCTACTCGTTCGGGATCAACGACACGGCCACGGGATTCAACGCGATCGAAGGGTTCCAGTTGAATACAACCACGGGTCTGCTCACCGAGATCACCGGATCGCCCTTCAGCAACAACGTGTTCGAAGGGCAATGGGGGCAGTTCGATCAATCGGGAGCGAACTTGGTGGTCTACGCCAATGTGCTCAGTAACGGCGTCTTCGTGACGCAGCTGGGACCCATGTCGGTGGCTTCGGACGGCACTCTTACCGACCCGGTCGCGGCGATCACCCTGCCGACAGCCGGATATTTCGTGGTGACCGATCCGTAGACTTTGGCCCCCGCGCTGTTGACGTTTGCTATCCTCCTGCTGTTGACCGCTTAGAGACCCGTCTGCACCACGGGTCTCTTTTCGTTTCTGGGGCGCGGGGTACAATAAACGTATCCCTTGCGACGCGGCGGTGCGTGGAGTTGCACTACTGATTGCGTGCCAGGACCGTCCCGGGCAGACGTGAAACAAACCTTTTCGCGGCTCCCGACGTCTGAGAGAGTAAGGAGCAGTTCCGTCCACGGGCCGTAACGCCATCGAAAGATCGAACGCTCGAAAGTTCTCGAACTGGTTCTCAAACTGTGACCATCAAGATCAAAATTCCGAAGGGAAATGGAGAAAAGAAGGGAATCCGCGGGCTTCCCCGCGACCCGGTGCTGCGCGCGGCCTTCGTGGCGTTTCTGATTCTGGCGGTATCGTTTTCCGTTTTCTTTACTTACTTCTACATCAAATACGACCGGATCATCGAGAAGCGCTTCCAGTCGCCCGTGTTCGCCAATGCGGCAAAAATCTACGCGCTGCCGAAGACAGTGCGAAATGGCGAGCAGATCCAGGCACGGGAGATCGCGACCGAACTCCAGCGAGCCGGCTATTCGGATGGGGCTTCCAATGGCTCAAGTCACAATGATTCAAACAATAAAGACGCCGAGTCTACTCTGGGCAGTTTCCGCCTGTTGAGCGACGGCATCGAGATCACTCCCGGGCCGGAGTCCTACCACAGTCCGGAACCAGCACGCATCACGATCCACGACGGGCAGGTGGATCAAATCAGCAGCAAGGGCGCCGACCTTTCGGCGTACGAACTGGAGCCGCAGCTGGTGACGGCGCTGTTCGATTCCGGCCAGCGCTCCAAGCGCCAACTGGTGAAGTACAACGAGATTCCTCCGGTGATGGTGCAGGCCGTGCTGGCGATCGAAGACCGCAGCTTCTTCGAGCACAGCGGAGTGAATTTCGTGCGCTTCTTTGGAGCTGTGCTGGCCGACATGACGCGGCGGGTGGGTCTGACGCACCAGAAATTTGATCAGGGCGGCTCGACGCTGACCATGCAACTGTCGCGTGGATTCTTTCTGAATCCCGAAGATAAGACGATCAAACGCAAGCTGACCGAGATGCTGATTTCCGAAGAGATGGAGCGGAAGTTCAGCAAGCAGCAGATTTTCGAGATCTATGCCGACTGGGTGCCGCTGGGACAAAGAGGGTCGTTTGCAATCAGCGGGCTGGCCGAGGCCTCGCAGTCGTATTTCAACAAGGAACTCAAAGACGTCACCTTGCCGGAAGCGGCCCTGTTGGCCGGGATCATTCAACGGCCAAGCTATTTGTCGCCCTACCGGCATCCCGATCGCGCGCTGGAGCGCCGGAATCTGGTGCTTGAATCGATGGTCGAGACTCGCGCCATCACGCGCGAGCAGGCCAACAAGGCCAAAGCCACGCCTCTCAAACTGGCTCCGCCGAACGTTGAGGCCAGCGACGCGCCCTACTTCGTCGACCTGTTGCGCGACCAGCTCACCACCAAGTTCAATGAGAACGAGCTGAACGATCAGTCGTACCGGATTTACACGACGCTCGACCCCGACCTGCAGAAGGCCGCGGCTCAAGCAGTCGAGACGGGCATCAAGCTGGTGGACGATCAAATCAAGAAATTGCGCACCAGGCGCGTGAAAGTCGGGAAGAAGTTCGAGACCACGGTCGAACCCGGTCCGCAGGCGCAGGTTGCGATGGTGGTGCTCGATCCGCATACCGGCGCGGTGCTGGCGCTGGTAGGAGGCCGCGACTACGGTTGGAGCCAGCTGAACCACGCAGTCGCGAAGCGGCCGACAGGATCGATCTTCAAACCGTTCGTGTACGCGGCGGCCATGAACACGGCTCTCGACGGATCGCAGAACGTTCTCACTCCCGCCTCGACGGTGTCCGACGAACCCACGAGTTTCGCCTACGGTGACCAGATTTATGAGCCGCGCAATTACAAAGAGGAATATCACGGCGATGTCACGCTGCGCTACGCCCTGGCCATGTCGCTGAACAACGCAACGGTGAAGGTGGCCGAGCAGGTAGGGTATGACAAGGTCGCGGACCTGGCCAAGTCCGCGGGGATTGCTTCGGTGAAGGCGACGCCTGCAATCGCGCTGGGATCATACGCGGCTTCGCCTCTGGAGATGACCGGCGCCTACACGGCATTCGCCAACAACGGCGTGCGCCTGTCACCGGTTCTGCTGCGCTCGGTGCGCAACGGCAAGGGCGACGTCATCCAGAACTACACCACCGACCAGAAACCAGTGCTCGATCCGCGCGTGGCCTACGTCATGACCAACATGATGGAAGGCGTGATCAATAACGGACTGGGATACACCGCCGTCCGCCTGCGAGGCTTTACGCAACCGGCCGCAGGCAAAACGGGCAGTTCGAAAGATGGCTGGTTCGCAGGCTATACCTCAAACCTTCTGTGCATCGTCTGGGTCGGCTATGACGATTACACCGAATTGCGGCTGACCGGCGCGCAGACCGCCGGGCCCATTTGGACCGAGTTCATGAAGAAGGCGGCCACGCTGCCGCAGTACGCCGACATGCGGGAGTTCCAGCAACCCTCCGGCGTGGTAGATGTACAGCTGGACAAAGTCACGAATCGTCTGGCGACTCCCAACTGCACCGACGACTATGTTTCCGCCTTCGTGGCCGGAACCGAGCCGCGCGACAACTGCGACGCGCAACAGGGCATGAAGGGTTTCTTCTCGCGCATTTTTGGCGGCGGGGGGCAGGGCGCGCAGCCGCCACAGGCTCAAACCCAGCCCGCCAACGGACCGGACCCCAATAACCCCGACGATCCCAAGAAAAAGAAGGGCTTTTTCGGCAAGATCGCAGGAATCTTCAAGGATGACAAACCCGCTCCCCCGGCCCCCAAACCCCCGGATAACGGGCAAGCGACGCCGCATTAAGGCGATACGACCCGAACTAACAAATAGGCCGCGTGAGACGTAAGGGCTGCGACTCCGACCGAAAGACCACTCCCTAAAATTCTTCGCCGGACGCTTGAAATTGTGCCAAAATGTGTGCACTTTAGCTGGGGGTGGCCTATGTTGTCCTGCCCAAGAAGTCTGCTGGTTCCCGTCTCGCTTCTCACTTTTTCCCTGTGTGCCCTGACAAGTTTGTCGCGCGCTCAGGTTTCGCATGCTGAGCAAGTTTCGGTGAAGCCGCCGCTGCTGCGAATGACTGACCCGCCGTCGCCCGATGCCACGGCGTCTGATCTGGAAACGCGCGCCGACGAGTTGCACGCGCAGAAGCTGTACCTTGACGCCATCGACTACTATCGCGCGGCCCTGAAAAAAATCCCAAACAACGCGCAGATTCTGAACAAGGTCTGCCGCACGCAACTCATGATGCAGCACTGGCGGGATGCAAAAAATTCCTGCGAACTTGCCATCAAGGCGGACCACAAATTTGCCGACCCTTACAGCAATTTAGGCGTCGCGTTGTATGAAGCGGGAAGGTACAGCGCCGCGGTCAAGCAATATCGAAAGGCGATCGCGATCGACGACACTTCGGCATCGTTCTTCAACAATTTAGGCGCCGCACTTTTTTCCAAGCGTGACTTCGAACCAGCGGCGCAGGCTTACCAACGTGCCATTGAACTCGATCCCGACGTGTTTGGCCGAAGTTCGCGGTCCGGGGTGCAGGCGCAGTTGCCCAGCCCCGCCGATCGCGCCCACTACGATTTCACCGTCGCCCGGCTCTACGCGAAGATGGGCTACTCCGAGCAGTCCATCGAATATCTGCGCAAGGCGATGGAAGAGGGATACAAAGACTTCAAAGATGTGTACAAGGACGTGGAATTCGCCGAATTGCGCAAAGATAAACGCTTTACGGAATTAATAGCGGCGAAGCCGGCCGCCCTGCACGAATAAATCCGACGCGGGCGTGAGCTGTAGATTTGTGAGGTTAAGCACTGGCAGAGTTTTACAAAGGTTTACAAAAATAGACGGAACTTCGCCGTGTTCCAGTGTTTAATTTGTTCACATACTCCTGAAAACAACAGGGTGAGTAAGGAGAAACGGTAGCCCATCGGATGCTGACCCGAGCACGCCCCAAGCAAGCATCCGGTGGGTTTTTTCTTTGGGAGGTATCAGCCCTCAGCGATCAGTCAGATCGACTTATCCCCGATCCGCCGGTAACAACATTCTTCCTTAATTAATTGATCGTCAGCGGGACTTTGCTTTTCGCCGAGAGCTGACAGCTGAGAGCTGACGGCTGTCCCCCGAGCTCTCGCCAACATACTCTTCCACGACTTTCTTCCATCGGCCCTGCGCTTTCAGAATGAACTCCACGGCATCGCGCAGCGCTCCCTCGCCTCCCGCATGGGGCGTAACGTAGTGGGCTTCTTTTTTCACCTCGGCACGGGCGTTTTTTACCGCGATGGCCAGGCCCGCGGCGCGCATGGCAGGCAGGTCAATGATGTCGTCGCCGACGAAGGCAGCCTCTTCCAGCTGGATGCCCTCCTGCTTCGCAATCTCCGCGAAGCACGCGCGTTTGTCTTGAATTCCTTGATGGATATGGTTGAGCCTGAGATCGCGGGCGCGCAGGGCGACCGTTTCGGAAACGCGTCGAGTGATCAACCCGGTCTTCAGCCCGGCGATGCGCGCCAGCGACGTCGCGACTCCATCGTGGGCGTGAAATCCTTTTACTTCGATCTGGCCCTGAGCTGTTTGCTGCGCGGACGATTCAGCAGGTCGCGAGTTCTCCGGCACGAAGAACAGCTTCCCGTCGGTGAGGACGCCGTCAACGTCGAAGAGCAGCAGCTTGATTTTGCGGGCGCGATGGTTGGACATCCAAGTCTGGATAACGAAGTTTGAATAACAAACTTTGAACAACTATGAATTTAAATTTGTGATCCTGCGAATCGATTTTATCAGGACACGGAATGCGGCCCTGAGGCTCACCGCAACCGGCGAGGGGCGTCTATCGGAGAGAAGTTTCTGAAAGCTGTAAGCACTTTCAGCGTGGGTTGAGTTTTGGAGCGCGAATGCAATTCAAAACATAGCTGGAGCCCGCGGAACTTTTTCGCAAGTTCAATCGTAATCTTGATCAGACATGCTGTTGAAGCTTTGGAACGGATCTTACACTCGGTTTGGCGGCCCAGGTGAGTCCGGTTCCGGAGCAAGGAGAATCGTGCCGCACCAGGCACTCCTCTGTTTATTACTCCTCGAACAGCGTTGCCTCACGACCATGCCGCCTTCGCCGGTTCCCGACGCTTTCGGGAAAGAATAAGGAATCCATGAAATCACGAAGGCTGTACAGCAGTTTGATGTTGAGTGCGGTTCTGTTGTTGGCGGCTACGGCCCTTGCAGCCGAAAAAGAGACCGTGGAAACCCGTGAAACCGTGACCGTGAACGGCAACCAACTGCCCGCCGGCAAGTACACCGTTACCTGGGAGGGCAGCGGGCCAACTGTCGAACTGAAGTTCCTGAAAGGAAAGAATGTGATGGCAACCGTGCCCGCCCAGGTGGCGAATCTCAAAACGGCTTCCCCCGGCGGCATCGTGACCACGAAAGAAAACAATCGAGTCGTGCTGACGCAGATTCGGCCCGAAGGGAAAAAATACACTCTGAACATCGGGAGCCAATCCATAGAAACTGCGGCCGAAAACGGCGGGAAATAGGACAGAGGTTTATTCGGAGTGCATGCGGGAGCTCTCAGGGCTCCCGTGTTTTTTGCAGTCTCCGAAGGTTAACCCTGGGCCGGGGCGGATTGTCTGGGCGGGATTGTTGGGCGAAGACATAGCGAATATTCGACGGCAAGGCTACAATATCCAAATGCTGTCTCTTCCCCAATCCCTGGCCTGGGCGCACCCGCTCGTCGCCGAGTGGTTCGTGGCGAAGTTCGGCACGCCGACCGAGCCGCAGGAGCAAGGCTGGCCGCACATTCTAGCCGGCCGGACCACGCTTATCTCGGCGCCCACCGGTTCCGGGAAAACGCTGGCGGCATTTCTCGCCTGCATTGACCGCCTGGTGCGCAAGGCGCTGGCCGGCGAGTTGTCCGATCGGACGGAAGTTCTCTACGTTTCCCCTCTGAAGGCGCTGGGCAACGACATTCAGAAAAATCTGGAAGGCCCGCTCGGCGAGATTCTGGCTCTGGCCGGCG
>Ga0210383_10000301_pt1 | contig 48456 bp, 46 predicted proteins | sample IncBWC14OmetaG_FD_160072 | JGI IMG/M metagenome (GOLD analysis project Ga0210383, IMG submission 160072) | Forest soil microbial communities from Barre Woods Harvard Forest LTER site, Petersham, Massachusetts, United States - Inc-BW-C-14-O ...
TGGTTTCGCCGGTGATCAGGGAAGCGGCGGGGGAGGCGAGGAAGACTACTGCGCCTGCCACTTCCATAGGTTCGCCAATGCGGTGCAGTGCGGCGATGCGTTCGACGGTGTCGGCGAGAAATGCGGTGTCGGCGAGTGCGCTTTCGGTGCCAGGCGTGCGAATGAACGTGGGAGCTACGGCGTTTACGGTGATTCCGTATTTGCCCCATTCGACCGCGAGGCATTTTGTGAGGTGAGCGATTCCCGCTTTGGTCATGCAGTAGATCGATTCGGTTGGCAGCGCGATGAAACCTGCTTGCGAGCCCATGTTGATGATCTTGCCGCACTTCTGGCGAATCATCAGGCGGCCGACGGCCTGGCTGGCGAAGAATGTCCCTTTCAAATTTATGGCCAGGGTTTCGTCGAAATCCTGTTCGCGTACGTTCTCGGCGGGATTTTCGGGGGCGATGCCGGCGTTGTTGACGAGGATGTCGATGCGGCCGAAGTGTTTCGCAGCCTGGTCCACGGCGGAAGAAATCTGCTGCATGGAGCGCATGTCCATCTGGAGGGGAAGGGCTTTTCTGTCCATTTTCCGGATTTCCGCGGCTAGACCCGAGTCTGCGTTTACATCGCGCAAACCTAGAGCAACATCCGCGCCTGCGTGGGCCAAGGCTAGAGAAATTGCGCGGCCGAGGCCGCGCGCGGCTGCGGTTACTAAGGCCACTTGGCCGGTCAATGTGAAGTCGGGATACTCCATTACGCTTCCTCCGTCGTTTTGTTGTCGTGCCTTGCCGTGTGCAGTGTTGCTCGCGGAACGTCCGAGTATAAATGATTCGCGAGAAAGGATTCGCGGCGGGATGGTCTGAGAGAGGTGAGCGAACAAGTTTCCCGGCAAGGCGAGTGCGGAGTCGGGAGACTGCTCTGGTGCATCCTCGCCTTGGAAGAGAGTGGCGTCTCGTGATGTTTTGAGCAAGGTTGGAGCTGAAGACGGACACTGTTGTCGCCGTCGGTCTGCATAATAAAGCATTACGCCCTTACATTCCCTCGAGGTAAACACATACCCTCCTGCTCTGGGCGGAGGAACATGGCGGCGCAGCCCAAATCACGTTGGCTGAAGGTTCGCGAGCATCTGCGATGGCGTGGGCCTTTGATTGCAGCGTTAGTCATCTTCCGCGAGCTTTTGCGGCCAGTGGTTTACTGGGATCTGTGGCACATCTATGAGACAAACATTTCGAAACAGGCGCCCGAGGCTTACGCCAGGGCAGAATGGGCCACAAGAATTTGCGGGATAGAGGACGATGCCGATTCGCTGACGACGATGTTCGTTTCCATGGGCGAGTTGGCGCGTGAGGAAGTGGCCCGCCGGCTAGCAAGGAGACACCTTGCCGCGGTCGCCTTTTTGGGCGAACAACCGGTGGGATACATGTGGTTGGCGATTTCCTGCCTGCCGGAGGAGCTATTTGATACCAGTTGGGTGATCGGGCCAGGCGAGGCGGTTCGCTATAATTCCTTTGTGATTCCGGCTTATCGAGGCCGGGGCGTGCATAGCGTGTTGAACGCGGCGGCGAATTGCTACGCACGACAGCTGGGTATTGCGAGAACACTTGCCGCGGTGAGCGCGTTGAATCCACAGTCCATGAGCCTTCCGAAGCATTACCGGAGAGCGATCAAGATGACGGTGCTGTTCGCGAAAGTCCGCGGCGCAAAGTGGACGATCAGAAAATCCTTCGGTGCTCCGCTGGAGTCCCGTTTTAGTTGGCCAATCCGAGAGGAGAATTGACTATCTAAGGTGTTACTTTGTGTCGGCGCCGATGGCGGAAGTGGCGACGATGAGGAATTCGTATTTCTTGCCGTTGGCTTTGAACTTCATTTTGCTTTTGTCTATGGTGAACTCGATGGGAGTGTTGGCTGGGATGATGGTCTTGTCAGAGGATTTTTCCTGACGGATCTTATATTCGGTAGTGGGCGTGCGGACGGTGTACTCCTGACAGAGAAGGTCGGTGGACTCCTTCTTGCCCTGTTTCTTGGTGCCGCAATCAACTGAGGCTTCGGAAACGATGGTGCCCGCCATAGGCGGCTGATTGGCTGAGCTGAAGGCGGCTCCGACAACAACGAGGACAGTAACTGCCAAAATTGCTTTCTTCATGTCGCTCTCCTTCTGATCTGGCTGGTTTGGCGATGGGAGCCTCCCAGTGAATCAACGCTTTCGTTTATACCACGGAGGTTCGCGGAGTGCGGGCCTCGTTATAGCGGTAGCACGCCGGCGTCGAGGAGAATCCGCTCCGTTGCACTGACGCCTTTGGCCTGGACGGCTTTCATGCCGACATTTTTCGCGGCGTCTACATTGAGCTGGTTGTCGTCGAGGAACAAAATTTCACCGGCGCTACATTTCAACGTGTCGATCACGTGCTGGAAGGCGTCTTCATCGGGCTTAATTTTGCCGGTGAGATGGGAGGCAAAGTGGTGGTCGAAGGCTTCGGCGAGTTGCATCTCGTTCATGAGCCTTAGCCAGTGCAGGGCATTGGAATTGGCCAGAGTGGCTCGCGTATACGAGCGAGGAATGCGGGAGATCTGAGCAAGCGCTCCAGGGAAGAGCCTGGCGCCTTCCGCAAACTCCTGTGGAAGTTTGTGTTTTTCGACCGCCAAAGCCATTTCGGCGATTAATTGATCGACAAACAATTCGGGGGTAGTTCGTCCGGTTTCAAAAGCTCTGACTACCGGAGAAGTCAGCCACATTTTCCAGAGCTGCTCCGGTGAAACACGGTTGCCCATCCAGGAGAGCATGGTTGGGATTCCGGAGGGTTCCACGAGCACTCCTCCGACGTCAAACAAAACAATCCGAATCTGACGGCTTGGAGGTGGCACAGATTGTGGTGAAATCACGCTCATCTTTTACTCGGATATTTGTTCTCAGCTATTTGCAGCCAGGAGCCTAAGGAAAGGCGGTCAAGCGACAGAGCTGTGATATAAACGCTCCAGCCGGTCGGTGCCATGAACAATCTGCGAGCATATCGTTCCTTCAGCCTCGTTGGACTGCTTCTCTGCGGAGCAGCGTTTGCCCAATCTCCCACTTCGCGCAGTGACCAGGAACGAGCCGATGCGCTGCTGAAGCAGATGACGACAGAGGAGAAAATCGGTCAGCTGAACCAGCTTTTCTATTTGACAAAACCGATCCCTGGTTTGAAACACGATGATCCTGTGTCGTATGAAGACCACGTGCGCCGCGGCGAGATCGGTTCTTTTCTTTTCCTTACCGACCCGAAGGAAATTAACCGCGTCCAGAAGATCGCGATGACCGAGCAGCGCCTGCACATACCGATTCTTTTTGGTTTCGATGTGATTCACGGTTTTGACACGGAATTTCCGGTGCCTCTGGCCGTGGCTGCTTCGTGGGATCCGGCGGTGGCCGAAGAAGGGCAGCGTATCGCTGCGGAGGAGGCGATGCATGCCGGAGTGCGATGGAGCTTCGCGCCGATGCTGGATATTGCGAGAGACCCGCGGTGGGGCCGCATCTCCGAGGGGGCAGGCGAGGATCCGTACCTCGGGGCGGCGATGGCACGGGCACAGGTGCGAGGATTTCAAGGAACGCCGGAGAATCCGCGGGCTTTCCTGGCGACACTGAAGCATTTCTCGGGCTACGGCGCAGCAGAAGGTGGGCGAGACTACGACGCCGCGTACATTCCGGAAGAGCGTTTGCAGAACGTGTATCTCCCGCCGTTTCGAGCGGGAGTTGAGGCCGGCGCGGCGACGGTGATGAGCGCGTACATGGACCTAAACGATGTGCCAGCCAGCGGAAATGTGCATCTTCTACGCGAAATTTTGCGGGAAGAACTGGGCTTCAAGGGATTCGTTGTTAGCGATGCGTTGGCCGTTGGCAGCCTTGTGACGCAAAGATTCGCGCAGGATGAGAAAGACGCGGCACTCCGCGCGGCCACAGCGGGAGTAAATATGGACATGGGCAGCGCAACGTATCTGGAACATATGAAGTCGCTTGTGGACGCTGGGCAGATCAGCGCGTCACAGCTTGATGATCTGGTGCGTCCAATACTTGCCGCGAAGTATCATCTTGGACTCTTCGAGCACCCGTATGCGGATGCTACGGAGCAAACGCATGCCGAGATGCTTGCGAAACATCGTCCGGCGGCCAGAACAGCGGCAGCACGCTCTGTCGTTTTGCTTCGGAACCAAGGGAATCTGTTGCCGCTGGCGAAAGGCGCCAAGCGAATGGCAGTTATTGGACCGCTGGGAAACAGCAAAGGCGACATGAACGGACCGTGGAGCTTGACGGCGAAGGAGGAAGACACGGTTTCGGTGTTCGAGGGAATTCGCGCGAAGTTTTCCGATTCGCAGGTGGAATTCGCGGAGGGAGTGCAGATAGCCAAAGAGTTTCCGTCGTCATTCGACGGCCTAGTTGGTCCTGCGATAGAGAAGCCCTGGACCGCTGAAGAGGCGGGGCAGCAGATGAAGAGGGCGCTAGGGTTGGCTGGAAGGTCTGACGTGGTGGTCATGACGCTGGGAGAATTGAGTGTGATGGATTTCGAGTACGCTTCGCGTTCGTCACTGAGCCTGCCGGGAAAGCAGGAAGAACTTCTGGAGCGGGTACAGGCGATGGGAAAGCCTGTGGTGCTACTGCTGTTCAGCACGAGGCCGCTGGACATCTCGTGGGCTTCGGAACACGTTCCCGCGATTATAGATTGCTATTTCGGCGGGACAGAAACCGGCAACGCGGTTGCAGACCTTCTAGTGGGCGATGCGGTGCCCGGCGGCAAGCTGCCGGTGACGTGGCCACGGAATGGGGGGCAAGTTCCCATTTATTACGCGCATAATTCGTCGCACAAACCGTATGACTCTGCGGAGTTCAGCTCGCGCTACTGGGACCTTTCGACCTCGCCGCTGTACCCCTTTGGGTATGGGCTGAGCTACACGACGTTCTCCATCGCGGATCTTCATTTGAGTGAGAAGACAACTGCTTTGGCTGGTTCGATCACGGCAACCGTAACGGTTGCGAATACTGGGACGAGAGCAGGGGATGAAGTGGTGCAACTGTACCTGCATCAGCGTTACGGTTCGGCGTCGAGACCGGTGCGTGAGTTGAAGGGTTTCCGTCGGGTGACGCTGCTACCGGGTCAAAAACAGGAGATCCACTTCACGATCGGCCGCGAGGAACGAAACTACTGGAGTGCTGCGAAGAATGGATGGGTTGTGGAACCTTCCGACTTCGACGTGTGGGTGGGCAATAGTTCGACGGCTGCGTTGCGCGAGAGTTTTTCGGTAACGGAGTGAGGGGGTTGCGATTCAGAAAAAGGACGGAGGGTGCAGGTCTCGATCACGGGCAGGCGCGAGGTTGGAGGAGTAGGGGAGGTTGTGGCGAGGCGTCGAAGTCGAAACTGTCCAGCATATTGTTTGCGGCGGCGTCGCGTGAGGTGAGCGGCGGCAAGTTGTAACGCGTTTCAATGAACTTCAGGACTGAGGTGTGGTCGTAGACGGTGTGCGAGACGTAGCCCGCTTTTGCGTATGGAGAAATGATCAGCAGCGGCACGCGCGGCCCCAGGCCAAACTGGTCGACTTGCGGGGGAGCGACGTGATCGTAGAAGCCGCCGAAATCGTCCCAAGTTACAAAGACCACCGTGGAATTCCAATCGGGTGCCTGCATCAGGGCGTTCAAGATGCTCACGTTCCAATTCTCCGCTTCGCAGATGCTGTCGGGCGGGTGCGCGCTATCCTCACCGGGAGGAATGAGCCAAGTGACGGCAGGTAATTTGCCGCTCTTTGCATCCACTAGAAATTGAGCGGGTGGCGCGACGTCGTCGTCCCACAAAACGCTGTTGCGGATTTGACTCATGACGGAAACATAGCCGCCGGCATCGGCGTAATATTTCCAGGAAATGCCTGCTTGCTCGAGGGAATCGGGGAGCGTTTTGAAATTGAAGCAGGGCGCTTGCTGAGAGCGGTTACCGGAGGCGTCGATGACCGTAACCGTGCCCCAGGAAGAGCCATCGCAAGTGGTGCCTGAGCCGGGGTTGCCACCATTGTCGATCACACCACCGGATTGCGCGGCAACGGCGAAGAGATGGTTGGGGAGGCTGGGACCGTGCACCGAGGTGAAGTAATGATCCGCCAGGGTGAAACGACTAGCGTAGGCCCAGTAGTTGGGAATCTGTTGTTGCGTGACTTGCGTGTAGGCGCTTAAGGTGCCGGTGATTAAATCGAATTGGTCCATCTTGCCGGAGTCGATCGCCTGGATGCTGCAGTCCCAACTGTTGCAGAGTGTAGCTTGATAGACATCTGGCATAACGCTCAGCGGAATCGATTGGCCATTGGAGAGCAGGCCGGTGGTGGCGCCGTTGGCGCCAGGGAAGGCTCCGAAAAAATTATCGAAGGTGTGATTTTCGTTGATGATGAAAACGGTGTGCTGAATGGCGGTGAGGTTTCTGGGGACGGGAGCGCTGCTGCTGCCGCCGCTTGCGCATGCACTCAGAAAAGAAACCAAGAGAGCCAGGAGTGCGGCTGCTAATTGCGATGGTTTTCCGTGCGTCGTGGCCTGACGGATATTTGCAGCGAGTATTCGCGGGGAGACGGATTGGAGGATTTGCACGCGATCAGACCGGGAGTCGCCTGGCGGGGAAGTCCGAGTGGCCCTGAAAACGGGAAAACCTCGGACGACAAAATCCAACGAGGACTGCGAGCGGCGCGGACGCTCGGACCATGCAACCTCTTTTTATGAAGAAGGCGAGTGCAACCCCGGCGTAGTAAGGTGGGGTTTCGCGTTCTGGATAGACAGGACGATTGAACCAAATCGTCTGACAATCCCCACTGTACACGGTGGGTGCATGTGCGGAGGGTCAATGTAGAGTTATGTTGCGAATCTATAAATGGAGAGGTGGCGCAGGGGCGAAAAGCGAAGCGGGAATGCCACTGAAGTGAACAGGGACCTGGGATCGGGACCTGGGATCGGGACCTGGGATCGGGACCTGGGATCGGCTTAATCTGGATTTTTTGGCATTGGGACGAAGACTCTTACGGCGAGGATGTGGGCCTTGGCGCCCGGCTGATTGTAAAAGCCGACGGTGCAATTGGGTCGAAAATAATAGGCGTCGCCGGGCTTCGCGGGATGCAGGCCTTCCACTCCGTCCATTCCGGCGCCCGCGGCCATCTTGCCCTCTCCATCGAGTACGAGGTAAATCTCTTCGGCGGTTTCGTGATGGTGCGGGAAATTTGTGCCGTCTGGGGCGAAGTCCATCAGGAAAAAATCGGCGACGGTGTAGGTAGCGTTGATGCGGTCGCGGGTGGCGGTTCGCGGGCCGATGAGAAGCTTATAGAGAACGGATTTGGGATGGCCGCCTACGGTTTGTTCTTTGAGTTCGTCCAGATTGGCGACGACCAGTTTGGCCGGTGGTGAAATCGGAGCGTCAGCGGGAATTTTGACGGTGGTGAGTAGGAGGCGCAGGGGATGATTCGACGGATTGGAGATGCTGTGGCGGACGGTTGGGGGCACGTAGGTGAAGTCGTCTTGTCTTACAGGATGGGACTCGTCGGCGTAGTGTAGGACTCCGGTGCCTGCGCGGACGAAATAAAGTTCTTCCTGGCGCGGATACTCGATTGGCTGGCAAGTGCCGTTGGGATCGACGGTCAGTTCACCGAAGCGGGTGACGCTTTTTGGGGATTGGGATTGTGCGTCTCCTTCACCGAAGATGGGAGTGTAGTGGCAGGAGTCAGTGGATTGGTCGGTGGGATGTTGGTGAAGGGCGGATAGATCGCGATACAGCCAGGTGGGATCGACTTTACGATCCTGGGCGAATGCTGCCGGCGCGATCGCCAGAAGCAATGCGATTCGTTTAAGCATTTGCGAGACCTCTTGATTCGTGCGATTCGCGTTTTCAACCGGGGCGAACTATAGCAGAGTCCACGACAGGTTCGCCGTCGAAAACTGCGGGGACCCGCCCGCAACTGCGCGCACGGGTACCCTGCGCTTCTCCGTGGTTTCCGTGAGAATAGAGAAGTGGTAGCGCAATGTGAGATCGGTAACTGGCGTGTGATCAGTGAAAATTTTCGACGAGCATAATGTTCTGGTTGGCGAGGATCTGCAGGAGGAGGATACGGCGTTCGTCTGGTGAAATATCGAAGCCGGGCTCTTCGGGAGGTAAGGGCCGATCCAGTTTAGTAACCAGGGAGATTTTGCGGTCCTTGAATCCGTAAAACGCAACTTGCGGCTGGAGTTTACTCTGATCGACAAAAAAGATTCCGCTGCGGGAGATTGCCCATTGGCCCCAATTCACGGAGTCCAAAACGCGCAGCTCTTCCGCACCGTCGACTGAGCGCTTCCAAAGGCCTTTTTCGCCGTTCTTGCAGTAGAAAAATTCCTTTCCATCCAGGGATTCGAATCCCGGGCCGCCCCCTCTCTTGGTGACCTGGATGGGATCTCCACCCTGCGAGGAGACCTTCCACACCTCCCAGGCACCCGTGCGGTTTGAGGTCAAATAAATCCACCTGCCATCTCGGGACCAACTCGGACCGGCACTCTCACTCTCACCGCTGGTTACGGCACGTGGAATACCGCCTCCGGCGGGAATGACGAAGATTTGGCTATGACGATTAGAGGGCCTGGAGTCAAAGGCAATCATGGCACCGTCCGGTGACCACCTGGGTGTGCCGGAGAGGACTTTCAGGCTGGTTAATTGATCGAGGCCTGAGCCATCGGCATTCGAGGTCCAAATTTCGTACGCGCCGGAACGGGCGGAGTAAAAAGCGATCTTTTTGCCATCGGGAGAAAATTGAGGACCACCGTCCCCGGAAGTCGAGGCGATGAGGGAAGTGGCCGGTCCAGCGTTCCGCAAGGAATCGAGTTGGATTTCGAAAATATTCGGATGCAGGGAACCCTGCGTGTAAGCAAGATGGTTTCCTTGGCGAGAAATACTGACGTGCCAGGTATTGGAGCCCCCTACAGGTACCAGCTCCGGCGTCCCGCCAGTGGCAGGGACTCGCCACAAGCTCATCCCGCCGGTTCGATGCGAGGAAAAGACGATACTGGCGCTGTCCGCGGTCCAGGCCAAGTCACTGATCGCCGTGCTATCAAACGTTATTCGGACAGGCTCTCCTCCAGCCGACGGAGCTACATAGATGTCTTTAACGGCCGGACTGGTAGAGCGGAGAAATGCCAACTTCTTTCCATCGGGAGAGAAGGCGGGACGCTGATCGCCAATGTTGGTGGTTGGCGGAGTCGAAAATCGATGCAGTCCGAGAGTTTGTATGTTCAACAGAAAAATGGCTCCGGGTGTATCCCGCGACTCTTTGCGCGCGAGGGCTAGCTGCGTCCCGTCGGGCGACCAGCTAATTCCATCGCAAGAGGAGCCGGAGAGGAGACGCTCTGGACCTCCTAGAGCGGGCGCCAAGTACAACTTTGGCTGGTCGTCATCGCACCGTTCATAGGCGACATGAAGGGCATCGGGTGACCAGGCGGTGCAACACGCCCAACCGTTGCCATGCGTGAGCTGGAGCGGCTGATTCGCGCCAATGAGTTTCACGTAAACATCCGCAGTGGGATTTGCCGAGCCGTCCCACTTCACAAACGCAACTTGTTTGCCGTCTGGCGAAAAGGAGGGATCGAATTCGGCACCAGGATCGGTGGCGAGCGGGACAACGCGCATTGGCTGCGGCGGGCTCGTGGCAAAAGAAGAGAAAACGCGAAACCAGGGGCGCCGCTCAAGGAAAAGTCCCACGACAACCAGTGCGCCAAGGAACAGAAGAAGGGCGGAGAGGTACTTCGGATGTCGCGGGGCTGTATGACCAGGTTCCGGCAATTTGGCTGCCGGAAATTGTGTGTTGTTACAGCTAACAGGAGCCACGAAGCGATATCCGCGTCGAGGAAGCGTTTCGATAAACAGTGGCGTTTCGGCAGATTCTCCTAGCGCGTCACGAAGACGCTTGATTGCCGCGTTGAGACCGTGGTCGAAATCCACAAAGGTATCGGCGGGCCACAGTTGCTGACGCAATTCCTCGCGAGTTACGACGTCTCCGGATCTGGAAAGAAGAGCGATGAGTATCTGAAAGGGTTGCTGCTGCAGTTTGATTCGTTCGCCGCTCTTGCGGAGTTCGCCAGAGCGGACATTAACTTCGTAAACGCCAAATCGGAATATGGGAGAGGGGTCCACAACAAGCTCCGCACGTTCGGGAGAGTTTAGCAGCTTCGTGTTGATGCGAAAACCCAGAGAACCCTGGAGCAACGAGCCTGGAAGGGGATTTGCTCGCCAATTTGGTTTTGGCTCAGTATTATGCCTGCATTGAATTGCGTGTGTGATGGAGGAGACTCATATGATCCCACTTGAATGTATGTCTAACCGGCGGAACTTCCTGAAGGGCGGGGTTGGAATGGCAATGGGGCTTTCGGCGCTCGCTGCTCTTCCGGTGGCAACAGCCGCTGCGGAAAAAGAGGAATGGATTGTTGGACCGCAACCGGGATTCACCCCGGAGGTGGGAACGTTGACATCGATGCTGGCGTTCACGCGCGAACAGGTGGTGTACAACGTGAAGGGATTGTCGCAGCAGGATCTGGATTTTCTGCTGGACGCTAAGGCGAACACCATTGGAGCACTGCTGCTACATCTGGTGGCCACGGAAACGTACTATCAGATGAATACGTTTGGCGGGATGAAGTGGGATTCCTGGTCCGACGATGTGAAGAAAAAGTGGGACATTCCGATGAATCTGGGAGAGCCGGCGCGGAAAGCAATCAAGGGGAATAGCCTGGACTATTATCTGGATGCGTTGCATCAAGCGCGGGAGAAGAGCCTGGCGGAGTTTCGTAAGCGGGACGATAAGTGGCTGGCGACGGTAGTTGCGGATGGAGATTTTTCGGCGAACAATTACGCGAAGTGGTTTCACGTGGCCGAGCACGAATCCAATCATGACGGGCAGATCAAATTTTTGAAGAGCCGGGTGCCGGGGGCGAAGGGGAAGTCGGACTAAGCAAAAGAAGGAAAAGGCAGGAGAAGAACATCAGAGAAAATCCGCACCCTGAAAGGCGTAGGGTGCGGCACCCAAGCAAGAAAAGCCGAGAGGATTGCATAAATGGTGTGAAGTCGGCCGCTATGCTTCAAAGGAAGCTTCGTGACACTGGATCACCAAGCGCACAGCCAGGAATGGCTGTGCCACAAGAATAAAAAAGGGACGTTGAGGATGGTTAGGGTGGGGAACGACGAGGAGACGGACTGGAAAGAGCATGGAGTGCGGATTGTTCGGAGCGATGCATTGGATACGAACACGTTGCAGACCCCGGGAATGACTCGGGCGGAGGCGATTTCCCGGGCGCGCGTGGGTTCGCAAAAACTTTGGGCGGGAACGGTGGTTGTTCATCCTAATGCGAAGACCGGTCCGCATCATCACGGGGAACTGGAAACGGTGATTTACATTGTGCGAGGACGCGCGCGGTTTCGTTGGGGAGAGCGGTTGGAGTTTGTGGACGAAGCGGGGCCGGGAGATTTCGTGTACGTTCCGCCGTATGTGCCGCACCAGGAGTTGAATGCAAAGAAAGATGAGCCGGTGGAAGCGGTGATTGTGCGGAGCGGGCAGGAGCCGGTGGTGGTGAATCTGGATATTCCGAGCCCGGAGGAGGACATTACGCCTCAGCCGGATCCGTTTCATTCTGGCGGCTAGTGTCCGTCCGGAAGTGGCGAGAAAAGCTTTACTGCCCTTCGCGTGAGGCGCTCTGGGCAAGCAGGGGACGCCGAGTTCGCAGAAGAGGGACCCAAGAGCGCAGCGAGGAATCGCTGTGCCACGGGGAAGCCCAACCCACACGTGGGTACGGTGCGTGGGCCCCGGCCTGGGGAAGACACTTGCCGCGGACCACTCTTTGAAAGTTGGCTATGAGAGCAAGAAAAGATTGGTACGCGAGGCTTGTGGCGGGTGGAGTTGCATTGTTGCTTGGTGCGCTGACGTTTGCGCTGGCGATGTCGGCGAAAGGCTCTTCCTCGAGAAATTCAGGGGCGACGGGAAGCACGGGGCCGGCGGCAGCGAATCCGATTCCCGTGGGCACCATCCTTCCGGTACAGCTGGAAAACGCGCTTTCGGCGGATAATGCGGCGGCGGGCGAGAAGGTCGAAGCGTATATTGCGCAACAGGTACCTTTGCCGAGCGGTGGGAAAATTCGGTTGAGAGCGTCGGTGCACGGCACGATTGTTGCGGTGAACAAAAGCACAGATGGCAACGGAATCGAAGTGTCGTTGCGCTTTGATCGAATGGAGTACGACAAAGAAGTAATTCACGTAAAGACTAGTTTGCGGGCGCTGGCTTCATTCGAGGCGGTGCGGGCGGCGCAACTTCCGCTGGGCGGCGCTGATGCAGGCACCCCGACTGGTTGGGCGAATACCGTTCAGATTGGGGGAGATGTACGTTTCGGAGATGGCGGGCAGGTGCGAAATCGCCACAAGGAGAAGGTGGGTAAGGGAGTGTCCGGGGGAGTACTGGTGCACGTGAGCGCCGCGCCCGGTTCGGAGTGCGAAGGGCCGGTGAGGGGCGATGACAGGTTGCAGGCGTTGTGGGTTTTTTCCGCGGACGCTTGCGGTCCTTACGACCTCAAAGGGATAGGAATTGTACATAACGGAAAAACGGATCCGGTGGGGACGATCACACTGCGATTTGAGAAGGGAAAAATGAAGTTGAACGCGTCGGATGGGTTGCTGTTGCGCACGGTTGCCGGGCAATGAGAAACGTTAAGCCTGGAAAGCGCAAGTCTAGCTCTGCGGAGAAAGGGAAGGGCGCTCCGAAAGATATTGATGAGTACCTTGCCGGTGTGCCGGAACCGGCGCGAAGTACGTTGAACAAAATTCGCGCAGCGATACGATCCGCTGCGCCAGCGGGGGCCACGGAAGCCATCAGCTACGGGATTCCCGCGTTCAAACACAACGGAGTGGTGGTGTGGTTCGCGGCGTTTTCGGACCACTGCAGTTTATTTCCCACGGCCGCGGTTATTGAGGAGTTCAAGACGGAGTTGAAGGGATTCACGCTTTCCAAAGGGACCATCCAGTTTCCCAGGGACAAGCCTTTGCCGCGTGCGCTGGTGAGGAAAATGGTGAAGGCGCGTGTAGCACAGATGGAAGGAAAGAAACGACGCTTAGCGAGTACGCGTCGAGTCCGGCAAGCCGGCGAATCAGGCGCTATGTCAATCCAGCGCAAACGCTTATTCTGAAGTGTGACGGAAACTCCAGACATCTCCCCGGCTCCAGACACACCGCCGAAGACCCAGCATTGGAAGGGCTCTCTGCGATCCTTCGTTCGCTGGTTTCTGATTGGAGTAGCGGTTCTTTGGTCGCTTGCGGTGTTGATCCTTGTTGCGGCTCGATGGATCGACCCACCAACCACTGCGGTGCACATGGAGCGGCGCATGCAGGCATGGATTCACCACACGCCGTATCACCAACGTTACGAATTCGTTCCGCTGAGCCAAATCTCGCCGGATTTCCAGCATGCTGTAATCGCGGCGGAAGACGCGCGCTTCTACGAGCATCATGGATTCGACTGGCACGCGATGCAGATCGCAGCGGAAGAGGATATGGAAGGGGGGCGCATTCGCGGCGGGTCCACGCTGACGCAGCAACTGGTAAAAAACCTATTCTTCGGAACCGGGCGCTCGATTGTACGAAAGGGGGCCGAGTTCACGCTTGTCCCGGCGGCGGAACTGGTCCTTGGCAAGCAGCGGATTCTGGAACTGTACCTCAACGTGGTCGAATGGGGACCTGGAGTCTATGGTGCGGAGTCGGCGTGCCGTTACTACTACCGAATCTCAGCCCGCAGTACCGACCGGGAACAAGGGGCGCGACTCGCTGCGATTTTGCCGTTGCCGCTGAAGCGACGGCCCGATCACATGAATCGTTACAGCGGACTGATCCTCGAGCGGATGCGCCAAATGGGTTGGTAATCGCGCAGCAGATTATTGGGAAAGCTTGCACCGCTCTGCTTTGCGGCAAAAAATTAACGAGGAAAATTCATTCTGCACAACAAATCCGCGAATCGCGGATCTTGCCGAAGTGAGTCAAATCGCGGATCCACTTTGAGTAAAATGACAAAGGGCGCCCGGAGCTCAATGGCTCTCTGCAATGAACTGAAGGCTTCGTCCTTTTCCCCTAGCGCGGTGTGAACCAGCGCACTACCAAAGATCCTCCAGGGAAGATTCTCCAACCCGTTGACCAGCCTCCAAGCTTCCTCTCGACTACCGGCTACCGCGAGAGCGTTGGCTAACTCCGTGGCTGTATGCTCGTACATTGTGGAACACTTGAGCGCCTCACGAAGTTCTGCTATCGCCTCTTGATGCTTGCCCATCTGTACATAGGCAGCGCCGAGACCGTGATGATAATTCCATTCGAGGTTCGCGTTTCTCTTCACCCAACCCTCGCAGTGCTCAATCAGTTGGTTATATCGGCGACCATAATAGAGAGGCAGAGTGGCAGCTCCGTAGACTTCGAGGGAGAGAGGGTCCAATTCTTGGGCGCGCCGTATTTCTGACTCTCCTTCAGGTACACGCCCCAGAATGGTTAACAAATCCGCATACCAGACATGCGCAGAGGCATTGCTGGGATTGAGTTCAATCGCTCGCCGGTAACCTTTTTCCGCCCCGGCCCAATCCCACAGTCGGGCACGCTGTGCAGCCAGGGTGTAGTGGGCCATACTCAGGCTGTCGTCTAATGCAAGGGCCTTGAGCGATGCAGCGTGGGCCTTCGCCGATAGTTCCTGCCAGTGAGGCAGGTCGTAGAGCGCAGCATTCAAGTACGCCTCCGAAAGGCTGGCATAGGCGGCCGCAAAAGTTGGGTCCAGGTCGATGGCCTGTTGGAAATCGACAAGGGCTTCATTTGTATCTTGCTTCGTCCGTCGGCCCAGGAAGTAACGCCCCCGCCAATAGATTTCATTGGCAGCAGGATGGACGGCACGAACTTCCGTCAAACGCGCCTGCTCCTGTGGTGTGAGGCTGACCCTGACTTCGTTTGCGACTGTCCGTGCGATCTCACTGTGAATAGACAAGACATCACGCGTGTCGCGATCATAGCTGTCCGCCCAAACGTGGCGCTCCGGTGACGCCTGGATCAGCTGCACGGTGACGCGAACACGGTGGCCTGCACGGAGGACGGAGCCCTCAACTATTGCGTCGATATTCAATTCGTCTGCAATTTGGGGTACAGTTTTTTTTGTCCCCTTGTATTGAACTATGGATTGGCGCGAAATCACCCGCAGGGCGCTGATCCTGCCCAATTCGGTGATCAACGCTTCGGTTATCCCATCAGCGAAGTAATCCTGCGCTGGCTCGCCGGACAGGTTGTCGAAGGGTAAAACCGCAAGTGACCGGATTTGTGCACCCTTCTGTAGCGTGTCCCCTGTAGAGATGGCGACAAGCGGACTGGCCGTGCCGGCCGTGACGTGGGCAATAAATCGATAACCACGTCGCGCCACCGTCTCAATGAATTTAGGGGACTCCGCTGAGTCTCCCAAAACATCGCGCAATTTGTTCACCGCTTTATTCAGCCCGTGATCAAAATCGCCCAATCCACCGCCGGGCCAAAGTGTCCGAATTAAGTCATCACGGCATACCATCTCGCCGGGCTGTTTCAGTAGCATTTGCAGAACTTGAAGAAGTTGCTCTGCCAGAAGGAACGGCTTCGCACCCCCCGATCGGCACAGTTCTCCGGTTTGCAGGTCAGCACTAAACTCACCGAATTGCAGCTTCCTGTGACTTGGTGTGATGTGCATCGCTGGCCGCTTATCGAGAGAAGATACCACACACTTTCTCAAAACGGATTTGCACGGGAGAACCTCAAGAGTTTGCAAATAGACCTTTTCGGCGGGGACCCAGATTCCACCCTTCGGGGACTCCAAGGGAATTGAGCGCGCTCCTCTTCCGCCCCATGGTTGCCTCACTCAACCTGGAAGGAGCCCGCAATGCGCACTCCCGTATTCGCGGCCGCCGCTATGCTGATGGCCCTCACCTGTCTAACTTCGGCTGCGGCCCAGTCGGTTACTTTTGTCGCCAATCAACCTCGACAGATTCCCTTCGAGCTGAGTTCTGGATACCTGATCGTCGTTGAAGGAAGCATCGGCGACTCTGAACGACTCCGGTTTGTGGTCGACACCGGAACTACGCGCACCTGCGTGGACCGGCGTTTAGCGACGAAGCTAGCGTTGCCCTTGGCACCTCACACTGTGTTTCGTTTTGGGCAGGCAATCCGTCTGAGTTCTGGCACTCTACCCGCCCTTAGTATTGGCCCGCTTCGAGCCGAACGTTTCCTGGTCAATGTTACGGACTTGTCAGGTCTGAGAGTGGAGGGAGGTCAGATTGATGCGATTATCGGTCTAGACCTTCTGGGAGTTTTTCCGTTCGAAATTGACTATAAGCAAATGCGAATTTCCTTTGGTCCGCTTGAACCCCTGGCCGAATCAGCATCGATGGAACAAATCCCTTGGTTGCCGGTAGTTTCGTTGCGTGTCGACCAGTTTACGTATCGTGTGCTGATCGACACGGGCGCGCGCAACATTGTTTTTTATTCCGAGAGGCTCAAAGGCGCATACCACCACTTGAAAAAAATGGACACCCAAATCTGGGCGGATTCGCTTGGGGGCAGGGTCGAAGCTCGAAGAGCCTTGTTTCTGGGGAGTTCTGCGAGCAACCGTGTAGCTGATGAGGTGTATCTCGTGCATGCTCCACTCGCCGGTCCACTTTCGTCGACCGACGGCGTATTGTCACCGGTGGCGTTTGGTATCCAGCAAATCGGGTTCGACTTCACTCGGCACATCGTCACATGGACACGCTGAGACATTGGGTTCGTTGGTTAATCCAGGCATCGGCTGGATTTTTCCAGGGATTTTGGTGGACGAGACCGGGATCGAACCGGCGACCTCCTCGTTGCGAACGCGTTTTTTCGCATTCTAAACAAATCAGTTCCGGCCTAAGTGATTGTCTCACAGTGACAGGCCGGGCCCGGGCGGGACTGCTCAGGCCTAGCCGGGTCACTGAAACCGATACAAAAACCGATACAGCCATTTCGTGTATCTTGCGGGCGAACGCACCCAAAGCATCATTTAGCACATCTGGTTTGCGCCGTAGCTCACCGTGAGTGCTCCACACGTCGATTCTACGACTCCTACAATATAGGAGACACGTGTGGGTTCCTCTTCTTCGTTTTGATTTCCTCTTCGTTGTCATCCAACCGCAGCCACTCCCAGCCCGCAAAGTGACGATCCCTCTTCATCGCACCAGAAACAATCCAAACATCCTGTCAACCTCAACCGCTCGCCTGACCCGCGCGTGCCCAACAACTTCTTTCCATCCCTCGTAGGACCGTGGATCGCCTTCGAACGAACGGGGCGACGGTTGCCAACGAATATCATCGAACAGCACCACCGCGCCCGGCGCCAGAGTCTCACTCACCAGAGCAAAATCCCGGATGTAGTCCTCTCGCGTATGGCCTGCATCGTGGAACAGGAAATCGATGCTCCCCAATGTCTTTACCAATCCCGGGAGCACCTTTTCGGTGTCTCCGAAATAGCACGATACCGCCTCCCCGCACCGTCCCTTAAGCATCGAAGAGCTCAACGAGAACTGTGGTTCCATCCCCTCGACAGTTGCCAGGGAACCCGACTTTGCGTAGGACTTGAGTGCCCCGACGATGAATAGCGCTGACATTCCGTATGCCGTCCCTAGCTCCAGACACCGTTCGCTTCGCATAAACCGAACAATGTTAACTAGAATGCGGCCTTTATTCCCGAACGAAGACGATCCCGTGAAATGAAAACCAACGTCCCCGGTCCACTGGCCGAAAACCCGCGCCTCGGACCTGCTGCGGCTCTGATCGGCCACAAGAGCGATCTCTCGAGCCAATGAGAACTCAACCGCAGGCAGCCCTCCGCCTAGCTGATCCAGCAAAGTTTGAAAGCGATTTGCTGCATTGTCGGCTTCGCTCGAATCTTCCTTTACCACCTCCACTCGATGGGAGACGGGTTCGATGCAGCTCCGCAAAAAATCGACGTATTCCACTGGATATTGAATCCCAGCAAGTGCGTCGGGCCCACCAAGCACCGCGGAGAGAACCATGTCCACATTCCGCTGATCGCGTAGTTCGCTTTCCCCAGATCTGGCCGCCAGTTGCGCAAGGTAACGCACCTGATTTTTCACTTTTCCCTTGATCGTCATACTTGCCAGAATATCCGTTTTGTCCTCTCTCCCACTCGTTAATTTATGCTACGCCCCGCAAATGGAAACACTTCCACCAGCTTCCTTCTCCACGTCGCGTGCGCGTCTTGAGGTTTCTTTTTTAGAAGGCCGGGGCTTCAGTTTATCCTGAGCTGATTTTTATCTACTTTTACCGAGAACTCGGTCGCGGTAGGACCGCACCCTGCGGCTGCGCGCAAATCCGTTGACCGATCCTGGGCTATCACCGGCGCTGCACACACTAATAACAGGAGCACCAATCTCTTCATGATTGCCTTCCGTTGATTTCGCAAAAAAGAATAGGTCCCGTCTGCGTTATTACGACGTCCTGAGCGCTAGCTGCGTTTCACAAATCTCGGGCCGGGCCTGACTCGGTTTGCTAATCTTGACGATATGAAACATCTCATTGTTGCTGCCGTCGTGCTCCTGACTTTGGCTCTGCGTGTGAACAGGGCTCAGGACACGCCAATCTCCCACTTGGCGAATCTCATCAGGGCGAATGAGATGTTCGGGCGAAGGCTACTCGTAGAACTCAACGCCGCTACTTTGGAGAAGAGTCTCGATTTCATTCGCTCCAATCAGATATGGACCGCTAGCCAACGATTCAGATGTGACGCTCAACTCCCGATTAGCGCGCTTACCGGACAAGCGGCTCATAGTACCTTCCCGGAATCACTCCGAGGTGTCGTCAAAATGGTCTGCAAATGACTTCGCTATGGCTCCGAAACCACCAAACAATATTGCGATGCCTATGCCCTCCATCTCGGCGAGCACACGCTCTGTGTTGGCAAACTCGTGAATAGCCCGCCCACCAAACCAGAACGCGCTACCCGAGACCACAAGAAAGAGCCAAGCCACTCCATTCAAAAGCGATTTCACGGCAAACCTTTTCGTGTCAGGGCATCGATGAGTTCGTGAGAAAATAGGGTATCACCCCACCTTTGCACTGCACTACTGCCTGGTTAACGCGCAAACCGGACAAGTGCGTCCCGGTACGGCATTTGTCCGGTTATCCGACTAGCCAGAAGCTGAGACGTTGTCGACCAGCTAAATTGGGATAGAGTGGAACGCATGAAATTCCGAGTGCTTGCTTTTTGTTGGGGTATCTCGACAATTCTCGCCGTGAGCCAGCGAATCTTGGCGCAGGATTCAGCCGAAAAGGTTTCTCCGAAAATACAGTGCAGAGTGACGAAGGAGGAGCTCAAGGTGTATGCGGACTTTATGAGAGGTCAGCAGGAATCGAACCACGTCGCTGCGATGACGACCGCCACAGATGCTAGAGATTACGATATAGACCGCTTTAACTGGCAACTCGCGGCTGGGGGGCATGGAATTCCTCCCGGAATCCGTGACGATTTCAGCAAAAAGAATAGTGTGGACTGCATGGTTGAACCGTTCTCCGGCGTTCCAAATCTCAAATTCATCTCCAGAAATGACAAAAACAAGTTTTTAATGGGCGGCTGGACAGAATTTCATAAAATGTACGGCAATGGGTCTTACATCGTCACCCTTTCTCGCGTCGGGTTCAACCAGAACAAGAACCTGCGTTGCTGGAAGCACTATGGGCAGTTCAGGGCGGAGCCGAGGGATTTTTGTACATGCTAGAACGTAAGGATAAGGTGTGGGTCGTTAAGTGGTACATTCAAACCGCTGCCACCTAACCACCTTGCGTCAGGAACTAGTAGCAGGCGGACCAGTTCTTGATTAACGCGCATGCCAGACATGTGGGTACTGGACCTTCATCTCGCCGAAGCGACTCGCCCCGCCTCTAGCATCCCGTTTCTACCCGCCCAGCGTGCTCACAGCGGCGTGGTTTCGCTAAAGACGAAGATCGACAGGGAAGCCCTTAAATCGTCGCGAATTAGCTTGTTCAGCTTAAACTGTGCTTAAAATGAGCGCAGCGACGCTCTCAACGACTTCTCAGAAGTGCCATTTTCATTGATGATTTTGGTGGACGAGACCGGGATCGAACCGGCGACCTCCTCGTTGCGAACGAGGCGCTCTCCCAGCTGAGCTACTCGCCCACGAGTAGCAGACGCAGAAATTTTAGCAGAGGGGTGGGGAAGATTCCAATGTGAGGGAGAGGGAATTTGTTTTGGGTGTTCGGAGAGCGTGTGCGGGAAAGGCGCCCGCCTCCCCGGCCGGGCCGACAGGCAGAAGGCGGCCGCTACACAAGGGAGAGAAGAGGGCGGCGTAAAGCCGCCCCACAAAGTCGCGGATAAGAAAAGTGGAGATTTGGAAATGGTGCGGATTCGTGCGCAGCCTTCGTCGCCCAGGCTAAAGCAATGCTGCACCTACACGGGACTCACTGCGATTAGGGTTGGTCGCCGGGGCCTGCTACACCGTTGCGCTGGGCTACCACTTTGCGGGCGTTTTCGTATAGCGCGCGGGCTTGCGGGATGGACTCCACGGCCTTCTGTACTTGCGGATCCGCTTCGAGCAGAACCTTGAAGCCTTCCTGCGTGCCATAAGCCGACATGAAGACTTCCTGCTTGATCTTGCGCTTCACCCAATCGAGGTTTTCGGAGTATTCGGTTTCGCTGTATTTGACGTTGTGCTTCGTCAGGTAGTCCTTGAATTCCTTAATGATGTGATCGTCCACTTCGAAGCTGTGGGTGACGCTGGGCTTGGTGCCCAGGTAGGAGCGTGTGAAGCCGCCCACGCCCTGCTCTCCGGGAAAGAAAACTTCATCGCGATAAAGCGCTTCCTGGAACTTACCCAGTTTGGGAGCGTCGACGATAATGTCGGGAGTGATCCCGCCGCCTCCGGTCACCTGGCGGCCGCTGTCGGTTTGACGAATCTCGCTCGGATGATCGGGAACCTTGCGCTCGTAGTGATATTCGTACAGCGAGATGGATTTGTAATCGCGCTGGATAAGCCGTCCGCTGGGAGTGTAATAACGCGCCGTGGTGAGGGCGAGGCCGGTATTCTCCGCAAGCGGGGTAACGGTCTGAACGAGTCCCTTGCCGAAGGTGGTTTCGCCGACCACCAGGCCGCGGTCATGATCCTGCACCGCGCCGGTGACGATTTCTGCTGCGGAAGCGGAATTGTTATTAACAAGAATCACCAGGGGAACGGTGAGTCCCTGATTGCCTCGAAGAGCGACAAAGCGGCGTTCTGGTGCGCTGCGTCCGTGATAGGACACGATGAGCTGGCCCTTTTCGAGGAACATGTCGCCCACGGCGACGGCTTCATTCAGCAGTCCACCGGGATTCCCGCGCATGTCGAGGATCAAGCCATCGAGCGAATTTGCGCCGAGCATCTTCAGAGCGTCGGCGATTTCCCGGTCGGTGGTTTCGTTGAACTGTGTCAGGCGAACGTAGCCGACGCCGGGCTTCAGAAGGAAAGCGATTTCGACGGAGTGACGCGGAATTTCATCGCGGGTAACAGTGAAGATGAGCGGATCGTTGTAGCCTTCGCGAGTAACGGTGATCTTGACCACCGTGCCCTTGGGACCCTTCAGCAAATCGGCAACTTCGCTGGTGCTGAGACCGTCGGTAGCCTTGTCGTCGACCTTGGAGATGACGTCACCCGGTCGAATACCGGCGTTGTAGGCCGGCGCGCCAACGTACGGCGACATCACGATGGTGTGATTTTCGCGCGGGGCGATCACCATGCCGACGCCGTAGTACTTGCCGCGCTGATCTTCACGAAGAAGCGCGAATTGGCGCGCATCGAAAAAGTTGGAATGCGGATCGAGCATGCGGAGCATGCCAGGAATGGCGCCCTGATAGACTGTCTTATCCACATCTACAGGTTCGGCGTAATTGGACTGCACCACGTCGAGGACCTTCGTGAAATCGCGCACAGCGGATTGGTAATCGTCGCTGGAGGCGGTGGTTGCCTTCACCGAGGGACCGAAAACGCCCCCCAGGACCGCGGAAATGGCCAAAACTACGATGACGAGAATCAGCCCACGACGTTCAGGTTTCATTCATTCCCTCGCATTTACCGAGTAAAGCCGAGTATAGCACGCTGTTCCAGAAGTGTCGTTTGACACTCCAGCGCTCCCTTTCTATGATGCAGAGAGGCCGTTTAGCGTTCATTCTTGCCTATGCTCAGTATCCCCCACATGATCGTGGTTTTTATTGTGGTCCTGGTGGTATTTGGGCCTCAAAAGCTGCCGGAATTGGCACGGACCCTGGGAAAACTGATGGCGGAGTTCCGCAAGGCGTCCGGGGACTTCAAGTCCGCATTCGAAGAAGAGATGCGGGACCTGGAACGGCAGGCTCGGATAGCGGAATTGAAGAAACAGGCTGCCGAGGCCGCGGCGGCGACGCGGGAAGCCCTGAAATTCCCCACGGATTTGACCACGATGGCGACTCCGCCTGCGAATGGCACGTTGCCCGCGGTTGATCAGGATGCGCATGTCACGGATACGCCCCGAATTGAACCACTAACCGAGGCGGTTCCCAGGTTAGACGGGCCCGAGGGAGCTACGGAAGCAACCGACGTGGGGTTACCGGCTGAAACTGGCCCTGAAACCGGCCACGACGCGGGGCGCGGAACAGGTCCAGAACCAAGCTCGGAAACACACCCCGAAACGGAACCCGAATCGGCCAAACGTACTGCGGAATCCGCCCCTTCTCATGACCAACAGCAGCCAGCCTGATACGTCGCTTGCCGCTCGCCTGGAAGAGGCGGGCGGGCAGATGACGTTTTTCGAGCACCTTGCCGAACTGCGCAAGCGAATCATCAATTCGCTTTATGCCATTGGCATCGGTGCGTTTGCCGGGGTGTATATCGCGCCTAAGGTGATTCATTTCATCAACGAGCCGATGCAGAAGGCGCTGGTCTCCGCAGGTTATGCGGACAAGCTGTACTACAACCATCCCGCCGGCGCGGTGAATCTGGTCATCACCCTGGGCGTTTACATCGGTTTGGTTCTGGCGTCCCCGGTGGTGTTGTACCAATTTTGGCTGTTTGTAGCGCCGGCGTTGTACAAGCACGAACGCAGCGCGGTGACCGGGTTTCTTTTCTCGACGGTATTCTTGTTCCTGGCGGGCATTGCTTTCGGCTATTTCATCACTCTTCCGTACATATTGAAATTTCTGGTGAGCTTCCAGCAGTTTGGCGGAACGGTAGCGCCGCTGATCAGCATCAATGAGTATTTTGATTTGATCCTGATGATCCTGCTCGGCCTGGGACTCGTGTTTGAGCTGCCCATCCTGATTTTCTTTTTGACTCTGTTCGGTATCGTGACGCCGAAATTCCTTTGGCAGAACCTGCGTTACGCGGTTTTGATCATTGCGGTGGTGGCCGCGATTATTACTCCTACGCCGGACGCTACAACGATGTTGATTTTTATGGCGCCGATGGTTGGCCTATACCTTGTCGGAATTGTCGTTTCCTGGATCGTGGTGCGCAGGAAGAACAGGCAGGTTGCCGCGGAAAGTGCGGGCACGCCTTCATGAACAGGTTCAGGCGAGTGAGGCGGGTTTTGTTCTCGCCACTTCTGATTTTGGCGGTGTTTGCATTCGGGTGCAAATCGGGCAACGGAACCACAACCGCTCCTGCGCAACCGCCGTTCATGAGTGCGGTGGCAGGTGTTCCTCCCGCAGTCCCTTCCGGCGATGAGGCGCCTCCTCCCGAAAAAACGGGCGGCTTCGATGGCCAGCGCGCGTACCAGCAGGTCGTCAAACAGGTTGGCTTCGGGCCGCGTTCGCCGGGGACTCCGGCGATTGCCAAATTGCAGGAGTATCTTGAGGCGGAGTTGACATCCTACGGATGCACGGTGGAGACGGATTCTTTTTCGGCGGACACCCCGGTGGGTCGCGTGCCGATGAAAAATATCCTGGTGAAGATTCCAGGCGAGAAGCCGGGAATCATCCTGTTGGGCACCCACTACGACACAAAGCGGATGGAGAATTTTGTGGGGGCGGACGATGCAGGATCGTCCACAGGGGTGACGCTGGAACTCGCGCGATTGCTTTGCAAGCATCCCGGGAAATACGCGGTATGGATTGCATTCTTCGACGCAGAAGAAGCGTTCAACGCGCAGTGGGTGGATCCAGACCATACCTACGGCAGCCGGCAAATGGCTGCGCGACTTGCTGCCAGCGGCGACTTGCCAAAGATTAAAGCATTCATCCTTACCGATTTGGTGGGCGGACGTAACCCGCACTTCCTTCGCGATGGCGAATCCACGAAATGGCTGAAAGACATGGTCTGGAACGTCGCGGATAGGCTCGGCTACGGGCAGATATTTGTTAAGGAACTTACTAACTTTGGCGGCGACGACCACTATTCGTTTACGGCGCGCAAAGTACCTTCGGTGGACATCATGGACCTGGACTCGGCGCACGACGTTCCGTATTGGCATACGCCACAGGATACCCTCGACAAAATCAGCCCGAAGACGCTGGCGATTGTGGGGCACGTGGTTTTGGAATCCGTGAACGAATTGCAGAAGAAGTGATTTCCAACGTTGCTGGGCGAGCAGCCAGGCCTTGCTGACGCATGCATGAGCGAACGGCCTCCCTTCCGGCGTCAGGGCAAGCAGAAGGCCATGCCTACAGCAGCAAGATAGTGTGGCCGTGTTAGATTGTACAGTTCCCAAGTTTTCCATGAAAAATATAAACGTAAAATCGATTCGCGTGCGGTCCGGTGCCGGGGATTATTTTGTGCGGGTTGGTCCGGGTTTGCTGAATCACTGCGGCAGGGAAATCGGTAAGCTGGGAGATTTTTCCAGCCTGCATGCCGTTAGTTCACCGAAGGTTTGGAAAGCGCTGGGCAAACGCACGCGCGATTCCTTATCGAAACATCGTAATAGCCACGTGCATTTGTTTGATGACGCCGAGGCTCAGAAAAATCTGAAGAGCGTCGAGTTGCTGGCGCGAAAATTGGTAAGAGCGGGCGCGGACCGACGAGCGCTGCTGCTGGCGGTTGGCGGCGGCGTTGTTGGCGACGTAGCGGGTTTCGTGGCGGCTTCGTATCTGCGCGGCGTTTCGTTCGTACAGGTGCCAACCACTGTGGTGGCGCAGGTGGATAGCGCAGTGGGCGGCAAGACTGGCGTAAACCTCCCGGAAGGGAAGAACCTGGTGGGAGCGTTTTTCCCGGCGCGCCTAGTGCTGATAGATCCCGATGTGCTGGCTAGTCTTCCGGGGCGCGAATTCCGCGGGGGACTTGCAGAAGTGATCAAGTATGGGGTAATCGCGGATGCGAAGCTCTTCGCGTTTCTGGAAAGGAATTTCGAAGCGATTCTTGCCAGAGATGCCGCCGCGCTGCAACATATCATTCAGCGATCGTTGGAGATTAAGGCCGAGGTGGTCGGCAAAGACGAGCGGGAGTCTGGTCTCCGCGAAATATTGAATTTCGGACACACCTTTGGGCATGCATTGGAATCTGTAACGCAATACAAGCGCTACCAGCACGGCGAAGCGGTGGCCTGGGGCATGATGTGTGCGGCGATGCTCGGACATGAACGGGGCTTAACGTCGCCGGAGGACGTAGCACGGATCGTGTCGCTGGTGCGAAGGATGGGTTCGCTGCCTCCTTGGCCCGCGGGGCGTTCGAAGGAATTGTTGAAAGCGATGTGGTCGGATAAAAAGGCTCGCGGCGGTAAGCTGCGTTTCGTTTTGGCGAATCGCATTGGCAAAGCGGCTACTTATGCGGATGTGCCGGAAAAGACGGTCGAATCCGTGCTGCGATTCGCGCCGCAATTGACGAAGACGACCGCAAAGCTTCCCGGAAAATTCAATGGCTGAGCTTGCAACACTTCCGAAGGGAACCAAGCCGGAAGGCGCCGCGAACGAAGCGGAAGCCTCGCGGAAAGTCCGCGAGATGTTTACGCGAATCGCGCCCCGCTACGACCTTCTGAATCATCTTTTGTCCGCACAAATGGACCGCCGTTGGCGAGCGCGCACGGCGAAAGAGTTGCGGCCGATTTTGCAAAATCCAGATGCAGTCGTTCTCGACCTTTGTTGCGGTACCGGCGACCTGGCTTTTTCTTTGGGCAGGGACGCGCGCGCGAACATCATCGGTGCGGATTTTTCCCACACGATGCTGACCCGTGCCAAAGAGAAGGCGCTGGCATACTCGAACGGGAAAGCACCCATTCCGTTTCTTGAGGCCGATGCGTTGCGGCTGCCCTTCGCGAGTAATTCCTTCGATTTAGTCACCACTGCATTTGGCTTTCGCAACCTCGCGAATTACGAAGCAGGTTTGCGCGAGATTTTACGTATCTTGAAACCGGGAGGGTCTATCGCAATCCTGGAGTTTACCGAACCGGCTTCCGGGATTATCGGCAATGCCTACCGTTTTTATTGCCAGAAGATGTTGCCGGCCATTGGTGGGGTCATTTCCGGAGATTCCGCTGCGTATGCTTATCTTCCCAAATCCGTGGCGCGTTTTTTCCGGCCGAATGAGTTGGCGGCGCTAATGGCAAGCGTCGGCTTTGAATCTCCACGGTATCACCTGATGATGCTGCAGTCCGTGGCACTGCACACGGCTGCGCGGCCACGTTTGCCCGAGATTCGCTAACGCTTCCAAAACGAGCCGGCTTCCAAAACACCTAAGGACTTCGAATGTCGGAACGCTTCCAGGTCTTCGTCGGGCAAATCTACAGGGTCGGAATCATTCGGTACGTAGATGTGCCCGCTGAGATATCGAAGGCCCTGGGTAAGGAACAGGCAAATTTAGCGGTCCGCGGAACAGTGGAAGGTGTGCCGGTTCGGACCACGCTGGTTTCGCGCGGCAATCGCTGCCATCGCATGGCCATCCATGGAGACATCCGCAAAAAACTGCGCGTGGACACCGGCGCGGTCCTGGAAATTGCGATTGACCGGGACCATGAGTCGCGCGAACCAGCCCTCCCTCCGGCGCTGGTCGTTACATTGAGGCAAGCTCCCCGTGCTCAGGCTATGTTCAAGAGTATGACCACCGCGCTTCGACGACAAATCGTGAGGAATATAACTTCGGTGAAGAGTCAGGAAGCGCTTGAGCGCAGGGTGGCCAAGGTCGTGGCCCGTTTAGAGCAGATGGGGACGCTCAAATCCTCGAAGCAGAGCAACGCGAATCGCAGCAAAAAGAATAAGTAAATTCCAACAAGAAGCGGCTTTTCTGTGGGTATTTCTGCGTTTTGCCCGGAAGGGCAAGTGCCGACGAATTGTGCGCAGTACTGTATTGACTGATACGCCCGGTCTATTGTGGCCAACCAGGGCAACCCTTAGTCTCGCAGTTGCAGCAAAAGAAGTGAGCGGAGGTCAACCGCCATGGACAGCACGCCGGTGGTCGAAAAAAGCGCGAACGCCAGCATTGCCGCGCAAGAATTGCGCGGGAAATTCGAGGCTACGCGGCTGGAATTTGCGTTGACCGGACTGGCTTGTGAACTGTGCGTCGAGCAGATTCCTCTGGAAATGGCCTTTGAGAAGTTGCAAGACCGCGCATTGGAGAAGTTGGTGAGGTTGCTGGACACGCGAATCCTGGACGATCCCTCTGCCATTAAGACTTGCCTGGAAATGGTCGCGGAGGAATCCGAGCGCGTGGCCTGGGGAGCATTGGAACGCGGGACGGAAATGTTGAGCGAAGGCCTGGATATGTTAAGCGGCGAGAAACAGCTATTGGAAGAAGGCGGGTTCGTTCACTAGAAGGCGACCGGCACGCGAGCGTGCTTGTAAGCCAGAGTCAGGTCCGCCGTTTGATAATGACCGCCGTCAAATCGTCTTTTTGAGGCGTACCCCCGGAAAACTCAATGACTGCCTGATAGAGGTTTTTGATTATTTCCGTGGGGTGTTTTTCGCGGTTGGCGCGAATGCTTTGCGTCAATCGCTCCACGCCAAAAAATTCTTTGCGGGCATTTGCCCATTCAAAAAAACCATCGGTCGTGAGCACCACAAGATCGCCCGGACCGAGCTCCAGGATGCGCGGCGGTTCCGACAGTAGCGTCGGCGAAACCCCTAGGGGTGGACCTTGAGCCTCGACGGATTCGAAACGATCCTGATGCAGCCAGTAAAAGAAAAGCGGGCCGTGGCCTGCGGAAATGATTTCCAGCTTCGGGCTTGCGGGATCGCAAACGGCAGCCACAAAGGTAATGAAGCGCCCTTCGGTGATATCCGCGGCGAGCGCGGCGTTTATCTCGCCCATGGTTTTCATCAGCTCGGTGCCAACATGAAAATGCGCGCGACTGTAAGCGCGGCAGACAGCCGCAAGCAGAGCCGGGCCGATGCCGTGGCCGGTTACATCTGCTAATGCGACAAGGATTTTCCCGTCCGGTAGCGGCTGCCAATCGTAATAATCGCCGCCGGTTTGATCCGCCGGCTTGTTCCACGCCGCGATTTCGAAACCGTTGATTTCGGGCATGGCTGCAGGCAGAAGCGACTGCTGGATCGAGTGCGCCACGCTGAGATCGTGTTCGAGCCGTTCCAATTCGCGGCGGGATTCCGCTTCGCGAAGCGCGGCTTCCACCTGTGTTCGAATTTCCCTGGCCACAATCCCGGCGACTACGCCTGCGAGAAGCAGGCTGAAGGAGTACGTCCATACCAGGTTGGCCGGCGAGACGACCGATTCAGCTCCGACGAATGTCGGACGCCAACCGAGAAGCCACGCAGCCACCAGATAACTTGCTGCCGCGAGAAGACCCGAAAGCCACGATGCCCACGGATACAGCCGCAAGGTAGAGAGAATGATAAGCAGAAAATAGAAAAGGAAAAATGGACTGATCAGAGGTTGAAAGGCAGGATCGACGGTTCTGTTTGCCAGCAAAACGAGCCCGAAGGCCGGTAAACAAGTTTCGGCGACGATATTGAGGAGCCAGGAGCGGCGTCGCAGATCCTGGGTATTGTGTAGCGCGCGTTTGACCTTGCGAAGGATGAAAATTTCGTAGGCCATTACGACGGCTGCGAAGACGCCAAGCGTTAGGAGTAAATGGCGATTTTCGGGAGTCCAGACAAAGACGGTGCGGACGATACGGGTCAATAGAATGACGAGCACAGAAGCGAGCAAGATGTAAATACGGAGTCGTTCGCTGCGCAGCAGGGCTTTGCGAAATGCGGGGGAAGCGCTTTGAAGTTCAGACATCAACTCATTGGCTCAAGAAACATTGTGAAGCAGGCGAAGAAACCGAGCGTATTGTCTCTGACCTGAGTCGAGAAGCCAAGGAAGCGTTTCGGAATTCAGGTGGAGAGTGTCTACCGAGCCCAGCCGGGATCGCCGCCGGCCTTGCGGAGTTCGTCTTCCATGTCGGAGAGCTGTTGCTTGAGCGCGTCGATCTCTTTTTGCTTGGCATCGATTTTGGTGCGCTTTTCGTTGATTTCCGAGCGGTTGAATTGCTCCACCATGGCTTTTTGCGGATCCGGATAGTACTGAACTTGGTTTTTATCGAGTTCGCGCTGCAAAACGTCGAGTTCCTTTTCCGCAGAGGCCAGTTTTTCGCGGGTAGTCGCAAAGCGCTTGCGCCAGTATTCTTCCCCTTTGCTGTCTTCCTTTTTGTCCTTGTCGGCGTCAGCGTCTGTCCCTGCGTCTTTCTTTTCGGTCGGCGCGTTGGAGTCCGTGGCTGGCGCTGGCTTTGAGGAAGACGCGAAGTCGTCGTTGGTATAAACCTTCTTGGGCTTTGCCTCAGATTTCTGCTGGGCGCGGGCTTTTTTGGCGGCCTCAGCGACCGGATCAACAGCGGGCTGCTGGGAGGAATCTTGTTGGGCACGGACAGCAAGGGCAGAACCCGCCGCTAGCGCGGCGAGAAGAGCGATTCGCGAAAGTTTGTCGATTCGCATAATTGGGCCTCCGCAGAGATGATTACCCTCAAAAGGGTTGGTGACAGTGCGGAATACACATACGAACTGGGTGCTCTGCCATTGTAGCGCTTCCGGCAGGACCTGGGGCTGCATTAGTCCTAAGAATTACGGTGGGTGGCTAGACAAGAATGCGACCCATGACGTAAGGAAATCCATAGACAACGAAAAGCGCGGCGATGCCGAGGAACGTGCCCAGCGGCAAATGATATTGGCTGGCCAAAGTCCAACGCAGGACATTTAGTTTGCCCAGTCCGCGACGGTGCGCGCGTTCCGCTAGTTTGCCTTTCCAGCCGACAAGATAAAGAGAAAAAATCAGAACGATGCCGATGATGCTGCCCAGCAGTGTTCCGAATAATATCGTGAGAAACGCGCCGCGAACGCCCAGAAAGGCGCCAACCAGGGCCATCATTTTTACGTCGCCCATGCCCATGCCTTCGCGCCCGCGAACCAGTTTGTAAAGCATGGCAGCCGCCCATAAAAAGAATGCACCGACCGCGGCGCCAAGAAGGGCGTCTACAACGCCGAAGACCACAGGCGGAATTCGAGGAAACGATCGGAAGCGCATGAGTAGAAGAGGATCGGAGATAGAGCTGTATGGAGGATAGATCTTTGTAGCGAAAGCCAGCCCCATGCCGAAACCCGTCCAAGTGATAGCGTCGGGAAGCAGGCGGTAAAGGATGTCGGTAACGATCAGGATCAGGATCAGGCAAGCGAATAAGAGCCACTTGAACGCGGTGACGGTAAGCCCGAATTCGTAGTAGGTCAGCAGAAACAGCAAGCCGGTGACGAGTTCGATGACCGGGTACATAGGCGAGATGGCGAGTCCGCAGTTGCGACATTTGCCGCGCAGGAAAATCCAGCCGAGGACCGGGATGTTGTCGTACGGCTTGATGGGCGTCAGACAACGGGGGCAGTGCGAGGCTGGGGAGACGACGGACAAGCCCTCTGGAATGCGTGTGATGCAAACATTCAGAAAGCTGCCGATGATCAAGCCGAAGAGGAAAAAGAAGAAGGGAATCACAGGTTTGAATTTGACACACTCGCGGGAGCCGCTCAATGTGCGACGGCACGCGGGGTGTCGGATGGCTAACCTTGTGGAACGGAAGAGAAAGAACGCCGAGATCGCGGAGTCCTCCGAGCGAAACGGAAGCCAGTTCAGGAATCGAAAAATTCAGCCGTTCAAGAAGGATGAATTTCGGGAAGCACGGTAAACTAGAGACATGGCGACAGGCAGGTACGAACAATGGATACGGCAGTATGAGCACAGGCGGTGGAAGACCGACGACAACCGCATGGTGCGGCCATTTGAGTGGGGACTGGAGCATATCAACGGCTCGGCGGTGCATGATGACCCCGGCAGTTTCGTGCAGGAATACGCGCAGGGTGCGATTGAGAATAGTGAAGAATGGTACGCGCCTGAACAAGTGCACGACTATAAGCTGGATGCACAAAACATTCTGACCTTCACCAGCCCGGTGGTTTCTCCGTGGCCGGAGAACAACGTCGTCCACGGGCAATACTTTCCTGCGCAGAAACAACTTCCGAACGGCAAGAAGGGGTCGGCGGTGCTTGTGCTGCCCAACTGGAATGCGAAGTGGCACGGGCAGGTGTCTTTGTGCCGCTGGCTCCAACGCATCGGAATCAGCGCGATGAAGATGAGCTTGCCGTATCACGATCGCCGGATGGCCAAGGGTCACGAGCGCGCCGACCAGTTGGTAGGTCCGAATATTGGACTGACGCTGCAAGCGAATCGCCAAGCGGTGAAGGATGCACGGGCATGCCTGACTTGGCTGGAACAGCAGGGCTATGAGCGGCTAGGGATTCTAGGCACGAGTATCGGCTCTTCGGTGGGCTATATCACGCTGGTACATGACAAGCGCGTGCGAGCGGGTGGGTTTTTTCATGTGTCCACTTATTTCGCGGATGTGGTGAGCCAGGGAATGACGACCACTCACGTGTGGGAGGGGCTGCGTAACGACGTGAGCGTGGATAAATTGCGCGACTATTGGGCGCCCATAAGCCCCATGCCTTATGTACAGCGCGGAATGGGCGCGGGGCGAAATACGTTCATGGTGTACGGCAAGTATGATCCGACCTTTCTGCCCCGATTCACCCACGAGATGCTGGACGCACTTCGTAAACATGGAGCGAATCCGCGCGTCATGGAGTTGCCCGTGGGGCACTATTCGCTGGAACTGAGGCCGTTCAGCTACATCGCGGGGTATCGGATGTTTTCGTATTTCCTCAGTTCGCTGCGCTGAGCGACACGATGTCCGTGTTACCGTGTTACGCAATGTTCGTGATATATGTCCTTGTCATGAAGAGCAAACTTAAAAACATAACCGTAACTCTGGAAGCGGAATTGGCGCTTTGGGCGCGCGTCGAGGCCGCCCGGAACGAAATGAGTATGTCGCGTTTTCTGGCGTTGCTTCTGAGGAAGCAAAAGGAAGAGAAGGATCAATACGCGGCGGCGATGAAAAGGGCTATGGGACGAAAAGCATTTCTGAAAACGGACGGAAAATACCTGTCTCGCGAGGAAACTCATGAGCGCGATGGTGTTCGTTGATACGAATGTGCTTTTGTACCAAATTGACGAGGCAGATCCCCGGAAACACAAGATAGCCCGGCACTGGCGGGAGTGGCTATGGGCCACGCGTCGCGGCCGACTCAGTTTTCAAGTCCTACAAGAATTTTATTCAACGTTTCTCGGAAATGGCCAGCGGCGAAGAAGTCGGCGCGGTCCGAAATCTCGGATCTTTTGAACTGGAGACCTGTGGTTCTCGACAGTAATATTCTGGTGGCTGGGTGGGTGTTGCAAGATCGGTACGGATTCTCGTTCTGATGACTCGTTAATCGTTTCCGCGGCCAAGGCTAGCCTGTGTAGCTTTCTGCTGAGCGAAGATTTCCAAACCGGACAGAATCTGGATGGATTGCTTGTGATCAACCCGTTCGAAACGAAGCCCGAAGAAATCTGAGAATTTTTGTATCAAGGCGCGCTCGGTCAGAACCAGCATTCGCACAGATAAGTATCCTCTCTTAGTGAAGGATTTTTGCGACGGCGCCGGTCGCGACCAGGTTCGCGACGGCATTTATATCAGGCGCGAGGGGCCGGTCAGTGGCGAGTTTCGCAGAGGCAGCGCGGACGGCGTCGTAGGCTTTCTTGGCGAGAGCGCCGGTTTGCAGTGGCGCGAGCAAATCGATGCCCTGGCAGGCGCACAGCAGTTCGATAGCAAGAATGTAACGAAGATTGTGCAGCATGCGTTCCAGCCGCCGAGCTCCGCTCATGCCCATGGAAACGTAGTCTTCCTGATTACCTGAAGTGGAAATCGAATCAACGGAATGTGGAGTGGCCAGCGCGCGATTTTCGCTGGTAAGCGCCGCCGCGGTCACCTGCGCGATCATGAAGCCGGAATTGAGACCGGGATCAGGCGTGAGAAATGCCGGAAGCATGCTGGTCAGCGGGTTAGTCATCTGCTCGATGCGGCGTTCGGAAATACCGCTGAGCGTAGCAATGGCAATTGCCACTTGGTCGGCGGCCATGGCCAGCGGTTGGCCGTGAAAATTGCCGCCGCTGACAATGTCTCCCGTCTCGTTCTCTTTTGCGAACACCAGCGGATTGTCTGTCGCACTGTTTAGCTCAACCAGCGCCATTTCGCTCGCCTGCGTGAGCGAATCGCGCACGGCGCCATGGACCTGCGGTGTGCAGCGCAGGCTGTAGGCATCTTGCACACGGCTATCCTTGTCCGCGGGACGGTGCGATTCGCGAATCTGGCTGCCTTCGTTAAGATGAGCAAGATTGCGCGCCGTCGTTGCTGCGCCCGGATAGGCGCGAGCGTGCATGATCCGCGCGTCGAAGGCACCCGGACTGCCACGGAGCGCGTCGAGCGACAAAGACGCTGCGATGTCGGCCGTATCCACAAGCGTGTCTGCTTCCCGTAACGCCAGGCTAAGCAGCGCCAGCATCCCTTGTGTGCCGTTCAGTAGCGAGAGTCCTTCTTTGGCTTCCAGAGCGACTGGACTGATCCCAGCTCGTTTTAGTGCTTCAGCGCCCGGAAGTTTTTCGCGCTTGTAGTAGGCTTCGCCCTCGCCAATCACTACCTGCGCTAGATGCGCAAGCGGCGCGAGGTCGCCCGAAGCTCCAACGGAGCCTTGCGAAGGAATGACAGGATGCACGCCCGCGTTGGCCATGGCGCAAAGCGTTTCCACAACAACCGAGCGCACGCCGCTGAGTCCTTTCGCCAGTGCGTTGGCTCTGAGGACGATCATCGCGCGGGTTTCGACTTCGCTAAGTGGAGCGCCAACTCCACAGGCATGGGATAGCACTAGATTGACTTGAAGTTGACGAACCTGCTCGGGCGAGATTCGCACAGAAGCAAGTTTTCCGAATCCGGTGTTGATGCCATAGGCGGTTTCGCCGGAAGCAACTAGGCGATCGACGACCGTGCGCGAGGCCTTCATGCGCGCGATGGCTTCGGTTGCGAGGCTGACGGGTTCGTGATGAGAGGCGACCGCGTAGAGTTGAGAAAACGTGAGGTCGTTGCCAGTCAGGACAATGCTCATGCGCGGCTCCGCTCGATGATGGGAGGAGACATTTTGAGGAACGCGGTTTTGTACTTTTCGGGAAACTGCTTCACCCGCCCGGCTCGGTCACACGCGACGTGAATCGTATGGCCTGTTGCCAGCAGCTTGCCGTCTGACTGCCGAAAGATTTCGTAGCCAAATTTCAGCGTTCTCGACTTGGTCTCCAATATTCGCGTGCGCACGGTCAGCAATTCATCGTAGCGGGCCGGCAGGTGATATCGGCAATGCACGTCGGCAACGACAATAAAGGTGTCGTCATTGATTTCCATTAGCTTATAGTCGAATCCCAGTTCGCGCATCAGTTCAACGCGGCCGATTTCGAACCAAATCAAATAATTAGAGTGATAGACCACGCCCATCTGGTCGGTCTCGGCGTAACGGACGCGAACGGTCACATCGTGATGTTCAAGCATGCACCGAATAGTATGCCGGAAGACATCGGCGCCGTGTAGCTCAGGCCTTTCAAGCCTGAGGATTTTCAATCGCGAGGCAGAAGTCGCCAAGTCTGCTGAGACCCTTAGCATTAAGGGATGAGGAGCAGGTTGTTTGATCAGTGCTTAGTGGTGTCGTCTTGCCAGACTGGTTTGCGCTTTTCGAGGAAACTGGCCAGGCCTTCCCTGAAGTCGGGAGTGCAGCGGATGCGGGCATTTTCAAGCACGGCGCGTTCGAGGTCTGCATCCAGACTGGGAGCAGCGGCACACACAAGCAGCCGCTTCGCACGGCTCACGCTGCTTGGACTGGCTGCGATCAGAACGTCGGCGAGTTCACGGCTGCGGTCCATGAGAAGTTCCGGCGGGGTAATTTCGTTGACGAGTCCGAGATCTTTGGCTTCACTGGCGCCCACTAACCGGCCGGTGAGCAGCAGATCGCGAGCGTGCTTTTCTCCGATCTGGCGGGTCAGGAAAACGGAAACGATCGCGGGAAGGAACCCGAGCTTCACTTCGGTGTAGCCAAATTTGGCTTCGGGCACGGCCAGGGTGAAATCGCAGAGGGTAGCGATGCCGCAGCCGCCGGCGAGCGCGTGGCCGTTCACCGCGGCGATGAGCGGCTTGGAGTACGCCCATATCCTGCGAAACATTTTCGCCATGCGCCGGGAGTCTTCTTGATTTTCGCCTGGAGATTGCGTGGCGATGTTCTGGAGATACTCGAGATCCATGCCGGAACAAAAGGCCTTTCCTTCGCCGGTGAGGATAACCACGCGTGCATGAGTTTTCTCAATGGCATCGAGAGCGGTCAGGAGTTCGCCGATCATTTTCGTGTCGATGGCATTGCGCTTTTCGGGGCGATTCAGCTTGACGGTAGTGAGATGAGCGGATTCCTGGACGAGGAGAGTTTCGTAAATCATGGATGAGGCTCCCTGGTGATAGGTCTATCGTTCGCCAGTTTTTGGCAAAATGCAATCGGGAGAACGGTAGGTCCACCACCGACAACAAAGAGCAGGAGGAAAGATTACCGCAGAGCCCTCCAAGACCCAGAGTTCGCGGAGAATTCGGGGTACATTGGGGGGTTATCTTGCAGCTGCGGAGTGGGCATACTTGGTCCGGATTTCGTTTGTCAGCTCTAGAGGCCTGACGAGGTTGGTGCCGCTGATGGTGGGGGAAGCTCCGGCTTTAGTAAGCGCACTCAGTACGATTTCAGTGGGTATGTTACCGACCAGATCGTCTCCGGCAAAAGGGCAACCGCCCAGCCCCGTGAGCGCTGAATCGAAGCGGCGGCAACCGGCTGCATAGGCCGCGAGAACTTTGTCGTCAGCAGTATCGAGACGCGAATGTAAATGAACGCCCAGATCCATGCCCGCCACGTGGTCTTTCACCTGCTTGTAAAGTTCGTGGATAAGGTCGGGTGTCGCCGTTCCAACGGTGTCGGCGAGGGAAACGGTGCGAACGTGAATGTCCTTCAGCCATTCGAGCGTGTCCTGAACGATCTCGGGCCCCCATGGTTCGTCGTAGGGATTACCGAAGGCCATGGAGATGTAGATGACTAGATCTTTCTTCGCAGCTTTCGTTTCACGCTTCAGCGTTTCGACTAGCGATCGGGACTCGGCACGCGTCATGTTGGCATTGGCGCGCCGGAAATAAGCAGAAATGGAATACGGATAGCCGATGGTAGAAACGCCGGGAGTAGCCAGCGCGCGTTGAAGGCCTTTTTCATTGACGACGATGCCAATAATTTCGGGAAGCGTAGCGCCATCGGGTAGGGAAGCGAGCAGCTTCGACATCACTTCTTCGCTGTCGGCCATTTGCTTGACGTGTTTGGGGGAGACAAAACTGACCGCGTCAATGTGCTCAAAACCCGCAGTGATCAGCGCCCGCAGGTAAGCAACCTTGGTATCGGTCGGGATCGTCTCGGGAAGGCCTTGCCAGGCGTCGCGCGGGCATTCGATGAGTTTCACTGTGTCGGTCATTATGAGTGGCTCACCGTTTTTTCTCGGCAATCGCGGAAAAAATGAAGCCGAAGAACAGAAGCATCCCTAAAATTCCTAATCCACCAAGAACTTTATTGTACGAGATGCTTTTTCCCAAAACGTTTTCCAATTGTCCGTGCCGAATAGACACAACATAAAGATCATAAAAAAGGCCGGCAACCAGACCGAGTGCGGAGATCCCAAACGCCGTGCACATGGCGATCAATAGAACCCGGGATCTCTTGCTCATCAAGTTTGCAGCACTCCCGTTTTGAATTCGGCGAGGTGCGTGTTCAGCGAAGCCGCGTTCAGCGCTTGGATCAGCGCTTCCCGCGTTTGCGCTGGGTCGATAATGCCGTCGAGCCACAGCCGGGCCGCGGCATAGCGCGGGTCGGTCTGATGGTCATAAGTCTTCTTGACGGATTCGAGAAGCTCCTTCTTTGCTTTTTCGTCGACCTTTTTCCCTTCGCGCTCAAGTTGCTTAAGCTTGATCTCAGCGAGTGTGTTTGCGGCGGCGTCTCCGCTCATCACCGCGAATTTTGCCGTCGGCCAGGCAAAGAGGAAACGCGGGTCGTAGGCTTTGCCGCACATGGCGTAATTTCCTGCTCCGAAGCTCCCGCCGATAATCACAGATATTTTTGGCACGACGCTGTTCGCCACGGCGTTCACCATTTTCGCTCCCGCGCGGATGATGCCACTCCATTCGGCGTCCTTGCCAACCATGAATCCGTTCACGTCGTGGAGGAAAATAAGCGGGATACGGTTCTGATTACAGTCCAGGATGAAACGCGCGGCCTTTTCAGCTGATTCCGTGTAGATGACACCGCCAAATTCGATACGCTTCTGGTCGGACCCCCGAGCCAACGTTTGCACGTGCTTTTTTTGATTGGCGACGATGCCTACCGCCCAGCCTCCTATGCGCGCGTATCCGCACAGCAGCGTTTCTCCATATTCGGCGCGATATTCTTCGAACACGCTGCCGTCCACAATGCGGGCGATGATTTCGCGCATGTCGTATTGCTTGGCCGGGTCGCTGGAATAAATGCCGGTAAGTTCGCTTGCCGGAAAAAGGGGTTCGACAGACTTGGTGTGACTGAAAACCGGCGCATCGGGCGCACCAATTTTGTCGACAAGCGCTCGAATCCTTTTGAGGCAAGATTCGTCGTCGGGTTCGCGAAAATCAACGGTGCCGCTGATTTGCGAATGCATTTTCGCGCCGCCGAGATCTTCCGCGGAAGTCTTCTGGCCGATGGCAGCCTGTACCAGCGCGGGACCCGCCAGGAAAAGCCCAGAGCCTTCGGTCATCAGGATGTGATCGCACATCACCGGAAGGTACGCACCACCGGCTACACACATGCCCATGATGGCGGTAATTTGCGGAATGCCCATCGCGCTCATGACTGCGTTGTTGCGGAACACGCGGCCGAAATCGTCGGTATCCGGGAAGACATCTTCCTGGAGAGGCAGAAAGACCCCTGCCGAGTCCACCAGATAGATTGTGGGGATGCGGTTGTCGATGGCGATATTTTGGGCGCGGATGACTTTCTTGGCGGTCATCGGAAAGAATGCGCCCGCTTTTACGGTGGCGTCGTTCGCGATGATCATGAATTGCCGTCCGTGGATTCGCGCGAGGCCGGTGATGGCGCCAGCGGATGGCGCGCCACCCCATTCTTCATACATCTCGTAAGCGGCGTACATCGCGAGTTCGAAGAAGGAGGTGCCGGGGTCGATGAGGAGGGTGATGCGCTCACGAGCGGTGAGTCGATTCTTTTTGTGCTGCGATTCGATGGCTTTTGCGCCACCACCTTGCTGGATGACGGCTTCGTCCTTTTTGAAGGCAGCGAGCAGATCGGCGATGCGGCGAGCGTTCTTTTCAAAGTCCGGAGATTTGGTGTTGACGGAAGTTTTCAAGACCGAAGAGGACACGAGAGAACCTCGGGATTTCCAGGAGCGCCGTTAGATTATACGGAGGAAGACGGACTTTTAACACAGAGCCGCCAAGGGAAGAACAGAGTGAGGAGAAAAGACTAGGCGGGTGTGCGGTAAACTGCCGGGATGGAAAATATCTTGTTGACCTTGGAATTGGCGCGACGCATTGAATTTGCGGAGGCGGAGGCTGCAGTATCGTGCGCGGAGACGATGCGAGAACTCCGCTCAGGGGTAGAGACCGCGGTGGAGCGGGTATGCGGAGGATTTGCAATTTATTGCGGGCCCGGAAGCCCCGTAACGCAGGCAGTCGGCCTTGGACTGGATGGCCCAGTGACGAGCGAGGAATTCGACCGCCTGGAGGAATTTTATTTCAGCCGGAAGGAACCCGTCCGCGTGGAAACCTGCCCAATGGCGCACGGATCGCTCTTTGAATTGTTCGGGCAGCGCGGGTATCGGGTGACGGAATTTTCGAATGTCATGGTGCGGCCAGTAACGAGTACGGAAGAATTTCCGGCGACGGAAGGCGTGGATATACGCAGGGCGGGCAGGGACGAACTGGACTTGTGGACGCTCACAGTTGCACAGGGATTCGCGGAACATTTTCCGGTGACCCGGGAACTGCTAGACGTGATGAAGATGTTTGCGTCCGCAAAGAGCACGGAGTGTTATCTGGCGGGTATCGACGGTCGAGTGGTTGGAGGCGCCACAGTCGCGTTGCGGGGAAATATCGCCGGACTCTTTGGGGCCAGCACGCTACCCGATTTCCGAAAGCGCGGAGTGCAGACCGCGCTGTTACATACGCGATTGCGGAGGGCGGCCGAAACAGGTTGTGACTTGGCGGTGAGTCTGGCTCAGCCGGGGAGCGCGTCAAACCGGAATATCGCACGGCGAGGTTTTCAGACGCTGTATACGAGAGTGAAGTTTGAACGAGAGTTCAAGGCCTAAGAACTACAGAGGGCGTGGAGAGCGCGGAGAAAAAGGTCAGTGTGGCGGTGCTTGGCGTTTCTGGATGAAGTCGATAATGTCTTGGGTCGATGTGCCAGGCAGGAAGATGCCGGAGATGCCGGACTGTTTGAGGGCGGGGATGTCGGCTTCGGGGATGATGCCGCCTACCAGAACTGTGACGTCGTCCATACCTTTTTCGCGGAGAAGCTTCATCAGTTGTGGGCAGAGGGTATTGTGCGCCCCGGAAAGAATGGATAAGCCGATGACGTCGACGTCTTCCTGGACGGCGGCGGAGGCAATCATCTCCGGCGTCTGCCGCAGGCCGGTGTAAATCACTTCCATGCCGGCGTCACGCAATGCCCGGGCAATCACTTTTGCGCCACGGTCGTGGCCATCCAGTCCGGGCTTAGCAATCAACACGCGAATCTTCTTCTCAGGCATGGAAGTTCTGCTTACCTTCTCCGTTCTCTCTGCGGACCTCAGCGGCCTCTGTGGTGAGCTCTTTCTTGTCCCTCCCAATATAGCGCCGAATGCCGTCCTTCAGCACTGGAACGTGAAAGTTGATGAGTAGGCCCAGGTATTTCCGGACAGCTTGAGATATGTAAGCACCACAGCCTCATGAATCGGAGCGATTTCGTCGATGGACTTTAACTCCAAGACGATCCGTCGCTCGACCAACAGATCGATTCGATACCCGCACTCTAGTTTGATGCCTTTATAGACCAGCGGAATAGGTTTCTGCCGTTCGAAGGAAATGTCGCGAATTGCCAGTTCTCTAGCGAGACATTCCTCGTATGCGGACTCAAGTAGCCCAGGCCCTAGCTGCCTGTGGACTTCGATGGCCGCTCCAATAATTCGGTGGGTGAGTTCGCTTTCCGCCATTCTGGAGACTTACAAATTAAGATTACCACAGAGTTATCAGAGGAGCCTCAGAGTTCACGGAGACGTGCCGGTGCGCTGTCATTTCGAAGAATCAGGTGATGGCGACTTCTTCGTAGGCGCCGAACACGGTGCGCATGGCTTCGCAGATTTCCCCGAGAGTAGCGTAGGATTTTACGGCGTCGTAAATAAACGGCATCAGATTCTCCGAGCCTTGTGAGGCATTACGGAGTGACTGAAGGCGTCGCTCGACTTCCGAAGAGGAGCGCTCAGCACGAAGTTTCTTCAGACGCGCTTGTTGACGACGGCCGACGGTTTCGTCGATCCGAAGTGTCTCCAATGGTTTTTCCGCAGAAGTGAAGTCGTTCACGCCGACAATGATCTTTTCCTTCCGGTCCACCGCCATCTGGTATTGATACGAAGCTTCCGCAATTTCTCGCTGCGGATAGCTTCTTTCGATCGCAGCCACCATGCCGCCCATGGCGTCGATGCGGCGGATATAGTCCCAGGCGCCTTTTTCCACTTCGTTTGTTAGCGTTTCCACGAAATACGAACCACCCAAAGGATCGACGGTGTTCGTTACACCGGTTTCGTGCGCGATGATTTGCTGGGTGCGCAGCGCGATGGTTGCGGCGAATTCTGTCGGTAATGCCCAAGCTTCATCGAGGGAATTAGTGTGCAGGGACTGCGTGCCGCCGAGAACACCTGCCAGCGCCTGAATCGCCGTTCGCACCACATTGTTCATCGGTTGTTGGGCGGTGAGCGAGCAACCGGCGGTTTGCGTGTGGAAACGCAGTTGCCAGGTGCGCGGATTCACGGATTTGTAGCGCTCCGTCATGGCCTTGTACCAGATGCGGCGCGCGGCCCGATATTTGGCGATTTCTTCGAAGAAGTCGCTGTGCGCGTTGAAAAAGAACGAGAGCTGCGGGCCGAATTCGTCGACGTTCATCCTGCGCCGCATCGCCCATTCCACGTATTCCATTCCGTCACGCAGCGTGAACGCCAGTTCCTGGATCGCCGTAGAGCCGGCCTCGCGGATGTGATACCCGCTGATGGAAATGGGATTGAACTTTGGCGTCTGTTTAGCTCCGAATTCAAGGGTATCGATTACCAGCCGCATGGACGGTTCGGGCGGGTAGATATATTCCTTTTGCGCGATATATTCCTTGAGGATGTCGTTTTGCAGCGTCCCCGAGATTTTTTTCCAGTCGGCGCCTTGTTTCTCCGCGACCGCCAGATACATCGCCCAGATAACGGCGGCGGGCGAATTGATGGTCATTGAAGTAGTGACGTTCGCCAGCGGGATTTGGTCGAACAGAACTTCCATGTCCGCCAGCGAGCTGATAGCCACGCCACATTTGCCGACTTCGCCCTCGGCCAATTCGTGATCGGAGTCGTAACCCATCAAAGTCGGCAAATCGAAGGCTGTCGATAGACCGGTTTGACCTTGAGAAAGCAAATAGCGGAAGCGCTGGTTAGTGTCTTCGGCGGCGCCAAATCCGGCGAACTGGCGCATGGTCCACAAGCGACCGCGGTGCATGGTCGCGTGGATGCCCCGCGTGTATGGAGGCGAGCCCGGGAGATTGAGATCGCGCTCGGGATACCAGCCAGCCAAATCTTCTTCGGTGTACAGGCGACGAATGGGATAACCGGAGACGGTGGTGAACTGTTTTTGGCGTTCGGGACTTTTGTCGAGCGCCGGCTGGAGGGTATTTTTCTCCCAATGGTGGAGAGGTGAATCGGTTGCGGTTGCAGGGTCAGGCGTGCTTACCGGAGATTTGGTTTTGGAATCGCTCATAGCCTGGCCTTAAGCGGCGCGACTCCGCCGCCGCGCCCCACGGAAACAAATGCTATTGGAAACGGCCGTTGCTCGCAAGCGGCAGGGGCAAGAGTGTGTCGGATAGCCATGGATTTCTGGGGCCGGATCTAATTTCAGGACGTGAACGACCCGAGCTACCGCTGGCCGGAGTTGGCGTTGGTCTTGTCCAGGGCCTTGAAGAGTTCTTCGGTGCCAACGACTTGGCCGTTCATGGTTCCGGGAATGAGCGTGTCCTTCTCGATTTCGCCCTTGTTCGCGCCGGCAATGGTAACGCTGTTGACGTCCAACGTACGTCCCAAGGCGCGCTCGTAACTGGCCTTGGCTTCCGCCAGGTTCGCAAGGGCGCGCAGTTCCGTACCCTGCGCGGTAATCAGATCGCGCTGGGTAAGAATCACGTTGTAGACCGTGGATGCGCCGAGCTGATATTTCTTCTGCTCCGCGTCGAAGGTCTGTTGCTGAAGCTCGCGAGCCTTGATGGCGGCCTGGACCTGGGCGCGGTCTTGCTCGAGAGCGATGATGGTGTTGCGAACATCCAGCAGCGCGTTGTTTTTGACTTGCTGCGTCTGCGCCTCGAGCTGCCTTTTGGTGAGCTGCGCGTGCATATTGTCCGCTTGCGCCGAGCGATTTCGAATCGGGAGGCTCAGGTTGAGCGCAACCGTATAGCTCGGGAAAGTGTTGTGAAAGATCTGTGATTGCGCGGTGCCAAAACCCTGCCTGACCGTGCCGGTTACCGCATTCCCCGTCAGAGGCTGGTAGACGGGAACCGCGACGCCGCCCTCGGTGATCGTTACGGGGTTTCCGTTGGCGTCAAGGATCGGTAAGCCAAGGTTTGGTCCAACCACCTGGGTCGGGCCAAGAAGCGAAGCGTTTCCTGCCAGGCCGAAGGAACCATATTGCCCGCTGAGTGTGGCCGTCGGGAGCAGCGCGTTCTTCGTCGCCCGAACATCAATGTCGGCATTCTTCAAGTTAACGTATTGCTCTTTTAAGTCGGGCCTCTTGTCGAAGGCTTCCTTGACGGCCTCTTCGAACGGTGCCACCACAATGGATTCCGGTGAAGCAGGCTTGTCCGTGGGAATAATTTCCACGTTAAGAAGGTTCGAAGCCATCGGGTCCTTGGAAATATAGTTTTTGAGAACCAGATCGTCCTGAAGAGAAGTAGTCTGCGCGACGATCAGATTTTGCTGGTCGGTGGCGAGTTCGGACTCGGCGCGGGTGACGTCCAGCGGCGCCATGGTGCCGATTTCCAGTTGCTTCTTGTTGTCATTGTAAAGTTTTTCAGCCACGGTCACGGCTTTCTGCTGCACCTGTACGTTTTCACGCGCGTAAACGAGTTCCCAGTAAGCGGTGACGGTGTTGGTAACCGTGGTGATGGCCTGCTGCGCGAAAGCCAAATCGGCAATCTTGCGATTATTTTCGGCGATCAGGATGTTGCGGCGATTCACGAACTTCCCGGCGCCGGCAAGGAGTTGCTGTTGTAAGGTGATCGTCAAGGAAGATTGCACGTACGGATTAAAGAAGTTTGCAGCGTCAGACGACGCGCGGGTATTGTCCCAAGCGGCGGTCACCGTAGTTCCGGTCGAGAATCCCTGTTGGTATTGAGTGTTGTATTGGGCGGTATGCGATCCCAGCTCGGGCCTGGCAGTCAGGCCGCCTGCTGAACCACCCGTTCCGGAGATGAACGGATTATTGATGGGGGTAATTGTCGTGTTGTAATCGACGAGCTGTGTGAGGAACGGATCAAAGTACAGTATTGGCAGATTCGCAGTTGAGGTGGGGAAGTCAGCGCCATTTACGACGTAGCCAATGCCGCCAGCTTTGGTCTTGAGGATGCTGGTGTCCGCCATCCAGGGGTTGTAGCGCTGAATGACGATATCCAGGTTGTTTTCGAGCGCGAGCGCGATGGCGTCCTGCAAGCTCAAGGGCAGCTTGCCGTCGTGAATCAGCTGTTCGAGGCGCGGGGAGTTCGTCAGCAGCGCCGGATCGACGTATTCGGCGAGATACGGAGCGATGATGTTGGGAAACGGTTTGGGCGCGCGCGTATAGCTGTACTTCGAGAGACCTAGCGATATGGGTACTCCGCCCTGAGCGGCCGGGACCGCAGCCGGCGGTGGAACAGGCTGCTGCGAAGAAGGTTGCTGCGTAGTCGATGGCTGCTGCGCCATCGTGGGCGAGACGGGCGCGCCTGCCAGGACGCCTGCGAGCACGGCGGCGAGCAGCGGTCTTGCGAACGGCTTCATCATTGTTTCCTCACCTTTAGACTTGGAACAGCAACACTTCCGAGGCGCACCCGAGAACTCTGCTGTAGTAACGTTCGCGGGAAGCTATTTGTTTCATCCGGAAAGGGCGCTGGAAGAGCGCTGGACCGAAAAAATGCACCCGAAAGACGAAAGTGGCAGTCTAGCAGGCACCCGAATTCTTGACAACGAATCCCGCGACAGCTAGGCTGCTGACAATTCGACGTTTAGAAGCGGACAGGGATAGCCTCCTATGTTAACGCGACCCGAGATTCTGCAAATGTTCGAAGCTGCCGGAGCCATACGCCACGGGCATTTTGAGTTGTCGAGTGGCCTGCACAGCAGCACGTATATGCAGTGTGCCCTGGTGCTGCAATACCCACGCTTCGCTGAAAAACTGGGGCAAGCGCTGGCAGCGCTCTTTTCCGACGCCAGAATCGACGCGGTTGTCTCACCGGCCCTGGGTGGCGTGATTATTGGCCAGGAAGTGGCCCGTGCCCTGCCCGGAGGTAAGAGCGAAATTGGTGGCGGGGTGCCCGCGATGTTCGTGGAGCGCGATGGCAGCGGCACGATGACCATGCGGCGCGGATTCGCCTTGCAACCAGGGCAGCATGTTTTGGTGGTGGAAGACGTTTGGACCACTGGTGGATCGACGCAGGAAGCGATTGGCGTCGTGGAAGAGGCTGGAGGGCGGGTAGTAGCGGCCGGCGCTCTGATCGATCGCAGCGGCGGAAAAATTGAATTTCCTGTGGAATCCAACGCTCTTCTGGAACTTGAGATTGAAAGTTACGAGGAAGACGACTGCCCGCTATGCAGGCAGGGAAGTGTAGCGACGAAGCCCGGCAGCCGTTACGCGCGTTCCGCGTCCTAGAATGGACTGTCGCGAAGTTCCTCCTCGGCCACGCACGGCGCCGCAGACGAGACTGGCGACATTCCCGTCACCATAAATCCAGCATGCGCTATCTCAAATTGACCATTGCTTACGACGGCACCAACTTCCACGGCTGGCAATTCCAGGGCAACAAAGCAACGATCCAGGGAGAGATTGCCTCCCTCCTGCGAAGGCTCACGCAGGAAAACGTACAGCTCTACGGAGCGGGCCGCACGGATGCGGGTGTGCATGCGCTGGGGCAAGTGGGAAGCTTTCGCACGCAATCCGGCCTCTCGCCCACGGAATTCCAGCGGGCCTTGAACGCGCTGCTTCCGTCGGAGATCCGGATCGTAAATGCCGAAGAAACCGGACCGACCTTCAATGCGCGCTGGTCAGCAAAGGGAAAAGTCTACCGGTATCGCATCTATCGTGGAAAAGTCGTCCCGCCATTTTTGTGGAGATACGTACTCCACTATCCGTTCCCGCTGGATGAAGACGCCATGCGCGAGGCAGCTGGCCGTTTTGTCGGCGTCCACGATTTTACGTCCTTCGCTGCTTCCACCGGTTCTGAGGACGACGACAAGGAACGCAACATGGTGCGGGAGATCTTTTCCGCAGAGTTGAAAAGGACCGAATGTGGAGAGGAGTTGTGGTTCACGGTCCATGGTCAATCGTTCCTGCGGTATATGGTGCGCAAAATGGTGGGGACCCTGTTAGATGTGGGTCGCGGAAAGTTGGCTCCGGCGGACATTGATGCACTTTACCAATTGAAGGATCGGTCCAGGTCTGGGCCAACGGTGCCGCCCCAAGGACTATTTATGGTGAGCGTCGATCATGGCGAGTCTTGATAAAGACCGCGAGAAAGCTTCGGTACGATCCAAGACCGACGGCTGAACAGCGACCGAAGTTTCGGCTAGAATCCCAGGTAGGGTTGCTGACGTACGCGTTGGTGCCAAGGAGTTACGGACATGCCGGAAAACGATTGGATTTACGATTGGAATACGGCTTCTGCTACGCGCATCGCACCGGGTACTCGGGTTCTTCTGAACGATGAGACGCTGCGTGACGGACTGCAGAATCCTTCCATTCACGATCCAAAGATTGAAGACAAGATCGAAATCCTGCACCTGATGGAGTCGCTGGGAATTGATTCGGTGAACATCGGTCTTCCCGGCGCGGGCCCTCGAGCGGCCGAACATGTCGAGGCTCTCGCGCGGGAAATTGCCGACAACCGCATGAAAATCAGGCCGAACTGCGCAGCCCGAACGGTAGAAGCGGACATCCGCCCGATCGCAGAGATTTCTCAGCGCGTGGGAATCGCGATTGAAGCGGCCACGTTCCTGGGCTCGAGCCCGATTCGGCGGCTGGTGGAAGACTGGACTGTGGATCATTTGGAACGCACCACGGAGAAGGCGGTGAAATTTGCGGTGTCCCAGGGACTGCCTTCCATGTACGTGACGGAAGATACCGTGCGAACCGATCCGGAAACGGTCGAACGTCTTTACAATGTGGCCATTCGCAGCGGAGCGCGGGCCATCGTGCTGTGCGATACCGTCGGTCATGCGACGCCCGAAGGTGCGTACAACCTCGTAAAGTTTGTCTTCGAACGCGTCGTCAATCCGTCGGATGAAAAAATCCGCGTGGATTGGCACGGCCACCGGGATCGCGGGCTGGCCATCGCGAATTCGCTTGCCGCCATCGCAGCAGGTGCGCACCAGATTCATGGCGTGGCGTTATCGCTGGGCGAGCGCGTGGGAAATACTCCGATGGAGTTGCTGCTCGTAAACTTGAAACTGATGGGACTAGTGGATAGCGATCTGACCTATTTGCGCGCCTATGTCGAAAAGGTAGCCAAGGCTACCCACACGACGATCCCACCCAACTATCCGGTGTTTGGCAAGGATGCCTTCCGCACGGGAACCGGTGTGCATGCCGCGGCGATTATCAAGGCCATGCACAAGGGCGACCGCAAGCTCGCGGATGCAGTCTACAGCGGAGTCCCGGCACATGAATTTGGCCTGGAGCAGATCGTCGAAATCGGCCCCATGAGCGGAAAGTCGAATGTGTTGTACTGGCTGGAGTTGCAGAAGATTCCGCCGACCGATGAGTTGGTAAGTCGAATCTTTGAAGCAGCCAAGAACTCGCCGCGTTTGCTGACTGAGGATGAGTTGCGGGGACTTTGCGCCGCACCCGGCACGGTGGCTTGAGACGTGGATGACCTGTGGTTGAACGAAACCGAACAAAAGACTGCCCTCGCGAACGAACATCGGTATTCGATACGTAGCAGCAATTATTTTTCTGCAATCCACATGTCATTTCGTACGGTGAAACCTCTCCTACTTTGCGTTATCCTTCTGTGCATGTCGTTGCGTTCCCCGGTCCTTACACACGCCGCCCGCTCCCAACAGAACGGTGCGCTGGCGGACAATGCGCGGGTGCGGGAAGCGCTCAACTGGTTTGGAAACAATCTCGATTGGATCAACGAACAGCAGATCCGGCTGACCGAGATTCCTGCCCCCTCTTTTCAAGAAGAAAAACGCGCTGCAGCGGTCAAAGCACTATTTGCCTCCGAGGGCCTGGCGATTCACACCGACAAGATTGGAAACGTAGTTGGCGAGTTACGCGGGCGGAACGAAAAGGAAGCTGTCCTGATCGCCGCACATCTGGATACGGTATTTCCCGCGGGTACGGATGTGAAAGTGCGGCGCGACGGAGACAAACTGGTCGCGCCGGGAATTTCCGATAACGGCACCGGTCTGGCGGGTTTGCTGGCGATTGCGCGCGCGATTCGCGCGGCTAAGATACAGCCGCAACGGACCATTTTGTTCGCGGCCAATGTCGGCGAGGAGGGCGAAGGCAATCTGCGCGGCATGCGCTCCCTGATAGAGGCCTACCGCGGCCG
>Ga0210383_10000303_pt1 | contig 48151 bp, 32 predicted proteins | sample IncBWC14OmetaG_FD_160072 | JGI IMG/M metagenome (GOLD analysis project Ga0210383, IMG submission 160072) | Forest soil microbial communities from Barre Woods Harvard Forest LTER site, Petersham, Massachusetts, United States - Inc-BW-C-14-O ...
TGCCCTGCGCGGTGTTGCGTGTGGGTCTTGGGTTGGCCCTCCCTTTGTAGCGGTCGCCTTTTCAGCCTGAGCGCGGTGGCGAGGGGCCCAGGTGGGCGCATTGTCGCGGCGAAGATTACGAATCTGCAAGGGACCAACGAGAGAAGGGCTGAGAATGCGAACTGAACCGAAAAATCTATTGACTTTCGCTTTTTGTTCGCCTACAGTCCGATGCGGTAGAGGAAACGGGAAACGGGTGGCTTTGGCTCCATTGCCTTCGGGCTCTCCCGAGCCGGACGCCACCCGTTAAAAATAGCAGAATCCGCTTTCCGCCAGGAGCAACCATGAGCACATGTGTCGAAATTATCCCCTCCCAGCTTCCCATCGATCCTCTAACCCACCAACCTGTGGCGCAGGCTGAGTCCGCGCCTGCCAGTCCAATTTCTGACGGGAGCCCTGCGGATTCTCGAAGCGCACCGACAAATCAAACGAGTGCGACCAAGCGCTCGTGGTTCTCCTCCATCTGGCCACGTTCCAGAAAAACCCTCGAGCAAAGCCCTCTGTCCGCGCTCCCAGTAGGAAGCCTCCCGGGCGTAGGCCAGACCCACGCAAGAGCCCTCGTTGAACGCGGCGTGACAACCGTCGGCCAATTGCGCAGAATTCCCAAGCCAGTACTAGTCTCCGCCTTCGGCAAAAGCATCGGCCAGCACATCTGGGAGAGCGCCCGCAGTTAGCTCTAGCTAAGCCACTAGCCAGCATTACCGAATCCCCTCCCAGGTAGCGCCCGCGACACCCGCAGCATCCCGAGTATTGCAGCGCGAACCACGCGGACGCATACTTTTCCCATGAGCGACTCAAACAGGTTGCGCTGGTATGCAGGCATGGCGTGCATTCTGGCCATGGCAACGCTGGCGGCAAGCGTGCGGGGCGATGAAATTCGCCTCAAGGATGGAAAAAAACTCTACGGCGTGATCGTTGCGTATGAAGACAACATGTTCAAGGTCAAAACCGACTTTGGCTACGTGCTGGTAGAAAAAGACAAGATCGCGCAGATCATTCCGAATTCGCCAGCCGACCCGAATGCCCCAAAAACGAACACGCCACCTGCCGCAAAACCGGCGACCGAAACTCAACCGCAAACCGATCCCACGCCTGCGACTACAACCGATCCAACGCCCGCCGCTCCAGCGAAACGCCAGCGAGCCGCGATTGTGGCCGATCCAAACGCGCGCCCGGAAGTTCCGCTCTCGAGTGTAAAAATAAAAGACGGAGCAGCGCCCACGATCAAACCTGCCTCTGGCACGCAGAAAACAACGCTAACGAATGTGGCCGCTCCACCGCCTCCACCAAAGGAAGAGCCGCCCGCGAACCAGGAAGAAATTCAGGGCAACCTGTACATCAATCACGCCAACGGATTCCGCATGTACAAAGCGCCCAGCTGGCAGCTCATCGAAGATGCCGGCCAGGCGCTGCCCAACGCCATCGTGGCCATGGGCACCACAAACGAGTCCACCCTATTGGTGATCGGTCGTGAAAAAACAAAAAGCACACTGGACGTGACTGCGCCCGTGGTCGAAAAACGCATGCGCGATGTTTACGAAAATTACCGCCTGACCTCGCAGCGAAAAACCGTGGTGGGCGGTCAACAGGCCATCGAATACCGCTACAACGGCATGGCCGACGGCCACGACTGGTCCGGCACGCTGGTGGTCGTCAGCCGCGGCGCCGATATATTCACGCTATTGGGAATGACTTATGCGGACACGGACCTGATCCAGATCCAGGAAAACGTAATCGCTCGCGCTATCGCCAGCGTCGACTTCCGGTAACTCACCCCTTAAGGGGTGAGGCCTTCCCAAACGCCCTTCGCAAACTCCATCGCAAAACCCATGGGGTTTTCCAAACATCAGTTGTCGGCGTCGTTATCGTGCGGCTTGCGACTCTCTCGAATCATGCCCACCAACGCTTGCACAGAGCGCGGCAAGCTGCGGTCGCGCCGATAAACCAGCGCCAGTTCCCGCCAAAGGTCCACGCCTTCCACGTTCAGCAGCTTCACTTCCCCGGTCTTCACCTGGTCGCGGGCAAAACTCTCACTGATGATGGACACCCCAACGTCGGCGGCCACGAACGTTTTGATCATGCCGATGCTGGGCAATTCCATCGCAATACGCAATCGCGAGCGGTACGGGCGAAAAATCTTGTCCAGCACCTGCCGTGTGTAACCCGTCTTTGGGAAAATCAGCGGAGTTCCAGCCAATTCTTCCAGCGTCACGTGAGTGCGATGCGCCAGCGGATTCTTCGCGCTGACCATAAACCGCAGCCGATCCTTGTTGATCACGTGCATCTTCAAATTCGGTGACTTCAGCGGCAGCGTCACGATTCCCAGATCCAGCGTTCCTTCTTCTAAACGTTGCAGAATCTTGTGGCTGAAATTGCGGTAGATGCTGATGTGCACCAGCGGGTAACGCTTCTGAAATTCCGCCAGAATATCCGGAAGCAAATAAAGGCACGTGGCCTCGTTCGCGCCAAAAGCCACCGGTCCCTGAACCACGTTGCCGCGGTCGGCCACGATCTGCATCGATTCATCGCGCAGGTGCAGCAGACGCTCGGCATATTCGAATAACACTACGCCCGCAGGGGTCAGTTCCACCGATTTTGCGGAACGATCCAGCAACTTTGCTTTGTAGGCTTGTTCGAGCTGGCGAATCTGCGCGCTGACTGCCGACTGTGAACGAAATACCTTCTGCCCGGCTTTGGAGAAGCTTTTCAGCTTCGCAACTTGAACGAACGTGGTTAACTGATCAAAGTCCATAGCCCTCACTCTCGGACATGATTATATCGGATTTGTTGTTAGAACTTAGTGGAGTTGGCGCAGCGGCGTCAAGCATATTGAGACGCCGAGCTGAGCGCGGTGGAAGTGGGAGCTTCCAGTAGCACGGCGGGAACAAATTCCTGTAGATACGGGGCGACACTGTGCCACGCCCCTTCTATCGTTCCTTGGAAGTGAAGAGGTTGCACACGGACAAACGGCAAACGCCTTTCGCTCGAGAGCACACGCAACGTCCGCGGACTGGTGGTCAGCGCGTAGTGATTCTGCAGCAGCCGCCTCAAATTGGATTCTTCCTGATCCTCAAGCTCATGTGGCTGCACAAATTCCAGATTCAAAACCTGGTCCGCTTCGCTTCGCAAAATATAAGCCAAACCGCCGGTCATGCCGGAGCCAAAATTCAGGCCAAGGCGGCCGAGAATCGCAACAATTCCTCCGGTCATGTACTCGCAGCCGTGTTGTCCTACTCCTTCTACTACCGCAACCGCGCCGCTATTGCGAACGGCAAAGCGTTCTCCCGCTTGTCCCGCAACGTATAGTTGACCCGAAGTAGCTCCATACAAAACTGTGTTTCCTACCAGCACGTCGCCCCGTTTCGCGGCATTGCGCCCTGCGCTGATCACCACGGTTCCACCAGAAAGTCCTTTGCCGACGTAGTCGTTCGCCTCGCCGGTCAATTTAAGCGAAAGTCCCGCGCTCAGGAACGCGCCAAAACTCTGCCCTGCCGTTCCCGAAAACTGCCGATCGGAAGGCGCGGGATCGACGCCACTGAGCTTCGCGCGAATGCGGTCGCCGCTCCAGTGCGTCCCGATGCTGCGATGTGAATTCTGAATTTCCAGCGAACCCAGCCCATTCTGATGGGCGGATTCCAGGAAAAGTTCGCTCGGAGTGGGAGCCTGATCGATGGCCACCACGTGTTGCTGTACCCCTGGCTCTCTCGCGGGCGCAAGCAGTTGCAAGCCATCGGCGGAAGCACGCAAATCCAGGAACTGCGCAGCGCCCCGCAGCTCTTTCAGGCTGCGAACACCAAGTTCCGCAAGCGCATTGCGAACATCCTCGGCCAGCGCCTGGAAGTAGGCAATCACCATTTCCGGCTTACCTTTAAATTTTGTGCGAAGCGTTTCGTCCTGCGTCGCAATGCCAACGGGACATGTGTTCAGGTGGCATTGGCGCGCCATAATGCAACCGATAGCCACCAACGCAGCCGTGCCAAATCCAAATTCATCCGCGCCAAGAATCGCGCCAATCAAGATATCCTTCGCAAAACGCATTCCACCATCCACACGCAAGGAAACGCGCGAACGCAGCCCGGCGCGCAAAAGAATCTCGTGGGTATCGCGAAGCCCGATTTCCCACGGCAGGCCTACGTTCTTGATGGAGGTCAGCGGAGAAGAACCCGTCCCGCCGTTGTGCCCGCTGATGGTGATGACGTTCGCGCCGGCCTTCGCAACTCCGGCGGCGATCACGCCAATGCCCGTGCCGGACACCAGTTTCACTCCAATACGCGCGGTGGGATTCACGGCCCGCAAATCGTGAATAAGCTGCGCCAGATCCTCGATGCTGTAAATGTCATGATGCGGAGGCGGCGAAATCAGCGGCGTTCCCGGCGTCGCGTGCCGAATTCGCGCGATATATTCGGTCACCTTGCGCGCTGGCAGCTGCCCGCCCTCGCCCGGCTTCGAGCCCTGCGCCATCTTGATCTCAAGTTCATCGGCGCGAACCAAATATTCAGCCGTAACACCGAAGCGAGCCGAAGCCACTTGTTTTACTTTGTTCCTCGCCTCAGGAAATGAATAAAGGTCAGGGTCTTCGCCACCCTCGCCGGTATTACTGCGGCCGCCGATGCGGTTCATCGCGATGGAAAGCGTCTTGTGCGCTTCGGGACTCAGGGACCCCAGAGACATCGCCTGCGTACTGAATCGCTTGAGTATGGATTCGGCCGACTCGATTTCCTCTAATGGCAAAGCTTGCCCGCTGGTCAGGCCCAAAAGATCGCGCAAGAATGTCGCGCCGGAATTTGCCGCCAATTGCCGCAGCATCTCCGCGCTACCCGGTTTGGCGTTGCGAATCTCGGCATGCATCAGCCGTACAAAATCAGGTGAATTGGCGTGCAGCTCCGCTCCTTTGCGGAAGCGGTAAAGCCCGCGATCAGCAAGATCCGCTCCACCGTCGCCGTACGCGGCCGCATGCATCTGCAGATAATCCTGCAACAACGAATCCAGTGTTTTTGTGCCTGCATAAAAGGCGGCATCTTCAAAAAATTCCCGGCCGATCTTCGCTTCCAGCCCCAATAAATCAAACAGGTGGCTGTTGCGATAGCTCGCCAGCGTGGAAATACCCATGCGCGCAAGAACCTTCAATAGCCCGGCATAAATCGCCTTGCGAACTTTGCTGAACGACCCCGCCTCTTCGCTCTCCGCAAATTCTTCCGCAAGATAAGGCACAACCGCGCTCGCTCCCGCGGCCAAAAGCATAGCCACATGATGCGTATCGAAAACCTGTGCAGTTTCCACGATCACCGGAACGTCTGCCCAGCCTTCCTCCACGGCGTGCTTCCACGCCCGTGCGGTGGCAAGAAGCACCGGAAGCGCGGCGCGGTCCGCACCAACGCCGCGATCAGAAAGGAGGAGGAGTCCCGTACGTTCACCGTCACTCAGAGGGGTAGAAAAGCACTGAGTCAAACAACGGCGTGCGCCCAAGACTCCCTGTCTGGCAGGAAAAGTGAAATCGATTCGTTGCACGCTCTGCGAACCCGCCAGAAGCGCGGCGAATTCTGCACAGCTTAGAAGTGGTCCGGGCAAACAGATACCCGCGTTCAACTGAACATCCAAAGACATCACATGCGATTCGCGCAGCGGATCAATCGGCGGATTAGTCACCTGCGCAAAGCGCTGGCGGCAATAATCCCACAGCGAACGCGACAGCGCGGACATGAACGCCAGTGGCGCGTCATCGCCCATGCTCCAGTCCGCTTCCTTGCCCGTCAGCAGCGGCCGAAACAAAATTTTGTACTGATCTTCCGACCAACCGCTCGCTCCCGCGACGCGTTTCGGATCTCGCACCGGAACTCTTTGAAAATTGGCATCCGCTTCCAGTCCGCGAACCGGAGGCAACTCTGCGCGCGGCTTTTCGCTCGCCACACTCTTCAGGATTTCGCGCCAACGCAGCAGCAATCCTTTTTCAGGAATGGCGATCAACATCTCGCCGGGACCTAGCCGCTGGCGTTCGGCGACGCGCGAATCGTCCAAGTCCACCAAGCCGGTTTCCGATCCAGCGATAACCAATCCATCGTGGGTAACCGTGTAACGCATGGGACGCAGTCCGTTGCGGTCGAGCTTGGCTCCGACAGAAATACCGTCGCTGAAGACGAGAGCAGCCGGACCGTCCCATGCCTCACTCTCCGAAGAGAGAGATTGCAATGTCGCGCGAACATCCGCGGACAGAAATGGATCCTGCGCAAACGCTGGTGGAACCAAAGAGAGCATCGCGGATTCGATGGTTTTCTCTTCAAGCAGTTTCCATTCCAGCGCGTTATCGAAGCTCGCAGAGTCGCTGACATTTTCCTCAAGCAAACGAAACCACGGGCCAGCGCCCAGGTTCTTCCGGATGGCACGTTCCCGCGCTCGCAGCCACCGCCGGTTGCTGATGATCGTGTTGATCTCCCCGTTGTGCGCTGAGTAGCGAAACGGTTGAGCCAATTGCCAGGACGGTTGTGTATTGGTCGAGTAGCGCTGATGAAAAACCGCAAAACTCGCCGTGAATCCCGGGTCGCGCAGATCGTCGTAAAACCGTGGGAACTGCCACGGAGTCAACAGCCCTTTGTAAACCACCGTTCGCGAAGAAAGCGAACAAATATACGAGTCCTGCGGCAGAAGCGATTCCGCCCGTTTGCGCAGGAACGCAAGGTCGCGTTCAAATTTCCGTGCCGTCAGGTTCGCGGGAATTCTGGAAGGCGCCGGTGAAACAAAAAACTGCCAGATTTCCGGCATGCTCTCAAACGCCCGTTGTCCCAGGCAATTGGCATTGATTGGTACTTTTCGCCAACCGGCCAGCTGCAGCTTCGCGGTTTGGATGGCCTTTTCGATAGCGGCACGAGCCGCTTCGACCTGCGCGGCCTGGGCAAAGAGCATCCCAACGCCAAACTTTTCAGGCAAAGACAACTGAGCGTCAACGGCACACTTCCGGAAGAACTCTACCGGCAACGAAGTCAGCAGACCCGCGCCGTCACCGCTCGCACCGTCAGCATCCACTCCGCCGCGGTGAGACAGCCGTTCCAAGGCCTGCAACGCATATTGAAGGATTTCTTGGGTAGGAGGACCGCTTAGGCGCGCAACAAACCCGGTCCCGCAGGCGTCATGATCCGGGTGTCCCCAATTGGGATGGAGCTGCCCTGCGTGCTGATCGCTTTGTCTGGCGCGGCGACTACACATATCAGTTTAATAGTCGCGACACTCACGAAAGTACAATGCACAATTTTTCTGTGATGTATCGGTTTTCTGAAGGGTCCAGGCACGCCTGGCGGCCTAGAATTTCGTGGCTTCGCTGAAGTGAAAATTGCCTATTTTCATGGGCGGAACGACCATTTCGAAGGCCTCTTCCCCCGTCGATCGCCGGGTCGATCCCAGGAGTTCAACATTCTTTAACATTTCTAGAACGGATTGATTGAATCGAAAATTCCGAACGCTCCCAGCAATTTTCCCGCGTTCCACCAGGAATAAGCCGTCCCGCGTCATGCCCGTCATAACCTTTTCGTAGGGCTCCACCTCCCGGATGTACCAGAACCGGGTTACCAGCAGCCCCCTGTCGGTCGAGGCGATCATCTCCTCGATGGAAGAATTCCCGCCGCCAACCACCAGGTTCATCGGCGCCTCGCCATACTCGTTGGGCAGCGCAAAGCCATGCCCTGTCGGCTTGGTGCCCGCTATTTTGGCCGCCCGGCGGGAGTAGACCAGGTTGCGCAACACGCCCTTTTCGATCAGCGAAACCCGCTGACGGGGTACGCCCTCGCCGTCAAAGACTGCGCCAAGCTGGCCAGGATGGTAAGCATCGTCGGTGATGCTGATGTTTCTCCCGACGACGCTTTTCCCCACCCGTTCGGCGAAGCACGAACGCTTGTCCTGCACCGCCGTCGCCGCGAAATCGTAAAAAAGAAACCCAACCAGGTCCAGCACTGCGGCGGGTTCCAGAATCACGGTGTAGTGCCCCGGCGCAAGCTCCACCGGATTTTGCGCCCGAATGGCCTTGTCGCTTGCGGTCTGCGCCAGCTTCTGGGGATCGAAGTTGCGAACGTCCGCGTCGTTGGCTTTGGCCCAACTGGCCGCCGAACCTTGCTGAAAAGTTACCGAAAATTCAGCCTGCGTCTGGCGGTAGCTCGCAACCAGCCCGCGCGAATTCGCCAGAAACGAATGGCTTTGCCCCGACTCAAAAATTCCCGCCGCATCCTGCCCGCGTTTATCCGCCAGGTCGCAGACACACTTCACGGCTCGTGCGCGATCTTCGGCAGAGAGGTAGGCGCTCGCCGGAATATAGCGATTCACACGGCGATATTTTTGTTTGGAAAGCATCGGCAGAAGATACGGGTCTTTGGGCTGGCTCGCTGCCAGAGAGAGCGAATTTTCCAGAGCCGCGCGCAGCGAATCTTCGTCCACACGATTGGTGGTCACGCGCGCGGTGCGTCCGTCTTCCACCGTTCGTATTGAAACGGATATTCCCTGCTCCGCTACATGTTGATGAATGGTATTCCCGGCAAAACGCGTGAGCGCGCTGACAATTTCCTCTACGTGCACTTCGGTTTCCGGAATGCGCCGCGATTTTGCCAGGCGGAGCAACGTATCCGCGATAACGCGCAATTCACGTTCACCGCGAACCTGCGCCCCGGCCGACGGACCGCGCGAAGTCACATTCCTTCCGCCAGAATTCACGTTTTTCAGTTTTGTTTTCGCCGCACTCATTCGTTAGAAAACGCCGCTCCGATTTTTATGTTTCTAAACCTCGCAGGTGACGCACCATGCCCCGTCCCCATCGTCTGCATCGGTTGGCCCTTCCCACAATTCGGCGTACCCCAAAGCGTCCAATGCTTTGCGCTACAGATCGCATCGCAGGAATTCCAGAACTCCGTGGTAATCCCGCTGTAACTCGGATTCTTCAGCATCCGCCCGATCTTGCCGTTTTTAATCTCCCACGCGATTTCCGTGGAAAATTGAAACTGGTAGCGGCGATCGTCAATCGACCACGAGCGGTTTGTATCCATCAAAATCCCATCTTCCGTATCCGCAATCAGATCGTCGTAAGTCCATTCCCCGGGTTTCAAGCTGACGTTCGTCATACGAATCATCGGCAAACGATTCCAGCTCTCCGTCCGCATGGTTCCACCTGAACGGTTCAGTCCCACCAACCGCGCAGTCTCGCGACTCGAAAGGTATCCCCGAAATTCGCCGTCCTTGATGATGTCCGTGCACTGCGCCGGCACACCTTCGTCGTCATACGCAAAAGTGCCGAGACTCGGGCCATGTTTAATCCGCGCGTCCGCAACCACGTTGACGATCGGCGAGCCGTACCGCAAATTGTTGAGCTTATCCAACGTAAGAAAACTCGTCCCCGCGAAATTCGCTTCCTGGCCGAGCACGCGGTCCAACTCGATTGGGTGGCCAACCGATTCATGAATCTGCAGTCCAAGTTGGCTGCCGCCCAAAATCAGCGTGCCGCTTTTCTGAGGGCATGCTGCGGCAGAGTGCAGCGCCACAACTTCTTCCGCCACCCGCGTCGCATTTTCAAGCAGGTTCAGCGATTCAATCAGTTCGTAGCCCGCCAGCATATACTGCCCGCCAAAACTGTTCGGATAAGACCGCTTCTGTATCGCGTCATCCCGAAACGACGTCGCCCCGATCCCACAGCCGGAGATAAATCGCCGCTGGTGAATCTTCGATCCTTCCGTCGAAGCGAACCAGCTATCGATTTTGCGAAACTGCATGTCCGTTTCCGTCAGCGTGACGCCCTTGACCTTGCGCATGCTCTCATCCAACGCAAGTAATAGCGCAATCTGCGACTCCACCGGTATCTCAAACGGATCCTTCTCGCACGGGCCCTGCCAGCTATCCACGTAGCTGCCTTCCGGAGCGAGTTTCACATTTTCTTTTTTCGCCAGTGCCGAAGCCCTCGCGATAGCTACCGCCTGCGCAGCGCAAGCCGCCACTCCCTCGCGAGTCAGCAGATCCGTGGACGCAAATCCCCACGCGCCATTTACCACCGCACGAATGCCCAAGCCGATGGACTCGCTCTGGCCGAGGGTGCCAACCTTGCCATTTTTTGTAGTCAGATCACGCTGCCGCAGATGCATCACGCGCACATCCGCATACGTCGCGCCGCGCAGCCGCACTACATCCAGAGAATGACCGCAATAGTCCCACATAGCGTCACCAGAAAAGGCCACCAAAAAAGAAGGGCACGAACCCTCGTGCCCCGGAAGAATTATCGCACTATTTGTAGCTCGCGGCTCGGCTTACGTCCCTTCATTCCACGAAGCCAGATAGTGCTCTTGCTCCTTCGTAAGCTTGTCCAAACGATGACCCATCGATTCCAGCTTGAGCCTGGCGATTTCGCGGTCGATATCTTCAGGCACCACATACACCTGCGGCTTCAGTTCCTTGTGGTGCTTCGCCAAATATTCCGCGGACAACGCCTGATTCGCAAAACTCATGTCCATCACCGAAGCGGGATGTCCTTCCGCAGTAGCCAGGTTCACCAGCCGTCCTTCAGCGATCAGATAAATCTTGCGGCCATCTTTCATCTGGAATTCATCCACCAGCGGGCGAACTTCTTTCTTCCCCGTCGACAGCGATTCCAGCGCGGGAATTTCGATCTCCACGTTGAAGTGTCCGGAGTTGCAAACAATCGCTCCGCCCTTCATCACTTCAAAATGCTCGCGGCGAATCACGTTCTTATTCCCGGTAACGGTAATAAAAATGTCGCCTTCCTTCGCGGCATCCGCCATCGGCATCACGCGGAATCCGTCCATCACCGCCTCAATTCCCTTCACCGGATCGATTTCCGTGACGATCACATCCGCGCCGAGACCCTTCGCGCGCATCGCAGCCCCGCGCCCGCACCAGCCGTAACCGGCGATAACCACCTTCAACCCGGCGATCAGTACGTTCGTGGCGCGAATGACTCCATCCAAAGTCGATTGCCCGGTGCCATACCGATTATCGAAGAAATGCTTCGTCATCGCGTCATTCACCGCGACGATCGGATACTTCAGCGTGCCGTCCTTGGCCATCGCGCGCAGCCGAATCACACCAGTAGTCGTTTCTTCCGTGCCGGCAATTACGTGTTGCACAAGTTCCGGCCGCTTGGTCAGCAGCATGGTCACGAGGTCGCAGCCATCATCCATCGTGAATTGCGGCTTGTGGTCCAGCGCAACCTTCAAGTGCTCATAATAAGTATCGTTGTCTTCGCCCTTGATCGCGTAAGTCGGAATGCCGAAATCGCGATTCAACGAAGACGCCACTTCATCCTGCGTCGAAAGCGGATTTGACGCGCACAGCACGATGTCCGCGCCGCCATCCCGCAGCGCAATCATCAGGTTCGCGGTTTCGCTGGTGACGTGCAAACAAGCCGAAACGCGAATGCCCTTCAACGGCTGTTCCTTGATAAATCGTTTGCGGATGTGCTGCAACACCGGCATCTGCTGCTGCGCCCATTCAATCTTTCGCTTGCCCGCGTCGGCAAGCCCAATGTCCTTCACATCACCCTTCTTAAGTTCTGCTGTGGCCATTCGTGTACTCCTGGAGATTTAGTTTCCGATTTATCCTGGTGTTTAATTTTCTTGGTTCACCGCCGCAAGCGGGACGCACAGGCGGCAATAAATTCAAAAACGGGTTGAGCCTTACCGCCTGGTAACCGCTTCCGCCACAGCGCCGGCGCCCGCGGCCTTGCGCAATGCATCCGCACGGTCCGTGCGCTCCCAGGTAAAGCCCGCCCCGCTGCGGCCGAAGTGGCCGTAGGCGGCTGTGGCCTTATAAACAGGCTTGCGCAGATCCAGCGCTTCGATGATTCCCTTCGGCGTCAACGAAAAGTTCTCGCGAACAATCTCCGTGATTCTTTCTTCGGGAATCGTCCCGGTTCCAAAGGTATCCACCATAACCGAAACCGGTTCGGCAACCCCGATGGCATACGCCAGCTGCACTTCCGCTCGCTTCGCCAGGCCCGCCGCAACTATGTTCTTCGCAATGTAGCGCGCCATGTAGCACGCCGAACGATCCACCTTCGATGGATCCTTCCCGGAGAACGCTCCGCCGCCGTGCCGGCTATAGCCTCCGTACGAGTCCACGATAATCTTGCGGCCCGTTAGGCCCGCATCACCCATCGGTCCGCCAATCACAAAACGTCCCGTCGGATTGATGTGGAATTTCGTTTTCGCGTCCATCATGTGCGCCGGAACGATCGGCTTGATCACATGCTCCATGATCGCATGGCGCAGGTCCTCGTTCGGCACCGTGTCGCTGTGCTGCGTGGAAATAACCACGCAATCCACCCGGAAGGGCTTGCCATCGCGATACTCAACAGTGACTTGGGATTTTCCATCGGGACGGAGGAAATCAACTTTCTTGCTCTTGCGGACTTCCGCCAGGCGCTGCGTAAGGCGGTGGGCCAGTTGGATGGGCATCGGCATCAATTCTTCCGTCTCATCGCAGGCAAAGCCAAACATAAGTCCCTGGTCGCCGGCGCCGCCGGTGTCCACGCCCATGGCGATATCCGGAGACTGCCGTTTGATCGTGCACATCACTGCGCAAGTCGTGGAGTCAAAACCGAAAAGCGCGTCGTCGTAACCGACCTCGGACACCGTCTTACGAATCAGTTCGTCGTAGTCGATGATCGCCGTAGTGGTGATTTCTCCGGCCACCACCACCAATCCAGTGGTTACCAACGTTTCGCAGGCCACCCGACCCTTAGGGTCCTGGCGCATCACTTCATCCAGCACCGCGTCCGAAATCTGGTCGGCAATCTTGTCCGGATGCCCTTCCGTCACGGACTCCGATGTAAACAGGAAATTCCTCTTCGATTCGCTCAAAACATCTCTCCTATACGCTCTTATATATTTATTCGGGGTGGCGCGGGACACACACCCTGAACCTGCTTCGGCAGATACAAAAGTCTACTCTGGCAGGCTAACATCACCTAATGCCGGAATCAACGCACTGATTTTACAAGTCTTATCAGCGCATCGAATGGCCAAATCCCGCATTAAACGGGCACCTAACCACCAAAATTCATTGCGTCAACATCCGCACTCTCTTTAGGGGGCGGAGTTCGGCTCCGACATTGACAGGGCTTACCTATTCGGGTTTCGGCCCCGGAGGACTCAGATCCATCCACCTTTGAAAAAGCCATGCAATTCATCAAAGGTGGAAGCTCCCATGCGATCCATAAACAACGCGGCAATAAAACGGAAATCTGGCAATCCGGATTTCATGAGTCCACTATCCGGAACTCATCCGACTATCTCTCCAGGGCCCGCATTCATCAAAATCCAGTTTCTCCCGGTCTTGTCGATGGCCCACAACATTGGATTTGGGGGTCGGCAAGTGGCCGCTACGCGATGGATCCGAGTCCTCAGGGGCTGAAGCCAAAATCTATCGATCCCGCCGATGTCGGAGCTGAAGCTCCGACCCCCTAAGGAAAGTTCAAATCTTTGATGCCATCATTCCCAAGCCCAACAAACTCACCCTCCCGCAAAATACCTATCTCCCACCATTTCACATACTTGCGCACACTCGCACACGCAACCCGTTTCTTTTCACATACTTCTCAGAAATCACCGGGGTGGCATCCCCCCACGCAAATTCATGGAGTTCCAAGATGAAACGAAGCGCCGCTTTGACAATCACTGATTCCACATCTCGCTGCAACTATTCCACTTCCCACGGACATCGCTGCCGCATGCTCTCCATGGCTCTAGGTACTGCCACTCACACTCTGCACATGCAAAACTCGACGCCACAGCCCTCGCTGCCGAACTCTCCCTGGCCGCCGCCTCCCTTGCCGCTCCCGAAGATGTCCACCGCGTCCTCGCCAAATCTTTCTCGCCCTCTGCGACGACCGCATCTCCCTCGAGAAAGCTGGCACTCTCAGCTACATCGCGCAGATGCTCCTCCGCTCTCACCGCGAAATCGCCGTCCACAAAAAGATGGAGATGGAATGCAAAGAAAAAGAAGAACAGGAGGCACCACTGCAACCGGGCGAAACGATACGGGGTTGGTTTGTTCCGGCCGAGGATCGAAGCGAGGAAGGAGCTTTGGGTGATATATCGACGTAGGCGCATGGCTTTAGCCATGCCCGCACCCACACGGAGTACGGTGGCTCGTCACCGCTTTCGCATATTGAGCCGCAAGGAAAATACGCCCGCCTTGGAAGGCGGCCGCTACAAAGAGGCGAGACTACGCGACTTCCACGTCCTCATCGTCTGTCTGAACGACGACCTTGCCCTTGGTCTTCTTGGCCAGCAAATACGCGCGGATGAAACCATCAAGGTCGCCGTCCAGCACGCGGTCCACGTCGCCCACGCTGAATTTCGTCCGGTGATCCTTGATCAACCGGTAAGGTTGCATCACATAAGAGCGAATCTGGCTGCCAAACGAAATGTCCAGCTTCGATTCATCCAGCCGGTCGGTTTCGTCGCGGCGCTTCTGCATCTCCATGTCGTACAGTTTGGAACGCAACATCTTCATGGCCATTTCGCGATTCTTGTGCTGGCTGCGGCCCGCCTGGCAAGCCACGATAATGCCGCTGGGAAGATGCGTGATGCGGACCGCGGTCTCCACCTTGTTTACGTTTTGCCCGCCTTTGCCACCGGAACGAAAGGTGTCCAGTTTCAGGTCGTCGGGCTTGATATCAATTTCGATGCGGTCGTCCACTTCCGGTATCACGAATACGGACGCGAAAGAAGTGTGGCGGCGCGCAGCCTGATCGAACGGCGAAATGCGCACCAGGCGATGCACCCCCGTTTCACTGTTCAGCAGGCCGTAGGCATTTTCTCCACTGAATTGAATGGTGGCGTTCTTAATGCCGGCTTCTTCGCCGGGCGTTTCATCCAGAATTTCCGTGTGAATGCCCTTGCGCTCTGCCCAGCGCAGATACATGCGAAACAATATGGAAGCCCAGTCCTGCGATTCGGTACCACCCGCGCCCGGTTTGATGGTCATGATGGCGTTCAGATGGTCGTTTTCTCCGGAGAGCAGCGTGCGCGTCTCTAGTTCGCTGACGACGGTTTCCCCGTTGCTGAGCTCCTTGCTCAGGTCTTTCAGCAGCTCTTCCTTCTGCGCTGCGTTACTTTCGGATTTCGCCAGCTCGATGTAGGTTTCGATATCGCTGGCCAGCGAGGCGAGTTTTTCGTCCGCGGAGATCTGATCGTCCGCGCGCTTGCGCTCTTTCAAAACTCCTTGCGCTTCTTCCTGATTGTTCCAGAAGTTTGGATCCGCTATGCGGGTTTCGAGGGTCGCCAGCCGGGTGCGGTTTTGCGGAACGTCAAAGATAACTCCGCACGGTGTCGATACGTTGCTTCAATCCTTCATACTGGTGCTGCAAATCTTCAAGAATCATGCTTGCTTGGTGGAAGCTTTGGAACGTCCAGCCCCGTTGGCCTTTCTAAAGGTAGCTATTGCAAGAATAGCGGAAACCCCGACGCACATCCAGGCGAAGAAGTCTCCGACCCGCGTGTAAATCGTCGTATCCGTGCGGAAATCGTAAGGTACGTCCGCGGAATCCCGGGTGTCCCGCTGCATCACGCGGGTCACATTCCCGTACGGATCGATCGACGCGGTGATGCCGCTGTTGGTGTCGCGGATCAGCCAGCGCCGGTTCTCTACCGCGCGCACGCGGGCCATGCGCAGATGCTGCTCCGCCGCTTCCGATTTTCCGAACCAGCCGTCGTTGGAAATATTAATAAGCAGCTGAGCCCCGTTTCGTGCAAATTGACGAATCTCTCCCGGATAAATCGCTTCGTAACAGATAAAGGTGGAGAAAGTATTTCCATTGGGAAACTGTCCGACGTTGCGCTGTTTCCCTTTGCGGAATCCGCCAACTTCCTCGGAGACGCTGGTGACTACCTGGTGAATCAATGGGAACGGTTCATATTCGCCAAAGGGAACGAGATGTATTTTGTCGTAAAGAAATGTGCGCTGACCCGACTCCTTGAGCATGGCGGCGCTGTTGTAAGGCACCAGGCCGGTGCGCGCGACGTGTGTGTCGCCTTCGAGAATTGGCTTCCAATCGATGACGCCAACGATGATCGGATGATGAAATTGCTGCGCCAGATTGGAAATGAACGGTCCGAAATGCGGATCCTGAAAAGAAAACGGAGCGGGCGCTTCGGGCCAGACCAGCAGATCCGGAGAGTTCGTGGACCTGCGGAGGCTGAGGCGTTCGAGCTCGGCAAGATCGGCCTGGTGCGTGTCGTACCAGTTGCCCACGTACTGATTCACTTCCGGAAAGTTCGGTTGCACCACGCGAGCGAAATGATGCGCTTCCGCGCGAGGCACAAACTGCGGGCCCATGCACATCAGAACAATCAAAAGGACGGTAACTGCGGAAATAATTGCGATGCGTTGCCTGGTTGGTCCGCCAAGAACCCACACGATTAGCGCGTTGAAGCATACGACCAGAAACGAAATCCCATAGATTCCAGTAATGACGGTGAGCTGCACCAGCGAGGGATTCCCCGCCGCCGGATAGCCGAGCAGTCCCCAGGGAAAACTGATCTCCGGGAGATACGCGCGCAGAACTTCGGTGGAGATCCACAGAAACGGCGCACCCACCAAAGCCAACTCGAAACTGCGCAGGGAAAGACGCCACACCAGCCAAGCGAAAATTCCGATGGAAGCGCCCCAGACACTCGCAATCAGAATCAAGACGCCCCATCCGGCTGCGTTGGACATACCGCCATGCACGGAAAGCACGTCGGCAATCCAGGAAACGCACGTCAGCACAAAAACGAGCCCATGGAGAAGTCCGCAAAAAAAAGCTACCCATGCGCGCGCACGAAAAATGCTGACCAGCAACAGCGCGATGCAAAAAAAAGAAAAGATGCTCGGGTGACTACCACGAAAGGAGAGCGTCAACAAGGCGCCGCTGACCGCGGCCAGAAAAAACCGCAACAGCGGGGCGTCCGTGGAGATCAAAAGCCATTGGCGGGAAATAGCTGACGGACCGGAAGACATCAGTGAATCGCGTAAAATGCCTTGAAACCTTCGTTCTCAAGACCTTTTTTCGCGGCTTCCGCGGCCTTCTTGTCCTTGAAGGGCCCGACTTGCACGCGGTAGAACTTGTCTTTCTGCGGCGTTTGCACGTAAGCGGCAAAATGCTTTTTCTGCAGATTGCCGGCGATCGCCAGCGCGTCATCCTGTTTGACCAGCGCCGCAACCTGCAAAACGATTGCGCCAGAAGGAATCAGCGGCGCATTCAAAGAATTCTTTCCATTTTTCGCTGCGGGCGTAGGAGTCTGTTGCGGAGCCGTCGGCTTGGGATCGACAGGTTTCGCGGACGGCTGCGGCGAAATAGTCTTGGGCGACGCTTCCAGCCGGGGCTCTGGCCGCGCCGGTTTGTTGTTGGAAGTAAACTCCCAATCCGAATTGTTGGTGGTGGCCGGATCGGCTTCGCTGGAGGGCAACGCCGCGGGCGCATTCCTTGCGGAACTCGAACTCTGGCTGGCCGCTTCCGTTTTCCTGGTCAGGATCGGCTCAGCCGGCGAAGAGGTGTTCGAGGCGCGCACCTGTCCGTCGTATTGGTTGCGGCCCATCACGTAGCCGAGCGTGAAAAAAATGCCGGAGAAAACGAGCATCAGCAAAAACAAGCCGATGACGTGCTTGCTTTCGAGCACACGATCGCCCGCACTTCGTTTTGAGGAAGAGCCCATGCTTACCGCGTCGACCCCCCGATCGACTTCATCCAGTTATTAATGATATCGATCGGTAGCGGAAACACAATCGTTGTGTTCTTCTCGACACCTATTTCGGTAAGGGTCTGGAGATACCGTAGTTGGATCGCCGACGGCTGCGTTTCCAAAACTTTGGCGGCGTCGGCCAGTTTTTGCGACGCTTCAAACTCGCCTTCGGCGTGAATGATCTTGGCCCGGCGCTCGCGTTCGGCTTCCGCTTGCTTGGCGATGGCGCGCTGCATCTGTTCGGGGATATCCACTTGCTTTACTTCTACTTTGGAGACTTTGATGCCCCAGGGTTCGGTGTCCTGATCCAGGATGATCTGGAGTTTGGCGTTCACTTTGTCGCGCTGGGAAAGAATTTCATCGAGTTCAAATTGCCCGACGACGCTGCGCAGCGTGGTTTGCGCGAGTTGTGAGGTCGCGTACTGATAGTTCTGCACCTGAGAGAGCGCGAGATTCGCATCCACCACGCGAAAATAGCAGACTGCGTTCACTTTCACAGATACGTTATCCCGCGTAATGATGTCCTGCGGTGGCACGTCGAGTGTTTCCAGACGCAACGAGATGCGATAGAGAGTTTCGATCGGCCAGATAACGAAGTTAACGCCGGCACCTTTGGCCACCGGGAGCAGACGGCCAAGACGCAGAACCACACCGCGTTCCCATTCCTTGATGATGTAAAGCGAGTTCCAAATCCAGATCAGAAAAAAGAAGACCACCACCAACGTGCCAAGTCCGAATGGAAACATCCCTCACCTCCTCGACAATCCTCACTAAGTCTGGCTAACGGGAGTCTTTGATTGTACAGGTTCGACAAAAAGCTTTAAGCCATCCACACGCAAAACCTTTACGAGTGATCCTTGCGCAATCGGCTGAGCCGCAGCGGCGCTCCACAATTCGCCGTGAACACGAATCATTCCCTCGCCACCGGTGGGAACGGCAGTGGTGACGACGCCCTCCTCGCCGAGCAACTCTTCCTTGCCGGTAACACTTTTCCAGCGCCGCGATTTCAATACCAGCCTCATCAGAAAGACGGTAAAGAACGCGAACGGCAGCGTGACGGCCAGCGCTAAACCGGTGCTCACGCCCCCTGGAGTCAACGGCGAACGGACCAGGAACATCGCGCCGAGCAACATAGATACGATGCCGCCAATCAGCAGCACGCCGTGGCTCGTGTATTTCGCTTCCAGAATAAACAGCGTGAGCGCCAGCAGTATCAGGAGAACACCGGCAAAATTAATCGGCAGTAGATGCATGGCGTACAAGGCCAGCACGGCGCAGATTCCGCCGATCACGCCGGGAGCGACGACGCCGGGATGCGTAAATTCGGTGTACAGGCCAAGAACACCGACGAGAAGAAGCACGAAAAAGACGTCTGGTTCGACGATGCGCGCGAGAAATCTCTGCCGCGCGGATAGCTGGAATTCCTGCCGCGTGTAATTGGCGAGCGATAGCTTTTCCGTTTTGCCGTTAAAGCGACTGATGTCGCGGCCGTCGAGTTTGTGAAGCAAGTCGTCGGTATCGTCGCTGATGAGGTCAATCAGATGGCCGTCCAGGGCTTCTTTTTCGGTGAAGGCGCGCGCTTCGGTGATGGCAGTTTCCGCCAGCTTGGGATTGCGGTTTCGCTTTTCGGAGAAGCTGCGCAGAAATGCCGTGGCATCGTTGTTGATCTTCTTCCGCAGTACTTCGTCGATGGGCATGGTGAAAAAGCTGGGTAGAAAAATCGGAGTCGCGGCGCCGGTGCGGGTGCCGGAAGCCATCGCCGCCACGTCGGCGGAAAGAAGAATAAGAAAACCAGCGGAAGCGCCGCGCGCGCCAGCGGGCGCGACGTAGACGGCGACGGGCACGGGCGATTCGAGAATGTGATGAATGATGTCCGTCATCGAATCACTTAGCCCGCCGGGCGTGTCCATGGTGATGAGCACGAGAGAGGCGTGACGCGTGGCGGCGTCGGCAAGGCCCTCATCGATATATGTCGCAAGGATGGGTTCGACTTCGCCGTCGAGTTTTAGCTCGAGCACGAGGGGCTGTGCATGGTCGGTGGTGGAAGTGGCGGTTTGTGCCGCGAATCCGAATTGCGCCAGAAGAAAAATGAAGAGAGGAAGGAAATAAAAAACAGAGAGGAGCTTTTTTTTAGGCATTATTGGGCACCTCCTGGTTGTTTGGTTTTTTCCAGGTGTTCCAGAAGGTCTTTTGCTTCCGTGAAATTCGGAGCGAGCTTTACGGCTTTTTGCACTTCGACAAGCGCCAGATCCGGTTTTTTCTGATCGAGGTACACGCGCGCCAGGGTGGTGCGAGCCGCGGCGGAGTCGCTGGCAGCTAGGGACAATTGCAACTCCCTCACTGCGTCGTCGAGCTTGCCCCTACGGCGATAGATGTCGGCCAGTTCGCGGTGCGCGGCGGCGCTTTTTGGATCGACGGCAATGGCAGCCTGGAATTCATGCTCCGCGGAGTCAATGCGCCCGGCGGTAAGTTCCTGCCGCCCGCGGCGAATGTGCGAGACGGCGGTTTCTTTCGGAGCGGAGGTGTCCGCGTTAGCAGCAGTCTGCAGACCGGAACCTTGCAGTTCAAGGCGCAGCGTGGTGGTATCGAGCTCCCTGACGACGCGCTGACGCTTGGCGAGTGAATCATTCTGCGAGTCGATCTTGATCGCCGGCAAACCGTTCGATCCAAAGACTGCCAGGGCGTTATCGCGTTCTTGTGCGGCGACTTCTTTATTTCCCTGCTTTTCCACAGCGTAAATCAAGAACGCGGCGTCTTCCGGATTGTCCGGTTCGCGATGCATTGCCTCTCGAAATTGAGCGGCCGCGAGGGCGTATTCATTCTGCGCAAGATACAAGAGTCCAAGATTGAATGGGTAGTCGTCCTCGCTGGGATCGATATCCGCCGCGCGCGCCAGCGCAGTCTGCGCGGCAGCAAAGTTACCCTGCCGAGCGCGGGCCAAAGCAAGATTATTGAGTATCTCCGGCACGTCGGCGCCACTTACCATATTGCGCCGTAGACCATCCTGGAGAGCGGAGAAGAGTTCCTCGGCTTTGTCTGATTGCGCGAGTCGCAGGCGACAGACGCCAATGGAGAAAAGCGCTTCCGCGCTGCGGTCATGAGTGACCGGAACACGCGAAAACCAGGGTAAAGCCGAATTGCAATCGCCACGAACGAAGTACAGTTCGCCGAGGGCGTACGCCGGCTCTGGCCAATCGGGCTCGATTCGTGCCGCTTCCTTTAGATAGCGGATGCGGGTTTCATCTTCGCTGGCGATCAGTCCACGAATGTATTGTTCAAAAGCAGTAGGATTGAGCGGGCGCAGCAGTTTTGTGAATTCCGCGAGACTCAGCGGATAGTTTCTGTCCGTACTGCCTAGCAGCATCCAAACGAGACGCGCGTGCAGGTCTAGAAGAGATTCCAACGGGCCGCTGACTTGCACCGTGGGCAATAGCTCGACAGGATTCACGCGCAGGATGCGCGCGTTTACGGTGATGTTCTTTCCGTCGGAAGTAAAATTACCGAAAACCACAAAGTCGGCATCCATTTCCTGAGCCATACGCAACATCGTGGCGCGACTGAGAGTCGCTAAACCCGGCATACCATAGAGATCCATTTCACTCAGACGGCCGGAGTGCGAGTAAACCTGCTGTCGCGCCGCGGAAAGGCGCTGGATGGTGAGTTCCTCCATGCCTTCGCTGATCCATTCCAACCGTGGAGTCGTGCTGACCCTTTCAAACGGGAAGACGAGATAAATGCCTTCCGAGGTAAGCGCCGAGCGCGTTGTAGAAGCCGGAGAAGAAGTACTCTGAGCGGCTACCGCAGCGGACGTAAATAGAAACAGAACTGCGCAGAAAATCCAAATTGAGGAACGGAACCATTGGTACCGTTGTTTCATCTAGTTCGTATTCTAACAGATAGGGAGAGGGGAGTAGAGATGGGAGGCCTTCGTCTGGGGTGCTACTGCGAAAGGTGGATTGTTCGATGTTCGCTGTCATAGGAAAGCGATCGAAAACCCAGGGCGCGGACGCCCAGCAGGCCGTCGAAGTCAGATGTATCGCTTCCGGGCACCCAATATGCTTTTGCGCCAGAAAACTTTTTGCCAGCGAGCACGACTTCAGCGGATGGCAACTCCTGAACCGTCAACCGATCCACGATGCTCGCCGCGGCCGTTGTCGCGTCTGCGACATCGTGGCTGGGCTCGAGAGTCGCGGCCAGAACGCGAGACGCCTCTCCAGATAGAGGCCGCTGTTTGCCGAGCAGCACGAGTTGATCGGAACCCGTATCCACCATCATGCGCACGGAAATTCCGCCCCACATAACGTTTGCTACAGCGATGCCTGCGCCCTCCGGCAAGGAAACCGCAATGCCTCCCGGTTTAAATTTGCCGAATTCGATTAATTTTTTCTGATAGTCGAGGCGGAAGCTAGCTTTTGACAGAACATCCAGGCCAATCACGCCAGCGATGGGGATCCCTAAATCCTTTTCCACACTGGAAAGATCACTCACAAGCACGGACAGCGAGTTCACCCGAATTGGGCCAATCTCGATTTCCGGGAGCACAGCCTGCTTTACCTTCGACTCCCTTCCCACCGAGGCGAGCATTGCCGACGACGTCCGTAGATCTAGAGGCGCAGCGAGTTCACGGTTGATGATGCTGGGGGAGGTCCCAGTATCAAGCAGAAAGTTCTGGTGCTCCAAAATAGTTCCAAAATGGCCCTCGGCAACTACCAGGAATCCGCGGTACAGTCGGATGGGAATTGTTTGTTGTTGAACGTGTGGCGCTGGGCGGTCCGGGGAATCCGGGGTGGAGCTTGGCGATGCGTCTGCGGGTAGAACAGATAAACTCAATCCGAAGAGGATCAGCCGAAACCAGGTTCCAGTACTGTGTCTCACTCCTTCCGCGCACTCCTACCGCGGTGCGATCCAAACTAGTCACCCAAGAAGGCATCTCAAGGGTTTGCCAGTGGTTTTCGGATGGATTGTCCGTGGCCGGGCAACTCATGATCGAAACAGGCATTAAGACGAGCATTGGCAGGAAAGTTGTAAAACTTTGTAAACATTACTTGCACAGGACTCGTCCAATACAGGGAGGTCACCATGGCTACACCCAACCCCTATCAGGCCATCGTGCGTTTTGGTGTATATGAGCTCGACCTCCACGCGGGGGTCTTGCGGAAAAACGGCATGCGAATCCGGTGCCAAGAGCAGCCGTTGCAGGTACTAGCCGCGCTCCTGGAGCGTCCGGGCGAGCTGATTTGCCGGGAAGCGTTGCGGCGGCGGGTATGGCCGGAGGACACCTTTGTGGACTTCGACCACGCCCTAAATACAGCGGTGAAGAAGATCCGCGCCGCGCTGAACGACGACGCGGATTTTCCCCGGTACATCGAGACGGTGCCGCGACGCGGCTACCGGTTTGTTGCTCCGGTGACGGAAGAGGCAAACCAAGCCGTTGAAACGCCCGCTCCAACCGCGTCCGTCCAGGGCGTCCAGTCCATCCAAATTGAGCACGAGGGCGATCTTCAGGAAGAGCCATTCCAGTTGCGGTGGTTGATGGTGAGCCTGGCGATAGCGGCGATGGCCGGCGGGTTTTACTACATGAACGCTCATCGCACGCGAGCGAGCGTCGTTCCGACGCCGAACCATGTCATCCTGGCGGTGCTTCCCTTCCAGAATATGACCGGCGACTTGGCCCAGGATTCCTTCAGCGATGGTATGACCGAGGAGACCATTGCCCAGCTGGGCAGGGCTAATTCGAAGATGTTCGGGGTAATCGCGCGCACCTCTGCGATGAAATACAAAAATGTGCAAAAGAGCGTGCAAGAGATCGCGCGGGAATTACACGCCGACTACGTCCTGGAGGGAAGCATCCGCAGAGAGGGTAGCCGCGTGCGAGTGGCATCGCAACTGGTGAGGGCGGAAGACCAATCGCCGCGCTGGTCCAAAGAATTCGATTATGGAACGGGGGAAGCCCTGACGATTGAATCGGAAGTGGCTTCCGAGATTACCATGCACGTCGATTCGATTTTGGGCGATCCTGCCGCTCCCAGCCGTTTGGCCAGGATGAGTTCTCACGATGCGTACCTTCGCGGGCTCGCGGATTCCAGCATTCATACGCCGGAGGGATTGACCCGCATCATCGAGACGTTTCAAGAAGCCGCCAAAGAAAATCCGGACAGCGCGGAATCTTACGCTGGACTCGCACACATTTACGAGCGAGGCGCGAATCTTGGTTTTCTATCGCCGAAGGAAGCCTATGCAAAGGCACGCCAAGCGGCTGAACACGCAATCCAGATCGATCCGGCCCTTCCGGAGTCGCACGCCTATCTGGCGGACGCGTTGCTGACAATTGACTACGACTGGAACGGCGCACAAGCGGAGATTGATAAAGCCCTGGCGCTGAACTGGAATGACCCCATGGCGCATGAATGGAACGGCACCTTTCTGGCGATACAGGGCAAGTATGCCCAGGGTATCAACGAAATGAGCCGTGCGGTGGAATTGGACCCCGTGAACGCGGACCGGATAACCTTCCTTGCCGAGTTGTTGGAATGCGCCGGAAGACGCGAGGAAGCGGAGAGACAGGCAAAGATGGCAATTCAGATGGACCCAGCTTCGGATATGGCGCACGGAATCCTGTTGGACGTGTACGAGCATGAGGGACGCGATTCCGAAGCGATGAACGAGTGGACGACTCTGTTTGAACTCCACGGGGAGCGGCAAACGGCCGCCAAGCTGCAGAAAATTTACGAGCAGTCCGGCTATAAGGTGGCCGGCAGGGCGGCGCTCCAGGAGCACCTTGCGCATCTGAAGAAGGCACGGGAGAAGCGTTACGTTTCGCCATACTGCGTCGCGCGCATTTACGCGAAGCTTGGCGATAAAGAACAAACTTTGACGTGGCTTCAGGAAGCGTATGAGCAGCGCGACGTTTATATGCCGAATTTGCCGCTGGACCAGGACCAGTCGTTCAAGTTAGTGAAGAGCGAGGCAAGATTCCAGAACCTGTTGAAGAAAGTGAATCACCCGGCGTAAGTTAAGTTTCGTCTTACCGCTGCGGTGGAACCCCAAAAACTCTTCCGGGGCTGAAGCCCGACTGGGAAGAACCAGCTAACGCTGGGGCTGAATCGCCAGCCTCCTAAAGAACAGTACAACTGTTTCGAGCGGTAGTCCGCAAAGCGGGAGCTAGCTCCCGCACAAGAGCGTAGCTTGAAAAATCAGGGTTGCGTAGGCTCGATGGGCTTGGGCGCGAGCACTTCCTGCACTGCGGGATCTGAGATTACTTTCGCGAACGAGGGATCGGACTTCGCGGAATTAATGTCCGCGTAGCCGTCGTCGCGCGCCTTTCGCAAATAAATCACGCAGCGGTCGATGTTCCCTGCCGCTGCAAACGATTTAGCCAGCAGAAAATAGAACAGGCCGCGGTCGGTGCGGATGGAACGATCTTGAATGATGGTTCCGGAGCGATTCTTGCTGATATCAAATGCATCCGGATCGATATCGAGCGCTTTGCGGAACGACGCAATGGAATCGTCGTATTCCTTCTTACCGAAATAGGCATAGCCGAGATTCATGTAAAAGGGCGAAAAATCGTTTTTCAGCGCGATTGCCCGCTTATAAGCACGGATGGCTTTGGGATATTTCTTGCGCTCGTAATAGATGGTGCCGATGTTGTTGAGCGCATCGGCGTAGTGGGAATCCACCTTGGCGGACTTCTCATAGCACTTCAGCGCCGCTTCGAGTTCAAGTTGGTTGTGGAAGGCAATTCCGAGTTCGTTCCAGTAGACAGCGTTTTTTGGGTGCTCTACGGTCAAATGATGATAGATATCCTGCGCTTCCCGAAACTGCTTCTTGATCAGATACAACCGCGCCTGTTCCTCCTCAGACAGAGTTGTTTGAGGTCTGGAAGGAGCGGGTGCGGTAGTGGAAGCAGTGGAAACGGGAGGGGGCGACACCTGCGCGTGAAAGGAAATGCTGGGTGCCAAGAGGAAAATGCCGACTGCCGGAATCGCCAAAGAGTATCGAATCATGGCGAGTCTCCTTTATCCCGCGGAGGTTTATCGGGATCCTTCTTCTTGCCCCCAAAGATACCAAAAATACGCTGCAGTGGGCCTTTTTTCTTTTCGGCGGGCTTGTTCAAGTCCGCATTGGCACCGGAGGGGTCGCCGGCCGCGTTGGCAGGCTGTCCGGCTGACACTGCGGCATTTTCGGGTGGCTTGGGCGAGCCACCTCCAAAGATGTGGGAAAGGAAGGAACCCGCGGCATTCAATGGGCCGTGGCCACCGTGGAGTTCGCAAATCTGGGTGGGGGCAGAGCCCGCCACATAGACCTCGTCGCGTGTCTCCGGGCAACTGGGGGTAGCCAGTTGGAGAGATTCGGTGTCGATCGTCGCGGTCTGAATGCCATCGGGCATCTCAAAATCCTTGGCATCTTTGTAGGCGGGTAGCGCGGTAGCCTTGATCATGAAATCAGCCCAAATAGGCGCAGCCGTCGCACCACCAGCAAGTCCCAGGTCGTGGTTATCGTCGAAGCCTATCCAGATCACGGTGACGAGGTTGCTGGTGAATCCGGCGAACCACCCGTCGCGAGAGGTGCCGGTCTTTCCCGCGGCAGGAAGCTTAAAGCCCTTTTGGCGCACAGCGGCGCCAGTGCCCTTATTGAGCACGTCCACGAGAATGCTGTCGACCAAGTAGGTGACGCGGGGATCGAGGACGAGTTTGTTGGTGGGCGTGACTTTCTCAAGGGTATTGCCGCCCGCGCTGGTGACCGTTTTTATGTAGAAGGGGTCCGCGCGAGTGCCCATGGTGGCAAAAGCTGTGTACGCGCCAGCTACCTCGATTGGCGTCAATTCGTAGGCACCGAGGGCGACCGCTGGGGTGGGCCGAATTGTGGAACCGAGTCCCATTTTGCGTGCTACTTGCACCACGCGGCCGTAGCCGACCATCTCCGCTACTTTTACGGTGGCGACATTGAGCGAATTGGTGAGCGCCTGACGGACGGTAACTTTGCCCATGAACCGTTCGCCGTAATTGTTGGGTGTGTATTCCTGGCCATCAAACTCGAATACGGTGGGCTCATCATCGACGGTGGTGGCGGGAGTGATGAGTGGTTGCGCTCCGTCCACGGCATTGTTGAACGCGGCGGCGTAGACGAATGGCTTGAAAACGGAGCCAGGCTGGCGATGCGCCAACGCGTGATTGAGCTGGCTTTGGCCGTAGTCGCGGCCGCCGATCAAGGCTTTGATCTCGCCGGTGTGTGGGTCGAGCGCTACGAGCGCTACCTGGACCTGCGGACCAGGCGGCGGAGCTTCACCCTTCTTCCCTTTTAATTTGGCGGATTTTTCGCGCCGCTTGGCCAGCAGGGCGTCGACGTTCTTCATGCCGCTTTCGACTGCCGCTGCGGCCGCACGTTGCAATTGTGGGTCGAGCGTGGTGTAGACGCGATAGTTCTGGCTCAAGAGATCGGCTTCGGAATAGTCCTCGAGGAGATGATCTTTGACCATGTCCACGAAGTAGGGCGCTTCGTTACCGGCGATTTCCGTGCGCATGAGCTTCAGGGGGACGCGCTTGGCATCCTGGACGTCGGCTTCGTTCACGAAACCGTTGTCGAGCATCTGCGTCAGCACGCGATCGCGGGCCTGCACTGCGCGTTCGGGATGGCGATCCGAGACAGAGTAATAGTTTGGCGCGCGAATAAGCCCCGCGAGAAACGCGCATTCGGGCAGCGTGAGCTGACGAAGATCTTTGCCGAAATAGGCGACGCTGGCCTCCGCGAAGCCGCGGATGCCAAAGCTGCCGCGATTGCCGAGGTACACCTCGTTGGCGTACATTTCGAAAATTCGTTGCTTGGAGTAGCGCTGCTCCAACTCGAACGAGAGCATGGCTTCAGCGAGTTTGCGCCGCCAGGTGCGATCGGTGGAAAGAAAATACGTCCGCGCCACCTGCATGGTGATGGTGCTGGCGCCCTGAAATTTCTGGCTGTGGCGCAGGTCCGCCCAGGCCGCGCCGAAGATGCGAATGAAGTCGAAGCCGGGATGTTCGAAGAAGCGCTTGTCTTCCGCGGAAAGGATGGCGTGGATCAGCACGGGTGGGAGATCTTCGTAGCGCACCGGACGGCGCTTTTCGCGCAGGCTATCAAACAGATTGGTGATCAGTTCGGGCTCGATCTCCGCCGAACCCATGTCTGGACCGCCGGAAAGGGGACGAATGGAGCGAATGCCTTTGGCCCCAAATTCGACGGCGAGCGCGTTAGAGTTGTTGAAGTAAGACAGCTTGGAGGGCCGTATGTCCACCGTGTCGCCATTGGTGGTGTATTCACCGAGCGAATTTTCATCGGAACTGGGGTGATATCCGGACTTCTGAAGGTAGGTGATTAGATCGCTCGCGCTCCAAGCCTGGCCATCAGAAATGCGCTCCGGGGCGGAGAAGAGCTGGGTGGTGTTTTGCAGGATGTGCCCGGAGAGGCGCGCATCGATCATGCGCGCATACTTCACGTAATAGAAGGTGAAAGTACCCGCGGCGATGAGAAAAACGACAGCGACAGCGGCGAGAATGCCGAGGCCGATTTTAGAGGTCCAGAAACCTTTTTGAAGACGAAAACGCAAAAAGCAACTCCCCAGCGTGGGCAACTTCTATTGTCTCGCAAGATGTAAGCGGAACAAAGCCGGACTTGCCAGAACACGAATCATCAGGACACAGAAGAATATTCGTCCACGACGCGAGGCTACTTCATGATATCTCTGCCTTCGCTGGTGGGAGTGAAGTTCAGGTCTGTCTGGTAGAACAGTAAATCGACGGGAACCGTATAGCTGACGCTGATTTCGATGCCGTGGTTGGTGTTGGCCACTTTGATGTCGTCGCGCTTGGCGGGTATGTCCAGGTCCTGAATGACCTTGTAGATGTTGTCCTTGATCTGATCTTCGGTGTAGCGGTTGACGACCGCGAAGCGCGCCTGTTCGGACATTTTGTCTTTTAACTGGAATTCCGCGACATAGCTTGGGACCGTTTTGAAGGCCACGAACACCGCAACAATCAGAATGGCGAAGTAAATGATGGCCTTTAGTTTGCCCGCGCCGCGTTCGGCGGAGCGAGAAGAATAAGATTGCCGGTTCACGCGAAAACACTCCCTGAGCCAATCGCGGCGGACCCGACCGGCCGAATATATCCTCTATACTGTGAAGCTAACATTGTGCGCCAGCGGTGTCGAGAAACCTTAGGTTGGCGTGTTCACCACAGGTTACGTGGCACAGCCATTCCTGGCTGTGCTCTTGGGTCTCTCAGACGAAAAGGCGCCCCCAAGACACGTGAAACCGACATGTGGGCCACCCGCGGAGTTCATCCGGCTAGTAGGCACGCGCGAAGATGGCGCGTTGTGTGGCGGGCTTGCCGCAATGGACGCAAATGCCAGCACTTTCGGAGGCGCCGTTGCCCAGGACGCTGGCGGGATCGATCGGTATGCAGCGCATGGTTGCGCGGGTTTCTTCCTTGATTGTCGCTTCGCATTCGCCTCTGCCGCACCAGTAGGAAAATGCAAAGCCTGCTTCGACTGCCTTTTTGAGTTCGGCGTAAGTTTTTGCCTCGTGTGTGTTGGCGCGGCGAAAGGCCAATGCTTTGTCGTGCATCGATTGGTGGATGTCGACTAGAAGTTTCTCGATGGTTGCAGGCAAGTCGGCCAGTGCGGCGCTGATTTTGCCTTCCCTTCCCGGACGGTCACGACGCGCAAGCATGGCCGCTTGCTTGGCGACGTCCTTGGGACCCAGCTCGACGCGAACCGGCACACCACGCATTTCCCAGTCGTTGAATTTCCAGCCAGGGCTAAAACCTTCGCGCTCATCAAGAGTAACGCGCAGATTGGCCTTCACCAGCTGTGCCTTTAATTCCTTCGCGACCGGAAGCACCGACGATTTTTCTTCGTCGGTCTTGTAAATAGGCACGATGACGACTTGCGTCGGCGCCAGCTTCGGAGGCATCACCAAGCCCTGGTCGTCGCCGTGCACCATGATGATGGCGCCGATCATGCGCGTGGAGAGGCCCCACGAAGTAGTCCAGCAGTGTTGCAGCTGGCCGTTCTGATCGAGGTATTTCACGTCGAACGCTTGCGCAAAATTCTGTCCGAGGAAATGCGAAGTGCCGGCCTGCAGGGCCTTGGTGTCGCCCATCATGGCCTCAATCGAATAGGTAATGTCCGCACCGGCAAATTTCTCGGCGTCGGACTTGGCTCCAGGAATCACGGGGATTGCGGCGTCGTTGACGGCGAAGTCGGTGTAGACGTCCAGCATCTGCTTGGTCTCTTCCATGGCCTCTTCGCGAGTGGCGTGCGCCGTGTGGCCCTCTTGCCAGTAGAATTCCAGCGTGCGCAGGAAGAGTTTTGTGCGGAGTTCCCAGCGAACGACGCTGTTCCACTGGTTCATAAGCACCGGCAGATCGCGATAGGACTGGATCCATTTGGCCCACATGTGGCCGATGATGGTTTCGGACGTGGGGCGAACGATAAGCGGCTCGGCAAGTTTTTCGCCGCCACCGATGGTGACCACCGCGAGTTCCGGCGAGAAGCCTTCGACGTGATGCTTTTCCTTTTCAATGAAGCTTTTGGGAATCAGCAACGGGAACGCCACGTTCTGGTGGCCAGTGGCCTTGAAGCGGCGATCGAGTCCCTGCTGAATATTTTCCCAAAGCGCCCAGCCGTAAGGACGCACCACCATGCAGCCGCGCACCGGAGCGTAGTCGGCAAGTTGCGCCTTGAGGACCAGTTGGTTGTACCATTCGGAAAAATCTTCGGCGCGTGTAGGTAACTTCTCTTCGGCCATGCGTCTCCCTGTGGGCTTGTCACAACTAAGCCAAGTTTTTCAGCGTAAACGACGGCGTCTGTAACTGTCAACGTGACGCGAGATAAGCCCACAAACGGGACATTCTACTCACTTGCGACTGCGGGATTCTTGAGTTCGATCAATTGAAGATCGACAGATTTCGAGTCGGCGTCGCTCACTTCTATCGCGACACCTTTTGCTCCGTTGATTTTCAGGAATTCTGGATCTTCCCACTCTCCGGTCTCCACGCCATCCCAACTGAATAATAAGTATTTTCCCGGTGCGAGCCCGCGAAGATCGTAGTGCCCGTATTGATCTGTGGTCACAGACTTGTACAAATCGCGGAGGTTTCTCCTGCTTTCTTCGGGTACGACAACCACCCACACTCCGGCGACTGGTGTACTTTCCGCGTTGGTCACGGTGCCCTGGATCTTTGCTCCTTTGGAGCTGATGGTGATGTCCAGTGGACCGGCCAGTCCCCGTTTGACTTGAAGCAGATGATCTGGCAAGGAAGCTTCGCCGAAACGAATTTCCTTGATGTAACAATCCTTGGAAACTCCAATCAGGTCTATTCGAAATGTTCCCTGCGAAACATCTTTCATCGTGAATTGGTTATTTTCCTCGACGTGGGCCCAGCCGCCTCGATCATTTGCCGCGGATTCATCGGACGACAGAAAAATGCTCAGCCGTTCACCTTCAAGACTTGGCTTGCCGTCCCACAGCAGATGTCCCGAAATCTCTGTCCCTTGTGCCAGGGAAAGCGTCAAACCATCTACGTCCGCGTTCATCACGTCAAAATCTTCCCGCGTCGAGTACAGCTTTTCTTGATCGAAGAAATAAGCCCTAACCGTGTACTCTCCGGGCGGTATTTCGGGAATTTGAAATGAGCCGTCCGCTTTCACTACGGGCTGTTGAGCAGCAAGATCCCAATCAAACCTCTGGCCTCGCCTTAAGACCATCAAACGTGTTTCGGCCGTTCCCTGATGAGGGAAGAGGTATTGAACCTTTCCGTGCACCGTGTAAACGGTCACTTCTTTCATGAAGATGTCGACCGCTGGGACTTCTTCTCCTTCCTTAACGTAAATGCTGGACGCCTTTGCGGCCTCCAGTGCCCCCGGATAGTAAACTTTCGCATATCCTTTTTGTCCCGAATTTTTCTCCGAGCCTGAAAATTCACGGTCGCCCACGATATGGTCCCATGCGGACAGCTGGGCAGAAATATAGTAGCGGCCGGGTGCGAGTCCGAAGAGCCGAAATTCCCCGAGATCATCCGTTAGGTTCTCATTCGCAAACCCAAGCCCTTTTCGCCCGTTGCTGAAATCCTGGCGCATGGCGCGCACCGTGACACCCACCATCGGCTCGCCGTCTTCATCAAACACCTTGCCGGTGATCACGGCGGCACGGGCAAGTTTGAAAAGGAGTTCAGAGATTCGTTGGCTCGGGCGAAGCGTGAAGGTCGCGCCCGGGTCCCCAGGCTTCCTCTGATTCAGCCCCTGATCGACGTATCCGTTGCGAGTCACTCTGAGCTTATATTGACCGGGCGGCACATTCTTCAGCTCAAAGCGACCATCCGCCGAAGTCTTCGTCGCGATCTGATGTTCGCGATCGGCATCGTTCGCGAGGTGCACAGTCGCGTTTTTTAGCGGAGCGTTATCCTCGCTCCGAACTACCATCCCAGAAACGGTGCACGTTTCGTCGGTGTGATCTTTGTTTTGGGGGACGGTTGGTACTTGGCCGCAACATATCTCGCCGAGCAGAAACGCCAGTACAAGGCAGGAGGGTCTTAGGCACATACACGTTATCTACCTGCCGAGTATATGTGAATTCGTCGCGATGTCACCGTCTTCAAAGTGAACGACGGCATCTGTAGCTATCAACGAATTACGGCTTGGTTGCCGTGCCTGAGGCGGCGTCGGATGGGAGGGATACGTCTTTGGGTGCGGCGATGCGCTGCTTGTCGTCGACAGCGAAGAGCATGTAATTGCTGAAGCTGTGCCTGCGATGCGCTTGCTTCCCTCTCCACGCGAAATATATCTCCGCGGTCTGCGGCAGCCAGAGATTCACGTTTCCCTCACGAAACTTTACCGGCCCGTATTCGATGGCCGTGTGTTCCGCAAGCAAGCGGATTTGGGGCAAAGGCGCCAACAAGTCGGTCTCCATTCTTACAATCTGGTAGGTGTCCGCTGATATCCACGCGCGGCCTTTTAGTCCGACGGAGTAGGATGGCCCGTTAATGCCGATCTGGTAGTTTCGGATCGCATTCGGCTTACCGGGCAGCTGACGAAAATGAACCTGCCAAGCCAAGCCGCCGTTCCATCGCGTCAATCCCTCGCAAGTCATGTCGTAATTCGGCGCGTAGTAAGGATGAAAAATGAGCACCAGGGCCGGGAGTCCGCTGGTGACAATTCCGTCCGGAAATTCCGCCTGCGCCCCGCCACCATTGCGGTATTCGGTGACTCCCAGAGAGCCTTGCCTCAGTTCCTGAATGGAGACCAAATAGTCGAACTTGCGCTTTTCCGGCGCCGAAGCAATTCCATATTTGTTGATCGATTCATGCGTAAGCGATTCTGTCGCGGCGAAACGGTCGACATCGTGGACGAATTCAACAATCTGATTTCCTGTCTTTTGTCTGACTTCGTCCAGAGAACAAGCCGCGCCCGCTTCGACTGCCGGAATTCTCTCGTCGACGTCGGGTGGCAGCCAATTCGAGGGAACGGGCAGATCGGTGGCCGCCGTCGTCGTTTCTGAAGTTTCGCCACCCGCCCCGCCCGCGGCTTTGGTCGCACTCGTTGTCGGAGGGTTCTTCAGTCTTTCAAGCAGTTTGGCGGCGTTGGCATCCGCAGGGTGTGCCGGGACGTAATCCTGCAAAATGTGGATGGCGCGATCCTTGTCCCCACTCTCCGCCAGCGCATGCGCCAGAAGCGGTTGCACCGACGCCGCTCGTTCATGGCCCAGTTCCATCGAACGCTCCGCCTGTCTGATCGCTTCCTCGTGCATGCCTTGATAGAAGTAAGCCTGCGCCAGGAGCATGTGCACGCGCCAGGAAGAGGGCTCTGTGTCCAGCGCTCTGTTGAGATACGGCATGGCTTCCGCAGCCTTGTGCTCCTGGAGCAATCCTTGGCTGACCGCGAGCAACGCGCTCAAATGTTTGGGATTCAGTTCGAGAGCCTTCATCCAATAGGCCCGTGCCTGGGCCTGATTGTTCAACTGAGAGGAATAGACGCCGAAGAGGTATTCGACCTCCGCGCTGTTGGGCGCGTCCCGCTGGGCTGCCTCGAGATATGTCCGCGCATCGGGCGGCTTATTTGCGCGCAATGCTTCCAGCGCCTTTCCCACGTCCTTTTGCGCCTTGGGGTTGAGTGCGGCGATGCCCCGGTCGGCCGCAGCTTCTTCTTTGTCGCTCATGGGCTGAAGGTCAATATTGACCTTGACCTTTCCGTGGTCCACTTCAAATGCTTTTTTTGCCGTCAAATAGCCGGGGGCTACCACCTGCGCCGTCAGCTCGCTTTTGGGTACGTTGGTGAAGTTGGCATGGCCGCCCTCTGCCATCACCGTGAAAAAGACAGAACCATTCACGCGGATCAGGGACACCACAATCGGCCCGGCCACGGGTTCTCCGTTAGGTCCTCTCACATCGACGTCCACCGCGGAATCGATGAACACGTTTTCCGTGCCAACATTCAAGCCGCCAACGTACTGTCCACTCGGATTGATCATCGAACCGGGAGCAGACTGAGCCGCTTGACCCGCCAGCGCTGTGGGAGGAAGGAGCAATGCGCCAATCATTGCCAGCGAAATCTGGGAGTTGTTCACAACAGTCACCCGTCGGGCCGCACTCATCTCCACCAACAATCATCTCGTGTACGCATCTTATAACGTATCTCGCAACATAACTCACAAAAGGTTAGGCGCGCGCCCTTAACGCGACCCTACGCGATGCGGGGCAAGCAGCGTACGCCGTTCCGCGTGTTTTTCCTGAGATGCATTCATGAGGCGGACGGCCTCGGGAGGCGGTCCCTACCAAGGCAAAAACAAGAAACGCACCTGAATTCGTTTGATGGTGCGGACATGGGGCGCAGCGCTGCTGCGCCCCTACAAAGGGTTGGGAGGTGGCATGCGCAAGAGGCTGAGTGACTTCGGTCAGGCCGGTGGGCTGTCGTGAGCTTCAAAGGAAGATAGCTCGCCGGTCCATTCGAAGTCGGGATTGCTTTGCAGCAGTCGGACGCAGCGATTCCAGCGCAGGATGGCGTCGTTGTTGTTGGGAGGCTGGATCTTTTCGGCTTCAGCAAAGGAGCGCAGGGCTTGCTCCAGCCAAGGCAACAGCGTGTGCGGAGGTTGCCCGGCGCGGAGTTGCGCCTTGACCCGGCGTTCGTAAAGAAGGCCGGAGTAATAGAGGCGTTCGTAGGGATCGGCAAGGCTTTGGAAAATTTTCTCGGCTTCGGCGTAACGGTCCGCGCCTTCGCCGCTGAACTGGTCGGTGATGGCAAGACCAAGAAGGCGGCGCCCGCTCTTGTGATTGGGATCCGCCGCAAGAATGTCCCGGCAAATCGACTCTGCTTCCTCGGGTTCGTTGAGAGAGCGGTACAATTCCGCTTTGGCGACGGCTTCGTCGATGGCTGAGGTTGAGATTGTTTTGAGTTTTAGATCCATAAGTGCCTCCATACTTTGGAGCAGGCTGCGGAAGAACAGCCCAAGACTCTCTTCAGGGGCTAAAGGCCATTATAAGCTGAGCACTCGACCTGGCTTCAGCGGCCCGTGGCGCCGGTAAATTTGCGCGCGATCCAGACGAGCGGATCGTAGAACTGGTCAACGACGCGCTCCTTAAGCGGAATGATGGCGTTGTCGGTGATGTGAATTTCTTCCGGGCAGACTTCGGTGCAGCACTTGGTGATGTTGCAGAGGCCAAGTCCCATTTCGTCGCGCAGCAACTTAATGCGGGAAACGCCATCCATTGGGTGCATTTCCAAACCCGCGATGCGAACGAAAAAGCGCGGGCCGCCGAACTGTTCTTTCTTGTCGTGATCGCGCAAAACGTGGCAAACGTTCTGGCAAAGAAAACATTCGATGCACTTGCGGAATTCCTGGGGTCGGTCGACGTCTTCCTGGAAGAACTTCCACTTCGCTCCCGGGCGCGGTTGGAACGCAGGAATCTTTTTGTTCACGCGGTAATTCCAGGAAACGTCGGTGACCAGATCTTTGACCACCGGAAAAGACTTCATCGGATTTACCACGATGGGCTTATCCAGCGGCAACGAATCGATGCGCGTTTTGCAGGTAAGACGCGGGCGGCCATTCACTTCAGCGGAGCAGGAGCCGCACTTCCCTGCTTTGCAGTTCCAGCGAACGGCAAGATCGGGCGCCAGGTGGCCCTGAATGTAGTGGAGCGCATCGAGAACGACCATTCCCGGTGCGATGGGAACTTTGTACTCGACGGGCTTCCCGCCTTCGGAACTGCCCCGGAAGATCTGCATCGTCGCTTCAGCCATCAAGTTCCCCCGCTACTTTTTTCGACCACCTGTCTTGCTTATTTGTCTTCCGCTAGAATCTGCCTCAACTCCGCAGGCAATTCCGAAGTCGGATTTTGCCGCAGCGCCATCGAATCGCCATCCTTCCAGATGATGTTGTTCTTCGCGCCCCATACGGGATCGAGCTCAGGGAAATCGATACGGCTATGCGCGCCGCGGCTTTCTTCGCGTACCAGCGCGCTTCGCGCCACAGCCTCGGAGACGGTCAGCATGGCTTTCATTTCGAGAGCCAGATGCCAGCCGGGGTTAAACATACGCGTGCCTTCGACGCTAGCTGCTGCCAAACGCTGCTTGAACTTCTCGAGTTCGCCGAGAGCGCGCTGCACATCCTCGCGGTTGCGATAGATACCCACCAGGTTCTGCATCACTTCCTGCAGGTCGCGGTGAATGGCATAGGGGCTTTCGCCAGTTTGCCGCTGGAATGGAACGAGCGCTTCTTGCTCGGCTTGCTCGATTTGCACGGGATCCAGCGTTGGCGCGGAAACTTCCTTGGCATGTTTGGCAGCGGAAAGGCCCGCGCGGCGTCCGAAAACCAATAGATCGGACAGCGAGTTACCGCCCAAGCGATTTGCGCCGTGCAATCCGGCGGCGGCTTCGCCTGCGGCGAACAACCCGGGAACCGTTGTCTGTGCGGTCTCGGCTTCCACGCGAATGCCGCCCATCATGTAATGGCACGTGGGGCCAACTTCCATTGGGCCTTTGGTGATGTCCACGTCGGCGAGTTCTTTAAATTGGTGATACATGCTGGGAAGTTTGCGCTTCACGTATTCGGCGGGTTTGTGCGAAATGTCCAGATACGCGCCGCCGTGTTCAGTGCCGCGGCCTTCGCGCACTTCGGTGTAGATAGAGCGGGCGACGACGTCGCGAGTGGAAAGCTCCAGGCGCTTGGGGTCGTAGCGCTCCATGAAGCGCTCGCCGCTTTTATTGCGGAGGATGCCGCCTTCGCCGCGTACGGCTTCTGTCACAAGCAGGCCTTGCACTCCGGGAGGCCACACCATTCCCGTGGGATGAAACTGCACAAACTCCATGTCCATCAATTCGGCGCCGGCTTTGTAGGCTAGCGCCATGCCATCGCCAGTGTATTCCCAGGAATTGGAAGTGATGCGCCAGGCTTTGCCGATTCCACCAGTGGCGATCACCACCGATTTGGCTTTGAACAGGACGAAGCGCCCTTGCTCGCGCCAATAGGCAAGCGCACCCGCGCAGCGTGCGCCATCTTTTAGCAAGGCGACGACCGTGCATTCCATGTACACGTCGAAACCCTGCTGCACACCGCGATCCTGAAGCGTGCGGATCATTTCCAGGCCGGTGCGGTCGCCGACGTGGCAGAGGCGTTTGAAAGTGTGTCCGCCGAATGCGCGCTGCAGAATTTGTCCATCTTGCGTGCGATCGAAAAGCGCGCCCCACTGTTCAAGCTCGCGGACGCGATCGGGGGCTTCCTGCGCGTGGAGCTGCGCCATGCGCCAGTTGTTGAGGAATTTTCCGCCGCGCATCGTGTCGCGGAAATGAGTGCGCCAATCGTCGGCCGAATCCACGTTCGCCATGGCGGCGGCGATGCCGCCTTCGGCCATCACCGTATGGGCTTTGCCGAGAAGGGATTTGCAGACCACGCCGACGGAAACGCCTTGCGCGAGTGCTTCAATAGCCGCGCGCAAACCGGCGCCGCCAGCTCCGATCACCAACACATCCTGTTCGTGGGTCTCAAACCTGTCGGTCAAAATAGCCTCACATCCTGGATGGCCCCGGAAGACACCAGCCGGATGTAGAAATCCGTCAAGCCGACGCCAAACAAGCTAATCCACGCGAAGAGCATGTGACGCTCGTTCAACGCGGTGATGCCGCGCCACGCGCCGTGCCGCGGCTTGCCGAAAGTGGCGCAAGAAAAACAATCGAGCTTTCCGCCGACGAGGTGGCGGAGCGAATGGCAGGAGAGCGTGTAGATGGATAGCAAGGTCACGTTCACCACCAGGACAAGCGTGCCGACGCCAACGCCAAACTTGCCGTCAAAGAAAAATGCTCGAACCGCATCGTGCCAAAGGAAAACCAGAAATAGAATGGCGAGATAGAGGAAATAGCGGTGCACATTCTGGAGAATAAACGGGAATTTGGTCTCGCCCGTGTAAGTGCGCTTCCGTTCGCTGACCGCGCAAGCCGGTGGGTCCAGGAAAAAGGCGCGATAGTAAGCTTTGCGGTAGTAGTAGCAGGTGGCGCGAAAGCCGAGCGGCCCGACAAGAATCAGAATTGCGGGAGAAAATGGCCACCAGTGGTGTTGTGGGTCGATCAACGGAGAATAAAAGGGCGATAGGTACGGTCCCCACTCGTAAAAGCGGCCTTCGAACGCCCGAAGCGTGGCATAAAGGCCAAAACCGCCGAGGACGATTACCACGGGAAGAATCTCGAGCCACCAGGCGTCGCGGCGCAGCGTACTACCGAAGCGTTGCGCGTCAACCGTTCGAAGTTGGGTCTCTGCCAAAGGTGAACCTCCGCGAGGCCTACACTAACCAGAAAAATTCATTTTGGAAACTAAAATCTGTAACCCTGTTTTTTGGCATGACGCGCGAGCAAAAAAGAATGGCTACCTGAAGCCGCATCTACGACGGGCTGGTTACCACGACGCGTCAACGCGAAATACGACACCATTCATCACAAATCTTCAGGTTTCGTATTGCAGCGACAAACGTCAATCGTGCGCGACCAAGTCGATTGCGGAAATCTAAATCGAGCTGCCCAGGAACCATTCTTCATCGGAGGATTTGGCGCTGCTGCGAATGAGCAGCTCGGGATCTTTCACGGTGACGCGGCTATAGGGCGCAACGGAGTGCGTGAGCCAGACGTTGCCGCCGATGACGCTGTGGTGGCCGACGCGCGTGTCTCCACCGAGAATGGTAGCGCCGGGGTAGATAGTTACGTCGTTCTCGATGTCCGGGTGGCGCTTGTTGCAGAGGCCGCGGACAAGGTCGCCGCCAGCTTCGCGGCGGCCCACTGGATTGAACGCCCCCAGCGTGACGCCGTGGTAGAGCGTAACGTGTTTGCCGATGGTGGCGGTTTCGCCTATGACGACGCCGGTGCCATGGTCGATGAAAAAGGATTCGTCAATGGTTGCACCAGGGTGAATATCGATGCCCGTGTGACTGTGGGCAATCTCAGTCATGATGCGTGGCAGGTACGGCACTTTGAGTTTGTAGAGTTCGTGCGCGAGGCGCTGGGTGGTGATGGCATTCACGCCGGGATAGCTGAGAAGGATTTCTTCGAGGCCGCTGGCCGCAGGATCGTTTTTCAGCGCGGCCTGAAGATCAGTCGCGAGCAGATGCGCGAGGTCAGGAAGTTTCGTCCGGAGTTGCGCGAGGGTTTCCTCCGCCGTGCGCGCGAGATTTCCAGAGAGGGTCTTTCCGCGGCAACTGGCGTCGAAACGCAGTGCGCAAACGAGCTGTTCGGCTAAATCGAGATCGAGATCTTCGAGGAACTTTGAAAGGCGCGGATTCTGAAGAGCTTCGGGCGAATGGTAGAGAGGGAAAAGCGAATCCAGATAGCGCCGGCAGATGGAGGCGACAACCTCACGCGAGGGCAGGCGAAATTCGCCGGCCGGGTCGCCCGCGAGGCGCGCTTCGAGTGCGGAGCGAAATTCGGAGGCCAGGCAACGAAGTTCGTCGTTTGTCGTGGTCATGCGTAGTCTCCAGTCTCCATTAGTTGGATGCGGCCAACGTGTGCCGGTAAGCAGGGGCGTCCGACGAGCATGCGTCGTGTACAGTGTCGGTTAAAATGGGGATCGCAGCGCGTTTAAAGTAGCGGACCGCCGCCCTTCGGTGCGCTCAGGGTAAAAGGCGGTCCCCTACAAATAGCAACCCGAGAGGGGCCCGCCTCGGAAGGCGGCCGCTACACAAACCAGACCAGCTTACTGGCCGAGGCCTTCGAACAGGATGGTGGAAATGTAGCGTTCCCCGGAATCGGGCAGGACGGTGACGATGGTCTTGCCCTCGAATTCCGGTAGCTTGGCCATGCGGACGGCAACCGCGGCTGCGGCTCCGCAGGAAATGCCGGAGAGGATGCCTTCTTCGCGCGCCAGACGCCGCGCGAATTCCACGGCTTCTTCGTTGGTGATCTGTTCGACGCGGTCCACCATGCTTAGATCGAGATTCTTGGGAACGAATCCCGCGCCGATGCCCTGTATCTTGTGCGGGCCCGGCTGTGGAGGTTGACCTGCGCGCGTCTGGGTGATGACCGGGCTGGCGGTGGGTTCCACGGCGATGGTGGTGATCTTCTTCCCTTTTGTGCCTTTGATGTAGCGGCTGACACCGGTAAGCGTGCCGCCGGTGCCCACGCCGCTTACGAAAACATCGATGGCGCCATCCGTGTCATTCCAGATTTCCGGACCAGTGGTGGCTTCGTGAATCGCGGGATTCGCCGGATTGTCGAACTGTTGCGGCAGGAAATAGTAGGACTTGTCCGAATTGTAGAGTTCGGTCGCTTTGGCGATCGCGCCCTTCATTCCTTCCGGCCCGGGAGTCAGAACGAGCGTGGCGCCAAAAGCGGCCAGGACGCGGCGGCGTTCGAGGGACATTGTTTCCGGCATGGTTAGCGTGATTTTGTAACCGCGAGCGGCCGCGACAAAGGCGAGAGCGATACCGGTGTTTCCGCTGGTGGGCTCAACAATTTCGATGCCCTTCTTCAGCACACCGCGCTTCTCTGCGTCCCAAATCATCGCCGCCCCGATACGACACTTCACGGAGTACGCAGGATTCCTTCCCTCGATTTTCGCCAGCACGGTGGCTTTGGCGCCATCGGTGATGCGGTTGAGCTTGATGAGAGGGGTTTTCCCAATACTCAACGAGTTGTCGGCATAGACATTTGCCATGATGTGTCCTCAGTGGAGTGAATTTGCTGTATCGGGCAGCCCCAACAGTATAGTGCGGCGGGGCGGAAAATCCGAAGGGGCGAAATGTTCGGGCATGGACAGAGAAAAAGGCACCCGCCTCAGAAGGCGGCCGCTACACAGGCTTAGCCGCGTTGCGGTTGTATCGCCAGTCCGCTAAAATCGCGGCAGATTTGGCGCGGGACTTTAGGAGAGCGGAATGACCACGGAAGCAAACAGCAGGATGCAGCGGCCACTGGATTTGGTCGATCCGGAAATCGCGGAACTGCTGCGCGACGAAGCGCAACGGCAGGCGACTGGGCTGGAGCTGATCCCCTCGGAAAACCTGGTGTCCGAGGCTGTCTTGGAGGCGATGGGCTCGATCTTTACAAACAAGTACGCGGAAGGGTATCCGGGCAAACGCTACTACGGCGGTTGCGAGTACGCGGATAAAGTGGAGCAACTGGCAATCGATCGCGCGAAGGAATTGTTTGGCGCGGAACACGCCAATGTGCAGGCACATTCGGGAACGTCGGCGAATGTTGCGGTATATATGTCGCTGTTACAGCCCGGCGATACGGTGCTGGGCATGGCGTTGGCGCATGGCGGGCATTTAACGCACGGCCACCCGCTGAATTTTTCAGGGCGGATGTATAAGTTCACGGAATACCACGTGCGCAAGGAAGACCAGCGCATCGATTACGACGAAATCGAAAGGCTGGCGCACGAGCACAAACCGAAAATGATTGTGGCGGGAGCGAGCGCGTATTCACGAATCATCGAATTTGAGCGCATCGCGAAAGTGGCGAAGGCCGTGAACTCCATTTTCTTCGTGGACATGGCGCACATCGCCGGACTGGTAGCGGCCGGAGTGCATCCGAGTCCGGTGCCGCATGCAGACATCGTATCAACGACTACGCACAAAACATTGCGCGGGCCGCGCGGCGGACTGGTGCTCTGCAAGGCGGCGCTGGCCAAAGAGTTGGATAAACTGACCTTTCCGGGAACGCAGGGCGGACCCCTGGTGCATACAATTGCCGCGAAGGCGGTATGTATGAAGGAAGCGATGGAGCCTTCGTTCAAGATCTACCAACAACAAGTGGTGGCCAACGCAAAAGCGCTTGCGAATGCTATCGCCAAGGCCGGATTCCCGATTGTTGCGGGCGGTACAGACAACCATGTGTTTCTGATGGAAGTGCACTCGCGTGGAATCACCGGCAGTGACGCCGAGAAAGCGTTGGATCGCGCTGGAATTACGGTGAACAAGAATGCGATTCCGTTTGACCCATTGCCGCCGATGAAGGCCGGCGGAATTCGCTTAGGCAGCCCTTCGGTGACTACGCGAGGGATGAAAGAGCCGGAAATGGAGTTGATCGGCGCGTGGGTGGCGGAAGTGTTGAGCCATGTGGGCGACGCCGCGGTGGAACAGAAGGTTCGGAAACAAGTCGCGGAATTGGCGGGACGGTTTCCGATTTACGAATCGCGTTTGCGGGGATCGGTCACGCACGCACGAGCGTAAGCCGCGGACAACAGATCTGCGCATTGCGCTAGCCCGTGTAGCGCCGCCTTCTGAGGCGGGCGCCTTTTGGTCTCGAGATGAAAGGTAAACAAACCAAATTGCCGGATGTTGTACAGGCCACTGCGGAGTTTGAGCGATGGGCTTCGCATCATGTGCACATGGTGCCCGCGGACGTAAACCTGAAACATCGCAACATGGCGCTGGCGGCCTTTCCGTTTTTTCGCGCGACATTTTACCGCTGGGCACAATGGTGGCCGCTGGTCTGCGCCGACCTACTGCGCCCCCCGCAGGTTCTTGCCGTTGGCGATTTGCACGTGGAAAATTTCGGGACCTGGCGCGACCTGGAAGGTCGGCTCATCTGGGGCGTAAACGATTTTGACGAAGCGTGGCCCGCATCGTATCCAGTGGACCTGGTGCGGCTGTTGACCAGTTGCTACCTGGCAATCGAAAGTGATCATCTGAAGATAAACCGGAAAAACGCGTGCACGGCCGTGGAACAGGGCTACCGCGATTGCATTGCCAAGGGTGGGTTGCCATTCGTGCTGGCGGAACACCATCGATGGCTCAGGCTTCTCGCTTTGAACAAGCTGCGGGACCCGGTTGCATTCTGGAGGAAATTGCTGGAATGTCCGCCTTACAAGGGTAAGTTACCGGTTGAAGTGCAGAGAATGTTGCGGGAATCGTTCCCCATTCCCGGGCTCAGTTACGTCTTGAAATCTCGAGTGGCGGGATTGGGAAGCCTGGGACACCCGCGCGTCCTGGCTGTGGCATCTTGGCACAAATCACACATAGCGCGTGAAGCGAAACAACTGGCGCCTTCCGCATGGATCTGGGCAAGGCATCTGAAGTCGGACAAAGTGTTGAGCAGAACGCTGGTGGACACTGCGGTGCGCATCCGCGACCCGCATGTCCATTTCGGGCTGCATTGGATTGTCCGGCGGCTAGCGCCGGACAGCAGTCACATTTCCATGCAGACGCTGCCCGAAGAGCACGACGAGGAAAAACTCCTGTATTACATGGGTTGGGAAACCGCCAATATTCACCTGGGCAGTTACAAGGCGATCCCTGCTTTAAAGCGTGACCTCGCCAGGAGAAAAGAACACTGGCTGCACAAACCGGCGAAAGCGATGTTGAAGGTAACACTGGAGGATTGGAAGGACTGGCGGCGCGCCTGGAAGAAAGCCAGTGGCAAGAAATAAAGACGCGCAACCCACCTCGCTGCACACTGCGTATTGGCTAAAGATAAGCAAGGCACTCCTGCGTTAGAGCGACAGAGAACGCCGACCTTCGCACCTGCCACCAATCACAAACAGTTGGGGTAGACACTCAAGGTACCGCCGGCGCAATTGGATCCGTATCCGGTTCAAGAGATTCCGCGTCCACAGCTCGTGTCGGTACGGGATCTATTTGCCGGGTGAGATAAATGACGAACGGGGTGACTTCAAACGGCATCTTCTCGTCTTCCGCCAGCGGCCCGGACGTATTGGGCTTCATCATTTCCAGACGATTGTTCCACGGCTCGATATGGATGCGTCCGCCGAGCGGCAGCGCGGCGATAATGTTGTCGGACGACTTTGCCGCGGCAGGCTGCGCGGACGCCTTTGTCGAAGGAATCGTCCAGCTGGCCGCGACCTTGTTGCCCAGATGCGGACTGACCAGGTTGGGAATCGCGGTCGAACGATCCTTCAACGCCTGCAGAAAGAATTGCGTGTCGCCGGGTTGATCCTTATACGGCGACTTGCTCAATAGCATTTTCCCTTCCTGAGTTGCGGCGTTTTCCTCTTCCGATGAGCGAGCGAATCCAAAGTGGCGGAAGGTCTCCTTTTCATCAAAACGCAGGCGATTGAAAAATGCATATTGCGCGCCGGTGCGATGGTCGAGCACGACATGTCCGAGTTCGTGGGCCAGGATGACCGCGAGGCTAGGCTCGTCGGGAAGCACATCGATCAATCCGCGACTAAGAACAATGGTGTGCCCGATGGTGAACGATTCAAGGGTCGAAGTCATCAGAATGCGGCAGCGTACCGCCGGCTGAATGTCCAGATTGTTGGTGACTTCAAGATTGTTGACCACCGTTTCCAGGACTTTGTCCACATCGCCATATGGCGCCATCAAGCCGAGTTGCTCGAGTTTGGAGGCGACGTTGTCTTCCGCCTGGCGGCTCCAGGCGCGCTTTTCTTCAAACGGCGAATAGCCGTTGCCAGTTTCCGTCTGATCCGTCACCGGCCTGGGCTTTTCCACCACCACCTTGCTCAACTCTTGCTCTTCCCGCGCCCGGCCAGGTGCGTATCCCCACAAGCGCGTCTGCGCCCTAAATTTCTTGACGGTCAGACTGTCTACTTCTTCGCTGTAGATGAACGCGGGGAGCCATTCATTCTTGCCGGTATTCGTGCGCCAGCTATCGAAGTTGAAGTAGTAGCTGGTCTTGGACCGGCTACCGTAGCCGCCGTTGAATCGCACAATGTGATAGTCCTGGTCTTCCACCCAGATACGCCCGACGAAACGGCCTTTTTCGGTTTTAGATAGTGGATCGACGTCGAAGACCAGACAACGAACCTCACCGAGGAACTCGCGACCCACATACTCAAACTTATAATGCCCGCGGTCGAAGCCGTTCATGTCCAGGTAAATCATTTGAAGAAAACCGCGCGGGAGAAATTCCATCGAGAAGAAGTTACCCAGGCTGCCGAAGACTATGTTGTTTGAACGCGTGCTGCGGACGAGGGGCTCAAGCTCCACGCCCTTCGCAAGTTCGGCGCGGCCAAGAAAATATTTGTCGGCGTTCGGCACCGGGCCCAGTTCTTTGTCTTGGCGGAACATCTGGATGTAGGTTTCGACGATTGGAGAATACTGGCGAAGCGACTGCATTTCCGCTCGCTCTTGCAACACTATCTTGTCCACCATTTCCGTCACCGTCGGCTGTTGTTGAGCGGTGGTAGCGAGCGGGGTTGCACCCAGAGCGAAAGTCGCAAGAAATAATTTCAGGGTACGCATGGGCCCTCCGTGCATAAAGACAGATTGAGCTGGTCTTGGCACGCTACGCCGCGGAGGGGAAACTTCCATCTGTACCGACGGTCAGTTTAAGGTCAGCACGGCCCGGCGATTGGTACCCCGGACGAACTGGCAGCAGCACAGGAGAAAAGCGCCGGTTTAAGTTGTGTCATCAGGCTGACGGCGAGCAACTACCGGGAATTTCGTCCGTTTGCAGAAGCTGCGTTTGATGTTGCAAATCCCGATGACGCGCTGGAACGGTTTTCACTGACCATTTTCTGCTCGCTGGGCGCCTGGTTGTTCACCCCGCCCAGATAGGTTGCGATTCCACGGTAGAGGCCTTGGGCAACGCGCTGCCGCTGATCGCTGTCCATCAGCATGCTTTCGTCACCCGAATTGCTGACGAAGGAAATCTCCGAAAGCGCGGCGGGCATACGGGCGCCGGTCAAAACGATGAAAGGCGCCTGCTTCACACCGCGATTCCTTTCGCTGTGATTGGCAGGCTGCAGGCGCTGCGAAAGTGCGCTCTGGATGTCCACCGCGAGCAACTTTGATTCCGCGATCTTGTCGTTACGCGTGATTTCGCGAATGAGTTCCTGAAGGTTGTGGAGGGCAGATTGCGAGAGCGCATTTTCGCGTGTGGCAAGTTCCTTGGATCTCTGCGAAGCGGTAAGGCTCAAGTAGTAGGTCTCGGCTCCATGCGCTGCCTGGACATCGCTGGAATTGGCGTGAATGGAGATGAAAAGGTCCGCGTTGGCGGCGTTGGCAATGGCCGTGCGCTCTTCCAGCGAAACGAACCTGTCGTCGTTGCGCGTGTAAACCACTTCGGCACCCGGGATGTTTTCCTGGATCAGTTTGCCCAGCCGCAGCGCGACGTCCAGGCACAGGTCCTTTTCGAGCAGACCGTGCGGCCCCACCGTACCGGTGTCGTACCCGCCGTGGCCGGCATCGATAGCTATGCGGCTAATCTTCAATCCCAGTTCGCGGCTGAGCGAAGGTTCACCTTGGCGTCCGGCACCCGCCTCCGAAGAGATCGGAAATGGCTTTGGAATCATGGGCGGAGTAGCGGTGATCATCGGCATGGCTTGCTGCATGGCTTGATCGATCAACGCGGCATTGACCGGAGCGGGGGCGGTGTTCGCGGATTCGCTATAGTCCGGCGTCTGATTGGCGCCATCGGCTTCTTTGCGCTGTTCCGATTCCCTCACGGGCAAAACGTAGTTGCGAACGGACTGAAGAATTTCCCTCGAGATGCTTCGCGGCACTGCCAGCCCAGCGGCCACAAGAATGGTTACCAGCGCAATCGCTCCCAGCGGCCAACGGCGCGAACTCTTCTCGCGAAGCGGTTTGTAAGTTAGTTTCGGGACCGCGACCGGAGGCGCTACGGAAGCCGCGACGGAAGCGCGCGCAGAAACGGCCGCAATGGGTGAAGGCGAGGGCTCGACGGCCTCGGGCATCGGTTCAATGAGCTCTGGCACCGGCACGGCCCACGGCATGGGCCGCGGAGGAGCTAGGACAGCCAGCTTGCGACTTGCTTTCACCACGATGTTCGGCGAAATAGTGCGGCGACCTTCGGCAAACCCTTCCGACAAAGATTGGTAGCAGATCTTGTTGATGATTCTTGGAACGCCTTGGCTTCGTTCCGCGACGAGCGCCGCAGCCTCGGGTTCGAATAGCGGTTCGCCAGAATAGCCCGCCACTTTGAGGCGGTGCCGGATGTAACCGGCGGTTTCCTCTGGCGACAAAGCTTCCAGATGCTTCACCACGGTAATGCGCTGCAGCAGTTGCGCTAGTTCCTTCTGCTGTAGCTTTTCGCCGAGCTGGGGCTGCCCGGACAATACGATTTGCAGCAATTTGGTGTTTGAGGTCTCGAAGTTCGAAAGCAAACGGATAGTTTCAAGGACCGAGTCATCCAGGTTTTGCGCTTCATCGACGATCAGTACAAAACGCTTGCCCGCCAGCATTTCGTTGAACAACATTTCATTCAACTTGTTGTGCATGGCCACCAGGCCCATGCCGGTCGAATCGATCCCTAACTCGCTCAACAGATACTCAAAGAATTCGCGAGAGTTGCATTGGGTCTGGAACAGGAAGGCAGCGCGGGCCTTGTCACGTAGCCCTTCGAGTACCTGATTGAGGAGCGTGGTCTTGCCCATGCCCGGCTCCGCGATAAGCGCCAGGAATCCCCGGCCGTCAAGAATGCCCTCGGCCAGCGAGTCAAGCGCTTCGCAATGCGTGCGGCTGGGGTACAGATATGCCGGGTCCGGCGTGACCCCGAAGGGATCCTCGCGAAGGTTGTAGAAATCCAGAAACATTGCCGTGGCCTCCAATTACTTGGCACCGCAGGTCGAAGCCCTTTAGCCACCCTGCGGGAATTTCAGTAGTAGCGTTAAGTCGCAAAACGACCGCGCTAGGATTCAGCGCGCGGTTGGCAAGGAAAGGCAAGCAACTGTGCGCATCTCAGCGGGGGGACTACCTCTACCCACCCGGCAGACCAATACTGTACTTCCGACCAGGCCATCATGCAATGCTGGACTGGGTTTCAGGCAGGGGCCCATTTTGGGGAGCGCGGCAGCATAGCCCGGTCTTTTCCAACCAGCCCACCGTGCCCAATTAGGCTGCGTGGCGCCTGATCCGGGAGTTTTCGTCCTATATCGGGCCACCGTCCCGGTTGCGGTCTTCGTTGACTTGGCTTGGAGCGAACTGCAAACTAAGGAGTACGCTGGTTGAACCCGTCGCGCCTGT
>Ga0210383_10000306_pt1 | contig 47789 bp, 33 predicted proteins | sample IncBWC14OmetaG_FD_160072 | JGI IMG/M metagenome (GOLD analysis project Ga0210383, IMG submission 160072) | Forest soil microbial communities from Barre Woods Harvard Forest LTER site, Petersham, Massachusetts, United States - Inc-BW-C-14-O ...
TGCGGATCGTAGGCTATGACCCAGCCGTGGTAGGGATCGACGTCGCAAGAGGAAGCCCAGGTCAAGTACACGTTCTTGTTAGCGAGAGTGAGCGCAGCGCGCGGGTTTTCACGGAGAGGATCGAAGGCGACCTCGCGGTTGGCTCTGCCTGCGCCCCGGCCCGGCACCGATGCCGTGATCAGTTTCGGCCCACCAAATTTTTCGACACCCGTGGTGATGGCAAGGGCATGCAAACGCTGGAAATATTCATCGGGACTGGTGGTGTGCCGGACGACGCTTCGGGCCAGCACATAGAGCGTGCCAGTCGGCAGGTCGATAACCGGTGTAGAAGTGATACCAATTTCAGGGCGGATGAAAGGGCATTGCGCCTGATCTTCTGATACGGGATTCTCGCGCGCCGGATCGAGCAACCTGACCTGCCAGAGTGGAGGATCGCCGGGACGCGCAGCATCGAAGGCGTAGACGCTGTCATGTTCGGTGGCGACGAAGATGACGTCGTGCGTGCCTTTGCCGGGAACTTCAACCGACGGAAGAAACAACGGTTCAGCGTAGACTGCGCCGTCGACTTTGAATACGCCGAGTTTGCCGAACTGTTGAGCGTTGACGTTCTTCGGCGTCAAGAGTATTTCATTCAGAGTTGCGCCGGTGCGCATGTTGTCGTACTGCGAAGTGGTGACCTGGGCCAGAGCGGTAACGGCGATCAGGAGGAAAGGGAGAGTGGCACAGCGGCTCGGTTTCATGCGGAAGATCCTCAAGCGGCCCAACGGAACTGGAGCCCGCTTGATTTTAGACGCTGACGGGACGCGGCGGAAAGCCGCATCCCGCATCGATCTTCAATTATCGATCTTCAATTTGAATTTGGTTTTGTTGGGGGAACCGGGGGAACTCTTTCGGCGAGCGGCTTGTCGCTGGAACCCGTTAGCGGCTCATTGTGCGTGGGGTTCGCGCCGACTTCCGGACTGCTCGTATGGTCGATCGGCTTCATGGCGACGACCTGGTAGCGGCGTTGCTTGTGATCGCCATCGGGAATTCGCATCTCGATGACATCCTTGTGGACTTTAAATTCGCCTTCTTGCCCGATGGGCAAGAGGCGCGGGTGCTTATGATCGAGCGGACGGACGTGGTACTCCATGTCGTCGGTGCGCAACATATATTGCGGGCATAATTTCTCATCTGAATTGACGCTGGTTATTCCGACCGAGGCCCATACGCTGCCGAGCCCAGTCATGCCATGCTCCTTGGCTCCGCACGGCACGGCCTCCATCTTTTCAATCATGGCGCGCTGCGCGTGCTTCTTGTCCCCGGCGAACATCGGGAGCGCGATCGAAAGCGCGAACAGTGAAATCGCAAATTTGGCCAGCAGAACTCTTGTTCTTTTTTTCATAAAGGCCTCCCTCCGCAAATTAGGGCCGTTGCCCAGGTTGCTCACAAGCGGGAGGGCGCTGGCAGAGCCAACCTCCCTCCCGTCGTTTTGTCGATCTACTTTAACTTCAATTTACTTCTTCATGTTTCTTAACTCTGGCTATTTCTTCACTCTTATTTCGGGTCTGAACCCGGCATCTTCGGCACGGTCGTCGTCTTTGGCGCTGTGCCCGGAGTCGTCACCCCGGTTCCTTGAGCCGACTTGATGAAAGACTGCGGATTCTGGCTCAACTGCTGCTTTACTTCCGGGTTGGCCTGCAAGTAGGCCTGCAGTTCCGTGTGGTTTTGCAGGTACTCGTCGTTGGTGGCAAGGGTCGGGTTCCTGGAGATCTCGGCAGCGATGGAAGTGTGGCCTTCCAGGAAGTTATGGAAACTGGACAGATGACCCTGGTCCGCGCCTCCATCGTGGCGATCTCCGTCGCGGCGATCTTCCCATCGGTCATAGCGATTTTCATCGCGCATGAAGGCGTAGGGATGCTCGTCAAACTGTTGCCGCACTTCCGGATGGCTCTTCATGAATTGCTGCAACTCCGGATGGTTGGCGACCCACTTTTGGTCATCGATGAGCTTGGGATCTTTGCGCAGTTGCTCGTCAATTTCCGGATGCTTGTCTAGAAACTGATCCATTCTGGCTACTTCGCCGTGAGTAATGTCGGGGCGATCCGTCTGCCGGTCGAAGCGATTTTCGTCCCGCATGAAGGCACGGGGATGCTCATCGAACTCCTGCCGCACTTCCGGATGGCTCTTCATGAATTGCTGCAGCTCCGGATGGTTGGCGACCCACTTTTGGTCATCGATGAGCTTGGGATCTTTGCGCAGTTGCTCGTCAATTTCCGGATGCTTGTCCAGAAACTGATCCATTCTGGCTACTTCGCCCCGCGTAATTCCGTCCCGATCCCGATCTTCGGCCCGCTGATATTGCTCTTCCTGGTGCATGACTGGCCTTGGATTCTGCTGAATGTCAGCTCGAATCTCGGGATGGTCGTGCAGGTACTGCTGCAACGCAGGATGGTTTTCGACGAACTGTTGGTCATCGACCAACGATGGGTTCTTGCGCAGGTCGTTTGAGACTTCCGGATGGCTGTCAAGAAATTGATTGAAATTGGCTAACTGCCACCGGACCAGATCGTCACTGTTTTGCGGCGCCGTGTTTTGCGGCGCCGTGCTTGGGTTTTGCGTCGTGCTTGGCGACTGTGCTCGCCCAGGCGCTGCCCAAATAAGAGTGGTGAGCGCCAGGGTTGCCAGCCAGTATCGAGTTGTCAGTCCCGTGCGTTTCATAGCGGTCAAAAGACCCTCCTTAGAAAAACCTCGAACGTTGTATTGAGCGGGATGAGTTGACTGATGCACGGAGGTGGCCCAATCGAGCGAGTGGGCGAAGCCGCCTGAATTCAGGAGCTTGGCAGCGCCTTAGGAGTTACTCCGTAGGCTGTGTTTCAGGATGGAATTTCGACACTGGCGGGTAAATTTCTCGTACAGCGATTACCTTAACGCCCGAGGTTGCCGGAGCCAAAAAAAAACGGCAAAGTTTTACAAGTTGTCGACTATGGCTGAGTGTCAGGTTTGTCGGCCGGCTTCTCGAATAGTTTCGGATCGACTGTGGGATTGATCTCGATCTTCTTGAATTCGGCGTTGCTGGTTTCCGAGCCGTTTTGCTTGTTCTGATGTTTGTAGGGCATGGTCAGACCGTCGGCGGTGCGCCAGTCGGCGAGATTGGTTTCGCCGTCGAACTGCCCCGTCTGTCCCATAGCCTTGTACTTTTCGCGGAGGATGTACCCAGTCTTCGGATCGATATACCAGCGGACCCAGGGAATAGCGCCGCCGATGTCGAGGATGGCGGCGTCGACGTCGCCGATTTTTTCCGTGCCCGCCGCGGTGAAGGTGAAGGCAGGATCGTCGACGTGCTGCGCCACATAGACGAGATCATGGTGAAGCTGTGCCAGCATTTCGCTCTTTTGCTCGGGTGGCATGCTGCGCGTGCCCATGCCTGCCATGGTCATGAACGCCGTGTCGGGCGTGGTAACAATCGTCAGTGCGCCCTGTTGGGTTTGCACATCAACGTGCATGCGGTCGGGGTATGCGAGGGTCACATCGATGGGACTGGGCGGTCCGCCGCCATCGCTTTCGGCGATGCTGACGTGCATGGCTTTAATGGACTGCAGCTTGGGCAGGCCTCCCATGGCGGTCGCGACTTTCGCGGCCAGGGCTTTGCCTTCGGGATTGGAGGTTGCGGGCTTGGTGGTGTCATTACTTTCTGATTTTTCGGCAGTTGGCGGTGGAATCGTGATGTCGATTTGCTTCACTGCGCCGAGCGAGGATAGCGGTTTATCGAAGTCTTTTGTGTTGCCGACGACCAACACGGCGAGCTGATCTTTGTGAAGATATTTAGCGGCCACGCGGCTCACGTCGGCGGCGGTGACTTTCTTGATTTCCGCCTGGTATTTGTCAAGCCAGTCGGGAGGATATCCGTAGTACTCGTAGGTCATACGCTCGTCGAGAATTTTGTCGGGCGAGTCGAGCCGAAAAATAAATGCGTTGAGGATGGCGTCTTTGGCGTGCTGGATCTCGTCGTCGGTGATGGGGTGTTTGGCGAGGTCGTCGATGTCCCCATCGGCGGCCTGAATGGCTTCGATGGTGGTGCCGCTCTTAGTGCCGATCGTAATCTGCAGCATGCCGGGATGCCCGAAATTGCTGCCAATCGATCCGCCGACGCCGTAGGCCAGCCCGCGCTTGGTGCGAATGTCGTTGAACAGGCGCGAGGAGAAGCCTCCGCCGAAGGCCTCATTAAACACATTGATGGCGTAATAGTCGGGATTGTCGCGTGTGATGCCAAGCGCAACCATGTGAATATTGCTCTGGTTCACGTCATCTTTTGGGACAAGATAGTAGCCGGGCTTGGCAGGCGCATATTGCACCTCGTTTTTCGCAGGCGCCGCACCTTTCGGCCAAGCATCGAATGCCTTGCGCAGGCGAGCTTCCATGGCGGCGGAATCGAAATCGCCGCTGATGCCGAGAATCATGTTATTGGGATGAACGTAGCGGCCGTGCCACTCGATCAGATCCTGACGCGTGACGGCCGCAACGGTAGAGTATTCGGGCACGCGGGCGTAAGGATTGTCAGCGCCATAGGCCAGCCTGACCGATTCGCGGCGAGCGATTTCGCCGGCGTCGTCATTGCGGCGGGAAATGCCGTCGCCTTCTTCCTTCTGCGCGATGTCGATTTTGTCGGCGCGAAATTCAGGATTTTCGAGCACATCGACGAAAGCTTTGAAGACGTCGTCGAGATCAGCCTTCAGACAAGAGAAGCCGATGGTGGTGGAGTCGGGGCCTCCGCCGGTTTCGACCTTCGCGGCGCGGACTTCGAGAAAGTCGTCGAGTTGGTCGCCGGTTTGAGATTTGGTGCCGCCCGTGCGCCAGACTTCGCTGTAGATATCGACGAGGCCGATCTTGCTGGCGGGTTCGTTGACCGAACCGCCGCGGATGCGCGCCGTTCCGTCGATCAGGGGCAGTTCATGATCCTCCTGCAGGAAGATCACCATGCCGTTCTTGAGTTCGATGCGTTTGGGCTGCTGCGGTTTGAACGCAGGCAGCGGGGGAACCGGAACCTGTTGCCAGTTTGTCGCTTGGGCCGCAGCTTGGGGAATCGTCATGAATGTTGCGGCGGCAAAAATCGTCGTGAGAATGAGAAGAAGAGCTCGCTTCACTGTGCACCTCCCTGAGCCGCGTAGCTGTTGGAAGGCTGATCGCTGGAGGGTGATTCGTTTCGCGACGACTCGCCCGGCGAGGAGCCGCCAGATGACGATTCCCCTCCGCCGGGAGCTCCGCCTCCGCCCGAATTTTCGATAATGCCGACGGTACGGTTGGTGTCGACGAAGACTTCGTTGGCCACTCGGCGAATGTCAGCCTTCGTGACCTGGTCGATGCGATCGACCGATTTGAATAATTCTCGCCAGTCGCCGTAGCGGGTCTGATAATCCGCGAGTTGCGTGGCCAGGCCCTCGTTGTCAGCGAGGCCACGAATTAAACTGGCTTTGGCGCGGGTTTTGATCATCTTCAGTTCGTCGTCAGTGATGTCTTCTTTCTTCACTCGGTCGATTTCGGCATGGATGGCATCGGCTACTTCCTGCGGCGTATGCCCGGGAAGCGGCACGGCAAGAAATGCAAACAGGTGAGGATATTTGGTCCCGGGGTATCCGGTGACTCCCTGGGAGAACGAGGCAATTTTCTTGTCGCGAACCAGGGCGCGGTAAAGGCGCGAGGTGCGGCCCTCGGACATCAGGTCAGAGATGGCGTCGAATACGGCGTCATCCTTGCTGCGGTAGTCGGGGCGATGGTAGCCCTCGATGTAAAGCGGCTGGGAGGGGTCTTTGAGCGTGACCTTGCGCTCTGAATTCTGCGGAGGCTCTGTGGTCGTGGTTTCGTCGGGATGCGGTCGCTTGGGCAGGCGGCCGAAATACTTTTCGAGCATCGGCATCGCCTCAGCGGCTTTAATGTCGCCGGCGACTGCTACCACCATGTTCGAAGGCACGTAGTACTTGTCGAAGAATTTCTGGGCGTCGGTGGCGGAGAAGGTGTTGAGGTCAGAGATCCAGCCGATCGTGGGCCGATGATAAGGATGGGCCGCAAACGCCTCTTCGGTGAACTGCTCGAGCAGGCGGCCGAACGGGCTGCTGTCGGTGCGCATACGGCGCTCTTCGATCACGACGTTGCGTTCCTTATAAAACTCGCGCAACACGGGATGCAGGAAGCGCTCAGACTCAAGATAGGCCCAGAGTTCGAGACGATTTTCGGGAAATGAATAGTGATACTCGGTCAGGTCGTAGGCGGTGGACGCGTTCATGTCTTCGCCGCCGTTTTGTTCGACGATCTTGCCGAACGCGTTGCTGACGACGAATTTGTCGGCGTCGGCGATGGCGTCTTTCCAGGCCTGTTCGAGTTGTTTCAGCTTGGCATCATCGCGGCCCACGGCCTTGTCGCGCTCGACGATGTAGGCGGCGTAGGCGACTTCGACTTTTTCGAGCGCCGGTTTTTCGGCGGCGTAGTCCGTGGTGCCGATCTTGTCAGTGCCCTTGAAGGCCATGTGCTCGAACATGTGCGCGAGACCGGTGGCGCGCATGGGATCCTGGGCCGAGCCGGCGTCGACCATGGTGAAGAAGGAGAACACGGGAGCTTCCGGCCGCTCACAGATGATCAGAGTCAGGCCGTTGGGCAGCGTCTTCACCGTGATGCGCTTTTCGAAGGACGCGACGTCCTGGGCCAGAACGAAGGACGAAAGAAGAAGAAAAAAAACGGCGATGGCGAGACGACTTTTCATCGGTCGGTAATTCATCGGACCTCCAGCGACAGAACAAGCGAAACGGGCGTATCCATGGCTAGACATGTATTGGACGGGCCAGCAGGGCAGAAGTTTGAAAGTACGTTGGGGGAAGGTCGGTTGTCAAACGGCAGAAGGCCTGGCGAGCCCGATCGCGGGCTGATTTTGCATGCGTCCAGCTTTCAGGCACAATGGCAGGCGGAGCGCGCATGACCGACTCGGCCGTTGATATTCAGGGCAGGCATCTTAAGCTGTCGAATCTGGAGAAAGTGCTGTATCCCGCCGCGGGTTTCACCAAAAAGGACGTGATCGACTATTACGTCCGCATCGCGCCCGCGATAATTCCGCATCTTGCCGGCCGGGCGTTGACGCGCAAGCGCTATCCCGACGGCGTGGACGGCGAACCATTCTTCGAAAAGAACGCGCCCACGCACAAGCCGGATTGGGTGAAGACCGCCCCGATCTGGAGCGGCCGCAACCGGCGCACGGTTCATTACGTCCTGGCCGACGATTTGCCGACGCTGGTGTGGCTGGCGAATCTGGCGGCTCTCGAACTTCACCCGTCGCTGGCGCTGGCCAGCGACATCACGTGTCCGACCGAGATGGTGTTCGACCTCGATCCCGGGCCGCCGGCCAATATTGTGCAATGCTGCCAGGTGGGGCTGTGGCTGCGCGAGATTTTCGAGCATTTCGGCCTGCAGAGTTTTCCGAAGACGTCGGGGTCGAAGGGGTTGCAGATTTACATCCCGTTGAACACGCCCGTGACCTACGAAGTGACCAAGATGTTCTCGCACGCGCTGGCGCAACTGCTGGAGCACGATCATCGCGATCTGGTGTTGTCGGAAATGAGCAAACAGGCGCGCTCCGGAAAAGTGTTTGTCGACTGGAGCCAGAACGACGAGCATAAGACCACGGTCGCCGTGTATTCCCTGCGGGCGCGCGAGCATCCCACGGTTTCGACGCCGGTGACTTGGGAGGAAGTTGAGCGGGCGTTCAAAAAAAAGGATGCGAGTCTGCTCGTGTTCGAGGCGCCGCAAGTCGTTGCGCGGTTCGAGAAGCTGGGAGATTTGTTTGAGCCAGTGCTCGAGTTGAAACAGCAGTTGCCGGATCTGAAAGCCGCAGCGAAGGGGCCAGAGACCATCGCGATTGCGGCGCAGGCTGAGGAACATGATGCGCCGCCGCGGAAGCCGAAATCTGCGCGCAAGTCACCGGCTCGAAAGAAGCCAGGCAAGGTATAATCCCCGTCTTGGGCGAGCTTGGTGGCGCTGCCTGGCGGGCAGCAGCGCCCGCGCCCACACGATCAAACTTCACAAGAGATCCGCACTCTATGCCGCAATTCTTCACTGGAACTTCTGGATGGGCGTACCCGACGTGGAAGCCGGATTTCTATCCAGCTAAGCTGGCGCAGAAAAAATTCCTGGGCCACTACGCCACCCGGCTCAATACTGTCGAAGTAAATTTCACATTCCGGCAGCTGGTGAAAGAAACGACCATTCAGAACTGGCTGCAGGACACGCCCGGGCATTTTCGTTTCGGCATCAAGGCCCATCAGGTCATCACCCATATCAAGCGCCTGAAGGGAACGGAGGATTTTGTGCCGCGGTTTCTGGCGACGATTGAACCGCTGGCCGCCGCGGGCAAGCTGGGTCCGGTGCTGTTTCAGTTGCCGCCGAATCTAAAGGTGGATGCCGCGTTGCTGAAGGATTTTCTGGCACTCCTGCCGCGCACTCTGCCAGCCGCGTTTGAATTTCGGCACACGTCGTGGTTCGCCGATTCAACCTGGGATGTGCTGAAGTCAAGCAATGTGGCGTTGTGTGTCGCCGAAACTGAGACTATGACTACGCCCGATGTCGCGACGGCCGGCTTTGTCTATTGCCGCTTCCGCAAGCCCAGCTACTCGGGCGAAGAGCGCCGGTCGATGATCGATCGCATTGGCCAGCACGTGGCTGCGGGACGCGACGTGTTCGCTTATTTCAAACACGAAGAAACGCCCGAGGGTGCACTGTACGCCGTGGAATTGCTTCGCGAAGTGAGCGGCGGGGTGTCGCCTTGACGATCGGCATCAGGTCGGTAGGATTTGTTTGTGTTGCCATCTGTTTGACACTGGGCGCGGCATCGGCTCAGGATTCGAGCCTCCGAACGGTCCATGTTTTCGTGGCGCTCGCCGACAATCAGAGCCAGGGAATTGTTCCCGTCGCTGCGAAACTCGGAAACGGGGAAGATCCGAAGCACAACCTCTACTGGGGGTCGGCGTATGGCGTAAAGACATTTTTCGCGCGCAGCACTGATTGGACGCGGATCAGCTGCGGTGAAAAGCCGAAGGCTGAGGTGCTTGAACGCTGCGTGTTCAAACATCGGGCCTCGAATGTATATCTCGTCGCCGATGCTTATCGTGGACGTGAGATCCGGCAAGCAATTCTCGATTTCCTGTCTTCGGCGGCCGGCGACACCGCAGAAATTCTGAGCGTTCCGAACGCATCCGGAACGGTGAAACTGCCCATCCGTGGCGGAGCGAATCTCGTGGCCTACATCGGCCACGATGGCTTGATGGATTTTCAGCTTTCGCAATTTCCCCAAAAGAAGAACGAACTTCATCGCGACGCGGTTGTGTTGGCCTGCGCGAGCAAGCAGTTCTTCGCCGAGCCGGTGCGAGCCTCGGGCGCTTATCCGCTGCTGTGGACGACCGGGCTGATGGCTCCTGAGGCCTACACGTTGAAAAGCACACTGGACGGTTGGATTGCCGGCGAGAGCAATGAGCAGATTCGCGATCGAGCGGCGGGCGCGTATGACAAATATCAGAAGTGTGGATTTCGTGGGGCGCACCGGTTGCTGGTCAGCGGCTGGTAATCGGACCACAGAGGCGTAGCGAGCGGCGTCTCTGCGAGCAGCTCCTCGATCGGCATCTGCTTCATCACTTTTCGTTGTGTCCGATAACGGGCATACTAACTCTCTCCTCTCCATGGCTTCCGAAACCAATTCGCGAGTGCTTTCGGGCTTTCTCGACTACCTGCGCATCGAGAAGGGGCTGGCGGCGAACTCGATCAGCGCTTATACGACGGACATACTCCAGTTCTCCGAGTTTCTGGAGAGTCAGAAACGGCTTCTTTTGACCGCGCGGCGCAACGACGTCCGCCAGTTTTTGCAGCAGCTCTTTTCGCATCAGGTGGATGGGCGCAGTGTGGGGCGCAAGCTTTCGGCCCTGCGGCATCTTTATCGTTATCTGCTCCTCGACAAAAGGATCGAACATGATCCGACGCTCAATATTGAATCGCCGCGGCAATGGAAGGTGTTGCCGAAGTCGCTGGCGCGCGATGAGGTGGAATCAACGCTCGCGGCTCCGGCTGCCATGCTGGCGAGTGGGCGTAACACGAAGGATGCGGCCGCGCTGGCGGCTCGCGACCGGGCGATGCTCGAGCTTTTATACGCGGGCGCGCTGCGAGTTTCGGAGATGGTGAATGCAACGATTGAAGATCTGAAACTGGACGCGGGATACATGCTGGTGCGAGGCAAAGGCGACAAGGAACGGATCGTGCCGCTGGGTAGGCCGGCGCAGGACGCGTTGTCGGGGTACCTGGCGCAGGGGCGGCCGGCGCTGGCAGGCATGGGAGCCACTAAGGCGAAGAACGCGGCGCGGCAGCAAGCAGTCTCGACGAAGAATTCTCCGCTGTTGTTTATCGCGCGCGGTGGACGCAAGCTAACGCGGCAGCGAGTGTGGCAGATGGTGGGCCAATCGTCGGTGGCGTCAGGACGGCACGCCTCGCCGCACATGTTGCGCCATTCTTGCGCCACGCACATGGTTGAGAACGGTGCGGACCTGCGCACGGTGCAGACGATCCTGGGCCACGCCGATATTTCGACGACGCAGGTGTATACACATCTCGCGCTCGATCGACTGCGGACGGTCTATCAGAAGCATCATCCGAGGGCGAAGACGAGGTAAAGCGATTTTAGACTGATACTTCAGATCGCAGATTAGCAGCCGAAATCTTCAATCTGCAATCTGAAATCTGAAATCGAGAATCGACCGTGACCAAACCCAACACAATCGTCAGCAAGGCCGTGGCCGACTTCCTCCGCCACCTGCGGGAGCGCAACGCCTCGCCGCACACGATCAAAGCGTACAGCGGAGATCTGGCGAACTTTGCTGCCTACGCGGGGTCGCGGGGATGGAAGTCGATTGACCACATCGCGATTCGCGGATTTCTGTCGCAGCTCTATGAAAAAGGTTTAGGCAAGACTTCGGTGGCGCGTTCGCTGGCGGCGGTGCGGTCGCTGTATCGCTGGCTGGCGCGGGAGGGCGTGGTCGAGCAAAATCCCGCGAAACTGGTCGCGACGCCGAAGCTCGCGAAAAAACTTCCGCGTGTGCCGACGATCGAAGAGATGAATTCCGTGCTCGACGGTCAAATGCCCGAGGCGGCGGCGTTCCCCGAACGCGACCGTCTCATGCTCGAACTGCTCTATGGGTGCGGCATTCGCAACTCGGAGTTAACTGGCATTAATCTCGACGACATTCGCCTGAGCGCGGAAGCGATCCTGATTCGCGGCAAAGGAAAGAAAGAGCGCTACGTCCCGTTTGGCGATTCGGTGAAGAGCGCGCTGGCGGCGTATCTGCCCGCGCGGCAGGCGACCGTGGCGGAAACGTGCAAAAATGCGGCGGCGTTGCTCATCAACCGGCGCGGTGGGCGACTCACGACCCGCAGCGTAGGTCGTATCATCAAGAAGATTGCGGTTGCCAAGGGGCTATCGCCCGATGTACATCCACACACCTTGCGTCACGCCTTCGGCACGCACATGCTGGAGGAGGGAGCAGACCTGCGTGCCATCCAGGAATTGCTAGGCCATGAGCGACTCGCGACAACGCAGCGCTACACGCAGCTTTCCATGAAACATGTGTTGCAGGTTTACGATCAGACGCATCCCCGCGCAAAGTAAGAAGGTGTTCGCAAGTCAGAGTTATTCAGAGCTTCGCAGTTTCTCCCACATCTCAACGATTCGAGCCTTCAAGTCGGCAGTGAGCTTCGCATAGGCAGCTTCCGACGCTTCAGCTTCCGGCGGCGGAGCGATCGGTTCGCCGAAGACCATCCGCAAGGGGGCGAATCCCTTGAACGGTCTGTTTCTGGGCCACGCCTCGTAGAAACCTTCGATGGCGACCGGCACGATCGGCACCTGCAGGTGAATCGAGAGAATCGCGGCGCCTTTTTTGAAAATTCTGGGCTTGCCGTCGATCGAGCGCTCGCCCTCAGGATAGAGAACCAGCGCCAGCCCATTTCGCAGGCCGAACGCGCCGGCGCGCATCGCTGGAACTAAGTTCGCATCCGGATCGAGCACGATTACTTTGATGCTGCGAGCCAGACGGCGCATGAATCCATGACCGAAGATTTCGCTCGTGCCGACGGCAAACACTCGCCGGAAGACATTCTGTGGTAGAACGCTGGCCAGGATCACCGCGTCGAGATAACTCTGGTGATTCGACGAAATGATATACGCACCACTCCTGGGCAGATTCTCGAGTCCGCTCACCTTCAAATCGAAGCGCTCAAGCGCGACCATTTGGATGACTCGCGACACCACGTACCAGAACGCGTCGGTGAATCGATTGGGATGAGCTAGAGCAAGCACGTCGGGGTCGACGGGATCCTCGGCGAGAATCGACTTCCATCCGGCTGCAGCGGAGCGCGTTCCAGCAGGAGCGGCGCCGCTGGCCGCACTAGTAAGAACGGCGTCCAGCAGATCGCGGACAGAGTAGATCTCGGCGAGTTGTGATTCTTCAACGTTGCCGCCGAGTTCCTCTTCAAGGTGGCTGAGCAGTTCCACGCGCTGCATGGAGTCGAGGCCGAAATCAAGTTCGAGGTTGAGCGTCGGCCGCATCGTCTGTGGGACCGCGCGTGCGGTTTCGCGGACAATCTTCAGGCCACGCTGCACGTCGGGCTGTTCGAGCCATGCCAGTTCGTCGGCGTTGAGCGGTTTCTCCGCCGGCAGATCGGAGTCGTCCGCGCCCTTTCTAGCCTGATTTGCCCTGACCCGTTTCTCAACTTCGAAGCGTTTGATCTTGCGGGTGGTGGTGCGGGGCAGATCGTCCTGCCAGAGTTCGTAGCTGCCGACGCGCTTGGTGGAGGCAATCTTTGGCGAGAGGCCTTCAATGTCGAAGCGAATCGCCTCTTTCGCGTTGACGATCTTGCGTTGACGCAGCGCATCGAAGTTGGGAACGACCACGGCGTGCAGGCGGTCGCCGCCTTCGCCGGGCTTGCCTTCCAGTCCCATCACGGCAATTTCTTTGATGAACGGCGATTGCAGATAGTGCGCTTCGATTTCCTCGGGGTAAACGTTCTTACCGTTGCTTAGCACGATCACTTCTTTTTTTCGCCCGGTGAGGAACAGGTGGCCCTTCGCGTCGAAATAGCCAAGGTCGCCGGTAAGGAACCATCCGTCGCGAAAGACTGCGGCGGTGGCGTCGGGACGGTTCCAATAACCCTTCATCACGACTGCGCCGCGCACCGCGAGTTCGCCGACGGCCGGGCCGTCTTCCTGCGGTTGCGGGTCAATGATCTTTCCTTCCACGCCCTTCATCGCCGTGCCGCAGGAGCCAATCACGTTGTCGTTGGGAGAATTCACGTAGATGGCTGCCGTGGTCTCGGTCAGTCCCAGTGCCTGCAACACGTCGATGCCGAGATCGTAAAAGTCTTGGGCAATCGCAGGATCGAAGCGCGATCCGCCCGTGGCCAAATAGCGCATCTTGGGGCCGAGCGTGTTTTGCACTTTCTTGAAAAGGATGGGACCGGCGTTGATTCCGAGCTTGCGCAGGGAACGATTCAGCGCAAGCATGGCCGTGAAAAGTTTCTGCGTGAGCGCGCCGCGCTTTTCGATTTCCTGAAAGATGCGTTCGTGAATCAGGTTGAAAAATTGCGGCACGACTGCAAATACCGTGATGTTCCGTTCGTTCAGGGCTCGCAGCAGTTCAGTGGTGTTCAGCGTTTCCAGGTAGACGACGCGACATCCCTTGACCAGCGGGAGCAGCAGGTTGGCCATCAGAGCCAGCACATGAAAGAGCGGCAGCACGCCCAGCAGAGCGTCCGTCGGGCCGATGTCGACCCAGTTGAACACGGCGACGACTTCGCCCAGAAAATTAGCGTGGGTCAGCATGACGCCCTTGGGGTCTGCAGTGGTTCCCGAGGTGTAGAGCAGGGAAGCGAGGTCGTCGTTGTTCGCGGCGGCGGGTTTGAACTTGCCGGGGCCAGCGTTGAAAATGGCGGGCAGGTTCCCTAGCCAATGATCCTCAATGGAGTGGTCGGGCATGCGGTCCGGGTCCATGAGGAGGATGCCAACGTTCAGTTCTTTAGCCGCAGGCCGGGCCACCGGAAGATGCTTCGCGTCGCAGAAGACCGCCGCGGTGCCACTGTCTTTCAGAAGCTTGACGACCTGGTCTTCGTGCAAGGCGGTGTCGAGAGGAACGGCGGCGCAACCCGAGGCGATGATTCCCAAGTACGCGGCAACCCAGCGAGGATGATTGTCTGCCAGAATCGCAAGGCGCGATCCGCGTGTGAATCCGTTTTCCGTAATCCACCTGCCGATAGACTCGGCCATGCGGTGAAGTTCAGCGTAGGTGCAGCTTTCAAGGTGATCGTGGCGCTGGAGTTCGAGCGCGACGTTGTCAGGCCAGCGCTCGGCGCACTCCACAAAGCGATCGTAGAAGGTGGGCATTCGTCGAGGCGAATATACACGAAAACAGGGCTCGTTGCCGTGCGTTCCGGGTGGGCCGAGGGAGCCTGCGGAACCCGTGGCAAGTAGTTCGGTGGTTCTATCTCTCCATCGCCGGAGCCATGAGCGGCATCGAATATGCTAGGCTTTAAAGGTACTCTCGGGCGTGCTGCCCTCTCAAGGAATTCAGGTTGATTAATCGGCTGCTAGGCAAGGTTTTTGGAACCAAGAACGAGCGCGTCATCAAGTCGCTGATGCCGAAGGTGCAGGCGATTAATGCGCTCGAACCGGAGATGCAGAAGCTCTCCGACGACGAGCTGCGCGCCAGGACGGATGCATTCCGGCTGCGCATTCAGGAGCGGCTGAGTCAGGTGACGAAAAGTCCTCAGGTTGTGCCTACTGAAGCGGCGGGCGAGGACGAGCCGGATTTCGATGAGCGCAAAGAATTCGAAAAGCGGGAATACGAAGCGCTGCAGGAAGTGCTGGACGAGATTCTGGTGGAGGCCTTCGCGGTGGTCCGCGAGGCCAGCTGGCGCGTTCTGAAGATGCGGCACTTCGATGTGCAGCTGATCGGTGGCATGGTACTGCACCAGGGCACGATTTCTGAAATGAAGACCGGCGAAGGCAAGACGCTGGTCGCGACCCTTCCGGTCTATCTGAACGCGCTAAGTGGGCGTGGCGTGCACGTGGTCACGGTCAACGACTACCTGGCCAAACGCGACTCCGAATGGATGGGCCGGCTCTATCGGTTTCTCGGACTCACAGTCGGTGTCATCGTTCACGACCTGGACGATGAACAGCGCCGCGCCGCTTACGCCGCCGACGTCACCTACGGAACCAACAACGAGTTCGGTTTCGACTACCTGCGCGACAACATGAAGTTCGACATCAAGGATTGTGTGCAGCGGGGCCACAACTTTGCGATTGTCGATGAAGTTGACTCCATCCTGATCGACGAAGCCCGCACGCCGCTGATTATTTCCGGCGCCAGCGAAGAATCGACCGATAAGTATTACAAGGTCAACCGGATCATTCCCAAGCTCGAGAAAGGCGAAGAAATCGACGTTGCGCCCGGCGAACCGGCGCAGCTGACCGGTGACTTTGTCGTCGATGAAAAGCATCGCAACATCACCGTCACCGATGAAGGCTGGGTGAAAGTCGAAGGTTTGCTCGGGATCGGAAACATCGCCGACCCGGAAAACTGGCCGCTCAAACATCACGTCGAGACGGCGATCAAGGCGCACGCACTCTATCGCAAGGACGTGGAATACGTCATCAAAGACGGCGAAGTCATCATTGTCGACGAATTTACCGGACGCATGATGCCGGGACGGCGCTGGTCCGACGGTCTGCACCAGGCGATTGAAGCCAAGGAAGGCGTGAAGATTGAGCGCGAGAACCAGACGCTCGCGACCATCACATTCCAGAATTATTTCCGCATGTTCAAGAAGCTGGCCGGCATGACCGGCACGGCCGAGACGGAAGCTGCCGAGTTCGACAAGATTTACAAACTGGAAGTGGTCGTGATTCCGACCAACAAGCAGATGCTGCGGATCGAAAATCCCGACATCGTGTACCGCACCGAGAAAGAGAAATATTTCGCGGCAGCGGACGAGATTCAGCAGCTGGCGGAAAAAGGCCAGCCCGTGCTGGTGGGTACGACTTCGGTCGCAAAGTCAGAGCGGCTGTCAGATCTGCTCAAGAAGAAAGGCATCAAGCACGTCGTTCTGAACGCCAAGTTCCACGAGCGCGAAGCTGAATTCGTGGCGCAGGCCGGGCGCAAGGGCATGGTTACGATCGCGACCAACATGGCCGGCCGCGGCACCGACATCCTGCTCGGCGGCAATCCGGAATTCATGGCCAAGCAAGAACTGGTGAAGAAGGGAATCGCGCAGCAGTTGCGCGTGGCGCAGGGCAAGATCGAAGGGCCGCAGGAAGATGGAACGATTTCTATTTTTTACTACAACGGAAACGAATACACGGTTCCGACCGACAAGTGGGCTGAAACGCTGACTCGCTACAAAGCCCAGACTGACGTGGAGCACGATGAAGTCACCGCGGTGGGCGGGCTGCACATTCTGGGCACGGAGCGGCATGAGTCGCGCCGCATCGACAATCAGCTGCGCGGCCGCGCTGGCCGCCAGGGCGATCCCGGCTCTTCGCGCTTCTACCTTGCGCTCGAAGACGACCTGATGCGCATCTTCGCCAAGGAGTGGATCTCGACTCTTCTGCAAAAGCTGGGGATGGAAGAGGGCGTGCCGATCGAATCGAAAATGATTTCACGCCGTATCGAGACCGCGCAGAAGGCCGTGGAAGGTCAGCACTTCGAATCGCGCAAGCACCTGCTCGAGTATGACGACGTGATGAACAAGCAGCGCGAAGCCGTTTATGGCCTGCGTCGACGGCTGCTCGAAGGCACCGACCAGAAGGATCTGATTCTCGAGGATTACGTTTCGGCGATTCTAGGCGAGCTCTTAGAGCAGTTCTGCCCGGCCAAGGCGCACGCCGCAGACTGGAATATCAAGGCCCTGAAAGACGCGGTGTTTACACGCTTTGGCGTCGATTTTATCGCCGAAGGCGTAAAGGCCGACGAACTGAACCGGCAGGAACTCGGCGACGCCATTTTCGAGAAGCTGAAAGAGCGCTACGACGCGAAAGAGAAATTGATTGGCCCGGATGCGATGCGCCATCACGAGCGCATGATCATGTTGAGCGTGATCGACCAGCAATGGAAAGATCACCTGCTCAGCATGGACCACCTGAAGGAAGGCATCGGCCTGCGCGGCTACGGGCAGCACGATCCGCTGGTCGAGTACAAAAAAGAATCGTTCGACATGTTTGAAGCGATGCTGCAGCGCTTCCAGGAAGATACGGTTCGCTATCTGTACCTGATGCAGATTCTGGAGCGGCCGCCGGACGCGGGCGGGCGTCCTCCGGAGGGTTCGCCGCCGGCCCGGCCCGTCGAGCAGGGACCGGGGCCGGCAGTTCCCGCGCAGCATGGCGGGGATGGCAACGGCCGGCGTCCGCCCCGTATGGTGTCCACTTCGGCCGACGAACTGGAAGAAGCCTTCATGCGCCGCAAGCGTCGCGAACTCGAACAGGCGCGCATGGCCGGAGCAGGCGACACGCAGCAAGTGCAGCAGGTCGTCCGCGGTCAAGAAAAAGTCGGACGGAACGATCCTTGCCCCTGCGGGTCGGGCAAGAAGTTTAAGAAGTGCCACGGCGTGTGAACCGCATCTGAGATCCAGGACAAGGATAGGATGGGCACCCGATCATTGGACGGCTTTGAACGTCATCTCGGTTGCTGAACTTTTTCTCTCCTGCTTCCAATCCGAGAACAGCGTCGCATAATTCTTGGTGATGTAGTCCGCTGGAGTGACGCGCAGCTTTTTCGCAGTTGCATCAATCCAGCGCGAGGCGCCTTCGACTTCGCAGAAGTTGCCGATGGGAGTTTCGTCGACGGCCACCTCTCCTCTGCCATCGGACCATTCCGCGCGGAATTTTTCGTAGCGGAACGTGGGCGAGTAGCCCAGGGCGCGAAGAATCAAGTCCAGCTTTTTTCCGTCGGCCACAATCGTCTCCAGTTCGACACGGCTACTATGGCGGCCTCGCGTGGCTCCGCTCTTGTGGGTCAAGGTCCAGATGCGACCGTATTTCCGGAGCCGTAACAACTGTTTGCGCTGGCGAAGAATTTCCCCCGGCAAATCGTAGAGCGTGTTCAGTTCATGGGTTCGCGGCGTGACCGGGCGAAATCCTGCCGCGCGCAGCTTGCGATTCAAGGCGCGCAGATCGGCCACGCGAAACTTAATTTCGATTTCCCGCTGCATGCAACGAGTGTATTACGGTTGCGACGATTGCGCCGCGATGCTGGCAGGAATGGAGATCGTGCCTCGTGCTCTTTCCCAGTCCACTTCATCCAGGGGGCCGACGACAAACCACCAACTGACTCCGCCAATCCACGCCACCACCGCAGTGATCAGGAATGGCCAATAGAAGGAACCAGTCTTGCCCAAAATGAATCCGGTGAGTGCGGGAGCGATGGCGCCGCCGAGATTGCCGACGAAATTCTGCACTCCGATCCACCGGCCGACCATCCGCGGTCCGGCCAGCATCTGCGAGATTGCCCAGCTGTTGCAGACGCTGATTCCCAGAAACGCCCCGGTCAAAACGAGCATCGCGGTGAAGAGGGGGCCGGAAGCCAGCACAGTGATCGCCAGACAAATGCCAATGCCGACGTGTCCGAACAGCATCAGGCCTTTGCGCACCAACGTCGGAGAAGCGCCGGCGCGGATCCAGCGGTCGGAGAGTTTTCCGGTCACCGCGGAAGAAATCGCGGAAGCAAGGAAAAGCATACCGCCGGCGTTGGCCACGTCGTGCAGTGAGAGGTGACGTCCTCGTTGCAGATAAGAGGGCAGCCACGTCACCAGAAAATACAGGAAGTAATTGATCGAGGCCTGCCCGACGCACGTGCCCCAAGCGGACCTTCGCGCCAGAATGTCGAAGTAGCCCGCCATGCTCATCTGCGCCCGAGAGGGAGCGTCGGTTCGGCGCGGCATGCACACTGACCACAGCGGGAGCCAGAGCAAACCTGCCAGGCCGAGGATGAGAAAAAACGGCCGCCAGCCAAAACGCCCGACGGCGCGTCCTCCCACCCACATTCCGAGTGCAGGGCCCAGCGCCAAGCCAACCATGATCATGGCGTTGGCAAATCCACGGCGACTCTCTTTGAAATGGGTGCCCAGAACTTTACCGTACGAGGGGAACGCAACCGATTCCCCAAGGCCCAAAATTATGCGGATGATTAAAAGCGCAGCAAACCCGTGTAGAAGGCCGGTAACCGCCGTGGAAGCCGACCACAGAAGGAATCCCGCGGCGAAGACCCACTTCACGTCAAAGCGATCCACCAGCCAGCCAGCCGGAATCTGCATCAAGGCGTAGATCCAGAAGAATGCCGACAAAAGCGTGCCCAGCTGAAAATCCGAAATATGGATCTCGTGCTTGATCAACTCGGCGGCGATCGACAGATTGCTGCGGTCGATGTAGTTGATGAGGACAGACAGGGCCAGCAGGAAAAGCACAGCGTTCATCCGGGCGCTGCTGGGTGCTTCGTGGGTGGTGGCAGTTGTCGTGGAAATCGTTGACGTGGCAGTCACCGTGGCAAAGCCCGACAATGCTACACCATCTTCGTTCTTTCGGCGGTAGTTTATGAATGTACAAACATTGTGGATCCATCCACCTGCGGCAGTTCGGGGGCGTGATGGCGACTAGCATCAGACGGCGCTTACCTGGCTGCAGCAGCCTTCCAGAAGCCATTTAACAACCCCCAGTCGTAGCGATTTCCCTTCCAACTGATAGCGGCACTGTCGCTCCAAAAGATTGGTCCATAGTCGACGTTCTGGGGCTCCTGCTGAAGGCGGTTGGGTTTCAGTAGACTGCTCCGGCTGTTGAGCGAGTGCACGCCTCCTCCCGAATGGCACCAGACACAGGATTGCAACTCGGGAAACGGTTTGTCGACCAAGCCTGCTGACCCGGAGGTCGCCTCGAAGGGATCGCCTCCTTTGCTCTGAAAGGTCGAGTACTCCCGGTCGTCGGGGTTGACGGCGCGCAGCCCACCATTCTTCCCGGTGAAAAGAAGAGGGCGGCTGAGTTTGAATTCGAAGAAATCCTGACCACTGTTCTTGATGACGGAAGCCATGCCGCCGGTGAAGTCGCGTTCCTGGGCGGTGGTGACGGCGTGATAGACGCGCATCTGCACGCTCTCGGTCAACGAGGATGTTGCCAGGCTGCCCTGATTGTCGAACAAAGTCATGCGTCGAACCAGCGCCACTTCGGTCCCTGCGGGAAACGATGGCAGATTAGGATTTTCCAGCGACTGATCGGCGGCGATGCTTGGCCCATGCACCCATGGTTCTGGAAAGTTCCACAACGACTGGAAATAATCCATAGTCGCTTTGCGGCCCGCCGGCAACCTGACGAAAACCAGGAAGCCGGAGCGCCCGGAGAAGTTGAAAATGTGCATCTTCGCCACACCGGAATCCAATTCCGGACTGGGCTGGATACAAACCCAGGGCCCGCGCGGGTCGAACAAGTCTGGCGGCAGAAACGGCCGCCCCGGGTTCGCGGGATCATACTCTTTAGCGAACGCTCCTGACGCTACAGCTTGGGCATAGTTGTCCGGCAGAGATGTTACTTCTTCCGGCGTCAGCGCCAATCGCCGGAGTACTTCCGCCAGCCGAGCCTGCAATTCCGCCTTCTCTTTGCGGTACTCGGGCCGATCCCTGGTTGGGGATTGTTGAATCGACCAGTCGAACACGGACCACAGATCGCGCTGCAGGAGCGCGTGTTTCACGGGATCATGAATCAAATTCTCCGCGTGCGTCTGCAGAAATTCGTCGAGCACACGCAGGGCATGCTCGTGCGATGGTCCGGTCAGCAAGTGCTCTGACTCCGGCCAAAGCAGCGGATCGAGCGCATCCGCACCGAACTCCGTTCCGTGACGATCTTCGCGGATCAACAGCGCCGCATAGAGACGGTTCCACGGATGCGAGGGATTCGAATCGAAGATGGTTGTGGATGGTTCGGGATGGCCGGGAGCGGCCGCGGGCTGCCAGAACGCGAATAGCATGACGACGAACAGGGCCGAAGGGGCAACGAGGCGCATGGGCGTCTCCACGGTTTCGGACAGGCTAGGTCTGGGGTAGGCTACGCCCTGTCTCGCAAAAAGACGCAAGACAGAGGGTACCCTTACCGACTTCAACCCGCTAAAAAACAAAAGTTGCGTGTTGCCAGCCGAGTTTCATCTTAAGAAAACGTCGGCAGCTTGACCAGGTCGTCCTTGGGAATCGACTCCAGCGGTTGTCCGGCCTTGCGCCACGCCGCCAGGCCGCCGACGATCACGAACGTGTTGAAGCCTTTCTCCTGCAGTAGATGCGCCACCCGGGCGCTGGTTGCTTCGCGCGCTCAAGTACAGTAGAGGTAAATGTCCTTGTCTTTGGTGAGATTCTTGATCTCGTCGTCGAGATTGTTGGGCTCAATGCGGATCGAGCCTTTGATGCGTTCGGTTCCCACGTCGTAGTAGCCATGGCTGCGCACATCGACGATCTGCACCCGGTTGGCTTCGTCCGATGCCAAACGCGCGATCAATTCTTCGACCTGCACCCGCGGCATGACGCGGTATTTCTTGTATCTGGCGAATTGCACTGCTCGGTAAACGGCGTAGACGACCAGAGCGGTGATAACCACCAATTCCATGGCGAGTCCGGCCCGGTGAAATCCCTTCAAAGTAGCGGCCAGAAAATCGCGCGAGATGTATCCGATCAACAGGAAGGTCGTCGAATAGAGCAGCGACCCGGCGAAGTCCAGTTGCAGGAATTGGCCGTATCGCATTTTCATGCTGCCCGCGAGCGGTGCTGCCATGGTGTTGACACCGGGAATAAATTTGGCGATCACTAGTGTGATCTTGCCCCGCTTGTAGAACGACTCCGCGGAACGAAGTATGCAGGTCTCCGGGTTCATGGAGAGGCGGCAGAGGAATCCGAGCAGGGCCCAGCCCGAGTAGCGTCCGAGCCAGAACTGCGCCGTGTCGCCGATCAGCAGCGCGAGCATGGCGGCCAGAAGAACTCCTGGACCCGACAGTGTGTGCGATGCAACGGCAGCGCCGGCCGCCACCAGCGCGATCGATGCCGGGAAGGGAAGGCCAACCGCCTCGGCAAACAGCAAGATGAACGTCAGAACGTAGCCGTGGCTGGCCATCATGGAGAGCAGACTATTCATCAGCATGCCTCGGTAGAAGGAGCGCGCATCCGCGGATATTGACTGGCACAGTTGTGATTTAGCTTATGATTTGTACGCTTTTGATTCGCCCAGGCCGGGAAAGGGTTCAGTATAAACAAAGCCCGGCGCTCCGAAGAATGATGTTACTTTTCTCTCGCGACCACAAACTCCGGCGCCCATAGCAGGGCCCGCTTGATCTCGGAGTCAGGGAAAGTACAAATCGCTTTCCGCGCGGAGTCCGCATAATGCGCGGCGCGCGCGGAGGCAGCTTCGAGCGAGCCGTAGCGCTGCAGAATTTCCAGAACCTCAGCGTGAGTCACGCCGTTAAAGGCGCCGTGGCGGAGCACCGTCTCGATTTTCGATCGCTCTTCCGCAGTGCAGCGCTCCAGCGCGTGAATTACGGCCATCGTCGCCTTGCCCTCGCGTAAGTCGCTGGCGACGGGTTTGCCCAGTACATCTTCCGAGGCGGTTAAGTCGAGTACGTCGTCCACAATCTGAAACGCCATGCCGAGGTCGTGCCCGTACTGGCCGACAGCGGCTTCCTGCGCGGGAGTGGCGCCGCCGAGAATCGCTCCCAGCCGCATGCAGACTGAAAACAGGCACGCGGTCTTGCGAAAAATCAAATCGAAGTGTTCGTCGAGCGAAATCAGCTGGCCCAGCTTTTCCATCTGCAGCAGTTCGCCCTCGACCATCTGCTGCGTGAGTTCGATCAGAGTGTCGAGAATGCGGAAGTTGCGCTCCTGCACCGCGATCTTGAAGGCCTGCATGTACAGCCAATCGCCGGCCAGTACGCACTTCGAATTGCCCCACTGCGTGTTAGCCGCGGGCCGGCCGCGCCGCGTCTTGGCCTCGTCAATAATGTCGTCGTGCACCAGCGTCGCGGTATGAATAATCTCGACCACCGCGCCCAATCGGACCGCTCCCTGCCCCCGATAGCCGAGCAACTTCGCGGAAAGCAACAGCAAGGCCGGCCGGATTCTCTTGCCTCCGCCGTTGCGCAGATATTCGCCAATCTCGGTGATGGCCTGCACGCCCGAAACTGTGTCGCGGCCGAACTCGCCTTCGAGCGCGGCGAGGTCGTCCCGCAGCAGATCGAATACTTCTTTCCCGTGAATGACGGTGGGCGCGCTCAATGTGAATCAGGCCTCCAAAGGTCCGAGGTCTAGTTTTAGTTCGTTCTGTAATTCGTAAACTGCAAATCAATTCCGAAGTCGTGACCCTTCAACAGTGCGATGACTTCCTGCAGAGAGTCGCGATCCTTGCCGCTGATCCGCACCAGGTCGCCTTGAATCGAGGCCTGCGCTTTTTTCTTCGAGTCCTTCACCAGCTTCACGATCTCGCGCGCCTTCTCGATGGCGATGCCTTGCTGCATAGTGACTTTGCGCCTGGTCGTACCTCCGGCCGCCGGTTCGATCGCTCCATAAGTCAGGCCTTTCAGCGATACTCCGCGCTTCACCAGCTTCTGCTGCAGAATGTCGTTGACCGCCTTCAGTTTGTATTCGTCGGCCGAGTGCAGCACGATGGCGTCTTTTTCCAACTCAATATTCGATTTCGAATCCTTCAGATCGAAGCGCGTGTGAATCTCCTTGAGCGCCTGCTGAATGGCGTTCGTGACCTCGTTTAGGTCGATCTTGCTGACCACGTCAAAACTGTTATCGGGCATAAATTTCTAATCTTTCTGAAACGAGGGAATCTTAACCTGAGGTTAACAGAACCGCGCTGTTTAGGGAGTCGATACTTTGCTTTCAGAGATTTCAGCCAATTTGAAAAAATTGTAGAAATTGCCGGAAGTCTGCTCGCCGATCTCCTCCATTGACAGCGTGCGCAATTCGCCCAGCCGCCGCGCGGTTTCTTTCACGAAGGCCGGCTCGTTCCGCTTTCCCCGATGCGGAACCGGCGCCAGATAAGGCGAGTCGGTTTCGATCAACATACGGTCGAGAGGAACCTCGAGGGCCGCGTCGCGAATCTGCTGCGCCTTCGGGAACGTCAGATTTCCAGCGAACGAAATCATGAAACTCATATCGAGTGCGCGCTTGGCCTGCACCCAATTTCCAGTAAAGCAGTGCAGAATCCCCCCCAGCCCGTGCGGAGCCCACTGATCCTTAATCATGGTTAAGCAATCTTCCCACGCATTGTCGCTGCCGTCGGAGGGCCGGCAGTGAATCACGATAGGCAGCTTGGCAGTGGCTGCCAGTTCCATCTGCTGCGCGAAAACCTGCTTCTGCGTGTCCCGCGGAGAATGATCGTAGTAGTAATCCAGGCCAATCTCGCCCCACGCGATCACCTTGGGATGCCGCGCCAGTCGCTCCATCGTTTGGTAAGCCGCGTCATCGGCAAGCCGAGCTTCGTGCGGATGAATTCCAATCGTCGCGTACATAAACGGATGCTTCTCTGCCAGTTGAATGCCCGCATCAAGCGTAGGAGGGCCATCGCCATTACCGATGGCAACCATGGCGCGTACGCCAGCCTCGCGCGCGCGAGCAATCACCTGTTCGCGGTCCGAGTCGAACTGCTTACCATCAAGATGTGCGTGCGAATCGATAAACATGCTTGTGTGGTTGTGTGGGTGCGGGCACATTCGCCCGTCCGGGTTTTGGAATGCTATTCCCCGGCTTCACGCACCGGGCGGCAACTTCGCGTCCATAAGGTGATACTCGATATACCTGCACGCCTCGCGGATGTCCCAAATCGTATCCTGCACATCGCCAGTTTCGGTCTCGAGTTGGTGCTGCAATCTGGGCAGGTAGTCGTCGTAAATCTCGACTGCAGACTCGCGAATGTCCAGGAGTGCATGCGTGAAGTGATCCACCTGCTCTTCGCTCATGACGCCCCGACTCTTCAACAGCTCGATCAGCGTCTCTCGATCTTTCGGCGTGAAGCCTCGCATATGCCGCCAGCTACTTCAGCCGTGCCCCGACCGGCACATCCTCCAGAAAGCTCGCCAATACTGGCTTTCCGCCCTCCAGCGATGCGGCCACGATCATCCCATTCGATTCCAGCCCGCGCAGCTTCCGCGGAGCTAGATTAGCCACGATGACGACCTTGCGGCCGATCAAAGTCTCAGGCGCGTAGGCCTCCGCGATCCCAGCGAGCACTTGCCGAACTTCCGTGCCGATATCAATTTCCAGACGCAGCAGTTTGTCCGCCTTCGGCACACGCTCGGCGACTTTCACCACACCCACACGCAGTTCGATCTTGGCGAAGTCGTCGATGGTAATCTTCCCGTCGGCTGCCGCTGGCGCAGGTGTTGACACGGTCGGTTGCGTCTTAGCCTCTGCTGCCACCGGCGCCTTACCCATTGGATCCTTCGCATCCTCAACCACCGGACTGCGTTGCTGATCTTCCATCTGCTGCATCCTTTCGACGGCGCTTTTGTCGGCGCGCGGAAACACCGGATACACGTCGCCGAGTTTCGTGCCCAATGGCAACTGTCCCCAGGCCAAATCGGTCAGGGCTAGCTTCTTGATATCGCCGAGTCCCATCTGCGCCCAGATTTTAGCCGTCGCATCGGGCATGACGGGATAAGCCAGCGCAGTCGCGATGCGCAGCGCCTCGGCGGATGTGTAGAGCACCGTCGCCAGACGCGCCCGGCTTCCGTCATCCTGTTTCTCACCCAGCGCCCAGGGCTCGTTTTCGACAATATATTTATCGACCGCGGCGATCAGACCCCAGGCTGTTTCAAGCGCGCGCGAAAACTGAAACTGATCAAAGAGCGCGCCGAACTCACGAATCGCGTTGCGCGCAATCTCAGCGATGGCGTCATCGGCTGAAGTCTTCGACGCCGTACTCGACGGATACGGCACCTCACCCTTGAAGTACCGGTTAATCATAGTTAAGGTGCGGCTGGCCAGATTGCCCAGTCCGTTGGCGAGGTCAGAGTTGTAGCGCTGCACCAGCGCGTCGAACGAAAACGATCCATCCTGCCCAAAGACAACTTCGCGCAGCAGGAAGTAACGCAGGGCATCCGCGCCCAGCACGTCGAGAATTGTTTCCGTCCGCACAATGTTCCCGCGCGACTTCGACATCTTGCTCTCTTCAAACAGGAGCCAGCCGTGCGCCACGATGGTCTTTGGCAACGCCAAGCCCGCCGCTAACAAAAACGCCGGCCAGTAAACGCAATGGAAACGAACAATTTCCTTGCCGATCATGTGGACGTCAGCCGGCCAGTACTTCTCGAACGCCTCCTGCGCGCCGGCGTGAGTCGAGCCATATCCGATCGCGGTGAGGTAGTTGGCCAGCGCGTCGAGCCAGACATAAATCACATGCTTAGGATCGTCGGGAACCGGAATGCCCCATGAAAATGTCGAGCGGCTGATCGACAGGTCGCGCAGGCCGGAGCGGACGAACGAAATCACTTCGTTGCGACGTGCCTCCGGCCGGATGAATTCCGGATTCGCATACAGCTCCAGCAGCTTGTCTTGAAACGCCGAGAGCTTGAAGAAGTAATTCTCTTCGTGAACGGTTTCAGTGACGCGGCCGCAAGTCGGGCAGAGATCGCCGGGCTGCGCGCCATCGACATAAGTTCGCAAGATACGCAATATTGGCCAGTGTACGTACCTTTGTAAATGTAGCCGTTGTCCCGAATTCGTCGAAACAGTTCCTGCACCCGCTTGATGTGGCGCTCTTCGGTGGTGCGGATGAAGTCGTCGTTCGAAATCCCCATGCGCTTCCAGAGGTTGTGAAACTGCGCGGAAATCTCGTCGGCATACTGCTGCGGAGTTTTCCCAGCAGCCTGCGCGGCGCGTTCGATCTTCTGCCCATGCTCGTCGGTGCCGGTGAGGAAAAACGTGTCAGCGCCCAGCAGTCGCTGCCGCCGCGCGATCGTGTCGCAGGCGATCGTGGTGTAGGCATGGCCGATGTGCGGCCGCGCGTTCACGTAGTAAATCGGAGTCGTGATGTAGAACTTCCTGGCCATAATCTTTACTTAACCACAAATATTTCTCAGCCACCGGGTCCGCAGCGGATCGCAGGAGAAGTTTTCTGTGCGACTCTGCGTCCTCTGTGGCTATTGCTTTTCGCCTTTCACCAGATACGCTCGCGCCGCTTCCTGCATGACCGTTTTCAGCGGCACATGCTGCTCGCTCGCGATGCGCCGGCAGTCTTCATACTCGGGCGCGTAGTTGGTAATGCTGCCATTCATGCTGGCGATTTTGATGCGCACCTCCCCCCATTGGGTGCGAACGTTTTCCCAGCGCCGCGCCAGCGTTTGCCGAACTTCATCGCGCCGCCGAACGCCCAGCGTTGTGGTCTCGGTGAAAATCAGCTGCGTCAACTTGGCGGCATCTTCCGGCTTGCACAGTACCGTGAGCAGTGTTCCGGGTCGATTTTTCTTCATCTGCACCGGCACGCCGAACGCGTCGAGCGCCCCTTCTTCGAATAGTCGGTCCATCACATATCCGAATACCTGGGGATTCAGATCGTCGAGATTTGCTTCCAGTATGGTCACTGTGTCCGAGGCCGTCTTCCCGGCCAGCGTGGACGCGGCTTCCCCGATGGTCAATCGCACCACATTCGGATGACCAGGAAAATCGCGCGAGCCGGCGCCATAGCCCGATTTGTCGATTCGCATCTCGGGGAACGCGGCAAAGCGCCTCGCAAGAATCTTCACAATCGCCGCTCCGGTGGGAGTCACTAACTCCGCCTGGACGCCCGAGGAATAGACTGGAGCGCCTTCCAGCAATTCGACCGTGGCAGGCGCCGGCACTGGGAAGGTGCCGTGCGCGCATTTCACCGTTCCGCCACCGACGTTTAACGGTGAACAGATAATTTCCTCGACTCCGAGAGCTTCGCCTCCCACGGCCGCGCAGACGATGTCGACCATCGCATCCACTGCGCCGACCTCGTGGAAGTGAACCTTCTCGATGGAAGTCGCGTGAATCTTCGCCTCGGCCATCCCCAAAGCTTCAAAGATCGCGACGGCAGTTTTCTTGGCAGCGTCGCTGATTTCGGCTTTGCTGATGATCTCGCGAATCTCAGTCAAGCCGCGGCCATGCGAATGTTCATGTGGCGCGCGCACTCCTGCCCGCGAACTGCCGGCCTCTGAGGAATGCTCGTGGTTGTGACGATGCTCGTGTTCGGGATGACTATGGTGGCTTTGCCGGTGGTCAGTTTTTGCGGGGGAGGCCGCCCGCGCCACACCTTCCTCTGCCCAGTATTCTTCCCGCGGCAGATCTTTCTCGCCGTCCACCCACACGTCAACCTTGGTCGCCGAAATTCCGCTGCGAACGACTCGCGAAATCTCCAGACGCGCGCCTACGTCCAGTGCCGCCACGGCCTCTTCCAGCACTCGCGGCGAAACTCCGGCGTCGATGAGCGCGCCCAAAAACATGTCGCCGCTCATCCCGGAAAAACATTCTAGATAGGCGATACGCATAAAATCCAAATCCTAACCACAGAGCACACAGCGAATCACCGAGGAAACACTCGGGAGTGCCCTCTGCTATTTCGGGGTCCTCTTCAGTACAAGGGTTTGAACGGCTACGAACGAGATATTTCATCATAGGGAAGCGATTCACCTCCGTCAAACCCACGCGCCCCGCGTGCTCTGATAAAATCACTGTTTCTTCAACAGCTTAGAGGGGCTTAGTGTATCGTCATCTCGAACATCGTCTGGCTCAGCGTGTGCTGGAATGTTTGCAGCGCCGTTATCCTGAGGCCACGTTGCCGCGCGTGGTCGTCGAACAACCTCCGAAAGTTGAACTCGGGGACTTCGCGATCCCGATGTTTCCCTTCGCCAAGCCCTTGCGCTCGGCGCCGCTGAAGCTCGCGGAAATGATTCGGGCTGAGATCGGCGTTATTGACGGCATTGCGGAGATGCAGGTCGCCCCTCCCGGCTATCTGAATGTAAAGATCGACCGGGGATGGATGGCCGCCGCCCTCGCCGCCGATCAAAAACCAACGGTCGATGTTCCTGCGGGCAAGATCCTCGTCGAGCATTCGAGTATCAATCCCAACAAGGCCGCGCACATCGGTCACCTGCGCAACGCGATTCTCGGCGACACGTTTGTGCGCCTACTGCGCCGCGCGGGCAGGGAAGTCGATGTTCAGAACTACATCGACAACACCGGCGTGCAAGTGGCCGATGTAGTCGTCGGCTTCACTCACATCGAAAAGAAAACGCGCGCGGAAATCGAGGCTCTCACCCGGCAGCCGCGTTTCGACTACTACTGCTGGGACCTGTATGCCCGCGTCTCGCATTGGTACGCCGCCGACAAACAAAATCTGCAAATACGGCAGCAGACACTGCACGCCATTGAAGACGAAACAACAGAAACAGCCGCCATCGCCGAGCTGATTTCGGTCGCCGTGCTGCGCCGCCATCTCGAAACCATGGACCGGCTCGACATTGAATATGATTTTCTTCCGCGCGAAAGCGAAATCCTGCACCTCCACTTTTGGGATGCCGCTTTCACCAAGCTGAAAGAAGCTGGCGTACTGACCTTCGAGAACGAGGGCAAGAATAAAGGCTGCTGGGTGATGCGGCGCGCGGGAACCAGAAATCTAACCGCAGAGAACGCAGCGAAAATCGAAATCAAGGCGCAAGACCTCCGTGTCGACGTTTACGCTCACCACGATCCCGGGATCGAGGCCGTGCGGATCACGCACGTTCTGAGCGGAATCGTCGTGAGCTCGGACACTGAGAGTTCGCAGCAGAAAAATCGTGAACGCGCGATGTCCCTGCTGAGTTCGAAGCTTATAGAGTTGCAGGTTGAAGCAATCTCCGAGGAAGACCAGAAAGTGATCGTCCGCTCCAATGGCACCGTCGGCTATGTCGGCAAAGATATCGCTTACCACATGTGGAAGTTCGGACTGCTCGGCCGCGACTTCGGCTACCGCAAGTTCTACCGCTATCCCAACGAGCACGAGTGCTGGATTTCGACGGTCCACGGAGAGAAAGATCATCCTCACTTCGGCGACGTCGCGGAAATTTACAATGTGATCGACGCCCGGCAATCTGAAGCGCAAAACACAGTCATCGAAGCGCTGCGCGGCCTGGGACACGGCGAAGCGGCCGACCACTACACACACTTCTCCTACGAGATGGTTGCGCTCACCCCGCGCTGCGCCGCGGAACTCGGCTACCAGTTGAGCGAAGAAGACAAAGCGCGCTCCTACATTGAAGTCAGCGGGCGTAAGGGATTCGGCGTGAAGGCCGACGATCTGCTTGATCAGCTCATCGCTTCCGCCAAGAAGGAAGTCGACTCACGGCATCCGCAACTGACCGAGCACGAGCGCCAGGCTATTGCCGTGCAGATCGCTATCGGCGCCCTGCGCTACTTCATGCTGAAGTACACGAAACAGTCGGTGATCGCGTTCGATTTCAAAGAAGCACTCAGCTTCGAAGGCGAAACCGGACCTTACGCGCAATATGTGGTCGTGCGCGCGACCAGCATATTCCGCAAGGCAGGATTCGATCCCGCGACTTTCTGCCGAGATGTTGCTAGCCATATCATGCCCGCAGATCTGGCGAAGTTTCTAAGCGGCGAAGGTGCCAATGAGATCTGGGAACTCTGGCTGGCGTCGTCGAAAACGTCGACCGTGATCGACCAGTCGATTGCCACCACCGAACCGGCGTATCTGGCGAAACATGTCTTCCAGCTCGGCCAGCTTTTCAACACGTTCTACCATCGCCATCCCATCCTGAGCGAACCGGACGACAGGCGGAAACAATTTCTACTGGCCACGGTCGCCGTAGTTCGCCGCGAATTAATTCGCTGCCTGTCGGTCATGGGCATCACGGCGCCGCCCGTCATGTAAAATACCTGCCACAAGGCGCGGCTGGGCGAACGCGCACCCCTGTCACCATGAACAATGTTGCGCCGCTACCGGCGCCTGCTCAGTCGCGGCTTCGCCGCATCGTCGTCGGCCTGCTGGCTCTCGTGTTCCTGCTCGCCATCGCCGGCGTGATCTACGAGAACATCTTTGAGGCTCGCGATCGGCGCTTCAATCCCATGGCCGGAAGCCGCTTCGACGTCGGCGGATTCAAGATGCACATTGACTGCATGGGAGAGGGAAGTCCCACGGTGGTTCTCGATTCGGGCCTGGGCGATACCTACCTATCGTGGCTCAAGGTGCAGCCACAAGTTGCGAAATTCACCCGCGTCTGCTCATACGATCGTGCCGGGCTCGGCTATAGCGACTCCAGTTCTCAGCCTCGCACCAGCAAAGTGATTGCCACGGAATTGCACGCGCTGCTGCAGGCGGCGGGTATTGCGCCGCCCTATGTGCTGGTCGGGCACTCCCTGGGTGGATTCAATGTGCGCCTCTACGCCAGCCTTTACCGCAGTGACGTTGCTGGTGTGGTGCTGGTCGATTCTTCTCATCCCGCACAGTTCGATCGCCTTCCGCCCGGGATCAAAACGATGCAGGCGGAGTGGACGCGAAAAGCCGAGCTCACGGAATACGCCATGCCTTTCGGCATTCCGCGGCTGCTCGGTCAATGCGATGAAGATCCCGTCTTCCGCGCGGCCGCCTGCAACTGGCACACCGCGGCTGAGACCGTAGCAGAACTGAAAAGCTTTCCGGCGGAAAGTGCGGCGCAGACGGCGGCCACCGGTTCGCTCGGTGATATTCCGCTCGTGGTAGTCTCCCATGATCCCAATAAACGGCTGGGTAGTTTCCCGGCAGGCATGGCCAAACCGGCCAACGAAGCGTGGGAAACAATGCAGGAGGAATTGGTGCATCTCTCGACGCGAGCGACGCAGGTTATCGCCACCGGCAGCTCGCACGACATTCCGTGGGACGGGCCCGACATAGTGATTGGCAGCGTGCGCAACGTTGTTCAGCAAGTGCGTACTGCGTCGTCTGCACCGCCTTCTAAGCCCAACTGACTGGCCTCTACAATCGCGACTGCCGACTCTCCTTCTGCAAACCTGCTAACCTTCTTCTCTCATCCATAAATTCCGCGCGCGGCGCGAAGCTTTGCGCCGTGCCTCAGGAGCGCCGATGAAAGCCACGAATCGGACGGCACTTGTCCCGATCGCTCTTTCCTTATTGTGCGGGATAGTTTTGCCCATGTTCTCCAACGCGCAAGACGCCGCGCCCGCCGCAGATCCATCGATTCCAGCCCATCGTCCGCGGATTGGCTTGGCTCTCAGCGGCGGCGGCGCGCTCGGCCTGGCCGAAATCGGCGTGATCCAGTGGATGGAAGAGAATCGCATTCCGGTCGACCGCATCGCGGGAACCAGCATGGGCAGCATCATTGGCGCGATGTATGCCACAGGCATGTCGCCGGCGGAGATTGAGAAGTTTGCCGAAGACCTTGACTGGGAGGCGGCGTTCCTTCCCGAGCCGACTTACTCCCAACTCTCCTATCGTCGAAAACAAGACCGGCACGATTTTCTCATCAACACTCCTCTCGGCCTGAAGCATGGTCTGAAAGGGCCGAACGGTTTCAATCCCGGGCAGGGAGTCGGACTGTTGCTGGATCGCATTGCCTTCGCGCAATCCGGCATCGCCAGCTTCGACGATCTACCCATTCCGTTCCGCTGCGTTGCCACCGACATGTTGAGCGGGGAAGGGATCGTGCTGCGCGATGGGTCGTTGTCGCAGGCCGTGCGCGCTTCCGCGGCAATCCCCGGCGTGTTTACTCCAATCGAGCTCGATGGCCGCGTGTTAGCCGATGGTGGGATGGTGCAGAACATTCCCGTTGAAACTGCTCTGAGCATGGATGCGGACGCGGTGATCGCTGTGGAACTGCGACTTCCTCCGGGAGATCGCACTGAGCTGGAAACTCTTGCAGGAGTGCTCACGCGTGCCGTCGACGTGATGATTACGCAGAACGAGCATCGCTCGCTCCTGTTGGCCAAAGCCAAAGTCAGCGTAGACACAAGCGGATTCTCGGCGAGCGATTATTCGCGCGTCAAAGAACTCATTCAGCTGGGTTACAAAACCGCGGCCAGCCAGTCGAGCGCGCTTCAGCAGTACGCAATTCAGGATCCTGCCGAATGGCAGAATTATCTTGAGACTCGGGCGGCGCGGAAACGCAAGCCTCCCGAGAAGGTTGAGGCCGTCGTGGTTACTGGTGCCGATCCCGACACCGAAGCCCGGTTGCAGCACAAGCTCAGCAAGGCGTTGCACGGACCGCTCGACCTCTCGAAGGTCGACACCCAACTCACTCGCGTCGCCGGCACTGGCCAGTTCGATCGCCTGGGCTACGAGGGATTTACGCAGAACGGAGTTCCCGCGTTGCGCGTCACGACGCACGAAAAATCCTATGGCCCGCCGTTCGTCGACCTCGCCGTCAACGTGGATGGTTCCGGAGTGGCGGCCTTCGACTTTTCCGCCGGTGGGCGCGTCACGTTTATGGATATCGCCCACCGCGGCGGCGAATGGCGCAACGACCTGCTGTTCGGTTCCAGCAATCTGGCGGCCAGCGAGTTCTACCAGCCTTTAGGAGAGACACCGTTCTTTGTGGCGCCCTATGTTTTCGCGTCCAAGTTTGCGCGAAACTCATTCACGGGGTTAACCCGGGTCGCCGTTTTCGGTGACGAGCGCGCTGGAGGCGGCTTCGACATCGGCTACAATTCCGGCCGGCGCAGCGAATTCCGCGTCGGCTATGAACTCTTTGACGGGAAACTAAGCCCGCTCATCGGAGCCGCAGGCCTGCCTATCGTCAACGGCAGCACCGGTGAATTCAGAGCGCGTTATGTATGGGACGGACAGGACAGTCCGGCGGTTCCCAGCCGCGGCAGCCGCATCGTTGCTACGCTCTCGCGTGTGCTGCAGAGTCCGGGGCAGGCGCATCCCATCGGGCAACTCGATTTGCAGACGACTAATTTTATTCCCGTCGGGCGCTTGACTTCTCTCTTCTTCGACGTCTCGGGCGGCACGACCTTCCGCGGATCGGCGGGGCCATTTCAGATTTTTGCGCTCGGCGGACCCTTCCGCTTGGGAGCGTATCTTCCACAGGAGTTTCTTGGCAACCACTATGCCTATTCGTCGCTTGGCTTCCGGCGCGAACTTTACCGCTTGCCCCAACTGGTGGGAGGAAGAATCTACTGGGGTGGATGGTACGAGGCCGGCACTGCCTTCGGCACTGCCGCGCTCGATCCCGGACCAGTCGCGGTGCGAGGAACATTCAATCTCGGAATCATTGCTGACACGATCGTCGGACCCATCGGCCTGGCGGGCAGCGTGAGTCCAACCGGTCAGAGCCGGGTGAACTTCTCGGTCGGAAGAGTTTTCTGAGGCGAACGCCGGTTGATATACTTCGCGGCGAGCCGTCTCGATCAAGGTCACACGGAGGTAAACTGGTGCGCTCATTTATTCCGCATTTTGTTTTGCCCATCCTGATTTCGATTTCCGCCATCGCACAACAGACCGCCCAGCCGCAACAGCCCTCGAAGCCGCTGTTCAAGCTCGATGAAGTCATGATTCCGGTGCGCGACGGCGTTCGCTTGCAGACTGTCATCTTGACTCCCCTCGACCAGACTGGGCCTCTGCCCATTCTCTTTCGCCGCACTCCCTACGGCGTTCCCGAGACGCCGTTCGAGCAGATTCCTCCCTACTTGAAGGAACTCGCCCAGGACGGCTACATCTTCGTGATCCAGAACCTCCGCGGACGATTTAAATCCGAAGGCGTCTTCAACCTGTCTTCGTGGGTCGACCTGAAAGATCCCAAAGCCACCAACGAGACCACCGACGCCTACGACTCAATTGCCTGGCTGGTGAAAAACGTACCCAATAACAATGGGAAGGTCGGTATTTTCGGCGTTTCCTACGATGGGCTCACCTCTGCGCTCACCCTGCTTCATCCTCACCCCGCGCTCAAAGCGGTCAGCGAGCAGGCCTCGCCCGTCGATCAGTGGATGAACGACGACGACCACCGCTTCGGCGCTCTGCGCGAGAGTTACGACTTCGAATATGCCGTGATGGAGCAGGCGGACAAAAACCAGAACACGCATTTCAATTTTGAGACCTACGACACCTATGAGTGGTATCTCGACCTGGGTCCGCTCTCGAATATCAACGCGAAATATCTTCACGGATCGATTCCTTACTGGAACTCGACGGTTGAGCATGCCGATTACGACGAGTTCTGGAAGAAGGAAGCGTGGGTGAGCCAGTTGCATTCTTCGACCGTTCCAAACCTGAATGTTGCCGGATTCTGGGATCAGGAAGATCCGTGGGGCCCGTGGCAAATTTTCCGCCACGCCGAAGAGAACGACCCACAGCACACGAATTTCATGGTAGCCGGGCCCTGGTATCACGGGGAGTGGTGGAGTCCGAAAGGCGACAGCATCGGCATCATCCCGTTCGGCGGACACGAAACCGCGCGCGAGTTTCGCGAAAATATCGAAGCGCCGTTCTTTCGTTATTACCTGCATGGTCAGGGCGAGAAGCCGGCGTGGCAGGCCAGCACCTTTCAGAGCGGATCGAATACCTGGCACACATACGCTGCGTGGCCTCCGCCCGAAGCGAAGCCCACAAAGTTGTATCTTCACGCTGACGGAACTCTTTCATTCGCTGCGCCGGGCGCGGCCAACAGCAGCCCGGTTTACCGCGAGTACGTTTCCGATCCCGCCAACCCCGTGCCCTATCGCCAGCGCCCGATTACTCCAACGTATCCCGCCGGTGACTGGCGAACCTGGGAGGTTGCCGACCAGCGCTTTGTCGATCATCGCCCCGACGTTCTCTCCTTCGTCAGCGAACCACTGGATCACGATCTCACCGTCACCGGCCCGCTGGCGGCAAATCTGTTTGCATCGACTTCCGGCACCGACAGTGATTTCGTGGTCAAGCTGATCGACGTGTATCCGCAGGACGCGCAAAAGAATGCCTGGAATCCGGAAGAAGGCCCGAGGCCCGGCCAGTACGCCCAGTCGCTGAACGGCTACGAACTGCCCATTGCGATGGAGGTGCGACGCGGTCGCTATCTGACGAGCTACGAAAAACCGCACGCCCTCACGCCGAACAAACCCACGGAGTGGAATATTTCCTTACGCGATCACGATCATGTCTTCCTGAAAGGCCACCGCATCATGGTGCAGATCCAGTCAACATGGTTTCCCGTGATCGACCGCAATCCGCAGAAGTTCGTGCCGAGCATTTATCAAGCCGCGGCCTCCGACTTCGTGCCAGCGACCCAACGCATCTACTGTTCAGCTGATCAGCCTTCGTACCTGGTACTGCCGGTCGTGCCGTAGCACTGCGGAAGACGATGATTTTGGGCGGAGCAGCGCTCCTAGCGCTGCGATGAAGGCGATTTCATCGGTGAGGGCTTTGGCCCTGATGTGCGGCGCGCTATTGTCGCTGACAAAATCCCCGCGAAAAAGAAAACGGCCCGGCATTCTCCCGGGCCGCAGTCAAATCAGCCTCTATTTTCCGCCGGCGTTTCCGTGCTGCTGCCCCAGCCACGACGCCAACCGCGGTTCCTGCTGCGCCTTAAAATCGATGCAGTTGTTGATGCGCTCAATCGATTGTTTATAGGTGCGTTCCGCGGCCGCGATCTTGTGCGCGGCGAAGAACTCCGTCACCTGATCGCGCATCCCAGCATCGCAGAAAACACTGGTATCACCCACAACGTCGGCGCTGGCAAACGGACCGCCCGCCTTCGCCACCGCGTCCCAATGCGTCTGAATGAAATCCCACGCCAGTTTCTCGCCCGCCGGATTCGACATCACCGCCCCCACAACCTGCAGTGCATCCTGCGATCGCACCTCGGGCGAAACCGCAAACTCCAACGTGCGTTCCAGCAACTTCGAGTCGTCGAACCGGGGCAGCATGAAAAGGTAGGTGTAATACTGCTCCGGCGATTTTGGATTCTTCAAGGCCGTCATCACCCGGTCGTAAAATGCAGCGTCTCCAGTCAGGGCCGCGAGGTGTAAGGCGCCGCCGGCCATCTCGCTATCCACCGACGCCGGATCAGCCAGCGCTTTGTCGGCGATTTTCCGCGCCTGCTCTAAAGTCTCGGGGTCGCGCGCATCGTAACCCAGCGCATTGAATACGCGCCCTCGCAGAGTTCGCTGCTCATCGCTCTCTCCTGGTTTTGGTTCGTACCCCATTTCTTTCATCGCCGGAGCCAGATACTGGCGGAGCCACATGCGATACGCATCACGATCTCTGCCGCTGACTAGATAGCGGCCGACATAATCGAGTCCCGCCAGCACGTCTTCCATAACGGCGCGATTACGATCCGATTGCAGCCCTTGCGCGAAAGCCAGCGAGTCGCCCACCGGTTCGCGACCCACCGCGACCGAGGCCCAGATGTCATTTTCCACGGCGATGCGCTCGCCGGGAGTCAGTTTGGCCTCGGCGTCATTGGCGAGAGCCCGAACCGCGTCAGCGGAGTAGCCGCTGCGGTAGTAACCGGTCGCGCCCGCATTCGCCAGCACCCAGGTCGAGCACCCGGGCAAAGTATACGTTTCTTCTTTCTGAGTGAGCAGTTCGCACTTGGGCGCGCCGCTGCCCGTCGCCGATCCTCTCAGGCAAACAGGAATCTGCCAGAGCTGATCGTTGGCCGCCTCAAATTTCACTCGATCGACAAAATAACGCTGTTGCGTCAAAGTCACGCTCGTCGAATTGCCGGAGCACTGCGCTTTCACATTGACGATGGGAGCGCCAGCTTGCTTCACCCACGTGGGCATAATCTTGTCGACCGGACGCTTCGACGTCTTCGCCTGCGCATCCCAGAAGTCGTCGGCCGTGGCGTTGGCATATTGGTGCTGTTGCAGATAAGCGTTGACTCCAGCGCGGAACGTTTTTTCGCCGAGATAAGACTCGAGCATGCGCAAGACCGAAGCGGCCTTCCCGTAAGCGATGCCGTCAAACAACTCCTGAATCTGCGCCGGAGTTTCCGCCGCCTGATGAATCGGCCGCGTATTCTCGAGAGAATCGACGTTCAGCGTCCCGCCGGTGTCACTGACGTCGTCCAACTCGTAATTCCATTCCGGCTTCCACTTCGCGACCGGCTTCGATTCCATCCACGTGGCAAACCCTTCGTTGAGCCAGATATCGTCCCACCACTTCATCGTGACCAGATCGCCGAACCACTGGTGCGCCATTTCGTGCGCGATGACGCTTGCGATTTCTTTCTTGAGGCCGACCGAGCCTTGTTTCTCGTCGATCAGAAGAATTACTTCGCGAAACGTGATGCACCCGGTATTTTCCATCGCTCCCGCGGAGAAGTCCGGCAGGCCGATCAGGTCCAGTTTTCCGTAGGGATACTTAATACCGAAATATTTGTCGTAATAGCCGAGAATGTAAGAGGCAGCTTCCAGCGCGAACCTGCCCATCTCTTTCTTCCCCGGCGTGCTGTAGACGCGAATCGGAATACCGTCGGCCTCGCCCTCGACGTACTCGAAATTGCCCACCACCAGCGCGGCCAGGTAAGACGACATTTTCGCCGTAGTGGCGAAACGCACCGTGTGCTTGTCACCAGGGCCCGGCGTATCGGAAACTATTTTCTGATTCGAGATCGCGACCAGCCCCTTATCGGCGACCGCTGTAATGTCGAAAGTGGCTTTGTAGTCGGGCTCGTCGAACGAGGGGAATGCTCGACGGGCGTCGGTGGCCTCAAATTGCGAGGCGGCGTACTTGCGGCCCTGATCGTCTTTGCCCAAATACAATCCACGCATCTCGTCGTTGAGAATGCCGGAGTAGGTAATATGGATCGTCGCTGGACCAGCAGCCAGAGGCTTCTCGACCGTCAGTACCACCATTTCTTTTTCTTTGTCGGGAGTAACCTTCGCGGTTTGCGTGGAGCCAGCGCTGCTGATGGTTACGTCATGAAAGTCGATGTCGGCTGCGTTCAGCGTAATCTCAGAGGTCGAGCTGATCACTCGAATCGCGATGGTTTCCTCGCCCTCAAATCTGGCCTTGTCGAGATCGGGCGTGAACGTGAGTTTGTAATTCTCAGGCCTTGCGATCTCGGGCAGCCGCTGCGCGCTCGCCAGTGAAAGTGCTAAGACGACAAAAACTATGACTGCAAAAATGCGTTTCATTCGTTTCCCTCGGGAGATTTCAGATTACTTTCCTTCAATATTCTTCCGGCGCACGCCGAGCGCAGTATCCCACTTCAGTTTAACTACGGGGCATCCAAAAAGTTCACGGGCCAGGCGCAACCACTCCATTCAGAACGGTCATCGCGCAGTGGTTGGCGCCGAACCAGTAAGGAATTTCGCGATAGTCCTCGACCGCAAAAACCGCTAAATCAGCGTCCTTCCCCGCCTCAATGCTGCCCTTGCGCTGCGCCACGCGAAGCGCCCATGCTCCGTTGATAGTCGAGGCCGCGATCGCCTCCGCCGGCGACATTTTCAGATGCGTGCAGGCTAATGACATAGCCATCGGCATGCTGATAGTCGGCGAAGTGCCCGGATTGTAGTCCGTGGCCAGCGCAACTGGCACACCCGCATCAATCAGACGGCGCGCGTTCGGATATTCTTTCAACCCCAGAAAATAATTCGCGCCCGGCACCAACGTCGCCACAGTATCGTGTTGGGCCAGTTGCAGAATGTCGGCCTCGTTCACATGGTCCATGTGGTCGAACGACGCTGGATGGAAACGAAAGAACGGCTGCAGGCCTGTTTCCGAAAGCTGACCCATGTGCGCGCGGACGCTTAATCCATTCTTCTCGGCTGCGGCGAAAATCTGCTCCGTCTCCTCCGCGGTGAAAGCTCCCTGATCGCAAAACACGTCCACGAACTGGACGAGCTTCCGCCTCGCCGCCACAGGAATCATCTCTTTACAGACGATCTCAACATACTTTTGTGAGCAACCCTGAAACTCTTTTGGGACGACATGAGCGCCCAGCAGAGTCGAGACCACGGTCCCGGGCCAGCGCGAAGCCGCATCCTTAATGGCTTCCAGCGATTTCAATTCCGACGCGACCGTCAGCCCGTACCCAGATTTAGCTTCGACTGTAGTTGAACCCAACGAGGCCATTTTCTGCAACGCAGTAAGAACCTTCGCCGCGAGGGCGCCCTTCGCAGCGTTGCGCACGCCTTCCAGACTGGATCGAATGCCGCCGCCCGCCGCCGCAATTTCCGCGTAGGACGCCCCCTCGATCCGCTTCTCGAAATCCACCAGCCGCGGACCGACAAAAACAGGGTGCGTGTGCGAGTCGACGAATCCCGGCATAACAACTTTGCCGGCGCAGTCGATCGCGCTAATTCGCTTCCGATTCTTCTTGAGCCACGGATCGCGCAACGCATCCTTGGTCTGGCCGACGGAGACGATCTTGCCGCCCACGCAGAGCACCGCGCCGTCGTGGATGATCCCAAGGTCATGCAAAGCAGCCCCGCGGCGCGGCCCCGATTCACCAGATGCCGCCCGTAAAGTGAGGAGTTGGCCGGCGTTGACCAGAAGAAGAGGATTCACCACGGAAGCTTGTCGTTTCGAGGTCACGCGTCGTTACTAGTCTAGCAGCAGACGGGAATCGTTTCCTTCGTGAACCTTCGTGCCCTTCGTGGTTGATGATCTTGGGTTGGATCCCGTGGTCCGTCGGGTTGTGCGAAATCGCAGCCCGGCCTAAGATTCGACCGAAAGGTTCCATCATGACGACTTCCTGGTTTCAGGGCAGAACCAAGGCCGACTCGGTCCTCTTCGTATGGCTTCGCGCCGTCACGGCGGCGCTTCTCTGCGGAATGGTCTTTCGGTCCAGTGCCGCGGCGCCGGAAACGGCGCCTCCCGCGGCTGGCACTCTGCGTCAAGCCGCCGAAACTCGCCACATCACATTCGGTGCGGCGGCAGCATCGGCGTATCTCGCCGAACCGGACTATGCCGCCATTCTTGCATCGGAGTTCAGCCAGTTGCAGGCCGAGAACGAGATGAAGTTCGGCGCAATTCATCCGCGGCCGGACACGGACCCCAATCCTTACAATTTCAAAGGTGGCGATGCGTTGGTCGAGTTTGCTCAGAGTCACAACATGCTCGTTCGCGGCCACACGCTCGTCTGGCACAACAACGTGCCGGATTGGCTAAAGAACGGCAGCTACTCTGCGTCCCAGTTGGCCGACATTCTGCACAGCCACATTAAAACGGTAATGACTCATTACGCTTCGAAGGTTTACGCGTGGGATGTGGTAAATGAGGCGTTCAATGAAAATGGCACAATGCGCCACACTCTCTGGTACGACCAGCCCGGAATCGGCACGGGGAAGGGGACGAAATATATCGAGCAGGTACTGCGCTGGGCGCACGAAGCGGATCCGCTCGCAAAGCTGTTTTATAACGACTATGACGCGGAACCGGAGAACAGAAAATCAGATGCTATTTACGCCATGGCGAAAGACTTTAAGAAGCGCGGCGTGCCGCTCGACGGAATCGGTTTTCAGATGCATGTCAGCCTGAAGTTCGACGATCCCACGACACTGGCGTCCGTTGCGAAAAATCTGGAGCGGTTTGCGAAACTCGGCCTGGAGTTGCAAATCACCGAACTCGATGTTCGGCTCACCGATTCCAGCGCGGCCTCGCTCAGTGCGCAAGCCAAACTTTACGGCGAGGTCACAACCCTCTGCGTGCAGCAACGTGCCTGCAAGGCACTGCAAACCTGGGGATTCACCGACAAGCGCTCGTGGATCCCACAGTTTTATAAAGGGCAGGGTTGGGCTCTGCTCTGGGATGGCAAGTATCAGAAGAAGCCGGCATACCAGGCTGTGTACGACGCGCTGGCAAAATAGGAGCTCGCGTTCATTGCCCATGCCGAAGAGTCTGCTTGTCTGAATCTCGGTAATACGGTATATTCAGATATTCAGACATTTGGCGAGGAAACGATGCAGTCAGCAAGAGTCGGAAAACGCGGCGCGATTGTGGTACCTGCAAGCTTGCGGAAGCGCTTTGGGATCGAAGAGGGTAGTATCGTCATCGCCGAGGAGAAAGACGACGGCATCCTCATCCGCCCCGCCGTGGTCGTGCCGGTGGAACGATACAGTCCCGAGCGCAAAGCGGAATTTCTTCTCTCCAACGCGATCGACGACGACGATTACCGCAAGGCGCAAAGGGCGGTCAGGAAGTTAGGTCTCGATCCGAAGTCGATCCCGCACCGGCGACCTACATAAATGGATCGTGTATTTCTCGACGCCAATGTTTTGTTTTCTGCCGCATACCAGCCTGGCGCCGGCCTCCTCCAACTCTGGAAACTCCGCGATGTGACTCTGTGCAGTTCCCAATACGCCCTGGAAGAAGCGAGAATTAATCTCAGCAGCGAAGATCAGAGGACGCGTCTTAACAAGCTTTCAGGATCGATCCATCTGGTTGAAGCAGGACAACCTGGCCTTCCGTCCGGAATCTCACTGCCTGAAAAAGATGCGCCGATTCTACTCGCTGCCATCGAAGCCCGGGCAACTCATCTGTTGACGGGCGACATCCGTCACTTCGGTCCGTACTTGGGCAAAAGGTTCGCGGGTGTCGCAATTATCCTTCCCGGAGATTACATACGCATGCGGACCGCGGATCACGAGACACGCCGACCGTCTAGACCGAGCGACTAAGAACTCATCGGGACCTCCACTCCCGCCTTCCTCGCAAATTCTTTCGCCTCGTCGTAACCCGCGTCCACGTGGCGGATCACGCCCATCCCAGGGTCAGTGGTCAGCACGCGCTCGATGCGCTTGGCCATCTCGTCGGTGCCGTCGGCCACGATGACTTGCCCTGCGTGCAGCGAGTAGCCGATGCCCACGCCGCCGCCGTTGTGAATCGAAACCCACGACGCGCCCGCGGCCGTGTTAAGCAAAGCATTGAGCAGCGGCCAATCGGCTACTGCGTCGGAACCGTCTTTCATGCTTTCGGTTTCGCGAAATGGCGATGCCACCGAACCACAGTCGAGATGATCGCGGCCAATCACGATCGGCGCCTTGATCTTGCCTTTCCTCACCAGATCGTTCATGGCGAGCCCAAACTGTGCACGCTCGCCATAACCCAGCCAGCAGATCCGCGCGGGCAGGCCCTGAAACTTGATTCGTTTTCGCGCCAGATCAATCCAGCGCCGCAGGATTCGATTCTCCGGAAATAGCTCCAGAACCAGTTCGTCGGTCACATGAATATCAGACGCTTCGCCCGACAGCGCCACCCAGCGAAATGGTCCGCGCCCTTCGCAGAACAGCGGGCGAATATACGCAGGCACAAATCCAGGGAAGTCGTAAGCGTCCCGCACTCCGCGTTGAAAGGCGAAGGTGCGGATATTGTTGCCGTAGTCGAAAGTGACCGAGCCCATCCTCTGCAGGCGCAACATGCCTTCAACGTGACGAGCCATCGCGTCGAGAGACTTTTCCTGATACTCCTGCGGATCGCGCTGCCGCAGCTCCAGCGCCTGCTCGAACGTCATGCCGTTCGGCACATACCCGTTGAGCGGATCGTGCGCCGAAGTCTGGTCAGTCAGAATATCAGGGACGACTCCGCGCTCGGCCAGCTCTGGAATCACATCCGCGCAATTCCCGACGAGCCCGACGGAAACATTTTCTTTCTTGCGAATCGCGTCTTTTAGAATGCGCAAAGCTTCGTCGAGCGTGGTGACCATGAAGTCGCAATACCCGGTCTTCAGGCGCTTCTTGATGCGCTCAGGATCGACGTCAATTCCCAGAAACGCCGCGCCGGTCATGGTCGCGGCCAGGGGTTGAGCTCCACCCATGCCTCCCATGCCGCCGCTGACAATCAGCTTGCCGGCCAGGTCGCCGCCAAAATGTTTTTCGCCGGCCGCGGAAAATGTCTCGAATGTTCCCTGCACAATCCCTTGCGAGCCAATGTAAATCCACGAACCGGCGGTCATCTGGCCGTACATCATTAAGCCCGCGCGTTCCAGTTCGTTGAACTTTTCCCAGTTCGACCAGTGACCGACCAGATTCGAATTCGCAATCAGCACGCGCGGCGCGTGATCGTGAGTCTTGAAAATGCCGACTGGTTTGCCCGATTGCACCAGCAGAGTTTCGTCATTGGCCAGATTCTTCAGGCTGGCGACGATGGCGTGGTAGGCTGCCCAACTGCGTGCCGCGCGGCCCGTTCCGCCGTAAACAACCAGATCTTTAGGACGCTCGGCAACCTCTTCGTCCAGGTTGTTCATGAGCATGCGCATGGCGGCTTCCTGCTGCCAGCCTTTGCATGTGATCTGATTTCCGCGAGGCGCGCGAATAGAGGCCGGAGCCTGAGTTTCTGTTTCGACGGGCATACGTAGATGTTAGTGCTTCAGGTCGGAAGGGCGCAACGCGGACCTTAGACGGGCGAGACCTACCAGGTGCTGTACGCAGTGCCGTCGCTGGCGATTGCGCTGGAGGCGGAGTGCACATCGTCGATGCCCGGATCCTGCTGATCGACGGCCATCAGCACGTCTTCCTCTTTCGGTTCCCAGTTGGGCTGCTTGGTCATGGGATCGATGGGAATCTGCCGCAGGTATCCCGCCGTCACGAGGTCGTCGAGCGCTTGCGGGGCTTTCTGCTTGTCGAGAGTGTACTGGGAAATCACGCTGCGCAAGGTCGACAAGTTCTGGCGCAGCACGGATTCCCGGGCCTGCACGATCGACTGGTTATAGATGGGCATCGCAACCGACATCAGGATCATGATCATGCTGATGACGATCATTAATTCCAGCAGCGTGAAACCGCAGGCTCGATTGCGCCGGTCGCTGCGGGCGAGCGGACGCGCCGCCAGCAGCCCGCCACGCCTCGCCGAGTTGTTCACGCGCCGCAGCATTTACCAGTCCTTATATTTCGTTCCGTCGAGAGCAACGCCAGTCGACTTAGTGTAGACATCGAACACGCTCTGCCCGCCAAAGGAATCAGAATCAGGATCGTCCTGCATCGACCGCAGCCCCCACTCCTTACTCTTAGTCATCGGATCGACAGGGATAGAACGCAGGAAACGGATTTTCTTGCCGCCCTGCGCTTCCACTCCCTTCACCAGTTCCTCGAGATCCGGTGGATAACCCTGGCTGTCCAACTTGGTCTGAAACATGTTCTGGTCGGCGGCGTCCTTATAGCGGTCGATGGCATCGCGCATATCCCACAGCGCGCGGCGCAGTTCCTTTTCCTTCTCGCGCTGGATCGTGATTCGCGCCAGCGGCAGCGCCATCATGGTCAGAATCGACATGATGGCCGCCGCAACGATCAGTTCCATAAGCGTAAATCCGCGTTGCGGCTTCGCGCTCGGGGTGTGATGGAATCTCTTAATCGTCATCGCCTTAAATTCCTACTGCTGAACCGTGACCGACGCCTGCGCTCCGTTCACCGTGATCTGTTGCAACCCAGGATCACGAGCCCCCCCGCGGGTGATGGTCAACGGCGTCTGCCCATCCTCTTTCGCCTGGAAAGTGATGGTCACCACCGCACCCTGTCCGGAAACTCCACCAGCACCGCTGGGCCGCGAGGCAGTAATCGTCGACTCACCTTTCATGTCATCCTCGCGATGAGCCAGCGTGACCATCTGGCCATCTTGCGAGAGAAAGCCGCCATTGACCACGTTCACCAGTTGCAGCAGTTTCGGATCGTAGTCCAATTGCACCGGCACGGTATGAACGTTCTGCGCGCCCGATAGCAACAAATTCACTACAAACGTATTCCCTTTGGCCGCCTGAATGGTTGGCGGATCAAACAAGAAGCTGGCTGGCCTGGCCGTAGAAGGATTCGGAGCCGCGGACTGGCTCGTTGGCGCCGAAGCTGCCGGAGCTTGATTGGCCGGAGCCGGGCCCGTCGGGGCTTGATTCGTCGGGGCTTGGTTCGCCGGAGTTTGGTTAACCGGAGCTTGGTTGACCGGAGATTGACTCGCCGGAGGCGGTGTAGCCGGTGCACTCGTCTGCGCCGGCGCCGTCTGTGGACGGTTCGCATGCCGCAACGAAATCGTTGTCGAGGTGCCAATGTCAATGGCACGCTGGTTGATCTCGCTTACCTCCGAACCGCGGATCACGTGCGGCGTGATAGCGAAGACAGTCTCGTCGGAAGAGTGGTCCGTTGTAGTCTGCCCAAACAGATATTTAAGGATCGGAATCTGCGCTAGTCCCGGGATGCCGCTCAGCGACTTGGTCTGCGAGTCGTCCATGATGCCGCCGATCAGGCTGGATTCCCCGTCCTTCAGCCGGATTTCGCCCAGGTCGACTTTCTTCTGCCCGATGATGGGCTGGGTGATGCCGCCGATGCTGGCCTGGCCAATCTCCGAGGAAATTTCCATCGTGATCTTCAGCGAGACTTCCCGGTCGGTGTGTACGTGCGGCGTGACGTCAATATTTACGCCCACGTCGATGTATTGAAACTGTGTGTTCACCAGAGGGTTAATGCCCACTCCACCGATGCCCGGCTGAAACGAACCCGTGGCCACCGGCAGGCGTTCGCCAATTTTCAGAGACGCTTTCTGGTTGTCGAGGGAGCGAATCTGCGGATTCTGAATCAGCTTGGTATCCGTGTCCCCCATGACGGCCGACAGGTTCGCCGATGGGATCGTGACCTGGAAGTTTTCGGCGGTCAGGCTGGCCAGAGAGTTCAAGTTGATGCCGGTTCCGGAGGCGCTCGGCGTGGTTGTTCCAGTAGTCGTGGTCGTGGTCGAGGTCGTAAGGTTGTCCTGCAGTTGCACCGAGGCGCTGGTCGGCGGGCTCAATCCCAGAGTACGCGACTTGTCTTTACTGATCTGCATCACCGCAATGTCAATGATCACTTCCGGGCGCGCCTTATCGAGGTCTTCCACCAATTTCTGCGCCAGCGCGATCTGATCGGGAGTCCCGCGCACGATCACCGCATTCTGTGACAGCAACTGCTGCACCCGCGTCACGTCCAGCACGGAGCGAATCGCGTTGACAATATCCTGCAGTTCGGTCGGGGCCGAGAGATTGGTCAGATAAAAAGTTTTTAGGACGCTCTGTTCCAGTTCCTTGCGCTTCTGCACATTGTCTTGCGCCACAAAGATCGTGTTCGGCGTAACCGGCCGCCAAAACGTATGCGACTCCAGCGCCGTAATTTCCAGCGCATCTTCCAACGACACTCCATTGAGATCGACGTTGATGGGCTTCGGAACGTAGTCGGGATCGAGCAAAACGTTGATTCCGGCCAGCTGGCCGACGGTCCGGTAGACTACATCGGATTTCGTGGCCAGCATCTTAAGCGTCACCGGGATGTTCGAGATTTGAGCCAGTTCCACCGGCCCTGGCAATTCGTGAACCCGGCGCTCCAGCGCGGCTGGCGGTCCGGCCGGCGCCTGCGTTGGATTCCGCTGCTCGTCGATCATCTTCAGCGTGTGCTCCAGTTCCTGCTTGGCGATGAACAGCGACGGATCAATCTCCAGCGCCCTGCGGAAGTCTGCCACTGCTTCGTCCAGCTTCCCCTCTTCGCGCAGCTTCTGCCCGTCATGCACGATCGAGGCCGCAGCCTCAAAACGAATGCGTTCGAAGGAAGTCCGGTAGCGCAGGTCTTTTGGTTTCAGGTCGTAGGCTTGCTTGTAGAATTCGTAGGCCGCCACATACTTCTGGCGAGCCTCCGCATCCTGACCCTTGGCGTACAGGCTTTTGGCTTTGTCGGCGATGGCGGGCAGCGTGGCAGCCGCGACCAGCAACAGCAATAGTGCCGGGCGCATCAGGCGTCTCATTCGATAATCCTCACGAGATGATCCTCTTTATTCGGTTTTCGCCGGACAAGCGGCTTGTCCCACGCCTTGCAGCGTCGCGTCGGGCTTTTCGAGC
>Ga0210383_10000307_pt1 | contig 47754 bp, 40 predicted proteins | sample IncBWC14OmetaG_FD_160072 | JGI IMG/M metagenome (GOLD analysis project Ga0210383, IMG submission 160072) | Forest soil microbial communities from Barre Woods Harvard Forest LTER site, Petersham, Massachusetts, United States - Inc-BW-C-14-O ...
GAACGCCGCAACGATTGCTGCGGCGCGCGCCAGCGTTTTTGCACGCTGAGTGGATTTCATCTCAAAAGCGGCTCACTTGCGTATTTTGAGTATAAGAGCAGTTCGGCTCAGGCGAGCGAATCCGATTGATTTTCGCCTGCGGGAAGCCTACCATTCGCGCTGGAGGGCCCGCCATGTCTGCGTTTGGCCCGATCGTGAACAATTTTCTGAAACTTGCTGCGATTGTATTCCTCGTCGCTTCCGCTTTTTCCCAGACGCCACTCAAATACGATACCGCCACGGAGAGCAAATTCAAGGGTGTGGTTGCCGAGTTGAAATTTGTTCCTCCCTCGGGCGCGAAACCCGTCGCCTACCTGGTGATGAAGAGCGGCGCCGATTCCGTCCAGGTTTTTCTCTGTCCCAAGAAATTTCTCGACGACATGGGCGTGGTGTTCAAGGCGGACGACGAGATTGAAGTGACCGGCTCCAAGGTGAAACAGGACGGCGCAGATTTGACTTTGGCCCGCGAAGTGGTCAAAGGTGGCGACACGCTGACGCTGCGATTTAAAGACGGCAAACCCGCCTGGTAGACGGCGACGGCTGCATTCTTCTGAAGACCTGAAAGCTACAGTCACGCCTGCACCCTCCGGCCCCATCGCGCTTCCTGATAATCTCAAGCTAGAGTCATTCGATCCTCATTCGACATTCAGGAGAATCTCGCTCATTTGCCGCCGCTGATTAATGTCCGCAGTATCTCAAAAGCCTTTGGCGCCGACCCGCTGTTTCAGAACGTCTCGTTCACCGTTTCCGAGGGAGATCGCATCGGGCTGATCGGCCCGAATGGATCGGGAAAGTCGACACTGCTGCGGATTCTCGCCGGCACCGAGGTGCCCGACGATGGGGAGATCGCCGTCCGCAAACGAATTCGGATGAGCTACGTGGAGCAGGAGTCAGAATTCGCTTCCGGAGAGACGGTTCGGTCTGTGATTGACGCCGCAATGAAAACTTCTGCGGTGCCGGACTCGGAGCGGGGCACGCGTTTTGCGGAGACGCTGGGGCGCGCGGGCTTTGCGGACCTGGACGCGGAAGCTGCGGCCCTCTCCGGCGGGTGGCAGAAGCGATTGGCGATTGTTGAGGCGCTGGTGCAGGGGCCGGACATACTGCTGCTTGATGAACCGACCAATCACCTGGACCTGGCCGGGATCGAGTGGCTGGAAGAAGTGCTGGAGCAGGCCGGGTTCGCCTGTGTGGTGATCAGTCACGACCGATATTTTCTGGAAAATGTTGCCACGGAGATGGCGGAACTCAGCCGGATTTATCCTGACGGGTTGCTGCGGGTGAAAGGGCGCTACAGCACGTTCCTCGAAAAGAAAGAGGAATTTCTGCACGCGCAATCGAAGCGGCAGGAAGCGCTGGAAAATCTGGTTCATGGAGAGATCGAATGGTTGCGCCGCGGAGCCAAGGCGCGGACGCGAAAATCGAAGGCGCGCATTGACAAGGCCGGCGAATTGATGGAGGAACTGGCGGACCTGAACACGCGCACGCGCAGCGGGACTGCGCAAATTGATTTCTCGGCTACCGATCGCAAGACCAAGCGGCTGATCGAACTGCAAAACGTCAGCTATGAAATTGGAGGGCAGCGGCTGTTTCAGGGATTGAACTTCATTATCTCAGCGGGGTTGAGAGTCGGGCTGGTGGGGCCGAACGGTAGCGGCAAGACTACCCTGCTTCGCTTGTTGCGCGGAGAGGTTGCGCCGGCGACAGGAGAGATTCGGCGAGCCGACAAATTGCGCATTGTTTATTTTGACCAGCGCCGCGAACTCGATCCGAGTGTTACGCTGCGACGCGCGCTGGCTCCGGAAGGCGATTCGGTCATCTATCAGGACCGCGTGACTCACGTGGCTTCGTGGGCAGCGAAGTTTTTGTTCAAGGGAGAACAGCTTAATCAGCCGGTCGACCGGCTCTCGGGTGGTGAGCGGGCCCGGGTGCTGATTGCCCAGCTGATGCTTCAGCCAGCTGACGTTTTGCTGCTGGATGAACCGACCAACGACCTCGACATTCCGACGCTCGAGATACTGGAGGAGAGCTTGCTCGAGTTTCGCGGCTCGCTCGTTCTGGTGACGCATGATCGTTATATGCTGGACCGCGTATCGACCGTCGTGCTGGGACTGGACGGTCAGGGCGGCGCGGAGCGATTTGCGGACTATTCGCAATGGGAGACCTGGCAGGCGGAGCGCCAGCAAACTTCGCAAATGGGCGTGCGGGAAAGCACACGAGCCACTACTTCGACGGAGCCGGCAACTTCGTCGAAGAAGAAGCTCTCGTATCTGGAAGCTCGCGAGTATGCCAGCATCGAAGAGCGCGTTGCGGCTGCAGAACTGGTGCTGGATACCAAGCGAGTGGCCGCGGAAAACCCGGATATTGCCAGCGACAGCGAGCGGCTTATGGCTGCACACGTGGAACTGGAACAAGCGCAGAGCGAAGTCGACACGCTGTACGCACGCTGGGCTGAACTGGAAAAGAAACAGCGGGCCTGAGTCGAGTGCAGTCAGGATGCCAGGCAGAAGGCAATGATCGTGTTGCCGCGTGCACCGGCCTTTTTTTCCAGTTCCGCGAGCAGACGGGATTCCAGGTCGTCGGGGTCGTGGATCATCTCGCAGGCAGCAATCTCTTCGTCGGACGCGCCTTGAAAGCAGAGTTCGCAAACTCCCAAGCCATCTTCAGAGCGAACGGGCGGACCGAACACCCGGCACGTCATCGGACGAGATTCGTAGAGTTCACACGCACCCGTTTTCGGATCCAGCACGGGGCAAGGTTCATCGTCGGCGAAATCGGCGAAGTTTTTTTCAGCTGCCTCGCCTTCGTACAGGACGCCGGTGAGTGGATCTCCGGGAAACTCAGGCGAGAGGCGGGCGACTGATTCGCGAGCCCGCTGGCGCACACGCGCGGCGCGCTCGGGGGCGCGTTGTTCGAGGTCGGCGAGGCCTCGGCGCAGGCGCAGGGCATCGAGTTGGTTGATGGGGAACGCGCCGATGCAGCATTGAGTGCAGCCCAAGCGGCAGGTCAGCCATGCGCCGCTGCGGCGGGTGACATCGGTGAGCGCGGCATCGACGATCTGGATCAGCTTCTGATCTCGGGATGGCAGGCTGCTGCCCATATGCTGTTGAGGATAACGCACGCGGGGAGCAACTACTAATCGTCACACTGTTTTGTGGTCGGGAAACGCATCTGTCGCTCTACCGATCTTTACTATGGATTTTTTGCGTTGGACTATCTCGCCAGTCTGCCCCAAAGTATTTCTACATCTTCTGCAAAGTCGCAGACGACCAACCAGACTTTCCGTTTGGTTTCCCACGAACGGCATCCCTGTTCTTGACCTCGTTGTCGGAATGAGAGCCGGTGCTTTCAGCGGCAGGGCCGGAGTTTTTGAGAATTCTGAAGAGAACGAGGGGAATATGTCGGACAAAAAAGTGGTGAGCCTGCGAACCGTCGCCGAACGAGTGAAACTGGCACCATGCTCGGTTTCTGCCGTGTTGAACAACACACCTGCATCATTGGCGATCCCGCAACGGACGAAAGAGCGAGTCTTTCGCGCGGCTCGAGAGCTGAATTACCGTCCGAATCTGTGGGCGCGGTCGCTGCGCACCAAACAAACCCGGCTGGTTGCGGCCATCACTTCTGACATCGGGCGTGGTCCGGTTGCCCGGGTCGTGGCCGGCGTGCAGAACTTGTTGCACCGGCGCGGTTATCTGCTGACTCTAGGTACTTTTGATTGCGGCTCGGAATGGAACACGATTTCCGTGCAGTTGCAGCAGCGCGGAATCGAAGGTGTAGTTGCGATCGACGCAATTCTGCCGCAGGATCTGAATCTTCCGGTGGCTTCCGTGGACCTGGAATATATGAATCTTCTGGAGCCCCTGGGCGAAGACATGCAGAAGTGGCTCGCCGAATGGGGCGCATCCGCTGCCGAGACCTTGCTACGACAGATTGAGAAAGACACAGTGCCGCGCCGGATGAAGGTCGCGCCCAAGCGTCCGAATACATATTTTGATTTGGTGAACCCAGCGAGAGTGGAAGACGCCCGCGAAAGCGCCTAAGGAATCTTCGAAAACAAAAAATTAAACAGAGCCCACTTCGGACCTGGTCGGGAGTGGGCTTTCTCTTGGCGTCGATGGCGCCCCGTGCGTATAGTACGGGGTATCGCGCAAAGGAAGCTTCGTTCGCGCCACTCACGTCACCCCTCGATGAGATCGAAGATAAGATCCAACCGGCTGCGGTCAGCTTTGTTGAAAATGATCCCGCTCGGCATAAATTGCGTATTGGCCTTGTTTGCGGCGGGGCAAGCCACAAGTCCTCAGCCGGTCGCTACGGCGTGGAAGCTGGTGTGGAGCGACGAGTTCAACGGCGCCGACGGCTCGGCAGTCGACTCTTCCAAATGGGTCTCGGAAATTGGCGGAGGGGGCTGGGGCAACAATGAACTGGAGTACTACACGAACCGTCTGGCGAACGCTTATCGGCAGGATGGCAACCTGGTCGTTAAAGTCTTGCAGGAACAATACACTGGCGCCGACGGCGTCACTCGAAACTACACCTCCGCGCGGTTGAAGACCCAAGGCAAATTTTCGCAGACCTACGGGCGCTTCGAGGCGCGCATCAAGATTCCGCACGGCCAGGGAATCTGGCCGGCTTTCTGGATGCTGGGCGACGATATCTCGAAACCCGGCTGGCCCACCCGCGGCGAGATTGACATTATGGAGAACGTCGGCAAAGAGCCCAGGCTGGTTCACGGCACGATTCACGGGCCGGGATATTCCGGCGAGCACGGCATCAGTGCTCCTTACGCCCTGCCGGGCGATTCGCGATTTGCAGACGACTTTCACATTTACGCCGTCGAGTGGGAACCGAACGTGATCCGTTTCTATGCGGACGACCATGTATACGCAACGCGCACTCCGGCTGACCTGCCGAAGGGAGCGAAGTGGGTTTACGATCATCCTTTCTTTCTGCTGCTGAATGTTGCGGTGGGGGGGAACTGGCCGGGAAGTCCGGACGCGGCCAGCATTTTTCCGCAGGTCATGCTGGTGGATTATGTGCGCGTTTATGAATGCGCGAGTTCGCAGAAATCCGGCGCCATGCAACAATGACACTGCGCCCGGCTTTCGTGAGGAGTGCGAAGTTAGATCTTCGTCCGTTCGCGTTCAGTTTGCGGTTGACGCCCGCGTCGTCGCCTTAGATAAAATCTGGCTGATGACTTGAGATCACAAATTGTGATCTCAAGATTTATAAGCTTGTGAGGAGCGCTGCATGAGCAAGGTACGAATCCTGGTAGGCACGCGTAAAGGCGCATTCATTCTGACTGCGGACGGCAAGCGAGAGAACTGGGAGGTGAGCGGTCCGCACTTCGCCGGCTGGGAAATTTATCACCTCAAAGGCTCGCCCGCCGATCCCAATCGCATTTACGCTTCGCAAACCAGCGGGTGGTTCGGACAGATCATCCAGCGTTCAGACGACGGCGGAAAAACGTGGCACCAGCCCGGAACTCCGCCGGGTGCGCCTGCGGCTCCCGGGCCGCCGAAGTCTGACAGCAATAAATTTGTTTACGACGTTTCATCTGAGACGGGCGCGCCGCTGACCACACATCAGTTTTATGACGGAACGCAGCATCCGTGGGAGTTCAAGCGGGTGTGGCATCTCGAGCCGTCGCTCACCGATCCCGATACCGTTTATGCAGGAATCGAGGATGCAGCGCTGTTTCGCTCGACCGACGGCGGCGAGAACTGGCACGAACTTTCCGGCCTGCGCGGGCACGGTACGGGGCCGAAGTGGCAGCCGGGCGCCGGAGGCATGTGTCTGCATACCATCATTCTCGATCCCAGCAATCCCAACCGCATGTATATTGCGATTTCCGCGGCGGGGGCGTTTCGCACGGACGACGGGGGCAAGAGCTGGAAGCCGATCAACCAAGGGCTCTACTCGAAATACATCCCGAACCCGACGGCCGAGGTGGGACACTGCGTGCATCACATCGCGATGAACCCGTCGCGTCCGGGAGTGCTGTTCATGCAGAAGCACTGGGACGTCATGCGCAGTGACAACGCCGGCGACCAGTGGGACAAGATCAGTGGAAATCTGCCAACGGATTTCGGCTTCGTCATCGATGTGCACGCGCATGAGCCGGAAACGGTCTATGTGGTCCCCATCAAGAGCGACTCCGAGCATTACGTGCACGAAGGCAAGCTGCGAGTCTTCCGCAGCCGCACCGGCGGGAACGAATGGGAAGCTCTGACGAAGGGCTTGCCGCAAGCGAACTGCTACGTCAACGTGTTGCGCGATGCCATGGCGGTCGACTCGCTCGATGAGTGCGGTGTTTACTTTGGGACGACGGGCGGACAAGTTTATGCTTCAGCCGATGCGGGAGACAGCTGGAATCCGATTGTCCGCGACCTGCCTGGCGTGCTCTCGGTGGAAGTGCAGACGCTGCAGTGAACCGTGGTCGGCGATCGCCGGCAAAGGAGATTCATGAACCCGAGTCGTCGCACATTCGTGCAAACGTTATTCCTGGCAACCGCAGCGGCAGCCCAGGAAATGCAACATCCGGCCAAGGCTGGGACCGTGCCCGCTCAAGTCGAAGCACGAGTACGGGAACTCTGGGAAGCTTTCAAGAATAAAGACAAAGCCGCTCTTTCGGCGATGCTGGATGACGAGTTTCGCCAGTTCGAGGAGGGCTTGAGCGCCTTCGGTGACAAGAAAACAGAAGTCAACGCCGTGGATGACTTCGAACTTCTGAGCTACACACTCAACGATTTTATCGTGAAGTCGATCGGACCGAACGCAGCGTTGGTGACCTACCTCGCGCAGTATGAGGGCAAATCTGGCGGGGAAGTCTCAAAGGGACATAGCGTTTTCGCGGAGGTTTGGATTCGTTCGGGAAGCGATTGGAAAGACCTCTATATGCAAGAGACGTATGTGAAATGAGGGGGCTGGTGAGATCGTGGTGGTGATTCGAATTGAGCTACCGCAACATCTTCGCACGCTGGCGCACGTGGGCCGCGAGGTTGAACTCGAGGTCGAGGGTTCGGTCACGCAGCGCGCGGTGCTTGACGCACTCGAAGCCCGCTATCCCATGCTGCGAGGAACCGTCCGCGATCAAGTTACGCAACAGCGGCGGGCATTTCTGCGCTTCTTTGCCTGCCAGGAAGACTTGTCGCATGAACCGCCGGACGCGGCGCTGCCCGATGCGGTCGCGTCCGGGAAAGAAGCCTTCCTGATTGTTGGGGCGATTGCTGGAGGATAATCGACTCGGGAAGAGCGGCTGAAGCCTGACTATATAGCGAGTAGCACTTTTACGCGACCCTAAGGACCGCTCTTCCAGATTCTTCCACGTTCTTTCGGACCTAGTTATTGTGCCAGTGCATCTGGTAACCCAGGTAGCGGACGGCGGCTTCGTGCACGGCCGCGGCGGTGGTTGAGAAATTTGCGGCTACGTGATGCTCGAAGCCGTTTTCGCAGATGTAGTGCAGCAGTTTCTGCAGTTCGGGAATCTGCACCACGCCGACTCCGCCGAATGTGTTCAGTGCGTCGGTGGTGAACGAGCCTTCGCCGACATAGCCTCGAATCACTCCTGCGGTGTCGTCGGTGGAGAAGCGGGCGAAGCTCATCGCGCCGGGCTTCACGCGGCCGACTACGGTGCCGAATGTGTTGTCTTTGCCGACCGTGCCGGCGATGATTTCCTGGAAATCCATGCGCACGTCCTGGAAGAAATGTTTGGGCAGGTTGCTGCAATGGAAGCAGACGGCCTTGTTGGGGTCGTCGCCGTAATTGTTGTTCCAGTCGAGCAGGGCGCTGGGAGTCTCGGACGCGAGCGCGAGCGCGTGCATGCTTAGGGTTCCGCATACGTCGACTTCGCAGGCGGCGGGCAGCAGGTTATTACTCATCATGCTCATGATGGTGCAGGGGACGACGCCGAAATATTCTTCCATGGAAGTCCAACACTGGACGGCGCTGACCTTCACGTCGGTCTGCTTCATCCAGTCATCGATCACGAAGCCGAGCTTGGCCATTTTGATCAGCGCCGCTTTGGGGACGCCGCTGGTGGTGACGTATTTGTGGATTTCGGCAAGCTTGGCCTGCACTCCAGCGTGATCGTCTTTTAATTTTGCGATGCGGCCGAAAACTTCCGACAGATCGAGGGTCTCGGTGGAAATGCCGTGGGCCTCGAGAATTTTTTCGCTGTAGCGAACGGTGTTGAATGCGGTGGGACGGGCGCCGATGCTGCCCACGCGCAGGTTGCGCAGGCCGTTGGCTACGCGGCAGACGGCGGCGAACCATGCCATGTCGTTCTTAAAGTCTTGTGAGTCGGGACTGACTGTGTGCAATTTGGTGAGTGAATACGGGATGCCGTATTGGCGCAGGTTGTTGCAGGCGGACATTTTTCCGCAGAAACTATCGCGGCGGTGCAGGATGGTCATCTTCGACGCATCGTCAGGCGTGGCCTGCACGAGCACGGGAACATCGAGACGGGCGAGGCGAAGAGTATCGGCGATAGCGCGCTCGTCGCCGAAATTCGGCAGCGATACGATTACGCCGTCGAGCCGGTCGCGATTTTTCTGAAACAAGGCGGCACAGCGCTTGGCTTCGTCGTGCGTCTCGACGGCGCCGTGCTTGCTGTCTTCAGGGCCGAGGACCACGCAATCGATGCCGGCCAGGGTGAGGGCCTGGATCATCTCTTCGCGTCCGGACTGTGCCAACTGGCCGGGGAAAAATCCGCGGTTCCCGATGATGACGCCCATCGTCATTTTCTTCTCGGGGAACTTCTGGTCAGACATAAGAATCCCTCTTCTTCTATGAATTGATTAAGACTTCTCTGCCGCCATGCGCGCACGTTCGCGCGCGGGTGAAAAGCGCAGGCTGAAAAACAGGCCGAGGAGAAGCAATACCGCGCCCCACCAAACATTGGCGTGCAGGCTGTAGAGCACGACCTGATGCTCCGGCGGATAGGCAATCTCGTAAATTCCCCGTGCGAAGATGATGGCCCCGTTCACGGCCAGAGATACCCCGATAAAAAACCAAATTGATAACGATCCGCCAGATTTCATGATTCCCTCCTACCAGAAAATGATTTGCAGGATGACGAACGCAATGGCCACGACCACTCCCCAGAAGATGGGGCTCTGGAACCAGCTGACGTGCTCCTGTTTCGGAATCGGGGTCAGGCCATAGACCAGATCTTTCAACTCCGCATCGGATTTTGGTTTCGTCATCAGGCTCACCACCACGGTGACGATCACGCAAATTAACCAGCACCACAGGGCGCGGAACATGTTCTGCGCCTGGTCCTGAGCTTTATCCGAGAGGGCAAGATAGCGCACCGAGGAAGGATCCAGTTTCCCCCAAGTGTACATTCCGACGGAAGAGAGCGTGCCGGCGAGTAGTCCCCAGAATCCACCCGCTTTGGTGGCACGTTTCCACAGCATGCCCAGAATGACCGTACCGAACAGAGGGGCAATGAAAAAACTGAACAGAGCCTGGACGTAGTCCATGATGCTCTGCGCGTGCATCACCAGATACGCGGTTCCGATACTGATGGCGACGCCGATGATCGTGACCCAGCGGCCCATCCTGACTTTGCCTTCATCGGTCGCGTTCTTGTTGATCAGCGCGCCGTAGATGTCGTACGTCCAGACGGTTGAAAATGCGCTGACGTTGCCGGCCATGCCAGACATGAAGCCGGCAATCAGCGCGGTAATGCCGAGGCCGAGCAGACCGGGTCCGCAGTAGCGCGCCAACATCAGCGGCAGCACCTCGTCGTAACCGTGCAACCCTTGTGCCTGGCCCGCCGGTGACCACGCCAGATCGGCAGGCACCAGTCGAAGCAGGTTGCCGCTGCCGTCACGCAGCAAGGCGAGACCGAGCAAGCCAGGGAGGATCACGATGAATGGAACCATCATCTTGAATGCCGCTCCGATGATGGGCGCGAGTTCCGCCGAGCGCAGATCCTTCGCGGTCAGAACCCGCTGCACGACCAGGAAGTCGGTCGTCCAATATCCCATCGCAATGACGGCGCCGAGTCCGAACACAATTCCGGCCCAATTGATTCCCATTGGGTTATCGCTGAAATTGCCTAAGGTGGACCAAAGGTGCGTATACGCGCCGGGATTGGCGGCATGCTGCTCTGTCAGGTTCATGAGGATCTTGGCTTTGAGCCCGGTCCAGCCCCCGGCTTCGATCAGGCCGAGGATCGGTATGAGCAGGGCGCCCGCCCAGATGAGAAAGAACTGGAGAACTTCATTGAAGATGGCGGATCGTAAGCCACCCAGGGCAACGTAGATTGCCACAGTTACCGAGGACACGATGATGCTGAAGTTGAGATCCCAACCCAGCACAACTTTCATGACGACGGCCATGGCGTACATGTTGATGCCACTCATCAGAACGGTCATGAGCGCGAATGAGATCGAGGAAAGCGCCTGGCTATCCTGCCCGAAGCGCAGCTTGAGATAACCGGGCACCGAGTGCGTTTTGCACACGTAGTAGAACGGCATCATGATCAGCGCCAGGAAGAGCATCGAGGGGATGGCGCCGATCCAGTACCAGTGAGCCGCGAGGATGCCGTATTTGTATGAATTGCCCGCCCAGCCCATGAGTTCGAGCGATCCGAGGTTCGCCGACAGGAAGGCTAGGCCGGCGACCCATGCGGTCATTTCGCGGCCGGCCATGAAAAAGTCTTCGCCGGTGTTGGCCTGTCCTTTTAGGTAGAGGCCGATGGCCAACACCAGAACGAAGTAGAAAACGATGATGATCAGGTCGACTGGCGACAGATGCACCAGGGTGGAGGAACTCAGCACCAGCAGAGCAGGATTCATTGCGTTTTTACCTGTCCGTAGTAGGCGTTGCGACCGTGCTTGCGCAGAAAATGTTTGTCGTGCAGTTCGCGCGCCAGTGGCCGGGATTCGGCGTTGATCGAAAGCGTGTGGGTCGCCATGCGTGCCACGTATTCGAGGATAACCGCATTGTGGGCCGCTTCCGCGGCAGTTTTGCCCCAGCAGAAGGGAGCGTGTCCGGAGACCAGCACGGCTGGGATGGCGAGGGGATCGAGTTCGGAAAATACGCGGCTGATGGCGACGCCGGTTTCGAGTTCGTAGTCACCGTCTATCTGAGATGCGGTGAGCCGCGCAGTGACGGGAACCGGGCCGTGAAAAGAATCGGCGTGCGTGGTGCCGAAGCATGGAATCGGCTTCTCGGCCTGCGCCCAGGCAGTGGCGAATTCGGAGTGGGTGTGCGCAACTCCCCCGATGGCTGGAAAGCATTTATACAACTCGAGATGCGTCGGGAGGTCGGAGGATGGGCGAAGGGTTCCGTCGACGATTTTGCCGGTGAGGTCGGTAACTACCATGTGCTCGGGCTTGAGCTCGTCATAGGGTACGCCGCTGGGCTTGATGGCGACGAACCCCTGGCTGCGGTCGATGCCGCTGGCATTGCCGAAGGTGTAGAGCACGAGGCCGCGGCGGACCAGTTCCAGGTTCGCATCGAGCACCTCTTCGCGCAGTGTCTGCAGCAGCATTGGGGAAAGAATGAGGGATCTTCAACGCTCAGAATCAAGCGGGTAAAGCGGTCTTGCGTAATCGTTTACGCAACCGGAACATTAAACGGAGCCGCATACCTTTGTCAAAGATTCCTTGGCCGTTGGCGCCGCTTCGAGGCCGGCTCTCAAGAGTTGGGCCAGACTAGATCTGGTAGTCGATGTCTTCCATGATGCGCTGGAGCGACTCCGAGAGCGGCTCGCTGTTCGCTTCGGAGCCTTCGAGTTGCTGCACGCGTTCGCGGAGGTTGTGCACTTCGGTCGCCACGTGCGCCAGGGCTTCAGAGAGCGGGTCATTGATCTGCTTCGGGTCGGTAATCACGACGCGCTTGCCTTCACGGAAAATGATGTGCCCGGGCACGCCGACTACAGTGGAATCTTCAGGGACGCTGCGCAGGACAACGGAACCGGCGCCGATGCGGCAGTTCTTTCCGACCGTGATGTTGCCTAGAATTTTCGCGCCGCCGCCAACGACCACACCGTCTTCGATGGTGGGATGGCGCTTGCCGTGTTCTTTGCCGGTGCCGCCGAGGGTCACACCTTGATAGAGAGTCACGTCATTGCCGACGATGGTGGTCTCGCCGATTACGACGCCCATGCCGTGGTCGATGAATAAGCGGCGTCCGATTTTCGCGGCGGGATGAATTTCGATTCCGGTCAGCAGACGCGCGACCTGCGACAGCCATCGGCCCGCGAGGAATAGGCCGTGATTCCACAGCCAATGAGTGACGCGGTAGGACCAGACCGCGTGCAGGCCGGCGTAGCACAGGTACACTTCCAGGCGGGACTTGGCCGCCGGATCGTGCTCCATCACGTTGGCCACGTCTTCGCGAATTAGCCCCAGAAGGTGCGGCATGAAGGTTATGGATTTCAGGCCGGGAGCGCCGCCGTGGGAATCTGCAAGGCTTTTTCCCGCAGCTCCTGAAACAGAATACTGCTCAGGTAACGCTCGCCGAAAGACGGCAGAATCACCACGATCAGCTTACCGGCATTTTCTTTGCGCTGCGCCACTTTCAACGCCGCGACCACAGCGGCTCCGGATGAGATGCCGACGAAGAGACCTTCCTCGAGCGGAAGGCGGCGAGCCATCGCGATGGCATCGTCGTTGGTGACGGTGATAACTTCGTCGATATAGTCGCGGCGCAGAATGCTCGGAACGAATCCCGCGCCGATGCCCTGAATTTTGTGGGGAGACGGTTTGCCGCCGGAAAGAACCGGGCTGTCGGCGGGTTCGACGGCTACGGCTTTGAAGGATGGCTTCTTCGGTTTGATGTATTCGGAGATTCCGGTGATGGTTCCACCGGTGCCCACGCCAGAAACCAGAATGTCGACGCGGCCGTCGGTGTCGTCCCAGATTTCAGGACCGGTGGTTTCGAAGTGAATTTTAGGATTGGCCGGGTTGTCGAACTGCTGCAGCATGTAGGAGTCGGGAGTGCTGGCGAGAATTTCTTTGGCCTTTAGAATGGCGCCGGTCATGCCGCGAGGGCCGGGCGTGAGCACGATTTCCGCGCCGAAGGCGAGCAGAAGCACGCGGCGCTCCAGGCTCATGGTGTCAGGCATGGTGAGGATCAGCTTGTAGCCTTTGACGGCGGCGACGAAGGCGAGGCCGATGCCGGTATTGCCGCTGGTCGGCTCGACGAGCACGGTCTTGCCGGGATGAATTTTGCCGGCGCGCTCGGCTTCGGTAATCATGCTGACGCCGATGCGGTCTTTCACGCTGGCCAGGGGATTCTGGCTCTCGAGCTTGGCCACGACTTCGGCGACGCAACCTTGGGTGACTTTGTTCAGACGAACGAGGGGAGTGTGGCCGATTAATTCGGTGACGTCTTTGGCGATTTTCATCGAGGATTCCTCCAGCGGTGCACGCGGGTTCGGGACCGGTCGCTCGCCTTGTAATAGTACCAACACAGCAAGGGCGCAGTGGGTTGGGTGTTGAGGTTAGATGTCCAGGAAGCAGTGGCGGCGCAAAAATCAAAAGGCCGCGCTGGGGAGCGCGGCCAGTGTTGATCGGATTTTCGTTTAGCGGTGCGTCAGACCGTAAGCCACGGCGCCGGCAGAGCTTCCGATGTTTACCAGGGAGACGGCGCGCTCGAGTTTGTGATGGCCGATCTTGTGGAAGAAGTAGCTGAGGCTGACGACGCCCGCGGTTTCGCCGGCGAAATTTACCGCCAATCCGGCGGTGGAGCGTCCGAAGGGGCGAACCATCGGATTTAATTCCTGTCCGCCGCTCTGCAGGTTGGCGCGAGTCACGGCGAAGTCGGCACCGTTCAATGCCGCAGACGCGATCAGGAGCACGCGATTCTGTGTATCCCAGAATTTGTGTTCTGTGGGCGCGCTCGACGGCGCGATGGCGACCGAGGTCACAAATACTGGCCTGATGGCTGCCGGGGGCGCGCCCGCACTTTCCCTCGACGGTCGTGGCGCTTCGGGTAGTGGGGCGAATGCGAGCAGCGTCTGCGCATGCAGTGCCGGAGAAAGGGCGTAGCTCACCAACAACAGCGCGGCCGATTGGACGAATGGACGAAGGAACCGAAGTAATCTGCGGGATGTCATAGGTGCCCGCCAATGTGGCGCAGCACTTTAGGGAGGGGCAATCGCGCTGCCACGTATGCAACATTAGAAGGGCGGCAAGTTGCTCACAATTAACTATTTAGCGTCTGTCTCTCATGAGAGTGGCGGGGCGCTGTGCAATGTTTTGCAGATACTCTTGGCGATTTACCGCTAGGTGGGCATGGATTCGAAGAGACCCGTGGAGGGCAGCGGGGCTTCGCTCCGCATGACCGGGTTCCCTCGACTTTGCTCTGGACGGGCTCCGACCCGGTCCCAGACGATCGTTCACACAATCGAGCCGCGCTATTTCCTGTAAACGGTACCGGACTTCATCACGAAGGCAACGTTCTCGATCACGCTGATGTCTTGCAGCGGATCGCCTCGGACGGCGATCACGTCGGCAAGATAGCCTGCCTCGAGCGAACCGATCTGGCCGTCCCAGGCCAGCAGCTTCGCGCCGTTCAGCAGATCGGCTTGCAGCACGGCGAGTGGCGACATGCCGTATTTCACCATCAACAGAAGTTCGCGGGCTTGTGTGCCGTGGGGGAACGGGCCCACGTCGGAGCCGACCGCCATGGGGACACCCGCCGCGAGCTGCTTCTTGAATTCCTGAATCTTGAGATCGAGAATTTGGTGCTCGCGAGCGGCTTGCTGGGGCGTGGCGGCGTGCTCGGCAAAATATTCAAAGATGGTGAAGGTGGGGACGGCGAAAATTTGCTTCTCTTTCATGAGGCGCATGGTCTCGTCGCTGAGCTGGTCAGCGTGGTCGATGGAAACCACGCCGGCCTGCGCGGCGTAGAGTGTTCCGGGCTCTCCGGTGGCGTGCACAGCTACGCTGCGGCCCAGGCGTGCAGCTTCTTTCACTGCCGCCTCAAGTTGCGGCTCGGTGTACTGGTAGGGAGTCGTGAATTTTCCATCGCGCACTGAATCTGCGCCGGTTTCATAAATCTTGATGAAATCGGCGCCTTCTTTGAATTGGTGGCGCATGACGGCGGCGAGTTCGTCGGCGTTGTTGGCATAGTCTGCGTTGGATAGAACGTGTTGCTCGGGGTTGTAGCCGATGGCATCTTCGTGGCCGCCGAGGATGTTGATGGCGTTGCCGCTGATGCGCAGGCGCGGACCGGGGATGCGGCCTTCGTCTATCGCGTTGCGGACCGCGGTGTCGGCCGAGCCTGCGCCTTCGGTACCCATATCGCGTTCCGCGGTGAAGCCGGCCATCAGGTCATCGCGGGCGGCGAGAGTAGCCGTGATTGTACGCTGCGGCACGGATTCCTGGACGGTCTGGAGGTCTTCTGCGCCGGGATGGAGAAACAGGTGGATGTGGGCGTCGATCAAACCGGGAAGAAGTGTGCGATCGCCCAGGTCGATGACTTCGGCGCCAGGTGGTCGCTTGACCGATGTTCCAACTTCGACGATGCGTTCGCCCTCGACCAGGATTTCTCCTGGCTTGAGCATGCGGCCGGTCTTCACGTCGAGCAGGCGCGCGGCATGAAGCACGATCGGGTGAGGCGCGGGAGCAGACTGGCCTTCGAGGCTCACGACGAGTGTCAGCAGCAGAGACAGAAATGCTGAGGCGAAAGCGATGCTTCGGGGTGTCATGGCCCGCGATGGTACCACTGCCTGATAGCGCGAAGCCAGACCAGTGGAAGACGGGGTGTGACGGGAATCACAGGTTGCGGTAAGACGGGTCACACGCTTTTTGGGGTGGTCAGGGGACACTGAATCAGGCTCTTTATGAACGACTTTGGTGTTCTCAATAATCGTAAGCGCGCATTGATCGCATTGATTCATTCCCTGGTTTTTCTGGGGATTGCGATGCACGGGTTTGCATCGCCTAAGGACGGAGTGCTACTGCCCGGGTCGGGCGCGACGGGCGACTTTGTTTTGATTGGAATTTACCTGCATGTGGCGTCGATTCTGATCTGGCTGGCAAGCATTGCGCGCTGCGCGACGGAGCGCGCGTACTTCGCGCTGTGCGCTAGCAGCGCGACGTTTGGCCTGCTGCGCACGATTTTTGGCGATGCCGCGATTCCGGTCGCGCAGTATATGCGTGTGATCATGCTGACTTCGGCGGTGATGGTTGGCGGCTGGATCTTCCATTCCTTCTCGAGGACTGCGAGTGAAAATGTGTTGTCGGACTGAAGCTCTCAGAATATCCCCTGGGGAAACCAAGGCCGCCCTCGCTGCGGCACGAACGCGTTCCTCGTAGTACACTTTCCGGCATGATGCCAAGACGCTTCACGACCTTATCAATATCTTCGACCGTCCTGTTCAGCCTGGCGATAAGCGGACTTGCGCTCGCGCAGGCCACCACGAATCATAAATCTGGAGTTCAGCAGAAACCTTTTGGCACGCGGGACGGGAGGCCCGTCAACTTGTTCACCTTAACCAACGCAAACGGTGTTGAAGTCGATGCGATGAATTATGGCGGCATCATCGTTTCCATCCGCGTGCCGGACCGCAAAGGACAGATTGCGGATATCGTCCTTGGCCATGAGGATCTCGATGGCTACATTCCGAACCCGCCGTACATAGGCGCGATTGTCGGGCGCTATGCCAACCGCATCGGTGGCGGCTCGTTCACTCTTGATGGCAAGGCTTACACTTTGCCTAAGAACGATGGGCCGAACACGCTGCACGGCGGAGTGGACAAAACTTTCAATAAAGTCGTCTGGGAGGGCGAGGCGCTGAAAGGCAAAAACGGCGTAGCTTTCACCTATCTCAGCAAAGACGGAGACGACGGCTTCCCGGGCAATGTGAAGGTCAAGGTTACTTACACGCTTACGGATCAGAACGAACTCGTCATCGATTATGAAGCGACCGCCGACAAGGCCACGCCCATTAATCTGAGCCAGCACAGTTATTTCAATCTTTCGGGCGAAGGCAACGGCGACATTCTGAATCACGAAATTTTGCTGAATGCCGACCGCTTCACGCCGGTCGACAAAAATCTTATCCCCACGGGCGAGCTTCGCCCGGTTAAGGGAACGCCGCTTGATTTCACCACGTCCACGCGAGTGGGCGCCCGCATTGAGGACACCTATGATCAGATGGTGCTCGGGCACGGTTATGATCACAACTGGGTGATCAACAGAAAAGGCGATGGGCTCACGCTGGCCGCGCGCGTGTACGAACCTACCACCGGCCGCGTGATGGAAGTCTCGACCACGCAACCCGGGGTACAGTTCTATACTGGAAATTTCCTCGACGGAACAGTGACCGGCAAACACGGTCACGTTTACAAGCGGCGCTACGGGCTTTGCCTTGAGACGCAGCATTTTCCTGACTCGCCGAACCATCCGGATTTCCCGAGCACGATATTGAGGCCGGGGGAGACGTTCAAGTCGGAGACGGTGTTTAAATTTTCGACGAAGTGAAAACAAGGAATCTATCGAATGGGAGTGGCGAAGGGACAGGGACGTTACTCGCCGCGCAATTCTTCGACCAGCGCTTTCTCGACTTGCCTGCAGTGCTCGGGCTTCAACTTCTTCCCGCCTGACGTCAGATAAAACGTATCGATCGCCATTTGCCCCTCGGTATCGATCAGGGCGATTTCGATGTTGCATTCCTGATCTGAAAGGCAGGAGGCGATGCGGTGCAGCAGGCGCGGACGGTCCTGCGTGATCACCTGGACTAGAGTGCTAATCGACGAACTGGAATCGTCAAAGTCAATCTTCGTTTCTACTTTTACTTTCGCGATTGCGCCTTTTTCGGCGCGTTGGCGGTCGCGCAGCATCTTATCGAGGTCGGCCTCACCCAGCAGGACGCTGGTCACGCTGCGCGTGAAACGCTCCCACTCCGAAAGATTCAACTCCAGCGTGCGGAAGCGGTCGGTGAAGTAAAGCGTGTCGACGACCGTTCCGGCCTCGTTCGAGAACGCGTTGGCCTTCACAATGTTCATGCCCCATGCAGCCAGCACGCCCGATAGTTTCGCGAACAGAAAGGGCCGGTCTCGCGTGACCAGGGTCAGTTCATACCAGTGGCGGCCGCGCTTGAGTTCGACCTGAACGGGATCTTCGCCGAGCGCATCGGCCATGCTCATATGGCGCATGACTTCTTCGGCGGAATGCACCAGCAGGTAGCGCTGCGGAAATCCCTCGAGAAATTCCTTGAACTTGCTGCTGGTCACTGGAGCCAGGGAGCGCAGACGGGCCAGCTTCTCGTCATTCACATCGGCGTGCACACGCTGGTCGGCGCTGCGGTTCAGATAATTCTCGGCGCCAATGTAAAGTTGCCAGACGTTTTCCGCTTTCCATGGAGTCAGCGCTTCCGGATTCACCGCCTTGATGTCGGCGTAGGTCATGAGCGTGAGCATTTTCAGGCGCTCGGGCGTTCCCATCTTTTCGGCAAATGCGGCCACGGTTTCAGGATTGAAAATGTCGCGCCGCAGGGCCGCCGACAATTCGAGATGACTGCCGATCAGAAAGAGCACTTCAGCGCGTTCTTTCGGGTCCATGTCGAGTCGATCCATCGCACGATTTGCGATCTCCAGGCTGGCCTCCACGTGATTGCCGCCGGGGACGCCCTTGCCAGTGTCGTGCAGCAAGAGCGCCACGTATAACAACTCCGGGCTCTCCAGTTCGGTGAGCAATTCGGCATAGCGCTTGTCCCACTCCGATTGCGACTGCTTAAGGCGGTGCAGGCTCTCAATGGCCAGAAACGAATGTTCGTCGACGGTGAAGCGATGATAGAAATCGCGCACCACCAGTGAGTCGATGAGCTTGAGTTCCGGCAAGAGCAGGGTCAACAGGCGCAACGAATGCATGGCGCGCAGGGCGTCGGCGGCGTGCGGTTGCAGCAAAGTTTCCTGCAGGTAGAGCCAGAGTTCGGCTCCGCGGGGCGGCATGGAGGCAAGGGCCGGAAGCGCCTGCTCGATGCGATACTCGGTGGTTGCGCTCAGCTTCAAGCCGTGATGAGCCATGAAGTGGAACAGACGAAGGAGCACTTCAGGATCTTGCAGCGCGGAAGGCTGCTGCAGGAAAATCAGACCGTCTACTACGGAAAAATCTGGGGTGGTAAGCCGCGAGCGCCAGCTCTGCACTTGCCGGTACAGCGCCGACCATGCTTCTGGAATTTCTTCGAGCAACTGGGTGACGGTGCGTCGCACGGCGCGGGCATGACCGAAGTAAATGCGCATCCAATCGGCGGCGGAGAGTTCGGGGGAGTCCGGTGCGCCGGGGGTTGCGTCGGAGCCCGTTGCTCCGGAAATCAGTGTTCCAGGAATCATGGCTCCGATTTTGCGCGCCGCGGCTTCGTCCTGCGCTTCCCAGCTCAGCGTGTTGTCGTCGCGACCGTGGCGGAAGTGCAGGAAGCAGCGCGCTGACATCAGAAAATCGAGCGCGGAATCAAGTTGCTTGCGCACCGGGGCGCGCAGAGAACTCGCGTCCGGCCAATCGTGCAGCTTGTCCATGGCGGAGATCAGGGCGAGCCACGAAGCCACGTTGCAGTCTCGCAGGCCGCCCGGAGCTTCTTTCAAATTCGGCTCCAGGTGATAGAGCGTCATGCCGAACTTCGCGTGGCGCTCGCGAGTCACTTCGGCCAACCCCTGCAGCAGGGCCTTGGATTCGCGCATTACCAGCTTGGGGATGACCTTGTCATGAAGACGGCGGAACAGGTCGTGATCGCCTGCGAGATAGCGGCAGTCGAGGAGAGAAATTGTGAACTCGGTATTGTTCGGGTCGTAGCGATCGCACTCGGCAAGCGTGCGCGACGCGGGACTGAGTTTCAGCTTCAGGTCCCACAGTTCCTGGGAAAAGCGGCGCACGGGATCTTTGAACGCTTTCTCGGCGTCACGGTCGCCGAAAAGAAAGAGCAGGTCGATATCAGAGTACGGAAACATCCATCCCCGGCCGAAACCGCCCGTGGCCACCAGGGCGAGGTTGGCGGGCTTGGTTTCGTCGGACGAAATGATGTCGCGCCACAGGCGGGCGAGAATATCTTCGGCCAGGCGCGTCCGTTGCGCGAGGGCGGTTCGCCCGTCAGCGGAGGCTTCGAACTCCCGCTGAATCCGGGCCGACTCTTCGCTGAGGGAGCCGCGCAGTTCGCCGAGCCGTAATTCGCTGGTCCGCAATTCGTTGGTCAAGGACGCTGCCATCATGAAAGTAATTCACCCCCGTGAAGCGAGCCACTGGGGGAAGGCTAAGTCGACTGCTGCCTGTCAAAACTCGTTCCGGTTGCGTCCCGGTTGAGCCGAATCGCGCTACTTCGATTCGCGTCACAACGCGACTACAAAGCTCCCTCGCCGCGCTCGTCGTTGCGAATGCGGATCGCTTCATCCACGCGGGAGCGAAAGATCTTGCCGTCTCCGATTTTTCCGGTGCGTGCTGCGGTCAGAATCGCCTGCTCCGCCTTTTCTACCAGGGCGTCTGGCAACACCATCTCGATCTTGGTCTTGGGAATCAGATCCACGCTGTATTCACGGCCTCGGTACACCTCAGTGTGACCCTTCTGGCGGCCGTGCCCGCGCACCTCGATCACGGTCATGCCCTCGACGCCGATTTCGTGCAGGGCATTTTTGACCGCTTCCAGCTTGGAGTTCTGAATGACTGCCTCGATCTTCGTCATAATGTCGTCAAGTCCTGTTCTGCGTTGTTCACGCTTTCGACGCGCACGCTGTCGTCACATAAGAGCGCTGTAGCCACTCCCGGTCAGCCCCACGCCGATGTCTCCCAATCATATCTCCCTTCTCCACTCGGGAGACCGGTTCCTGTACTTTCTGCCGCTCCGAGGGCCACGACTCTTCCCAATGCGAGACCGCCTCAGACCGCCCACTCTATCGTCCACGGGGGATTCGCGGAAATCGAAACTATTTATCGTGGCTATCAGGTTTTGTTATTGAAAACAGCTGGGAGAGGCCGCCGAGGTAGACGGGCGCAGAGTTGCTCGGGAGCCAGGAATCAGCGCGGTCTGCAATGAGAAGTGAATCTTCCTCTGGACGCTAATGGCCGGGCGCCGGCTCCTCCGCCGCGGGCTTGGCAAATTTAGCGTCGTCTACCGGAACATTCTGCTTCACGTCTGTCACCTGGATAGTAAAGCGTCCACTCGGGCGGGCCAACGTCCAGCGATAGGGAATCTTCACGCCGTTGGTGTCATGGTAATCGGCGTAGTCGATCTGCGTGGGAAGCAGTCCCAGCGCGGTGTCGCCGTAGCGCACCAGACGCACCAGCAGGCCGGATTGCTCATCGAAATACAAGCGCAGCGGAGGCTCACCCTCGCGTTGGCCGACCACGACGTAGGCCTCGTGGCCACCGATCGACTCGCTGCCTTGCACCTGCAACTCGCGGAACATTGTCTTCAAATGCGTGGCCAGGTGCAGGTCCGCGTCGATTGATGCCGCGTCGAGCTCGCTGCCGTGCATCTCGCGCGCGCCAGGACGACCGGGTGTGCCGAGCCATCCCTCGTGGCCGTCGAATGCCGTAATGCTGTCGCCCTCGGGCGTGTGAGTGAACGAAATGCGCTTGTCTGGATTTTTTGAGTAAATGTCGATGGGCAACGATTTGCCGCCAAAATCGATCGTGCCTTTCATGATGCGGCTGGTGACTTTGTCAATGGCCACTGATCCGCCCACCGCCTGCACATATTTGTCGAGCAGTTGCTCGGCAGTTGGGCCGGCCGTCGCACCGGCGTTTCCGACTTCCGGCGGCTTAGGGGCGCCCATCGCCTCTTTTTCCCGGGGCTCTTCCGTCATCACGGCTGGGATCGCCTGGGGCTTGGTGGTGCCGTTGTGGCAGGTATTGCAGGTCACCGCACGATGGCCATCGAAGTTATCCGCGTTGATCGCAATCATCATCTCCATCATCTTGCGCGCGGCCTGCTTGGTCTTCTTGTCGTCTTTCTCGAAGGCGCCCTGTACGTGGCAAAAGTCGCACTGGACGCCGAGCGATGCGGTGATGAATTGCATGGTCGGAAAGAGTTGATCGGCTGGAATCCCTTTCAGCACCTGAATGTTCTTGAATTGCTCCTCGGCCTTCTTCGTGCCCGTTGCGTTAGCGGCGGTCTGGCCGGGGGCTGGGGCATGTGGGGTCGCGGCGGACTGGGCCATCGCTGCAGTGATCAAGCATGCCAGAACTAATCCGATACTTCCCGGAACGATCGCTCGTTTTGCATTCATCAGTGCTTATCCCTCGCTTGGAGTTTTCAAAGTCTAGCAGAGGGCCTGCCGTGATCACGCTCCCCTACTGTTTCTGCTCCGGCTTTGCATCCTCGTGACGCACGAAGAATTTCCACTTATCCATGCCGGCGTCCACGGCTACGTCGAAGAAACCGACCATCATTTCGTCGGAGGTTTGGTCGCCCCACGTTACCAGCTTGTCTGGATCGGGATTGTGCGGATTGTTCTTTGAATTGTCGTACCATGCGATCGCGCGCAACCGCGTGCCGGCTTTTAAAAGGCGCGGCTCGGCCAAGCGATAACTTAACTGCCAGTGAAAGTGATAATTGACCCGCAACAATACTTCCACGCTGCCATCGTCATGCACAATGTCGTATTCAAAACGCTTGCCGCGCAGATGCATATGGGGGAACAGACTCAGAAGAGTCGCATCGTTAGGCAACGTGCCTTGCACTTCCACCCGAAAATCGTCGGCGCCGGGCGGAATGAGCAGTGCATGATTATTCAACTGTAGAGTAATCACTTTCTGCTTCGGCGGTGTTTTAGCAAACACCAAGCCGATGCTGGTCTGATCCTGATCGGCAGTGCCGTTGGTGGTGTAGTGCATCTGAAATACCAGGTCTGATCCTGCCGGCACAAACTTTGCCATGCCGTCGGGCCACTCGTCGGGCGAACTGCCCGGCGCATAGACGAGTAGCAGATCGCTGGTAGTCTCGTGCGCCTCGCGGCGCTCCAGTGGGTCGTTCAACGTGAAAGCGGTGAATGGCTCACCGATCGGCGCGTGGCGTAGCCACGGCGAATCCGGTGGACGAATGTACACCACTGCGTGATGCACGTGCGCCGGACTTCCCGGCCGAAACTCCGACATCTGCACCCAGCGGTCTTCGGCAAAATGCGTGGGCACGATCTCATAGGTGTACTCGACTTGTCCTTCGGCTGGAATCTTCACGGGCTTGGGCATCTTTACCACCAGATCAGGCTGCGGGATATTCCATCCCTCAGCCCACTTCCGCGGGGCGGGAGCGTCGTGCACATTGCCGGCGGGAACTCCTGCTTCGGCCCACGCGGAAATCGTCGCGATCTGCTGCGGCGTTAATGAGACATCGTTGGCAAAGTGTCCATACCGGGGGTCTGCAAACCATGGCGGCATCATCTTCGTCTCGACCGCGTGCGCCATAGCGGCCGCCCATGGCCGCGCCTGGTCATACGTCACGAGCGGCATGGGAGCAACTTCGCCCGGACGATGGCAGCTTTGGCAGTGATCCTGGAGGATGGGCAAGACGTCCTTATAAAAGGTGGGCGTTACCGGCGGTACGGCTTTTTGGAGGGCGGCGGCGCTGAAAAGAATCGCCAGCACAACTACGCCGAGACTGCCGACAGCCTTACCGACCATGTCGCGATTCTACAAGGTCATGACCATGGTGGATGGCAGTGTTCGCTGTCGCCGACGCTGGTGCGCCTGATCACGGCGCTTCGCTTGAAAAGATGCTACAGTCAGAAATTCATGTCAGCTCCTAATTCCAACTTCGTTCGCGCCTGCAAGTCACAAGCGGTCGGCTGCACACCCGTGTGGTTCATGCGCCAGGCGGGACGCTACATGCCCGAGTATCGCGCGGTTCGCAAGCAGCACTCGCTACTAGAGATCTGCAAGAAGCCCGCGCTCGCGGCAGAGGTCACAATCACGGCCGCGGAAATTCTGGAAATTGACGCCGCTATTATTTTCGCCGACCTCCTGCTGCCGCTTGAAGTCATGGGCCTGCCCTTTCATTTTTCCGCGGGCGAAGGACCGGTGATCGAGAAGCCAGTGCGCAGCAAGGAAGACATCGCGAACCTGCGCACCGACCGCGCTGCCGAACTGGGCTATGTTTCGGAGGCGGTGAGCCTGGTCGCGAAACATTTCGGTAACCGGCTGCCGGTGATTGGATTCTGTGGAGCTCCGTTTACTCTCGCCAGCTACATGATCGAGGGCGGAGGTTCGCGCAACTACGTCCACGCCAAGAAAATGATGTACAACACGCCCGCCGACTGGGACGCGCTGATGCGCAAGCTGGTCGCGGTCACGACCGCATATTCCGCCGATCAGGTGTGGGCCGGGGCCGACGTGATTCAGATTTTCGACAGTTGGGTGGGATGCCTCAGCGTGGAAGACTATCGCCGCTACGTGCTGCCGCACGTCACGGGGATGGTGAAGACATTGCAGAAAACCGGCGCACCCATTATTTATTTCGGCACCGACAGCGCCACGCTGCTTCCTGCTATGCAAGAGACCGGAGCGGACGTGATTGGCCTGGACTGGCGCATTCCGCTCGATGCGGGCTGGGCTCGTCTCGATCACAAGTGCGCGGTGCAGGGCAACCTCGATCCGGTTCTGTTGTTTGCTGACTGGAAGGAATTAAAATCGCGCGCGGAAGATGTTCTGCGGCGCGCTGCCGGGCGGGCTGGCCACATCTTCAATCTCGGCCACGGAATCCTGCCGGAAACGCCGGTCGACAATGTGAAGAACCTTGCTCGCTTCGTGCAAGAGTATTCGCCGCGCACGCCTTAACCCGTACCTGCATGACTCGCATTGCCGTCATCGGCGGAGGTATTTCCGGACTGGCCGCCGCGTTTGAGCTCGAGGAGCGCCGACGGGCTGGCGCCGACGTCGACTATGTTCTCTATGAATCGTCGCCGCGCCTTGGAGGCGTGCTTCGCACCGATCACATTGGCGGATGCATCGTCGAGGCCGGGCCGGATTCCTTTATCACCGAGAAACCGTGGGCGACCGACTTGTGCCGCGCTGTCGGACTGGGCGATCAGCTTATCGGTTCCAACGACGCCGACCGCAAGACTTATATTCTGACTCACGGCCGCCTCGTCGAAATGCCCGACGGGCTGATGTTCATGGTCCCGACGAAAATTCTGCCCACGGGTCTCTCGCCGCTTTTTTCCTGGAAGACGAAGCTGCGGATGACGCAAGAACTGTTTCATCCGCCGCGCGCCGTGGCGGGCAATGAAAACGATCACGACGAATCGGTCGCTGCGTTTGTCGAGCGTCATTACGGATCGGAGATGGTCGACCGGCTCGCCGATCCACTACTCTCCGGCGTTTATGGCGGAGGAGCGGCTCACCTCAGTGTCCGTGCGGTTCTGCCGCGGTTTGCAGAAATGGAGCGAACTCACGGGAGCCTAGGACGCGCCATGCTCGCGGCGCGAAAGAAGATGTCGAGTGGACCACGCAAGGCAGCGCCTCCGCTCTTCACTTCTCTCAAGAATGGCATGCAGCATCTGGCTGAAACGGTGGTGTCACGGCTTGCACCGTCGGCGCTGCTGACCAACGCTCCGGTACTCGCCATTCAGCGCGAGGCGGAAAGCTGGGTTGTTTCCGCGGGGCTGCAATCCGACGCGTTCGACTCGGTTATCATCGCTCTGCCCGCGGCCGCAGCTGCGCAAGTGCTGCGCATCGCGAGTCCCGAGCTTTCTGCGGAGCTTGCCGCGATTCAGTACAGTTCGTCTATTACCGTGGGTCTGGGCTACGATCGCGAGGTTCGGCAGTCTCTGCCACCGGGCTTTGGATTCCTGGTGCCGCGCAGCGAAGGCAAGCGCCTGTTGGCCGCGACGTTCGTGCACAACAAATTCCCGCATCGCGCTCCCGACGACCGCGCCCTGTTGCGTTGCTTTTTCGCGGGAAGGAATGCGGAGGATGTTTGGGCGCTCTCTGATGAGCAGATCGTCGGAATCGTGCGCAACGAACTGCAGCAAATCCTCGGCCCGCAGATCCATGGCTTGCGAGACGAGCCGCTGTTTGCGCGCGTTTACAAGTGGAAGGCTGCCATGGCGCAGTACAGCGTCGGACATCTCGAGCGCCTCGATCGAATCGAAGGCCTGCGCCGGCGTTTACCTGGGGTCGCGCTGGCCGGCAACGCGTATCGGGGCATCGGCGTTCCCGACTGCGTGCGCTCGGGCAGGGACGCGGCGAAGCAACTCGCAGAGGCGCAGCTCGCACTGTGTCGCAGCGAAGAAAATGGCCATCAAACTTGATGGCCACCTTCAGTAGTTATTTGGTACTCGACCCTCGATCGAAATAATTTACTTAAGCGCTGGCGTGCGGTTCCGGCGCGGCTTCGTCGTAGGCTACAGCCGGATTCTGCGGACGGGTTTTGCGGCCGAAGAAGCCTTCCTTCACGAGCTTGAAGATCGTATGGCGGTTCTCCCCGACGACTCTGAGCCAGGAAAATTTGCTCATCATGGGGAAATAGATTCCGCGGAAGCACATGCGCGCGATGAAGATGTTGATGCGATAGCCGAGCGGCTGGTCGTCGAGCGAATCGACCGCATGGGCCAGAGCTTCGGGGCTATAGGCGTGCGCCCATCCATATTTCACTTCGGCGTGCGCTTCTTCGATGGTCATTTTCAGTGGAGTATGCGCCATGGCGAAGGGGATAAATTCCTTCCAATGTTTGGGCCGCGTCAGGCGGCCAGCGACCTCGAGTCGCTTGTAGAGCGGCGTTGCGGGCAAGGGAGTCAGGAGTCCAAAGATGGGCAGACCCGGCGGCCAGGTGCGCACTTGCGAGAGCGTGCGTTCGGCCACGCCAGTGGTGTCGTTGTCCATGCCGAAGATAAAAGAGGTGATCGCGTACACGTTGCGTTTGGCCAATCGTTCGAGGACTTCAGCGTACTCGCTGGGCTTGTTGAATCCTTTGTTGACGTCTTTCAGATTCGTCGGATCGATCGACTCCATGCCGATGAAGACCCACTTGCCGCCGGAGGCGGCGATCAGGTCGACCAGTTCCTCGTCGCGCAGCAGGTTGGCGCTGATCTGTGCGACCCAGTGCACTTGTGCGCCGGCGGCGATGATGTCGCGCAGCAGCGACTTGGTGCGCTTTACGTTGATGGCGAAATTGTCGTCGATGAAGAACACTGCCATCTGACCTTTTTCTTTGCGGGCACGGGCCTTCAGAAGCAGCAACTCGTTGACGACACTCTCGTTGGTGCGGAAGCGAATCGAGTCGCCGAAAAATCCGGTTACGGTGCAGAACTCGCAGCCGTAGGGGCAGCCTCTTCCGGACTCGACCGGGATGATGCGAAACGTGCCCCAGCCTTCGCCGACTTTCTGCAGCATGGCGCGCGCGGCCTTGGGCACAAGGTTGAACTGATCGAGATCGATCGACTGCCAGGGAATCACGGGATATTCTTTGAGCGAGGGCTTGCGCTCTTTGCCGGTTTCATCGACCGGTGTATAGATTTCTTTAAGCTGGCCGCGCGCTGCGTCGTTCACCATCTGCGGCCAGGTTTCGTCGGCCTCGCCCAGCGCCACGGCGTCGGCGTGACGCGGACCACCGTCGCGGCCGAGGGCCTCGTCGGCCAATTCCGTGACGTGAGGTCCGCCCATCACGACCTTCACTCCAGTGGCGCGAATCGCGTCGGCGATGCGGTAGGCTTTCGCGATCATGCGGGTCATGGCGCCGATGCCGACCAGATCGATTTTCTCGTCGCGGACGTACTGCGCGATCTGGGCCTCATCCATGGGCTTCGCGTTGCCGTCAATCAGCAGGACTTCATGTCCGGGCGGCGTGAGCGACTGGAGCAGAAACATCCAGAGGTGGGGCATGAAATTGCGAGTTACACCGTTGTCGGGGTTGTAAAGCAGAATTCTCATGACTGCTCCCTTCGAGGAACCTAAGTGCGATATCGCACTTAGTTACGTGCTTCACCGCACGGAAGCGTCACGAGCGATGCCAAAATTTGGCAAACTCTACTTAAGACTTTCTGGTGAGAACTGGGTAGGAATCGGAACCCAACAAATTGTACACCCGCGGGCAAGCTCAGTGTTTGCCAGTCGTCCGGGGAGTGTCTTTTGAGATACCAAAGTGTTCCCGTTCTGGAAAAAGCTCGATCAGGCGGGAATCGACGTCGACATCTTCTTGCAGCTCGCCTCGCGCCGCAGGCGAGCTACCACAAGCCGGATTTCATCGTAGGTAATTTCGGGAGGCAGGGCGTCTTTGAGCGTCTTGAGGCGTTCCAGTTGCGCCAGGCCCAAGCGTTCGCAAGCCGCTTCGATTACGGCCAGGCGGTTGCGATCAAGCCACTCCGCACGGAATTCCAGTTCGCCTTTCTCGACCAGGCCGGCAACGGCGTTCACTACCGTCGCGATCTGGCGCCCGCGGATTTGAGCGATCTCCTCGAAACTCTTACCCTGTGCCAACAGTTGCAGAGTTTCCAGAGCGGGAGCGGTTTTCTTTTCCGGCGATGCTGTTGCCCGCGCGCCGTCGCGATATTGTCGCAGAGCTGACAGAATTCCCTGGCCGTAGAGGTCCGCTTTCCGTTCGCCGATTCCCGTGATGTTCAGCAGTTCCCCGATCGAGTCTGGCTTTGACCTGCAAATCTCGTCGAGTGAAGTGTCGTGCAGCACCACATAGGCTGGAGCGCCCTGCTCTTTGGAGGTCCTGCGCCGCCACTCGCGTAGATACTCGCGCAACTCCTGATCCGATTCAGCAACACTCGCCACAACTCGCGCACCGCCAGACGCGGCAACCGCCCGGCGCACCGCGGTCGGAGTCACCACTTCGGTCAACCACTCTGGTGAGGCGCCGCAAACGTCACAAGACCCGCAGGACGGCCACTTCGGAGTCTCTCCAAAATGAGTGCAGATCTGGCGGTGGCGGCACTTGGCGGATTCCGCAAAGGCGCGAATCGTGTGGTAGCGCTGCCAGGCACGGTCGCGCTCGGCGGCATCGAGAATCTGGTTGGCAAAATATCCGAGCAGACCAGCATCTTGCTTGCGCCACAGAAGAATGCAATCGGCAGGCCTTCCGTCGCGACCGGCGCGGCCTGCTTCCTGATAGAACTGCTCTACCGATTTTGGCAGGGCCAGGTGAATGACGGCCCGCACGGTCGCCTTGTTAATGCCCAGTCCGAAGGCGATCGTGCCCACCAGGACGCGGACTTCGTCCGACATCCAGCGCTCCTGATTGCGGCGGCGGTCGCCCGAATCCATCTTGGCGTGATAGCCGACGGCGGCGATTCCCTGATCTTCTAAGAAGTCGACGGTCTCTTCCACTTTGTTGATCGTGGGTGAGTAGACGATCACATTACCCTCGTCGTAATGGCGCAGCGCGGTGACCAGCAGCGCGGTGTGTTCCACGCTGTCGCACTGGCGCACCAGATAACGCAGGTTGGGGCGATGAAAACTGGCGATGTATTTGTCTGGAGTGCGTAGGTCGAGTTGCGCCAGAATGTCGTGCCGCACATGACGCGTGGCGCTCGCAGTAAACGCCGCGATGGGACGGTCCGGAAACTTGCCGCGGAGGCTGCTCAATTGGCGGTACTCAGGACGGAATTCGTGTCCCCACTCGGAAATGCAGTGGGCTTCATCAATGGCGAAAAATGAGATGGGAACTTGCTGCAGCCAGCTCAACGTGTCAGCGCGTTGCAGGCGCTCGGGCGATAAGTAGAGCAACCGGAAGGCGCCTTCGCGGGCCTGGCGGACGACCCGACCTTGTTCTTCGCTGCTGACCGAGCTGTTGAGAACCGCGGCCGGAATCCCCATCTGCGCAAGTTGCGCGGCCTGATCCTGCATCAGGGCAATCAGCGGAGAGATCACCACCGTCGTTCGCTCGGAGACAACGGCCGGAAGTTGATAGCACAGCGACTTGCCTCCGCCGGTGGGCATGACCACGCAAGTATCGTGTCCGGCAAGCAGGCTGCGCACGATGCGCTCCTGTAACGGCCGGAACGAACTGTAGCCCCAGTAGCGACGCAAGGGCGTGAGCAGGTCGGCTTCTGAGGTCATGAAATCAGTATAGGGCGTGAGGGAAAGACGAGGCTGGTGCAGGGGGAATTTTGTGGTGTGCGGCTCCCAGACTGGCACGTCCGAATCAGCTTGTCACTTCGTGATTCGGGACAAAGTTTCGAGCTGGCTTCGGATAAATTCGATCGAACGCAACCCCGAGCAATACGATTACGACGAAGCAAAGAACGCTTCCTTCCGGGCCCACCGACCCTCCGCTGAGCCAGGCCGGGCCGCGCAGCGAAGAACTCAACAGGTGACCGGGAGAAACCATTCCGCTGTCGGGCACGGAGTAGAAGAAAGTTTCTCCCCAATCCCACGCGGCGTGGAAACCAACCGCGAACCAGAGATTGCCGGTGCGCTGCAGGGTGAGACAGAAGAACATGCCGATGAATCCCGCAGCCAGAACTCCGTTCCAGTGTTCCCCGCCGTTTCGCAAATGAATCAATCCGAATGCGCCCGACAGGGTGATCGCCGCGCGCCAGAAGCCGAGGCCCCGCGCCAGCGTGAATTGGGAGTAGCCACGCAGCAGAAATTCCTCGAACAAACCCACCAGCAAAAACATAGCCGCCCAGAACAGGGCGAACCGCGCGAGGCGCGGGCCTTGTAATACGATATGACCGAATGCGAATGCGCCCAGTCCGCACAGAACGAACATCAGCAGGCTGATCCCCGCGAAGCCCCACAGCGAACCGATCCAAAACAACCGTCCGAATGCTTGCTTTCGGGGTAATCCGTAGACGCTCCACGGGCGGTGCTCGACTCGGGCCAACACCGCCGCTGGGATCACTGCGGCGATCAGGCTGCCGAACTCCGCCAGCATCATCGACCACAAACCGCTGGCACCGAGATCCCGCGACGCAGCCAAATCAGCGGCCAGTCGCTGCAGCAGCAAGAAGGTCACCGCGTAAAAGGCCAGCCCCCACCCGGGGCGCAATCCTTGCGGGTCCAGAAAGAGAGTGCGGGCGTAAGAGGGCTGGGTAGCGACAGCGAATTGCGGAGTGGGGGAAGTGTTTTCAGGGCGTGCGGTCGGAGTACTCCGTGGAGTCAAGTCGAGTTCACTCATAGCAGACCATTTTCCTGCGATCTTCGCGCAAACTGCCTCCGCCATGGTAAAACACTCGGCTCGACCTTATGCGTCCATATTTCACGCGCGAACGCTTCGGACGTCCGCAGTTTCTGGCAGGGCTGTTGCTGCTTTGCTTTCTGGGGCAGGCATTGTGGCTGGTGCGGGCGGAGTTACGCGCGGGTCACGAGCCGGACAGTGGAGAAGCCATCCGTATTAGCGAAGGGTGGAAGCAGTTGCACGGTCGCGGTGTGGCCGGCGCTCCGTACCGGAACCCGGACGCCAATATCGCAGTCGGCCTCGACGGTTTCGACACCGAGCAGTCGCCACTGCTTTCCGTAGTTTCAGCCGCGCCGCTGGTAGCGTGGCCGCGGGACTTTGATCGAGACTCAGAGGCCTACTGGCGATGGCTGTCGCGGATTCCGTTTCTCGTTTGTGGAGTTTTTCTGGGGGCGTCGTTGTGGTATGTGGCGCGGCGGCTCTGCGGCAATCTGGGCGGGTTCATCGCACTCACGTTTTACTGTTTCTCTCCTTCTCTGATTCAGGCGAGCGCCGTATGGCATACGGAGCCGGAGATTGTGGCGGCCTGGGGAGCGTTTGGAACCGTGTTTACTGCGATCGCGGTCGCGCACACGCTTTATGCGCCGCGCGAAGTGGTGCTGTGGAACTGGCGACGCATCGTGCTGCTGGGGATTTCGCTGGCGATCGCGGTGGGATCGCAGTTCTCGCTGATTGTGCTGGTTCCGATCGCGCTGGGATTTCTGCTGTATGTTGCGCCGGTGCGAAGGCAGGCGGGAGTCGTCATTTGGATCGCGGCCTGCGTTGTTGGATTTGTCCTGCTGTTCGCGATGTATTTTTTCCATCCGCATGCATTCGTCGAGAGCCTGCGGCATGCTGAGTTTTGGGGAGCGACCTGGCGCGGGTTCACCGTGCCCGGAGTCTATAAGCAAGTTGCTCTGGGGATTGAGCGAGCCTGTCCGGCGCTGATCTTAGGGCTGCCGGTCGCAGTCGCGACTTATGCCGCGTGGCCGCGCACACGATATTTTGGCAACACCGCTCCGTTGTTGGTCGGGTTGCTGTTTCTGGGGCTGGGGATGGCGCATCCGCACGTCGGCGGCGCGGGATTCCTGTTGGCGGCGATGTCGTTCCTATTCATCTTTGTCTCGGGAGTGCTGGCTGACTTACTGGAGACGAGTTACCGTCTGTTGGTGTTGGCATGCATTGTCGCAATTATGGCTTTTTATCTGGTCTTAAGCTTGATGCATCTGGCGCGCGTTCCGCAGGGATGAGCTGTGGTTTTGATTTAGAATCGGGCCGCCCGGAACCCTTCACCGGGAAAAGATCGGCCAAACATGATTAGAACTTTTACTTTCGTCTTTTGGATTGCCTTCAGTGCTCTGCTTCTACCCAACCCAGCAGCCGCGGCGGACAAGCCGATCCCCATACTGCTGGTGGATGGACAAAGCGGTGGGCCCTACCATGTCTGGCAACTGACCACGCAGGTGCTGAAGAAAGAACTCGAGGAAACGGGCCGGTTCGAGGTGACTGTGGCGACGTCTCCTGAGTTTGGCGGAGACTTCAGCAAGTTCAAGCCGAAGTTCCGTGACTACAAGGCGATCGTGTGGAATTATGACGCGCCCGACTGGCCGGCGGATCTGCGCCAGCAATTGGAAGAGTACCTGAGAAATGGCGGAGGGCTGGTTGTGGTGCATGCGGCGGACAACGCGTTCCCGGATTGGCCGGCGTGGAATCAGATGATTGGGATCGGCGGGTGGAGGAATCGATCGGAGAAGTCAGGGCCGCTGTGGTATTTCAAAGATAGTAAGTTGGTTTCGGATCCGTCCCCCGGTCCAGCGGGTTCGCATGGGGCGCGCATTCCTTTTCAAGTGGTGACGCGGGAGCCGGAACATCCGATTGTGAAAGGATTGCCGTCCGATTGGATGCACGCCGGCGACGAACTTTATGCGACGCTGCGTGGGCCCGGCCAGAATATGACCGTGCTGGCCACCGCACATTCCGATCCAGAAAATAAAGGTACGGATCGGGATGAGCCGATGCTGATGGTTCTGAGTTACGGGAAAGGCCGAATCTTTCATACGACGATGGGGCACGATGTGGCCGCGCTGAGTTGCGTTGGATTTATGACGACTTACCAGCGAGGAACGGAGTGGGCCGCGACGGGTGCGGTCACCCAGAGAATACCCACCACTTTTCCGAGCGCGGACACCGTCAGTTTTCGCGTGGACATTGCGCGGATGGATCCGGCGTTTCTGGCGAATGCGCCGACCGCGGCGCCGCCCCCGTCCGTGGCGACTCCGACAGCGCGCCTTACATCTGAGCAGGACCATCAACGCATGATGGATCTGCTACACATCACCTCGCTGCGGCGGGGCGCGGATGGGGACCCGAAATCACCGAATGCCGCGAATTACGACGAGTCCAAGGCGAATTCGGATTTGAAGCTTCCCGATGCGCTGGTGTTGAAGAACGGGAAGAAAGTCACGACCGCGGAGATTTGGTGGAAAAAGCGGCGGCCTGAGATTGTGGAGTATTTCGATCGTGAGATCTACGGCCGCGAGCCCAAGAACACGCCGAAAGTGAATTGGGAAGTGGTCAGCACCACGAAAGAAATGAATGGCGACGTTCCGGTCGTCACTAAGAAATTGAGCGGACACCTCGACAACTCGGCTTATCCGCTAGTGAAGGTGGATATCGATCTGACTCTGACGACGCCCGCCAACGCGACAGGGCCAGTGCCGGTGATGATGGAGTTCGGGTTGAGCCCGGAGGTGCTTGCGATGCTTATGAAGCGCTTCCCGGACATGATGAAGCCGGGCCCTGGACCGACGTGGCAGCAGCAGGTTCTGGCCAAAGGTTGGGGATATGCGGAGTACATCCCGACGAGCGTACAAAAAGACAACGGCGAAGGGCTGACGGAGGGCGTGATCGGTCTGGTGAATAAGGGGCAGCCCCGCGGCGTTGACGATTGGGGAGCGCTGCGGGCGTGGGCTTGGGGCGCGAGCCGGGCGCTCGATTATTTTGAGACCGACAAAGCGGTGGACGCCAAGCAAGTCGGAATGGAAGGGCATTCGCGCTATGGCAAGGCCGCGTTGGTGGCGATGGCCAATGATCCGCGGTTTGCCATCGGATACATCAGCTCGTCGGGCGAGGGTGGGGCCAAACTTTTTCGGCGTTATTTTGGCGAGCAGATCGGCAACGTGGCTGGGACCGGGGAGTATCACTGGATGGCGGGCAATTTTTTGAAATATGCAGGGCGGCTCACCGAAAATGATTTGCCGGTGGATGCGCATGAACTGATTGCGCTGTGCGCGCCGCGTCCGGTGTTTATTGGAGCTGGCGCGACCAACGGCGACGGATGGGTCGACGCGAAAGGAATGTTCCTGGCTGCGGTGGGGGCGGGGCCGGTGTACAAGCTGCTGGGCAGGAAGGATCTGGGGACCAGCGAATTTCCTCCTATTGAAACCACGCTGATCGATGGGGACGTTGGCTTCCGGCAGCATAGCGGCGGGCACACGCCCGCGCCGAACTGGCCTACGTTTCTGACGTTTGCGGGGCGGTATTTGAAGGCGCCGGGGATTTCGGGAAATGCGGGCCGGCAGTGAGTCCCTTCCACGGGCTGAAGCCCTAGCGAATTCTTAGCGCCTAAACGCGGCGCTGAAGCGCCGCTCTTCCACATTGCAAGGATGCGCCGCACTCTCTTCGGTGATTTGAAGAGAGTGCGGCGTAATTGTTTATGCGCCTTCGGGAGAATGCAGGACCCGGAAGGTGTTGCCGCCATTCGAATAGACGAGCAACAATGCATCCTGGCCCTTGGGCACTTTCGCCAGGGCTTGCTGCACGTCGCTTGCGCTCTGAACTTTGTGGCGATTGACTTCGAGGATGATGTCTCCCTGCTGCAGGCCGGCGTTGTCGGCGGAACTTCCCGGCTGCACCTGCTCAATCACGGCTCCATGAACGTCGCTGGAGGCCTGAAGCTGATCGCGCAGTTCGGGCGTGAGATTGCTAAGGCCGATGCCCCAGTGCATTTTGCCTTCGCCGTCCGGCGAGCCTTCCCTGCCTTCCTCTTTGCGGCTGCCCAGTTCTTCCAGCGTGACTGGAATGGTCATGTGTTTGCCGTCCCGAAGAACGTTGAGCGTGATCTTCGAGCCGGGCTGTTTCTGTCCGACCAGCACCTGGAGTTCGCCGGCATCGCTGACCTTCTGGCCATCGATTTCGGTGATGACGTCGCCGATCTGCAGGCCGGCTTTGGCTCCGGGTGAATCGGGTTCGACTTGAGTAACCACGCCGCCGCTCGCATTGGTCTCGTCGAAGAACTTTGCGTTCTCGGGAGTGATGTCGGCGATGCCGATGCCGATGTGGCCGTGGCTGACTTTGCCGTCACGAATCAGCGTCTCGACGGTGGGGCGAACGATCTGCGTGGGAATCGCGAAGCCCATGCCGGAGAACGTGCCGGAAGGCGAGACGAGGAACGTGTTGATGCCGACGACTTCGCCGCGAGCGTCGACCAGCGGGCCGCCCGAATTGCCGGGGTTGATAGCCGCGTCGGTCTGGATGAACTCGCCGGGCTTGCTCGGGTTCGACGGGTCAGGGTTGTTCCGGTTCACTGCACTGACAATGCCGCGCGTGACCGTGAAACGGAATCCGTAGGGATTGCCGAAGGCCAGCACGGTCTGGCCGGGCCGAACTTCTTTCGAGTCTCCCCAGGGAGCGCTCTCCAGGCCGGACGCGTCCACTTTCAAGACGGCGAGATCAGTCAGAGGATCGGTGCCGATGAGCTTGGCTTTCATGACGCGGCGATTGCTGGTGGTCACGCGGATGTCGACGGCACCCTCGACCACGTGGTTGTTGGTGACGATGTATCCGTCGGGCGAGATTACGACGCCGCTGCCCATGCCGTGCTCGATCTGAGGTTGGCGCATGTGCGGGCCGAAGAATTGGCCGAACGGGCCGCCTTGGCCGCCCTGACCCCCTTGACCAAAGAATTGTTGCATGTCCTCGGGCAATTGCCGGCCCGCCATTTCCGGTTTCGTGCGTGAAGTTACGGTGACGTTGACGACCGCGGGAGTAACGCGGGCGGCCAGGGTTTCCATGGCTTTGTCGAGTGCGAGCAACGCGCCGACGCTGTCGGCGTCGAGCGGCGCGGCCGCGGGTGCTGCAAAAGGTCGGGCTTCGGCTGCGCGCGCCGAGGCTGGTTTGGCGAATTCATAGGTGACGAACGAAGCGACCAGCGCCAGTGCAAGCATTGGCGCCGCCAGCCGCTTCATCCATTTGATTGTGCCGTCTTTCAACGTTCCTGCATTCATTTTGAGTTACATCCTTTCGAGATTTAAGTAACTAATTCGTTAGTTTCTAAGATTGATTCCGCGTTCTGTTTGTTGTGTGTCATGTTGCGCTTACAAGTTACGTTTTCTTCGGTGGAATTTTGTTGCTGTCGGGATCGACTGCCGGATGCAGAACCAGCACTTGCCACCATTGGATCTGAAATACCGGTTGGTCGGAGGAGCCCGTCTGCGGGCTCTCGATGACTACAAAAAATGTCTCGGTGAACGCCACGGGAGTGATCGTGGCATCTGGTAAGCGCACGTCAATTGGAACGAGATTTGTTTGAAGCGAATTCGCCGGAGCGAAGTACTTTTGAGCCAAGCTTGTTTGATCGCTGTGCGATTGAGCGATGCTGGTCGTGATTGGATTGGAGTCGTGAGGCTGAATGCTGGGGGCGCGCTTGGACCTTTTGAAGCTGCGATGAGTTGCAGGAACTCTGAAACTCGCGTCCACGACCGGCGCGAGCGGCACAGGATTCAATTTCGATTCGCGAAGCTCGGAAGCGGGAGATATGTGCGCGACCGACGAGTTGACATCGGAAGCGGCGTCGCGGTCCTGGAAAGCAATCAGCCGGGGCGCTCTGGACATCCACGCAAAGCTTCCGATGGCGAACATCGCGACGAATGAAACTGCGGGTTTCCAACTGCGCCCCGTGCGTGCCGGCCGGCTGGGATTGAGAATCTGCGCGACGCGGAGCGACGTGTGGCGAATGCGTCCTAACGCCGCTTGCGCCAGGGCCACGCTGCGCTGGGCCAAACTTCCATGGACCAGGCTGCGCTGCAGCAGAGTTTTTTCCGCGAGGTGCGTCAGGCATTCCGCGTAGGCTCGCGGGCTGGCGGTTTCTGCGACCACAGCGTCGTCGCAGGCCATTTCGCGTTCGAGCGAGACTTGCCGCTCGATCCACCACACTGCGGGGTGAAAGAAGAACAGCGCCTTGACCAGCTTCTGGGCAAAGTTGGTCCAGTCGTCAAAACGGCGCAGGTGGGCCAGCTCGTGGAGCAGAATCTGGTTGAGTTCCTGCGGCGAGAGTTCTTGCAGGATCCAGTTGGGCAGAATGACTGCCGGCTTTGCCAGACCGATAGCGGTCGGAACGTGCACCATCTCGGAAGTGCAGAGCGCGACCGGGCGCAGTGATTTGGTACGCGCCACAGTCTCCTTCACTCGGGCGTTTAACATGGCGGGGTTGACCGGGACGCAACTGCGGCGCAGAACGCGGAGATGCCACAGGCCTCGGGCGATACGAAGTAGAAACCATGCGGCGATTGCAGCCCACGCCACGAAGATGCAAAGAGCCCAGAAGCTGGGGAGCGTGATCGCTGCGTGACTGGCGGCCTGTGGAGGGCTTGTGCTGTGCGCCCGTGACGCGGCCGAAATTCCGATCAGGGCGGGCAAGGCCGCGATTCCCATGAGGGCGGAAAACCATACGGCAAACTTGGTGCTTGAATTCTGCAGGCGCGAGGCTCTGAGGACTGCGCCAGCGAAGAGGGCAATCAGCGTCCCTTCGACGAGACAGTGCACAATTTGAATCGCTACGACCTGAATCGCTGAGATCTGCGCGATCGCATGCAACGCTATCGGACTCAAAGTGGCGGCTGCGGTCATTTGGAGATCACTTGCTCCTTTCAAGCAGCCGGCGAAGGCGGTCGAGTTCGTCCGCGTCGATGCTGGTTTCTTCGAGGGCGTTCAGCACAAGCTGTTCATGAGAGTTGCCGAAAAAGCGGCTGACCAGGTGCCGCACCTCGAAGCGGGTCGCATCGGTGCGATCGATCTGCGGCAGGTACACGTGGGCGCGCTTGTCTTCTTCTTTTACGTGCTTCACGTACCCCTTTTTCTCCAGGATGCGGATGATGGTCAGCACGGAGTTGTAGGCCAAGGCGGGCTTGGCGGGCAAAGCGTCCAGCACCTCGTGGACGGTGGCCGAGTGCCGCTCCCAGAGCACGTTCATGATGCGCAACTCGGCTTCGGTCAGGGTTGCGGACTTGCTGCGGGCCAACGGTTTCTCCTTCCCTTCAGTGAGACGCGGCAGGTTCAAAAAGGTCAACTAATTTGTTAGTTGCCACGAAAGCGGGCCGGGTTGCCCGTGGGTCCTAAGCGGGACTCTAAGACGGGAATGCACGCCAATTCATTTAATATAAACGGGTTACAAGAAGGTTGTGGTTCGGCTAGGGAGCCTTCGCTGCCTTCGTGACGACAGGGCTTTAGAAGCGAGCGGGCAGTTGCAGATACCTCTTGGCGTTGCTGTAGCAGACGTCTTGAATGAGTCTGCCCAGCAGCGCGTCGTCGTCGGGCAATTCACCCTGCGTAACATCTCTTCCGACTATGTCGCACAGGACACGGCGGAAATATTCGTGGCGCGGGTAAGACATGAAGGAGCGGGAATCGGTGATCATGCCGACGAAACGGGAGAGCAGGCCGGCGTTCGAGAGCGCATCGATTTGCGCCGTCATGCCCTGTTTCTGGTCGAGGAACCACCAGGCGCTGCCGAATTGAATTTTGCCGGGACGCATCCCGTCTTGAAAACTGCCGGCGATGGTCGCGAACTGAAAAGTGTCTGCAGGATTCATGTTGTACAGGATCATCTGGGGTAGAGCGTTCTCTTGCGCGAGCAAGTCCAGATAGGCGCAAAGCTGGTGGCCCTGGGGGAAATCGCCGATCGCGTCATAACCAGTGTCTGGTCCGAGCTTTTGGCGGGCGGCGGTGTTCACGTTGCGCAGGGCGCCAAGATGCAATTGCTTGGTCCAACCTTTTTCGGCGTCGAGACGACCGAAGAAAAGCATCATGAACGACGCGAACTGGATGCGCTCTTCCTCGGAGATGGATTGGCCCTCGCGGGCCTTCGCGAAGATCGATGCGGCTACGCGTTCGGAACACGGAGTCGCGTGGCAATGTTCAAGACCGTGGTCGGAGAGGCGGCAGCCCAGGGAATGAAAATCGTCGTGACGGCTGCGAAGCGCTTGCAGAAAGGCGTTCAGGTTGCCGACAGCGACGTTGGCCGCTTTTGAAAGCTGCCCGACCCAGGGCAAGAACTGGGCATCGCCTATGGTGAGGGCTTTGTCAGGGCGGAACGCTGGAAATACCTGGGTCGGCAGATTCGATTGCGCGATGGCACGATGATGGCGGAGGTCGTCGGTGGGATCGTCGGTGGTGCACACGACTTCAACGCGGAATTTTTTCAGAATGCCGTGCGCGGTCAAGCCGCCCGACAGCGCGGCGTTAGCGCGCTCCCAGATCGACGGCGCGGAAGTTTCATCGAGCAGTTCGGTGATGCCGAAGTAACGCTGCAGTTCGAGGTGCGTCCAGTGGTAGAGGGGATTGCGCAGCGTGTAGGGAACGGTTCGCGCCCAGGCCAGAAATTTCTCATAGGGCGTGGCATCGCCGGTAATGTACTTTTCCGCGACGCCGTTGGCCCGCATGGCTCGCCATTTATAGTGGTCCCCTTCGAGCCAGATCTCGAAGAGATTGGCGAAACGGCGATTCTCGGCAATATCGCGCGGAGAGAGATGGCAGTGGTAGTCGAGGATCGGTTGCGGAGCCGCAAACTGATGATAAAGCCGACGCGCCGCGTCGTTCGACAGCAGGAACTCTTCGCTAAGAAAACCGTTCATGGACGCGCGCTCGTGCGGTCTCCGAATTCCAGTGGAAACGCCAAATGAAACCCGGCGACGCCGAGCCATGAATCATACCAGTTCAGCAAACCCTTGACGGAAAGGCTTGTCGCCATGTTTAGTGATCAGACGGATAAGTGAAGCACGTCGCCGGCGCGCGCCATCCACATGAGTCCCGTTCCTCTTAGAGTCGTTGCGGAAAACGTGCTGCCGACCAGCCCGATCGGCCGGCGGCGCTGGATGATCTGTGGCTTGCTGTTTTTCGCCACGACCGTGAATTACATGGACCGGCAGGTCATCGCACTGCTCAAGCCGACCCTGCAAATCCAGTTCGGATGGACGGAAAAAGGGTACGGCGACATCATTTTCGCGTTCACGTTGGCGTATGCCATCGGATTACTTCTCATTGGCAAGCTGATCGACAGGTTTGGCACGCGCAAAGGATTCTCGCTGGCGGTTTTTGTGTGGAGCGTGTCGGCCATGGCGCATGCCGCCGCGAATTCGGTGCTTCAATTCGGAATCGCGCGCTTTAGTTTGGGACTGGGCGAGGCGGGCAGCTTTCCGGCGGCAGTAAAGGCAGTGGCGGAGTGGTTTCCCAAGCGGGAGCGCGCGCTGGCGACGGGGCTATTCAATTCCGGGTCGAACATCGGCGCGATTGTAACGCCGCTGGTGGTGCCCTGGATTACTTATCGCTTCGGATGGCGCATGGCGTTCATCGCGACTGGAGCGGTGGGGTTCGTTTGGATTTTGTGTTGGTTGTCATTCTATCGGCGGCCAGAAGAAGACGCCAAGCTGACGGCCGCGGAACTGGCCTACATCCACAGCGATCCTCCAGATCAGAATGATCAGCCCGCGGACTCGGAGTCAACCGTTCCCTGGCTCACGCTGCTCAGGCTCCCGCAGGCGTGGGCGATCGCGCTGGGGAAATTTTTTACTGATCCGATCTGGTGGGTGTATCTGTTCTGGATGCCGGATTTCCTGAGCAAATTGGGGTTGAGCCTGACAGGTATGGCACTGCCGCTGTTTGTGATCTACAGCGGCGCAAGTGTGGGCAGCATCGGCGGAGGATGGCTTTCGTCAGCGCTGCTCAAGCGGGGATGGACGCTGAACACCAGCCGCAAGGGGGCGATGCTGGCGTGCGCCTTGGCGGTGACACCCATCATGTTCGCGGCGCACACCCGGAATGCCTGGCTGGCGGTCGGTCTGGTTGCGATTGCGGCGGGAGCGCATCAAGGCTGGTCGGCAAATATCTATACGCTGGCTTCCGATATGTTTCCCCGGAAAGCCGTGGCGTCCGTGGTCGGCTTCGGCACCATGGCCGGAGCAATCGGCGGGATGTGCATCGCCAAGACCGTGGGTTACCTCCTGCAACGAACGCACTCTTACGTGCCGGTTTTCGCGATGGCGGGCCTGGCGTATCTGGTGGCGTTTGGATTCGTGCAGGTACTGGCGCCGCGGCTGAAACCGGCCAAGGTCTGATTGTGGCTGTGAGTTTATATAAACGGTGTTTTGTATAATCGGCAGCCTCGATTGCGGACCGTGTTTTTCGCCGAAATGGGAGCGTGGGTAGCATGCAACTCAAAATATTTCCGGATAGAACTTCTTTGAGCCGCGACGCCGCCGGGCAGGCTGCGAATGCGATTCGGCGTGCGATCTCCGAGCGTGGTCGCGCTCGGATCATCGCTGCTACGGGAGCTGCGCAGTTTGAATTTCTGGAAGTCCTGACGACGGACTCGGGAATTGATTGGGCCAAGGTTGAAGGTTTCCATCTGGACGAGTACGTCGGGTTGCCGGCCACGCATGCTGCAAGTTTCTGCAAGTTTTTGATGGACCGGTTGGTGAGTAAGACTGGAATCGCCAGATTTCATTGGCTCGAAGGAGATGCCGGGGATTTGTCGGCGATGGTTCGTGAAGTAAGCAAGCAATTGGCGTCAGCACTGGTCGACATTGCCTTCGTGGGAATTGGAGAGAACGGGCACATCGCGTTCAACGATCCTCCGGCGGATTTCACGACTGAGGATCCGTACATCATTGTGAACCTCGATGAGCCGTGCCGCCGGCAGCAAGTGGGTGAGGGATGGTTTGCCGATATTTCGCAGGTTCCGCAGCGCGCGATCTCGATGTCGGCGCAGCAGATTCTGAAGGCCAAAGAGATCGTTGCGGTCGTCCCCGACCGGCGCAAGGCGCAGGCCGTGAAGGCGTGCCTGGAGGGAGAGATTGGTCCCATGGCGCCAGCGTCGATTCTGCGTCGGCACGCCAATACGACTCTGTACCTGGACAAGGATTCTGCTTCGCTGCTGAGTGCTAGTTTAAGAGCGCGCGGGGAAGAATCGGCAACACCGGTGAGTTCTTAGCGCAGGCAGGAATTCACGGCAATGGCGAGCGCCCGGAAGCCGATTCCGTCGTTACGTTGGTGGATTGGCGGCCTGCTGTTCGCGTCAACCGTCATTAACTATATCGATCGGCAAACGCTATCTCTTCTCGCGCCGTATCTCAAACTCGAATATCACTGGACGAACACCGACTACGCGAATATCGCCATTGCGTTTCGGGTCGCGTATTCGATTGGGCAGACTGTATTCGGCAAGATGATGGATCGGGTGGGCACTCGGCGCGGCCTGACCCTGAGCGTGATCTGGTATTCAGTGATCTCGATGCTCACGTCGCTGGCCAGCGGGTTCTACAGCTTCGCGACGTTTCGCTTTTTGCTGGGCACAGGCGAGTCGGCGAACTGGCCGGCCGCGACCAAGGCGGTTTCGGAATGGTTCCCGAAGCGCGAGCGAGCGCTGGCGACGGCGCTGTTTGACAGCGGGTCTTCGATTGGCGGAGCAGTCGCGCCATTTATTGTGTTGTGGATTTATTTTCGTTGGGGATGGCGGCCGGCGTTCATGGTTCCAGGCACGCTCGGCTTTCTGTGGCTGATTGCCTGGCGCTGGCTTTATTATCCGCCGGAAGAACATAGCCGCATCAGCCCGGCAGAATTGGCCATGATCGAGGTGGACAAGCGCGAGTCGGACGCTCCGCGAGCCGGCAAGGTTGGCCCGCGATGGCGCGATCTGTTGCGACTTCCGCAGACTTGGGGGGCGATCATCGCCAAGGCATTTACCGATCCGGTGTTTTTTTTCATCACGGAGTGGTTCCCGATTTATCTGGTGGCGAAAGGGATTGAGCTCAAGAGCGGGTTGATCGCGGTGTGGATTCCGTTCGTCGCCGCGGATGTGGGGAGTTTTTTCGCGGGGTGGCTCTCGGGCTATCTGATCCGGCGCGGATGGTCGCTGGGCGCGGCTCGCAAGGCGCCGATTGTTTATGGTGGGATCGGCATGACGTTGCTGATTCTTACCATCTTCACGACCAACCTGTACGTGATTGCATTTCTATTCGCGGTTGTGACTTTCACCTACGCCGGATTCACCACCATGGCCAATGTGTTGCCATCCGATTTATTTGGCAGCGAGTCGGTGGCGTCAGCCAGCGGGTTGACCGGGACGGGAGCGGGGATCGGGACCATCATCGCGTTTAAATTGATCGGGTATGTTTCCGACGCCCGCCAGGGGGCGGGCACGCATTCGTTCGATCCTATCGTGATTCTGGCGGGAGTCGTTCCGCTGATCGGAATGATTCTGGTTTTGTTGCTCCTGCGGAATAACGATGCAACAGAACGTGGCCTGGTGCGCCGGATCTGAAGAGTTCGTTACACTCGCTTAGAGCCTCGTCTTTCCGTGGCGAGGCGAGACGTAGCCTGCTAGGTCTTTACGAAGCGGCTACTGGAGATTACGTTGAAAATCACGGACGCAAAAGTATTCGTCAGTTCCCCGGGACGGAATTTCGTCACGTTGAAAATTTCGACCGAAGAGGGTCTCTACGGGTTGGGGGACGCGACTCTGAACGGGCGGGAACTGGCGGTTGCGTCGTATCTGTCCGACCATTTGATTCCCTGCCTTATCGGGCGCGATCCGTTTCAGACGGAAGATGTGTGGCAATACTTGTATCGCGGGGCGTACTGGCGACGCGGGCCGGTGACGATGACGGCGATCGCGGCGGTCGACATGGCCCTGTGGGACATCAAGGGCAAAGCGCTGAACACGCCCGTCTATAACCTGCTTGGCGGGCAGAGTCGCACCGGCGTGATGGTATACGGGCACGCGAACGGGCGCGACATAGAAGAGACCGCCGAAGAAGTTGCGAAGTATAAAGAGATTGGGTACCTGGCGGTGCGGGCGCAATCGGGAATCCCGGGCCTGCCTTCGACGTATGGCGTGGCACACGACAAGCTTTACTACGAGCCCGCGGAGAAGGGATTGCCGCCGGAGAATGTGTGGTCGTCAGAAAAATATCTTCTGCAGGTTCCGAAGTTATTCGAGGCTTTGCGGCTGAAGTTTGGGGACGACCTGCATCTGCTGCACGACGTTCATCACCGGCTGACTCCGATTGAAGCGGCGCGGCTGGGCAGGAGTTTGGAGCCATATCATTTGTTCTGGCTGGAAGATGCGGTGACTGCCGAGTTGCAGGAGGGTTTCCGCATTATTCGGCAGCATACGACCACGCCGCTGGCGGTGGGCGAAGTTTTCAATTCGGTTTGGGATGCGCATATTCTAATTCAGGAGCAGCTGATCGATTATCTGCGCATGACGGTGGTGCATGGCGGAGGGTTGACGCATCTGAAGAAAATTGCCGCGCTGGCGGAGATCTATCATGTGCGAACGGGCTGCCATGGTGCGACGGATCTGTCTCCAGTGGCGATGGCGGCCGCGCTGCATTTCGATATTTCGGTGAATAATTTCGGAATCCAGGAATACATGCGTCACACGCAGGAGACCGACGAAGTCTTTCCGCATACATATTCGTTCAAGAGCGGATACCTGCATCCGGGCGACGCGCCGGGATTGGGGGTCGACTACGATGAGAAACTGGCGGCGAAATTTCCGTACGAGCGGGCGTATCTGCCGGTGAACCGCAAGCTCGACGGGACGATGTTCAACTGGTGATTTCAATTTAACAGGGCGAGGGACTATGGGTTACAAGCCGCTGGATCTGGACGGCAAAGTTGCGGTGGTGGTCGGGGGGAGTTCTGGAATCGGCAAGACGCTCGCGCTCGGCCTGGCGCAGGCGGGCGCGGATGTGGTGGCGAGTGCCCGGCGCATTGAACTCGTAAAGGAACTGGCGGATGAGATTGAATCTCTGGGCCGCCGTTCGTTGCGTGTGACCTGCGACGTCGCGGACCGGGAATCGTTGGAGAAGCTTTTGCAAGCGTGTGTTGAGGCGTTTGGAAAAGTCGACATCATGGTCTACGCCGCGGGGGTTACGAAACGGGCGCCCACGTTGGATTATCCGGAAGCGGACTGGAACCGGATCATGGACACGAACTTGACGGGCACGTTGCGGGCCTGTCAGGTGTTCGGGCGGCACATGATCGAGCGGAAGTACGGGCGCATCATCAACATCGCGTCCATGGGGACTTTTCTGGCGCTGTTTGAAGTGGCCGCATATTCGGCCAGCAAGTCGGGGCTGGCGTCGTTGACGAAGTCACTGGCGATCGAATGGGCCAAGCACGGAATTTGCGTCAACGCGATTGCTCCGGGATATTTTCGGACGCCGCTCAGCGAGAAACTGCTGGTCGGAACGGGCCGCGGAAACGAAGTGCTGATGCGAACTCCCATGAAACGATTTGGTGAACTTGACGAACTGGTGGGAGCGGCGGTTTTCCTGGCGTCCGATGCGGCCAGCTTTGTGACGGGCGTGGTACTGCCCGTCGACGGCGGCGTATTGGCCAGCGGAGTAAATCAATAGCCTGTCGCACGGACTCGACCCTAGTGAGCTTTCTTCTCGCTGAGCGCCGCCCGCGCGGAGTTGACCGCGTGCACCAGTTCTTGGGCCGCTGAAGAAACCTTCTCCAGGTCTCCCTCCCGCAAGGCCTTCGCGTCGACCAAGTCAGCTCCCACTCCAAGAGCGAAAGCTCCGGCAGCGATAAACTCGGCGGCATTCGCCGCGTTTACACCTCCGGTCGGAATCAACGCGGCGTGGGGGAACGGGGCTTTGAGCGACTTCAGATATTTGGGCCCACCGACGTTTCCACAAGGAAAAATCTTGACCAGGCGCGCGCCATGCTCGTGAGCATTCATCAACTCGGTCGGAGTGAGCGCGCCGGGGATCGCCAACTTTTCAGAGACTCGCGCGACGGACAGCACGGGCAACGACAAGCCCGGACTGACGAGGAATTCGGCGCCAGCCCGAATGCACGACTCGGCCTGTTCGGCGGTGATGACTGTGCCCGCCCCGACGAGGACGTTTTCGCCGTGCTGCTGCACCACTTCGCGGATTACTGATACTGCGTTGGGAACTGTCATGGTGATTTCGACCACGGGGATGCCGCCGGCGCAGACCGCCTGCACGGCACGGGTCGCTTCATCGACTGTGGCGGCGCGGATTACGGGGATGATGCCGACTTCTTCGATCCTGCGAATGACATCTTCAATGGTCATAATTGTTTTGTTCTGGTGCGATGTTCAAGCGCGCGAATAATTTTCAATGACGGCTCTAGCGTTCGATTCGTGCGGTTCGAGATTTCATGGCTTGCAGAACCTCCGCGAGTGTCGCCATCGTGGTGTCGCCGGGCGTGGTCATGGCCAGAGCGCCGTGCGCCACGCCGCATTCGACCGACCACTGCGGATCTTTGCCGGACAGAAATCCGTAGATTAATCCGGAGGCGAAGGAATCGCCACCACCGACGCGATCATAGATTTCCAGATTCTCACGCATGGGCGCATGAAAGAAGGTGCCATCGCTGTAGCACAACGCTCCCCAATCATTGACCGTAGCGGTTTTTGCGTTACGCAACGTCGTCGCAATCACAGCGAGCGTCGGATATGCCTTCACCACGGTTTCGATCATTCTCTTGAACCCAGAGGTATCGAGATTGGAGTGCTGCTCGTCGAGACCGGAGACTGGAAAGCCCAGCGCAGCGGTAAAGTCCTCTTCATTGCCCAGTATCACGTCGACCAGCGGGGCGAGGCGGCGGTTCACTTCTTGCGCCTTCGCCTTTCCGCCGATCGACTTCCAGAGCGACGAGCGGTAATTCAAATCGTAAGAAATAACGGCGCCGGTGCGCTTGGCGGCTTCCATGGCTTCCCGGGCGACTAACGGCGTAGTCTCTGACAGGGCACAGAAAATTCCTCCGGTGTGGAACCAGCGGGCGCCGTCTTTCGAGAAAATCTGGTCCCAATCGATTTCGCCGGGTTTCAGTTGAGAGACGGCGGTGTGTCCACGGTCGGAACAACCGAGCGCCGGGCGAATACCGAAGCCGCGCTCGGTAAAGTTCAATCCGTTGCGCACGGTGCGGCCGACGCCGTCATAGGGCGCCCAGCGAACGTACTTCTGGCTGACGCCTCCTTGCAGCATGAGGTCTTCGACCAGGCGGCCCACGGGATTGTCAGCGAGCGCAGTGACGATCGCCGTGTCCAGGCCGAAGCAGCGTTTCAGGCCGCGGGCCACGTTGTATTCGCCGCCACCCTCCCACGCGCGGAAGTGGCGAGTGGTGGAAATGCGCTCGTCGCCGGGATCGAGGCGCAACATGACTTCGCCGAGGCTAACCAGGTCCCAGGCGCAGTCGCGTTTTGTCTTTATGTTCAGTTTCGCCATGATTATGCGGCTAACCCGTGAAACCCAAATATGATACAGGGTACGGGCTACGCCGCAGGGATAACTCGCGCTTCCGACTCAAGAAAATAAAGCGGATGGGGTTGTAATAACTCATTCCCC